>Ga0213835_101240_pt1 | contig 16874 bp, 24 predicted proteins | sample SWPATP01_FD_160576 | JGI IMG/M metagenome (GOLD analysis project Ga0213835, IMG submission 160576) | Coastal seawater microbial communities from Marineland, Florida, United States - SWPA TP0 #1 | ecosystem: Environmental > Aquatic > Marine > Coastal | place: USA: Florida | collected 2016-08-05 | reverse complement strand
CAATTGATAATCTTCGGCATGTCATTACTCCTGACCAAACTCATGCTCATCGCCGGGAACCGTGCCGGTCACATCGGCATAGAGAAATGCTGACGCGCCGCTGGAGCCAAGGGAAGACTCTCCCATGTTTACGATAGGGAATGTCTATCGGACGCAATGCGCTCAAGCACATCCTGTTAAGGCAGTGCGGCTTCTGTGGTCAGGATCGGGAGTGTCACCGGCGTCCCACTGTTGGAGGAGGACGATGATTTCCGTTGCTCCTGCTTGGGACGCATGGGTGCTCGGAAGGCGAAGACCAGTGTTCCCTGCCCAACAATAGACAGGCCGCTGAAATTCGGCTGGCCGTGTCCCCGTCGGTACGCGGAGGGTGGCAAACATGTTGATGGAAAGGGCCACGCCCCGATTGCATGATTCTGACCTGTTCGGTTCCTGGAGCCGGTTGATGTGAACGACCGCTTCGCGCGAAAATTGCGGACGCTCAGATCCGCTCGGCTAACTCTCGGAAGCGGACCTAGGGTTAGCTCGGCCTCCCAGCTCCCGCCCGCGAAGTCAGCGCCGATCTTGGGGCAGCTTGGCACAGCGGCGACCGCGCCAAGCGTGGACGGAAGGTCCGTCGGGCTGCGGAGACCGGTCAGCCCATCGTTGCAGTTCGTGATCTCTTCGCCCTGTCTTCTCGGGTAGATCAGCAGCCACCGCGAAGCAGCTCAGCTGCATTGCTGCAGGGCGGAAACGGCTGTGGGCAGCAAACGAATATCCTTCTGTATTCACGTTCCGTTCTGCTACATGGGAGTGACACGGACGAATCCGGCAGGCTTGGAGCTTTCCGGCGGTTGAAGAGAGGGCGCGGCGCCTAGGGTTGATGGATGAGTAAAGGCGGAGCACTCACTACCGGATCGGTGTCCAGGACGTCCCCCATGCGGACTTCCTCGGCTGGCCGGCTGCGATCGCTCCTGATGGACAGTTCCGAGCCGGTGCTGCTCCTGGGCGCCGGCGCTTCGATCACCTCGGGCATCCCGGCCGCGGGCAAGACAGTCGAGAAAGTGGCGCGCTGGGCGTGGTGCAAGGAGAACGGCCGCCACCCCGACGACTTCACCATTCGCCGGTCCGATTACTGGCCATGGCTCACCGCTCAACCTTGGTACAAGCCGGACCTCTCGCCTGCCGATCTCTATCCTGACGCCATCGACAACCTGTTGGGGGTGAAAAGCGACCGCCGCGAGTTCTTCGAAAAGCTCATCAACCCACCGGAGGTGCCGCCCTCGCGGGGCTACGTCGCCCTGACGCAGATCCTTCACCAAGGATGGATCTCGACCGTCCTGACCACCAACTTCGATCAGTGCCTCGAGCGGGCGGCGATCCAGCAGAACCGGCCCCACCGTCTGGTTAGCATCAGCACACCGGCTGACTACGTGATGTTCAATTCGTCGCCGCACGACCCGCAGCTCGTGTTCCTCCATGGGTCGGTGAAGCACTACACGGACAAGAACCTGACCGACGAGGTCCAGTCCCTCGACCCGCTGCTGGTCGAGCGCCTGCGGCCGCTGCTCCGCGACCACCCCGTGATCGCCGTCGGCTACCGGGGCGCAGAGGCGTCCGTTATGAACGATCTGTTTCTGGCGCAGGCCAAGTCCGGCGGCTTCCTTCACGGCGTCTACTGGTGCGTCCTCGAGAACGACCTGGGCGGCCCTCACTCGCCTTTCGTGGAGCAGTTGGCGGACGCGATCGGCTCCAACTTCCAGCTCGTGCCGATCCGGGGCTTCGACGACCTCTTCGAGAAGGACCTGCTGGCCAGCATGATCGCCGCCGGAGCGCGACCGACGCGCCGTCCCTCCGGCCACAGCGTCGGCGGCATGCCTGCGGACATGCGCCCGCTCGACGGCCTCGAGGTGTCGGGGTTCGAGCAGCCGCTGCTGCAGGCGCGCTTGCGGCAGTACGCGGACCGGACCGACCTATGGAGGCCGGGCGATGTCGACGCCGCCTGGGTCGAGGAAATGACCGATCGGCTCGACTTGGTGCGCCCGGTCGGCGGGAGCGTCGCCCCGACGCTCGCGGGGTGGCTGCTTTTCTCGCGCAACCCCACTGCCGAATTTCCCCACGCCCGGGTTGAGTTCCGCGCGACAGGTCCCGGCCATTGGCTCCGGGGCCGCTTCGGCGAGGATGCCGAACTCGAGCCGACGGCTCGCGACGGCGACTTCACGGTGCGGCGGACCATCATCGGCAACCTTTGGAGCCAACTCGACGATCTGATCGACCTTCTGGCGCTGGTGAACTTCCAGTTCCGGCTCAAGGCCGAGGTGTCGCGCACGGTGAACGCGTACAACGCCATCGCCATTAAGGAGATGCTCGTCAACGCGATCGTGCACCGTGACTACGACCGCGACGAAGCCGTCCAGGTCGTGGTTGAACCAAAATCGATCACGGTCACCAGTCCCGGCGGGCTAATCGAGGAGATCGCCGTCCAGGTCGGAGAGCAGTCATTCCAGGACGCGATCGCGGAGCGGACGAGCCCGATCAAAGGATATCGAAACCCCGCCATATCCGACCTCTTCTACGGTGGCGGCCAGATGGATCGTCGGGGATCCGGACTCTCCGACATGGTCCTCGCGACCGTAAATAACAACGGGTCTGTGAACTTCGGGCCCTCGCCTGACAACACCCGGTTCACGGTCACCATCGAGGCGCGGCCGGAAGCCGTCGACGAGATCACCAACACCGCGCTGCCGATCGCCGAGGAGACCGTCCGCTACTCGTCGAACCTGATCCCCATCGAGAGTATGCCGGCGAAGGTCTGGCATGCCGCGACCAGCGCCGGGTCCAACCGGAGCTTCTATCGAACCGCCGAGGGTCTGGCGGTTCCACCGGGCCATGTGAGCGACGGCCGCTTCTACTCCCTCTACGACCTGGAGGGGCTCGCAGAGGCGATGGTCACGCCGTTCGATCCCGGCGAAATCGAGGCCTTGGACTTCGACGAGCTGATCGCGTTGCCGGGCGGCGAGTCGATCGCCCTAAAGCTGCTTCATGAGCTGCTTTTCGAGCATCTGAAGACTAAGGGTCTCCAGATCGAGTATGACCGCCGACGTGCCTACTATGCGCGGGGTGACGAGCCGGAGCTGAAGGTCAGCTATCAAGGGCGCCTCCGCAAGGCGACCCGGACCGTGGTCAAGGCCCGCACCAAGCGCGAGTCCGACGACATCGTCTACTACGAGCACAAGGCGGTCAGCTTTTCCGTCATGCGCTTCGGCGGCGACTGGGCCGTCGTTCTGACGCCCGGGTACGCCTTCACCCGCGACGGCATCCGCAACCCGATCAGTCGGGAGCGGACCAACGCGCTCTCCACTCGCCGCGCGGCGCGGGACTTCAATCCGAGCGTTCTTCAGGACGTGTCGTTCTGGCTCGCGATCCTGTCCGGCGAGGCCGAGGGTCTGTTCGCCCTCGAGCATCGGCCGGACAACGACCTCGCCCGGTTCGGTCCGTCGGTGCTCCTTTCCCACCGCACGCCGACGATCTCGTTCAACGTGTCGGCCTTCGACGAACTCGCCCAGCGCGACACGGAGATCGACGAGGATCTCCAGAAGCTCGACGCCGAGCTGGAAGCGCTCGCGCTGGAGCCCGACGAGGAGGAGGGAGACGGCTCCGGCCGGGACGGGGATGATCCATGGGAAAGTGAGCCCGACGATGTCGATTGAGCTCGCCATCGTTGAACTGGCCCCTCCGCGCCTCCAATTCGGCGGCGCGAGCACGCATACCGATCCGAAGGTCGGACTCCTGTCCGCAGGTCCGTTCGACCTGCGCTTCGGGTCGGCCCGGAAGGACCATGTCCATGTCGGGGTAATCGGCCCAGCCGAGCAGGTGGCTGCGGCGCGGCGCTGGCTGGAGCGCTGCAGCCGAGAGGTTCCCCTCCTGGGCGAACCCAGCCTACTCAAAAGGCCCTTTCCCGGCTTCGAGGAGGCCTTCCATAAGAAGCTGGTCGCTCCCGACGCGTCCTCGATCGCGCTCAACTCGGAGAACCATGATGAGCTCGCTCGCGCCTTGCAGGGCGACGCCTACCAGGCCTTCCAGCGGGTGGTCGATCTTTACGCCGACGCGCATGCGCGCCTGGCGTCGCGCGACCTGAATCGTCCCGACATCGTGCTGATGTGCATCCCGGACGATGTCTTCAGCAAGGTCAGCGCGGTCGAACGCAAAGCGAATGAAACAGAGCGCAGGCGCGCTAAGGAGATCCGGCGCGCCCGCCCGAGCAATCAGCTCGACCTGTTCGATACGCTCGACGAGGTAGAGCAGACGCCCGAAGACTTCCTGAAGCGGGACCTCAGGCTGGCGCTCAAGGCGCGCGCCCTCCGAAGCCGGCTGCCGATCCAGCTCGTCACGGACGCCTTGCTCAGCGACACGGCGAAAAACCAGGACCCGGCCACCCGCGCGTGGAACTTCGCCGTCGGACTCTACTACAAGGCCGGCGGCGTGCCCTGGCGGCTTCCGCCGACGGGGCCGGACACTTGTTTCGTCGGCATCAGCTTTCACCACTTCCGCACCACGCAGCGCGCCATCGTCCGTTCCAGCTTGGCCCAAGCTTTCTCAAGCGACGGTGAAGGGTTCGCCATCCGCGGAGAAGGTGTTCCCGTCGAGCCCGAACAGGGTCGCAATGTGCACCTCTCGGAGCAGCAGGCGTTCGAGCTCGCCCAGAACGTGCTGGCCGAATACGAGCTGCGCACGGGCGGCGCGCCGCTCCGGGTCGTGTTGCACAAGACCTCCTATTTCGATCCCGCCGAGCAGGCGGGCTTCGCCGCCGCGCTTAAGGACACGCCGATCGTGTCGATGGTCACCCTCGTGCCCAGCCTGTTCCGGCTGCTGCGCTACGGCGCTTATCCTCCGAAGGTCGGGACGGTCTGCACAGTCAACAGCGACCGATCCTTCCTCTTCACGTCCGGTTTCATGCCCGAGCTCGGCACTTACCCGGGCCCGCACGTGCCCCAGCCGTTCGAAGTCCGCTGTCTCGGCGCCGAAAGCGCCGTCGCCGCGGCGCAGGACGTTCTGAACCTGACCCGGATGAACTGGAACACCGCCGATATCCGCGGAAAATGGCCGGTGTCCTTGTCCTTCGCCCGCCGGGTGGGCGGGATCCTGGACGAGTATGGTGACGACGACCTCGCCGAAACCTCGTTCCGCTATTTCGTCTAGGCGCTGCCCGCCTTCGGGCTGGTCGGACCAGGGTTGCATCCACGTTTTGCATGCCTGTCCTCCTCGTTTGGAGACCGCCCCTCGCGGTCTCGCTACACACGAGGGTGAGGAATGTTTTTCGAGGGCGCAATGGGGAACCGGCAGGATGGAAGGAAATGTGTGTCATCGGTGCTTCCGGGAATATCTTGCCGACAATTCCAAGCGCTGGCTTTTTGCATGCAGCTCTGTGAGGCTTCCTCCAGATCATATCGCTCGCTCGAGAAACGCTGGGAAGAAGCCATGGGACTGCTGTCAAATATCTGGAAGATGCTGGTACTGGCCATTCGAGCCATCGTGGCGCTGCCGCTGGATTGCCTCGCCTGGCTCCGGCGCGTTCTCGGGCTCGGGGGCCCTCCGATGCCACTGCGCTACGTGCCGGAGACCAGCGTTGAGGACGTCCTGGAAGGTTTCCGGGATGCCCAGGTTCGAAAGGCAGGGGCCGGCTACGCTTATGTCGGCAGACTTGGTCACACCGTATTTCGCTATGCGGTTGCACAAGACCCCGCGATACGGTCGGCCGTCGACCTGACAGACCTCGATGATCGCCAGACCGACTGGCTGCTTGGCCTGCGCGACGAGGAGCTTCGCCGGCTCGCGCAGGCCGGACCGGGAGCCTGCGAACTGGCCGCCCGCGGCCGGCGCTGCGGAATTGTGGGCCTGCCCCTTCCCGCCGACGAGCCGTCCCGCATCCCCCAGTCAGGCGCGGTCGTTCCGTTTCCGGGGCTCGCGCTCGCTGCTTGACAGGTCAAGTCGCGCCTCATGCGGCTCGGGCGTGTCGCGGAAGGTAGATCCGCATGGCTTCAGGCGGCCGGCCATGGTTTCCCGCCGGCGGTACCAGGCCTCGACGGCATCCGCGATAGCCTGATCTTCGTGGCAGATATCCCTGTGTCCGGGGTGCTCATAGGGGCTGCCCGACATTTATCGCCTCCTCATGCGGTCGATATAGGCCTGCCTCTGTGCCAGGGCTTTCCTCAACCGGGCCGTCTCCGCGCGCTCCGCGGCAAGCTCGTGCGCGAGGCCCCGCGCAAGCGCCGCCAGTTCCCGGTGATTGAGGCGCTCGGCGGCGAGGTTGGCGTCGTGGGCCGCGTCAACACGGTCCTGTTGGGCCTGCCTGACGGCTTCCATGCCTGCCGCGTGGGCCGAGTAGAGGAGGGCACCGGCGGTGATGCCGATGCCGGTGACGGTCAGGCCCAAATTGGTTCCGTAATCGCGTGCCATGGATGCCTCCTTCGGTTGGCGAGGTGACGCTGGCATAGAAGGATCCAGGGAAGATCTAAAGGGGGGCTCCAGAAGGGGCCATCCCCGCCTGTCTCAGCTTCATGCGCCGCGGTCGAAATGTCCGGCCCGCCATTCCGATAGGCAGGCCGGGGGCTCGGACCCCGGCGAATATCGGCGCGCCTGGCATCGAATTCACGTGCCGGCCACATCGCGAGGGATGTTGCGCGGGGCAAAAACATAGGCCGCATTCGTGGTAGCGCGTCGGTGGAGGACTCACCAACTGACGGACAGGTCCACCCGCCCCAGTGTCTGAACGGCCTTGGCCATTGCTTCTCGTCCCGGCATGTCCTTGCGGAAATCGCCCTCGGGGATCAGCACGACACTGGCATTGCCGGCGTCTTCGCCTGAACACGGTTCGAGGCGAACCCACGGCTGCGGTCCGCCATGTTTGTCGTAGTGGCAGACGGCGAAGGACTGTTCCAGAAATAGGGCTGCGTTGGCCAAGGATGTTTTCTCGAGACAACCCTCGAAATACTTCTCGATCTCGCCATTGTCCGCAATAAGCAGGCAGACCTGGTTCCCGCCAGGTGTCTTCAGCCATTTCAAGTAGTCTTTATCTCCACCCCTTCGCATCGCTCATGCCTCTCTCTGATGTCGAGCCTGTCTCATGGGACGGCGCGGATCGGTGCGGCGTCAAGCGTATGTTTCTTGCCGACCGCTTCGCGTGGTGGTGCCGCCCATTCCCTCAAGGCCGCCGGGCCAGGCGACGTGGTTGAAGCGGCAGCAAGCTCCGCCCGCTTTCAATTCGCCCCATCCAATTCCCTAGGCACACGCTGGCTGGGGCCCAAGACGCCTTTGCCGCAGAGAACCATTTCCGAACCGATCACCCGCCCGGGTGACACTGCCGGCCGGCACGATGAGAAGCCGGTTGCTCGCTCCGCCGTAAGATCGATCGCTACCGGCGTTGACGTTGCTGTCGCAGCGCCTGATGCTTTTGGTCAGACGGCAAAGCCAGCACTCCGGCGCTGTCCCTGAGCACATCCGCGGTCACCGGCTCCCCAGTGGAGCCAATGAGATCGGCTGCCTGGCAGCCGAACGGACCGTGCTGTGGGTCACGCCGGGTGTGGAGGGCGATGCCAAGAGTGCCCGCACTTCTTGGGTATTCGGCGCATTACGAAGAAGGGACACGACATGACGACATTTCAGCGGATGCTGGCGATGGTGCAGGAACTCTTGGTCCAAATGAGCGCGTCCGAGGGGGAGATCGAGGACGCGATAATGGACCTCGACGCAGAATCCGTCATCGCTGCCGACGAGGCGGAGAACGACGAATACGAGCGCCAGTCCGATGTCCTTGAGGAACTCCGTCAGGTGCTCGAGAGCGCGCGAGGCGAACTCGAAGGCATCGTCGATATCCAACCGGAACCCGAAACGGAGGAGGTATGAGCATGAACCTCGAGACCGACGACAAAGACTACCTGGCGCTCGCGTTTTTCATCGGCGCGTCAACTGTCACGGGCAGGCCACCACCCAAGGAAGAGGCGATCGATCTGTGCTCCCGCAAGGTGCGCGGGGGCTGAGATGTTGTCCACTGCGGCCGGCGCAAGAAGGTCGACGTCGAGATCGCAGTCTATGACGTCTCGGACAGCGGGTTGGACCAGGTCTGGTGCTCGCACTTGGGGTCCCCGCGGGGACGAAGAGTCCACCGTCGTCCCAGGGGGCCAACAGGCTGATCGTGCCTGCTCATCTCGCTCCGTTGAAAAAACTTGCGCGACCGGCGTTGACGTTGCTCTCGCAGCGCCTGATGCTTTTGGTCAGACGGCAAGCCAGCCCTCGGGCGCTGTCCTTCCGCGCAACTCCGGTCGCCGGCTCCCCAGCGGAGCCGATGAGATCGGCTGCCTCGCAGCCGAACGGATTGTGCTGTGGGTCACGCTGGATGTGGAGGGCGGTGCCGAGAGTGCCCGCGTTTTGGAGATCAATAAAGTCGATGAGGAATACCCGCGATCAGATTCTGGCCAGGATGGCCAATGGCACCCTTGATACCGCAAAGCCGAATTTGGAAACCCTGCCGGGTCAGGACGCCTCCGCCTATGCGCGTATGGTGCGGTCAGCGATCCGGCGCCGCGACGTTTTCGATATTCGCTGGGAGGAAGCCGGCGTCCATATCAAGGAGAACCGGCGGAGCTACTACCCTCAGGTAGAGACCTGGGAGGTCATGGAGTCGATGTCCTGCCCTGTGCCGCATGAGCGCCTTTGGGTCGAAATCGAGGTGGCGAATCCGTTCGGCGAGCGGATGGTGTACGGATGGATCATCAAGCGGCTCGGCATCTGCGGTTTTGTGGCGTTTCCGGTCACTTATCGCGAGACGGAGCTTTTCTTCACCGGCGCGACAATCCGTTTCGACGCCGATAGCCAGGTCGGTTCCGGCAGGCCTGGCCTGGTGGAAATCTCCACGATTTATCGGGACTATACCAGATGGGGTGACCCGGCCGAGTTCGCCGACCACAGCGCGATGCTGTCACGATTGATGCGCGCGATGGCCTATTCCGCCGCGCGGCCGGTTGTGAACGACCGCATGACCCGGGCGCGGATGCCGGGCCGCACCGCCGGCTCGTCGCCCAACGAGCGGAGGGCGGTGGTGCGCATTGACGCGCCAACCCGTCACGCCATCTCGTCGGGCGAGGGAAGCCGGACCGGCTCCGTCGCCGAACACCACCGGCGTTCGCATCGGCGTCGTCTCAAAGGAGGCGGCCACACGATCGTGCGCGAAACCGTGGTCAACCCCGGCCGAGGCCCCCGGCCGCCCCGGGCGCAGACATTCGTGGTGTGACGATGCGAGCGGTGACCCTTGGCGACTTTCGCCACCGCATGAGGAGCAGCATATGTACGTGATCGTCGAAAGAATAAGTTTTTTCGCCCCAAGCCGGATTTGCGGTGCCTGGTCAGGGATGAGACCGGCGGGGTCGCGCTGTTCAAGGAACGGAGTGCGGCGCGAGCGCGGGTGCGGGAACTGGACGACGAAGTGTATTACCTTTCCCACGGCCAAAGTGGCCGAGGCGAATACACGGTTCGTTCGGTCCGGGGCCTTCCGGAGTACCTCCGGTGGGAGATGCAGAGGTAATCCTTCTATCATTTTGTGATCAACGGCCTTCCGTAGCGGTGGCGGGGCCGTGTCAACAGACTGTGCGGAGGCGGTGAATTACGATGTTGCAAGCTCCTAGCCGCGTGCGTCCGCCGGCGTCAGCACGGTCTTGTCAGCGAGGGGCTGGCGACAACGAGGGAAGGACACGGAAATGAACAACAAACTGATCAAGATCGATGGCCGCGAGTTCATCCTGACACACGTCGCTACGCCGACCGTCAACGGCGGCAGGTGCAACCAGTACGAAGTCCGCGAGGAGCGCGAGGACGCATACCACCAGTTCGGCGACATCTACGTTCCTGCCGGGCGCAGCGTGCAGGAGCACATGGAATGGTGGCTCGACACCGACGACAAGCGCACCTTCGCCGAATGGAGCAAGGCGCGCCGCTTCGGGGACATGTACGCCGCCTGAAGATTCTCGTGGCTGGGATGAAAGCCCAGGGTCCGACTCCCCGGCTAGCGGTAGCCAACAGCGAGGAAAGCGGCATGACCCAGACAGCAACCGAAACCACCCGGAGGGGCCGCGGCCGCCCCTCCACGGACCCCGCGGTCGCGCTTCGTAAGAAGACCCGCTGGCGCGACGCGCAGGCGCTCTCCGGCCTGGCGGCCCAGGGCATCGCCGACATGCTCGGCGTGTCCAAGAGCCTGGTGTGGTCGTACGCGTCCGTGTCGGGAACGGTGCCGTCAGATGCGGCGCTGGAGCGGCTGGAGGATTGGTGCCGGGAGCGCATCGAGGCGGAGCGGCTTCGGCTTTCGGTGGAGCGGCGGTAACGGAACAAGGGATTTCTGGCGCAGGGCTAGGCTCGATTCTTCACGTGTCGAGCATGTCCCAGTCGTCGCCCATGACCCACCGCAGGGCGCTCAGCTTGCCGTTGACCATCCCCCATTCGAAGTCGCTCCACGGTCCGAGGTTGTCCAGCCCGACCTCTTCCTCGGTCTCACGTGCAGCCTCGAGCGCGCCCTTCCAGATGCTGTCCACGACGACGGTGCTGTTGCGCTGCCGCGGCGGGGCGGCGTCCCATTCCTCCTTGGAGACGACCTTGGTGTCGCCGCGCTCGACGCGGATGCGCAGTCCCCAGTGCCTGTTGTACCAAACCTGACGCTCGAGAAGCCTGGCCGCTTCGAGTATCTCCGAAAGCCGCCTCGGCTCATCCATCCAGCTGAACTCCGCATGTACGTCGTCGAGCAAGTCCGGGAATTCCGCCTTCAGCAGGTCGCCCAGCGACGTCCAGTATGTGGAACGCGGGCCATCGAACAGCCCCGAGAGGTCCGGGTGAGGGCTGCGTTGGTCGCCGTTCGGGTCGCTGAAGTCCCGCGTGTTGTGGGTGACGAACGCCGAGCGCTGCCGCTTTGCCTTCGACAAGTCAGCGTAGGTCTCGACGAGAATGGCGTCGCCCACTGAGTTCTTGGCGCGGTGGTAGGGTGCCAGTCCGGCGACCGCCCTCTCCGTGACACGTTGCTTGACGGCGACCGAGGTGGTCCGCGCGCGGCCCCCCTCGAGCAATTCCTCTATCCACTCGATTGAGTCGTTGACTGCCTCGCCCTTCATGGCGATGCGCTGGTCCACCTCGTTCAGGGACTTCAGCGTCTCAGCCTTGTAGTCGTCCTCGGCGAAGCGATCGACGGCCTCCCTGACAAGCCGGAAGTGCGCCTGCAGGCTGCGCTGGGCGTCGGCAGCCACCCGCTCCTTGTTGCGGGCGAACTCCTCCTTGACGATGTCGGGCACGATGAACTGGACCATGCGGGCCTCTGCCAACTCCCTAGCCGCGAGGATTAAGGACTGCTGCCTGTAGTCCTTTGCGAGGTCGAGCCATACGCATGTGTCGACGAGTATCCTGAGCATCGAATCCTTCCTGTTGCGCCAGACTAGACCCCTCGTCTCGCGATGATGGCGACCACGGCCACGGCCGACGACGTGGCCTCCAGGCATAGCGCAGCCAGCTGGCGGGTCGCCGTCCTGCGGTGCTGCAGGTGGACGGCAAGGTCGAGGGCGGCCCTAGCGTGGGCTCGGACCTCCTTGTAGCCCACTCCCGGCATCTCGTGCCGGACATAGGCGTCGAGCATGCGCTTGGCGTCCGTCGGGCTCGGCTTCACGCCGTCGACGCTCTCGTGGACCCCCTCGACGTAGACGGCCTGCCCGAGGTTGATGAGCACCTCACGGCAGACCAGCCCGACGGTCTGCCAGTCCTCCTCGATCGAAGCCGTCGAGAACTTCGCGCGGGCGTTCCCGATGGAGCGGTCCACCCGATCCCAGCCAGTGGGTTCCCGCTCCACCACGGGGCTGGGGCTGTTTGCCCGCCCGGCAGCCATGGTGACCGGTCCTGCGAACAGCTTCCGGATGTACTGCCGCCGCTGTGCCCAGCTCTCGAATCCCTGTTCCTTCCAGTAGTGGTACCAGTCCCACAGGCTCTCGTGCGGGTTCTCGTACTTGATGCCCGCCGCCGCGCACGCTTCGACCAGCCGGGCCTGGCGCGCGACGTAGTAGTCGTCCACGTCCCGGATGTCCGTTCCTCCCCCGGTGGCCACGGCGACCATCATCTCCCTGTGTATAATGAGGTCAGGCAGCAGGGTCGCGGGACCGTCCATCGGGTCGCCAGCCTTCTTGATGACGATGTCGTCCGGCACGGTCAGGTCGCGGCGGCTCAGGACGGCCTCGGCGATGCGCTTGCGGTCCGTGGGCGGCAGGGATGACAGCGCCTCCGAGAACGGCTGAGGGGCGTGGACGACGACTACGCCCTGTCTCGCGCCCATCGTGCCGTAGTCGATCCGGGCGTGCATGAGCAGCGCAGACAGGTCGCCGCGCCGCAGGCTGTCGAGGTAGGCCCTCGTGTTCTCTCCGTCTGTGGTCGAATCGTTCATGCCGCCAGAAAAAGCCGCTGGCGCCGTATGCGCAAGGGCCAGCCGCGCCGACACCCGTTATCCCCAGGCGCCCGCTTCCCCGCGCGAATCCTTTTTCGGCAAGGGATCCTTGTTTCATGTTCCGCCGGCAAGCACGATCATCTGGCAGGCGGAGGAACTGCGGAGGAGGAAGACATGCAGTACGGAACGCAGTTTACGCTGACTGAAGAGGACCAGCAGAAGCTGAAGGAGTTCATCGAAGGGTTTAAGTACTCGGGTCCGGCTGCCAAGGCGGCATCCGACATCATGGGTGGCCAAGCACGGCATTACGCCCGACATGGCGTAAGGACTCCGTTGACGTCTGCATGCTATGTCTCTCCGCCAATTCCGAGGAGGACATGGCATGGCGAAGACGGAGACGCCGCAGCTGGACGGACATGTCGGACCCGAGGAGGCCCGCACGACCTACCGCATCCCTGCGCCTTCGGACCTGCGCGAGCGCTTCGGGGTCGAGGAGGTGATCTTCGCAGCCGTGAACCCCGAGGCTGACCTCGGCGGCATCGAGTGGTCCGCCATGGAGGGCGGCACCCGGTACAACTGGTTCAAGTCGCTGCGCATGGACGACGTCGCGCTGCCGGGCGCGTTGGAGCGATGGGCCGTCTCCACCGTCAGAGAGCACCACGAGGACCGGTCGAACCCGCGCCGCCGCAGGGCCGACCGACGCTTCGAACGCTAGTCCCCGGAGGCCCCCACGCGGGGCCTTCATTTTTTCCCGCCTACGCTGCTGAATCTTGCAGCAGACCCCGCCAACCTCCTTCCCGTAATGGTGTAACGCCACGGGAACGGGAATGCCGGAGCAGCTACTCAGACACGGCCAGCCGATGCACACGCGAGCCCTTTCGCGTGCGCCGTCTTCCGTCGACGCGGAAGCGAGGGCCTTCTCCGCCGGTCGTCTCCACGGAGACACCGGTGCGCAGGTGGCTGAACGACCCTCGCGGCTCCGGCCGCATGATCGAGGTAGACGAAGTCCTGAAGGCTTCCGGCGCGAGGCTGGCCCGCGAGGGCGGCGTCTATCTGGTCGACAGCCACAAGACCTACGGCTCCATCCGCGACGCGCTGGGTAAGATCAGGGCGGCCCGCACCGAGGGCGGCGAGGTGGTCGCCGACATCAAGATCATGACCCCGGGCGCGGACCTGTGGCCGTCCATCGTCGACGGCGACATCGACCAGTTCAGCGTCGGCTACCGGCCGCAGCCGGGAGCAGGCAGAGGAGATACTCCGCGCGCCGGAGGCAGACGACGGCGACGTCGCGCCCGTCCTCGGCGACTATCTTTCCCGGCGTTTCGGAACCGGAGGCTGACATGAAGACGAGTCCGTGGCCGATCTGTTTCCGCATGCTGGCGCTCATGGCGATCCTGGCTGGCTTCGCGGCCCTGTCTGCCTGCACGTGGCGGCCTCAGGAACCCCGCGTGGTCGAGCGCCTCGTCGAGGTCCCGCCGTCGCTGCTGCAGTGCTCTCCGGAGCCGCGGCTTCGCGAGGCCGTCAGGAGCCAGCGCGACGTGGCGCTCTTCATCGAGAGGCTTGCCGCCGCCGGCGCCGACTGCCGCACCCGTCTCGCCGCCGTCCGGAGGCTCGTCGAGAGCCAGTAGCGCACGGCGGCATTCCGTTTTGACACGTCAGGACGACCTGCGGACCTGCCGCGAAGGCGGAGGCCTGCGCGCCGGTGGCGGCGGCATCATGGTTTCCGGCTCCGGGGTCTTCGCGGCGGCAGCCTCAGCGGCGATGAGCGCGTCGGCTTCGGCGGCCCACGGCTGCGCGGTACGCCACGTGTCCCAGTCGCGGTACTCCCGGCCCTCGTCTTCCGCGGGCCACTTCTCGTTCGCTAGGTAGTCCAGGACCCCGTGCTCCGGCTCCATAAGGTGCTTCCTGCGCTCGGCCTCGGTCTCGGGCTGGCGCGGTCCCGGCGCAGGCAGTGTCGACATGCGGCGGACGAACGCGCCTTCCGGAACGGCTGCCTCCGCGGCCTCTTTCTGCGCGGCTTCCTCGGGCGATCCCTCGGCGGCCCAGCCCTCCGGCACCCGGCCGGGCTGCTTCGACACGAAGCCGGGGTACCAGTCCCGCCGGACAGCGCCGTCGGCGTCACGCGACCAGCGGACCACGTTCGGAACCGGGGGCCTGCGCTTGATGCCGTCGCCCGGCTCGCTCGTCAGTGTCTTCGTCATCGTCCTTCCTCCCTCTCCATGATGTCCACGGCCGCCAGCACCAGTTCCGCGGCCTCCAGCCTTGCGGCCGCCTGCAGCCTCGCCAGCCGGTCCTCGGGCACGGGACGCGCCCCCGGGGTGCCCGGTGCCTGCGCGTACTGGCGCACCGTGATCTCGCTGATCCCCATCTGGTCCGCGATGGCCCGCGCCGACCACCCTGACCGGCGCAGGAACTCCCTGGCCTTCAGGAATGCCTCCCGGGTGCTCAGGGCCTCGGCCATGACGGCTCCTCCTCTGGTTCGCGCTGTGGCAGCGCCACGGCGTACAGGATGTCCTGCGCCTCAACCGACCTCAGCGCGACGTCGAGCGCGCTCTCCGTCCCGGTCCCGGTGACCTCCTGCAGCAGCAGCGCCAGCTGCAGGGAGCCGTCCGGACCCAAGGTGTCGGCGAGGCGCTGCGCGCGCTCCCGCGCTTCCGGCGACAGGCGGCTCATGGCCTGCACTCGATGAACACGAAGTGGCCGCTCTGGGAGGCCACGTTGCCGTTGACCCGGCGAGCGCCCTCCGCGTAGCAGGCGGTCGCGCTGGCGAAGGCCTGCGTGCGAACTTCGTGGCAGCCCGAGTTGTCCACGCCGTATGCGCAGAGCGTGTGATAAAGAAATACGGTTCCCATTGTCGTTCCCCTTCCATGTTGCTGTCGGCTCCGCTTCCGCGTCCCCGCTGCTCCCCCGCGGCCTGATGGCGGGCGGGAGAGAGGCCGGGACGCCTATCCGGCGGCGACGTCGGCTTCGAGCGCCGCCTTCATCGCGGCGTCGAGCATCTGCTGCGCGCGCCTGATGTCCTCCATCCACTCCACGACCTTGCCTCCCACGGCGGTTTCGTTGTCGAGGGCCTTCTCCAGCGCCGCGTCGGCGATCCTGCCGCGTCCTCGAACGCCGAGACCAGCGAAGTGTCGTCCGAGCACAGGACCTCCTCAACGCGTCCGGCAAGCCGCCTCATCTCCTGAAGCATCGCCTGCGCCTGCGCGTAGGCCTCCTCGTGCTGCTTCGTCACCTTTGCCATGGTCATGTCCTCCTATGCTGCTTCGAGTTCGTCTGCGGGCTGGCTGGCGACCTGGTGGTCGACCTCGCCCGCGGCGTCGCGGACCAGGTCGATCAGGTCCTGGAGAACCTCGGTGCGGCGCTCCAGTTCCGCCCGGCGGGACTCGTCCGGCTCCTCCAGAGCCTCCCGCGTCAGGTCCTCGACCGCGCCCTCGGCCTCGTATGCCGTCTTCGACATGTGCTCCGTGAGCGACTGGAAGAGTGCGAGCACCCTGGTGAATTCGTCCTGCATGCTGTCCTCCATGTTGCGCCCTTGGGCGACGGTGGCTACCGCGAGCTCCGGGGGTCGGACCCGGGCTTTCGGCCCTGCCGGGGGCCTCGTCAGGCGGCGTCGTCGTACTCCCACTCCAGTCTCTGGTAGTGCCCGATCAGGGTGGCTTCGTCCGGCAGATTCGACACGTGGTGCAGGTCGATATCGGCCAACTCGTCGTCGAGTTCGTAGACCGCGTAGTCGGCCAGGGACTCGTCCGACCTCACCACGTCCATGCTGCCACCTTCGGTGATCTCGTCGAAGAGTTCGGCACTCGTGGGCGCCTCGTGGACCAGGTCGCCGCTGTCGATGTCGTACGCCTTGTAGTGTGCCATTTCGGTGTCCTTCCCTGCTCCGGAGACCGCCCCTCGCGCTCTCTCCATACATACATTTTCGATGCATCTTCCGAGTAAAGCAACAGGAAATATAAGAGAAAATCGTGTAAACAATTCTTGATATATCGCATTTGAACTCTTCAGCAAATTTCTTCTGAAATAACGAGTTTTTTATTTAAATTCTGTGACAATGAAATATTGCAAACGTGTTTGTCACGTCAAGATCGAGTTCAATACGTCTTGAAATGGCCATCAACAATCTGACGCATACTTGTATTGGACCTCCGCGCTCATCGCGGTGCCGCTCGGCTGCCTGGCTTGGCTCCGGCGCTTCCTAGGGCTGCGCCTCCCCCGATGCGGCCGCGCTACGTGCCGGAGACCAGCGCGTCGCATGTGCTGAACGGTTACCGGGATATGTTCACGCGGGAGTTGGCGACGGTGCGGACTACGCGGCCGTCAGCGACTTTGGGCATGCCGTGCAGCGCAATGCGCTGGCGATTGTTCCATGTTGCGCTTGGCGGTTGAGCTCACCTACCTCGAAGAGTGGAAGACGAACTGGCGGTGCGGTCTTGACTAC
>Ga0213835_101239_pt1 | contig 16885 bp, 20 predicted proteins | sample SWPATP01_FD_160576 | JGI IMG/M metagenome (GOLD analysis project Ga0213835, IMG submission 160576) | Coastal seawater microbial communities from Marineland, Florida, United States - SWPA TP0 #1 | ecosystem: Environmental > Aquatic > Marine > Coastal | place: USA: Florida | collected 2016-08-05 | reverse complement strand
GCCGCCATGTCCCGCAACAGCCCCGGCGGCGCAAAGCGCGCCCCATGCGCCGCCGCCAGCGCCTCGGCCCGGTCCACCGCCGCCGCCGCCCCGATCCGGTCGAGCCAGGCGAACGGCCCCCCCGACCAGGGGCAGAAGCCCCAGCCCAGCACCGCCGCGACATTGCCCTCGCGGGTGTCGGCCAGCACGCCGGCCTCCAGCGCCCGCACCGCCTCCAGCACCTGCACGAAGATCAGCCGCGCCTGCACCTCGGACAGGTCGGGCTGCCGTGGGGCCGGCGCGGCGATGCCCGCCAGCCCCTCCCACAGCCCCCGCCGGCGCCCCCGCGCGTCATAGGCATAGAACCCCGCCCCGGCCTTGCGCCCCAGCCGCCCGGTCTCGGCCATGGCCGCCAGCACCGCCTCGACATCGCCATCGGCATAGGCCGCGCCCATCGCCGCGCGGGTCGCCCGCGCGATGCGCAGGCCCAGCTCGATCGAGGTCTCGTCGATCAGCTGCAACGGCCCCAGCGGCAGGCCGATCAGCCGCGCCGCATTCTCGATCAGCGCCGGCCGCACCCCCTCGGCCAGGAGCCGCACGCCCTCGTTCAGATAGGGGATGATGCAGCGGTTGGCATAGAAAAACCGCGCATCCCCCACCACGATGGGCGTCTTGCGGATCTGCCGGGCAAAGTCGAGCGCCCGGGCCACGGCGGCGTCCGAGGTCTCGCGGCCGCGGATCACCTCGACCAGCAGCATCCGGTCGACGGGGCTGAAGAAATGCAGCCCCAGAAAGCGCTCGGGGCAGGGATGCGCGCGGGCAAGCCCGGCGATGGGCAGGCTCGAGGTGTTGGAGGCGAAGACGGCCTCGGGCGCGGCGGCGGCCGCCGCGGCGGTGACCTCGGCCTTGGCGTCCACATCCTCGAACACCGCCTCGACGATCAGGTCGCAGCCGGCGAGTGCCGCGACATCGGCGCCGGCCGCGATCCGGCCGGCGGCCTCGGCCGCGGCCTCGGGCCGCATCCGGCCGCGTTTCGCCGCCGCCTCGAAGGCCGCGACGGCGCGGGCGCGGCCGGCCTCGGCGGCCTCAGCGCTCCGGTCGATCAGCACCACGGGGATGCCCGCCGCCGCCGCGACCTGCGCGATCCCCGCCCCCATCATGCCCGCCCCCAGCACGCCCAGCCGCGCCACCGGCGCCGGCGGCAGGTCGGGCCGGCGCGCGCCCTTCTCCAGCGCCTCCCTGTCGAGGAACAGCGTGCGGATCATCGCCTCGGCAGTGGGGTCCATCATCACCCGGGTGAACTGCCGCGCCTCGATCCTGAGCGCGGTGTCGAAATCGACCAGCGCGCCCTCGTAGACCGCCGACAGAAGCGCGCGCGCCGCCGGATAGACCCCCTGGGTGCGCGCGTTCACCATCGCCGAGGCGCCGACGAAGGTCATGTAGCCCGATTGCGTGTAGGGCGCGCCGCCGGGCATGCGATAGCCCTTCGCGTCCCAGGGCTTGACGCAGTCGGCATCGGTGGCCGCAAGGACCCAGGCGCGGGCGCGGGCGAGGAGCTCCTCGCCGGGGACCACCTCGTCGATCACCCCGGCCGCCAGCGCCGCCCGCGGTGCCATCATCTTGCCCTCCAGCAGGAAGGGCGCGGCGGCCATGACGCCGAGCTTGCGCACCAGCCGCGTGGTGCCGCCGGCGCCGGGAAAGAGCCCGACCTTGATCTCGGGCAGCCCGATCCGGGCGCCCTCGCGGTCGGCGGCGAAGATGCGGTGACAGGCGAGCGCCAGCTCCAGCCCGATGCCCGCCGCCGTGCCCGGCAGCGCGCAGGCCACAGGCTTGGCGCCCTTGCGCGTCTTCGGGTCCATCCCCGCCCGCTCGATCCGGCGCAGGAGCGCGTGCAGCCGCATCACGCCCTCGAAGATGCCGCGGGCGGGCTCGTCGCCGGCCTCGGCCTTCATCCGGCTGAGCACCGACAGGTCCATCCCGCCCGCGAAATCGGGTTTGCCCGAGGTCAGGACGATGCCGCGCACCCCCGGATCGCCCAGCGCCGCCTCCACCGCGTCCGCGAGCGCCTGCACGCCGGCGAAGGTCAGCACGTTCATGCGCCGGCCGGGCATGTCCCAGGTGATGACGGCCACGCCGTCGGCGCCGGTCTCGGTGCGGAAGTCGGTCATGGCGTGGTCTCCGCGCTGGGGTCAGACCCGTTCGAGGATGGTGGCCGCGCCCATGCCGGAGGCGACGCAGAGGGTCACCAGCGCGGTGCCCTGCCCGGTGCGCTCCAGCTCGTCCAGCGCGGTGCCGAGGATCATCGCGCCGGTGGCGCCCAGCGGATGGCCCATGGCGATGGCGCCGCCGTTGGGGTTCACCCGCGCGGGGTCGGCATCGAAGGCCTGGAGAAAGCGCAGCACCACCGCCGAGAAGGCCTCGTTGACCTCGATCACGTCGATGTCCCCAAGCTGCATGCCGGCCGCGGCCAGCGCCGCCTCGGTGGCCGGCACCGGGCCGGTGAGCATGATCGTGGGCTCGCTGCCCACCCGTGCGGTGGCGCGGATGCGCGCCCGGGGGGTCAGGCCATGCGCCTCGCCGAAGGCGCGCGAGCCCACCAGCACGGCCGCCGCGCCGTCGGTGATGCCGGATGAGTTCCCGGCGTGGTGGATGTGGTGGACCCGCTCCAGATGCGGATAGCGCATGATCGCCACCGCATCGAAGCCGGGCATGGTCTCGCCCATCTCGGCAAAGGAGGGTTTCAGCGCGCCCAGCGCCTGCATGTCGGTCTCGGGGCGGATCGCCTCGTCGCGGGCGAGGATCTCCAGCCCGCTGGGGTCGGTCACGGGCACGACGGCGCGGGCGAAGCGGCCCTCGGCCCAGGCCCGCGCGGCGCGGGCGTGGCTTTCCACCGCCCAGGCGTCGGCGGCGTCGCGGGTGATGCCGTATTCGGTGGCGATGAGGTCGGCGGCGATGCCCTGCGGCACGAAGTGGTGCCGCATCGCGACCTCCGGATCGACCGCCAGCGCCGCCCCGTCCGAGGCCATGGGCACCCGGCTGAGCATCTCGACCCCGCCGGCGATGACCCCCTGCGCCACCCCGGCCGCCACCTGCGCGGCGGCAAGGTTCACCGCCTCCAGCCCCGAGGCGCAGAAGCGGTTGATCGTCAGCGCCGGCACCAGCTCGGACAGCGATGAGGCCAGCACCGCCGCGCGGCCCACGCAGCCGCCCTGCTCGCCCACCGAGGTGACGTTGCCCCAGATCACGTCGTCCACCGCGTCGGCCGGCAGCCCGTTGCGCCCCGCCACCGCATCGAGCATCAGCGCCGAGAGCCGCACCGCGGTCACCTCGTTCAGCCCGCCCCCCGGCCGGCCCCGGCCGCGGGGCGAGCGCAGGGCGTCGTAGACATAGGCCTCCATCGGCATCCTCCCTCAGGCGCCGGGAAAGGCGCGCGGCATCAGCTCATAGGGGTGGGCCCAGCCCGGGAGCGCCTCGATCCGCCCGAGCCAGGCGTCGATGGCGGGCCAGTCGGCGCGCTCCACCCCCTTGGGCTCGGGATAGAAGAGATAGCCGCAGAGCGAGAAATCGGCGATGGTGGGGACATCCGACGCCACCCAGTCGCGGCCCGCGAGATGGGCGTCCAGCACCCCGGCCGCGGCCTTCACCCGCCCCGCGAGGAAGTCGATGGCGCCCTGCGGCCGCTTCGCCTCGGGCAGGAAGTTCTGCAGGAAGCGCAGCGCGGCCACCTGCCCGGTGAGTTTGTGGTTGTCCCAGAACATCCAGCGCAGCACCTCGCGCCGCTCGGCCGCGCTGCGCCCGCCGAACTGCCCCGTGCGCGAGGCGAGATAGTCGAGGATCACGCCCGACTGGCTGAGCACGGTGTCGCCGTCCACCAGCACCGGCACCTCGCCCATCTCGTTCAGCGCGCGGTATTCGGGCGTGCGCGTCTCGCCGGCGAAGAAGTCGACCGGGCGCAGCTCCCAGTCGAGGCCCATCGCCCGCAGCGTCAGCGCCACCTTGTAGGCGTTGCCGCTCTCGCCGAAGCCGTAAAGCTGCATGGGGGCTCCTATTTCTTGCGCTCCGCCAGCTCGCTGTTGAAGATCCGCAGCCGGTGGGTGAGGTTGTCGTGATGGGTGACGCTGTCGAAATGCTCGAAGAGGAAGGACAGCGCCTCGCCCTCGTCCAGCCCCGCGTCATTGGCAAAGCGGCGCAGGCGGCGATAGCCGTCCTCGGTCATCGCCACGGGAAAGCGGCGGGTCAGGCGCAGGCGCTTGGGCATCGTCCCCTCCCTCTCGCGCGCGAGCCTAGAACGCCTCGGCGTCGAGCGCCATGACCGTCTCGGCCCCGGCCTCGATCCGCGCGAGATGCAGCGCCGTCTCGGGCAGCGCCCAGCGCATGTAGTGCCGGCCCGTGACGAGCTTGGCCTCCAGAAACGCCCGGTCGCCGCCCGCCAGCGCCGCCCGCGCCATCCGCGCCCACATCAGCCCCATGCAGACATGGCCGAAGAGGCGCAAGAAGTCATGCGCCCCCGACAGCGCCTCTTCGGGCGTCTTCATCCCGCGTTCCAGAAACACGCCGGTCGCGGCCTGCAGATGGCGCGCGGCCTGCTTGAGCGGGGCGTGGAACTCGGCCGCGAGGCGGGCATCGACGGTGCCGTTGCGGGTCTCCTCGCGGATCAGGTCGAAGAAGGACAGCATCGCCTTGCCGCCGTCCTGCGCGAGCTTTCGGCCGACGAGGTCCAGCGCCTGGATGCCGTTGGTCCCCTCATAGATCATGGCGATGCGGGCGTCGCGGGTGAACTGCTCGAACCCGCCGCCCCGGACATAGCCGAAGCCCCCCGCCACCTGCTGCGCCGAGACGCAGGTCTCGAAGCCCTTGTCGGTGAGGAACCCCTTGATGACCGGGGTCAGGAGCGAGGCGAGCGCCTGCGCCGCGGGGTCCTCTGCACGGTGGGCGCGGTCGACCAGCGTGGGGCGGCCCAGAGGACCAGCGCGCGGGCGCCCTCGACAAAGGCGCGCTGGTCCATGAGCGCGCGGCGGACGTCGGGGTGCACCAGGATCGGGTCCGCGGGCCCGTCGGGGTTCTGCGCCCCGCGGACCGAGCGGCCCTGAAGCCGGGTGCGGGCAAAGGCGACGGCGGCCTGATGCGCGCGGCTGGCCACGGCCTGGCCCTGCAGGCCGACACCGATGCGGGCCTCGTTCATCATGGTGAACATGGCCGCGAGGCCACGGTGCGGCGCGCCCACCAGCCAGCCGGTGGCGCCGGAATACTCCATCACGCAGGTCGAGGCCGCGTGGATGCCCATCTTGCGCTCGAGCCCGGTGCAGGCGACGGCGTTGCGCGCGCCGGGGCTGCCCTCGGCGTCGGGAAGGAGCTTGGGCACGACGAAGAGCGACAGCCCCCTGGTGCCCGGGGGGGCCTCGGGCAGGCGGGCGAGGACGAGGTGGACGATGTTCTCGGTCAGGTCGTGCTCGCCGCCCGAGATCCAGATCTTCTGGCCGGTGATGCGGTGGCTGCCATCGGGCGCGGGCTCGGCCCGGGTGCGGATGAGGCCGAGGTCGGTGCCGCACTGCGGCTCGGTCAGGTTCATGGTGCCGGCCCAGCGTCCGGCCACGAGGGGCGGCAGATAGACGGCCTGCAACTCGGGGCTCGCGTGGCGTTGCAGCGCCGAGATGGCGGCGTGGGTGAGGCCCTGATACATGTTCAGCGCCATGTTCGCGGCCACGAACATCTCGCCGGTGGTGCAGTTCATGAGATAGGGCATCCCCTGCCCGCCATGCGCCGGCTCGCAGTCGAGCGCGATCCAGCCGCCCTCGGCCAGCCGGCGAAAGGCGTCGGCAAAACCCGCGGGGGTGGTGACGCGGTCGCCCTCCAGCCGGCAGCCCTCGGCATCGCCGGTCGCGTTCAGCGGCGCGAGCACCGTCTCGGCCAGCCGCGCGGCCTGGGCATGGATCGCCCCGGTGGTCTCGCGGTCCAGCGCGTCATAGCCGGGGATCCCCGTCGCCTGCACCCGCAGCACGTCATGGAGCAGGAAGTCGAGATCGCGCAGCGGGGCGACATAGCTCATCCGTCGGTGCCTCCGGTGGGGGCCAGCACCGCATCGGCCCAGGCGAGTTCGGCCTGCAGCTCGGCGATGGCCTCGTCGAGCTCGGCGCGGCGGCGCTGCATCTCGGCCAGCCGGGCGCGGGCCAGCTCGCGGGTGCGCCGCAGCTGGGTGAGCTGGCGGTCGTCGCGGTCGTAGAGGTCCAGGAGTTCGCCGATCTCGTCCAGCGAAAAGCCGAATCGCCGCCCCCGCAGCACCAGCGTCAGCCGCGCCCGGTCGCGGCGGGAATAGACGCGCTGCGACCCCCGGCGCCCGGGCGCGATGAGCCCGCGCTGCTCGTAGAAGCGCAGCGTGCGCGGGGTGACGCCGAAGGCCGCGCACATCTCGCGAATCCCCAGCGGCGCCTCGGCCGCGGGCTCGGCGGATGGGGGGTCGGCGGGGCTGGGGCGGGCGGGCGACATGGGTGCAGCCTGCCCCGCCGCGCCCCCTGCGGCAAGTGACGTTTACGTCAACGTCATGCAACTCGGCTCTTGCACCCGCCCCCGGCCGGCGCGATAGCGTGGAGACGACAGCGGAGGGCGACATGGTCGTGGAGGGAACCCCCGGACCGGAGCTGGCGCAGGCGTTCCTGCAACGCATCCCGCATGCGCGGGCGCTGGGCATCCGGCTGGATGCGATCGGGCCGGGCTTTGCCGAGCTGTCCATGCCCTATGACCGCCGCTTCGTGGGCGACCCGCGCACGGGCGTGATCCATGGCGGGGCGGTCTCGGCGCTGATGGACACCTGCGGCGGCACCGCGGTGCTGAGCCTGCCCGAGGCGCTGGGCACCGCCACCATCGACCTGCGCATCGACTACATGCGCCCCGCCACGCCCGGACAGCGGATCGCGGCGCGGGCCGAGTGCTATCACGTCACCCGCTCGGTGGTGTTCGTGCGCGCCACCGCCACCGACGAGGACGGCACCCGCCCCGTCGCCACCGCCACCGGCGCCTTCACCATCGAGCGCGGGGCTGCCACCGACGCCGACCGGATGCCGCGATGAGCCCTCCGCGCCGCCCCGAGCCCGTGCAGGCCGTGAAGCAGCGCCGCGACGCGGTGCTGGCCGCGCTGGTCGCGGGCGTTCCCTACATCCAGTATCTGGGCATCACCTTCGACCGGCGCGGCGACGAGCTGACGGCGGTGATGCCCTTCGACGAAAAGCTGGTGGGCAACCCGTTCCTGCCCGCCATCCATGGGGGCGTCACGGCGGCCTTCCTCGAGGTCGCGGCGATCATCGAGCTGTCCTGGTCGCTCCTGTGGGACGAGATGGAGAGCGGCCGGCTCGACCCCGCGGGGCTGACGCCCGAGACCCTGCCGCGGCTGCCAAAGACCATCGACATCACGGTCGATTACCTGCGCTCGGGCCTGCCGCGGGATGCCTATGCGCGGGCGCGGGTGACGCGGTCGGGCCGGCGCTATTCCTCGGTCCAGGTCGAGGCCTGGCAGGACAACCGCGCCCGGCCCTTTGCCCAGGCGATCGGGCATTTCCTGATGCCGGAGCGGGAGACGGCGGCGCGATGACCGCACCGTCGCGGGAGGGCGTGGGCGCAGCGCGGCCCGCCCCCGTGACCCACGGCCGGGTGTTGCGCATCGCCCTGCCCATCGTGCTGGCCAATGCCACCGTGCCGATCCTGGGCGCCGTCGACACCGGCGTCGTGGGCCAGATGGGCGAGGCCGCCCCCATCGGCGCGGTGGGGGTGGGCGCCATCGTGCTGACCTCGGTCTACTGGATCTTCGGCTTTCTGCGGATGGGCACGACGGGGCTCGCGGCACAGGCCGCCGGCGCCGGCGACCGGGCCGAGACCGGGGCGATCCTGTGGCGGGGGCTGATCCTGGCGGGGCTGGCGGGGCTGGCGCTGATCGCCTTGCAGGGGCCGCTGGTGTGGGCGGCGTTCCGGCTCGCCCCGGCCTCCGACGCGGTGGAGGAGCTTGCGCGGCAGTACCTTGCCATCCGCATCTGGGGGGCGCCGGCGACCATCGCGCTCTATGCCGTCACCGGCTGGCTGATCGCCACGGAACGCGCCCGCGGCGTGCTGGGGCTGCAACTGTGGATCAACGGGCTGAACATCGCGCTCGATCTGTGGTTCGTGCTGGGGCTCGGCTGGGGCGTGGGCGGGGTGGCGATGGCGACGCTGATCGCCGAGTGGACCGGGCTTGCCCTCGGGCTCTGGCTGTGCCGCGATGCGCTGGCGCTGCCCGCCGCGCGGGCCTGGGGCCGGCTGACCGACCGCGGCCCGCTCGCGCGCATGCTGTCGGTCAACACCGACATCATGATCCGCTCGGTGCTGTTGCAGGCGAGCTTCACCGCCTTCGTCTTCATCGGCGCGGGTTTCGGCGACGTGCCGCTGGCGGCCAACCAGGTGCTGTTCCAGTTCCTCGCCATCGCGGCCTATGCGCTGGACGGCTTCGCCTTTGCCGCCGAGGCGCTGGTGGGGCAGGCCGTGGGCGCCCGGGCGCGGGCCGCGTTCCGCCGTGCGGCCTCGCTTGCGAGCCTGTGGGGGCTCGGCGCCGCGCTGGCGCTGGCGGCGGCGTTCTGGCTGGGCGGACCGTGGCTGATCGAGCTGATGGCGAAGGAGCCCGAGGTGCAGGCGGTGGCGCGCGCGCTCCTGCCCTGGGTGGTGGCGACGGTGCTGCTGAGCCTCGCGGCCTACATGCTGGACGGCATCTTCATCGGCGCGACCGAGACGCGGGCGATGCGCAACGCGATGCTGGTGTCGGTGGCGATCTATGCCGCTGCGCTGCCGGTGCTGATCGCGCTGGCGGGCAATGACGGGCTGTGGGCGGCGCTGATCGTGCTGGCAGTGGCGCGGGCGGTCACGCTGGGCCTCGCCTGGCCGCGGCTGGAGCGGCGGGTCGCGGCGGGTTAGCGCGCCCGCGCCGCTTCGATGGCGGGCAGGAGGCGATTCTGCCAGACGCTGGGGGTGACCTCGCCGGCATAGCGGGCGATCACGGTGCCGTCGCCGGCCACCACGAAGGTTTCCGGCATGCCGTAGACGCCCCAGTCGATGGCGGCGCGGCCCTCGGTGGTGCCGATGCCGGCAAAGGGGTTGCCGAGCTCGTCGAGGAAGGCCAGCGCATTCTGCGGATCGTCGCGGGCGTTCACGCCGTAGATGACGAAGCCCTGTTCGGTGAGGTCGGCGAAGAAGGGCATCTCGGCGCGGCAGGGCGGGCACCAGCTGGCCCAGAAGTTCACCAGCGTCACCTCGCCGGCGCGCAGGTCGGCATCCTCGAAGCGGACGGTCTGGCCGAGCTGGCCGAGCTCCATCGCCGGCGCCTCGCGGCCGATCAGGGTCGAGGGCAGCGCCTGCCGGTCCTCGCGGAAGTTGCCCACGAGGAACAGCGAGGCGATGGCCAGGAACAGCACCGGCGGCAACAGCATCAGCGGGCGCACCTTACCCATCGGCGGCCTCGCGCCGGGTCCGGCGCGCCTCCATCTCGGCCAGTTGCAGGCGGACCTGCCGGCTGCGGCGCAGGATCAGCAGCACCAACCCGCCCAGAATCGCCAGCGACACCCCATAGGAGGCGCTCACCTCCAGCCAGTATTTCCCCAGATCCGGCATCATCCCATCCGCTCCCGCGCCTCCAGCGCCTTGATCCGGCGGGCGCGGATCTCGGTCCGCACCGCGATCAGCAGGAGCGCGAGGAAGAAGAGCCCGAAGGCAACCATGCAGAGATAGAGCGGATAGCGGAACACATGGCTCATCCGCTCGCCCGTCTGCAACGACAGCGAGGGGCCCTGGTGCAGCCCCTGGCTCCAGAAGAACACGGCATAGCGCGACATCAGCGCAAAGACCGAGCCGACGAGGCAGAGGACGGCGGTGAGGTCGGCCGCCGTGTCGGGATCCTCGATCGCCTGCCACAGCGCGATGTAGCCGATGTAGAACAGGCACAGGATCAGGAAGGACGTCAGCCGCGGGTCCCACACCCACCAGGTGCCCCACATCGGCTGGCCCCAGAGCCCGCCGGTGATGAGCGCGATCACGGTCATGGCGAGGCCGATCGGGGCCGCCGCCTTGGCCGCCAGCGCCGAGACATGGTGGCGCCGGATCAGCCAGATCAGCGAGGTGATCAGCATCATGATCCAGATGTTGATCGCCATCATCGCCGAGGGGACATGGATGAACACGATCTTCACCGTCGAGCCCTGACGGAAGTCGTCCGGGGTGAAGAAGAAGCCCCAGACGAGGCCCGTGACCATGGTCACCGACGCCAGCCCCACCGCCCAGGGCATGATCCGGGCCGAGGTCTCCATGAACTTCTTGGGGTTGGCGTATTCCCAGAGCGACATGTCGGTTTCCTAGCCGGGGCGGGTGCGGGGCTCAAGCCACGGCGGCGTGAGCGGGCCTAGCGCAGGTTGATACGGATTGCCGCAGCCGAGGCGAAGGGCAGGAGCGCCACCGCCCCCAGCGTGATGCCCGCCAGCAGCGCCAGCGGCGTGGCGGTGGAGAGATCGGCCGCGCCGCGTTTGACCAGCTCGGCGCCATAGATCAGCGTCGGCACATAGAGCGGCAGCACGAGGAGCGACAGGAGGAGCCCGCCGCGGCGCAGCCCCACGGTGAGCGCCGCGCCGAAGGTGCCGATGACGCTGAGCGCCGGGGTGCCGAGGGCGAGCGACAGGGTGAGCCAGCCATAGGCCCCGGCGGGCAGGTTCAAGAGCACGCCCAGGAGCGGCGCAGCGAGCGTCAGCGGCAGGCCGGTGGTCACCCAATGCGCCGCGGCCTTGGCCGCCACCACGCCCTCGAGCGGGATCGGCGCGGTGGCGAGGAGGTCGAGCGAGCCGTCCTCCCAGTCCAGCGCGAGGATGCGGTCGAGGGACAGAAGGCAGGCGAGCAGCGCGCCGACCCAGAGGATGCCGGGCGCGATCAGCGCGAGGACCTGCGGCTCGGGGCCGACGCCGAGGGGGACGAGCACGGCGAGGATGAGGAAGAAGCCGAGGCCGAGGCCGAAGCCGCCGCCGGCGCGGATGGCGAGGCGCAGGTCGCGCAGGAAGAGGGCGATCACCGGCGGCCTGCCTGTGCGGGGGTGGGCGGGATCATGCAAAGGCCTCGTCGAAGCCGCCGGCGCCTGCGGCGCTCTGCGGGCGGGCGCGAAAGCCGGTGAGGTCCAGCACCGCGGCCTCGGCCAGCCCGAGGTCGATGTGGGTGGCGACGAGGGCGGCGCCCCCGGCCATGAGATGGGCGCGCACCGCCGCGACGAAGAGCGCGACCGAGGCGGTGTCGAGCGAGACCGTGGGCTCGTCCAGCACCCACAGCGGCCGGCCGGTGACGAGGAGGCGCGCGAGGCCGAGGCGACGCTTCTGCCCGGCCGAGAGGTTCTGCGCCGGACGCTCGGCGAGGTCCGCGAGGTTCATCGCCGCCATTGCCGGGGCGATGTCGTGCCGGCCATAGACGGCCGCCCAGAAGGCGAGGTTCTCGGCCACGGTCAGGGTGGGTTTCAGCCCGTCGGCATGTGCGGCATAGGCCATCGCTTCGGGCGGGGCGGAGATGCGCCCCGCCAGCGGCGGCTGCAACCCGGCGAGGGTGCGCAGGAGCGTGGTCTTGCCGCAGCCGTTGGGGCCGCGCAGCACCAGCACCTTGCCGGCGCGCAGCGCGAAGGCGACGCCCTCCAGCACCGGAATGCCGCCACGCGCGACGGCGAGATCGCTGACCACGAGATCCATGGCCGGTGGCCTAGCGCAAAGTCCGGGCGGCGGAAAGGGGCGCTGCGTCGCGCCGGGGTGGCCGTCGCCTCGGGGGGGACAAGCCCCCCGCTCGGCGACGGCCCGCGCCGCGAAAGACGCGGCGCGGGCGCCCGGCCTCACGGTGCGGCGAGGGGTGAGAGGGCGCTGGCTGCGGAAGGGCGCGGCGGTCCGGGCCGATGCGATTGCCCGGGTCCGGTTCGCAAGGCGGCGCCCGGCGGTATGCGTTTGCCGGGGCCGAGAGCGTTCCCGCCGGCGCGGGGGGCCCGGCGCGGCGATCGCCCGGCACCGGGGTCAGCCGGTCTCCGACAGCCTGAGACCCTCGCGCCCGGCGAGGTCGCAGAAGAACTGCCAGGCGACGCGGCCCGAGCGGGCGCCGCGGGTGGCGGCCCATTCGATGGCCTCGGCACGCAGCCGCGCCTCCGCCACCTCCAGCCCCCAGGCGGCGCAGTAGCCGCGGATCATCTCCAGGTACTCGTCCTGGCCGCAGGGGTGGAAGCCCAGCCACAGCCCGAAGCGGTCCGACAGCGAGACCTTCTCCTCCACCGCCTCGGAGGGGTTGATCGCCGAGGAGCGCTCGTTCTCGATCATGTCGCGGGGCATCAGGTGCCGCCGGTTCGAGGTGGCGTAGAAGAGCACGTTGCCCGGCCGCCCCTCGATGCCGCCGTCGAGCACGGCCTTCAGCGACTTGTAGTGCTGGTCGTCATGGCTGAAGGAGAGGTCGTCGCAGAAGAGCAGGAAGCGCGCCGGCGCCCGGCGCAGGTGGCGCAGCAGCCGGCCGATGGAGGGCAGGTCCTCGCGGTGGACCTCGACCAGCTTCAGCGTCCCGGCGCCGAGCCGGCGCAGCGCCTCGGCATGCACCGCCTTCACGAGGCTCGACTTGCCCATGCCCCGCGCGCCCCACAGCAGCGCGTTGTTGGCCGGAAAGCCCGAGGCGAAGCGCAGGGTGTTGTCCAGCAGCGTGTCGCGGGCCCGGTCGACGCCGACGAGGAGGGCCATGTCGATGCGGTTGACCTCGGCCACCGGCTCCAGCCGGTCGGGTCCCACCTGCCAGACGAAGGCGTCGGCCGCGCCGACGTCGGGTGCGGGCGGCGGCGGCGGGCTGATCCGCTCCAGCGCCGCGGCGATCCGCTCCAGCGCGTCGCCGTGCAGGGGGCCGTCCATCATGCGCGGACCGGGGGGCGCGGGGGCGTCATGCGTCGTCCCTCCCGCTCAGGCGCGCCCGTCCGGCGCCGGTTCGTCCTCGTCCAGCAGCCCCTGCGCGCGCAACTCGGCGTCGCGCTTCCTCTCGACCCGGCGGACGAGGAAGATCGACACCTCATAGAGGCCGTAGACCGCCACGAACAGGATGATCTGGGTGATGACATCCGGCGGCGTGACCACGGCGGCGAGGCCGAGGATGGCCACCACCGCATACTTGCGCACCTCGCCCAGCCCGGCCGAGGACACCAGCCCCGCCTTGCCCATCAGCGTCAGCAGGACGGGCAGCTGAAAGCACAGCCCGAAGGCGATGATGAACTTGGTGGTCAGGCTGAGGTACTCGTTGACCGAGCCCTGAAAGGTGATGCCGGCCTGCCCCAGCGGGTTCTCGGCCCCCGTCTCGGGGTCGATCAGCGCGCCGGGCTGCTGAAAGATCAGGAAGAAGTCGAAGGCCAGCGGCGTGACGACATAGAACGCAAAGGCCGCCCCGATGAAGAACATCGCCGGCGAGGCGATCAGGAAGGGCAGGAAGGCGCTCTTTTCCGAGCGGTAGAGCCCCGGCGCCACGAAGCGCCACAGCTGCGTCGCGATCACCGGAAAGGCCAGCACGAACCCGCCCAGCAGCGAGATGCGGACGGCGACGAAGAAGCCCTCCTGCAGCTTGATCAGGATGAGGTCGCAGTCCTGCCCGCGCGAGGCGAGCGCGCCGCAGAGCGGATCGGTCAGGAAGTTGAAGATCGGGTTCCAGACGGTGAAGCTGATCACCATGCCGACGAGAAAGGCGCAGACCGAAATGATCAGGCGGGTGCGCAGCTCGGCCAGATGCTCGATCAGCGGTGCCGCGCTGTCCTCGATCTCGTCCTCGCGGGTCGGGCGGGCGTCGGGCTTCATGCATCCCCCGTGCGGCTGCGCGAGGCCGGCGCCTCGTCCACCGGCGCGGCCGCGTCGGAGGCCACGCTCCGCGCCTTCCCGGCGGCCTCGGCCCGCGCGGCGGCCAGCGCCTCGGTCGCCGGGCCCCGGGCGGGCGGCTGCGCCCCGCCCGCATCCGTGCCCGCATCAGACGCCTTCGGCGCCGCCTCGTCGCCGTCCTTCAGCACCGACTTGCGCGCCGCCTCGCGCGCCCAGGCCTTGGGCCCCTTGGCGAGGTTGCGCAACTCGTCCGCGCCGAAATCCTTGCCCGAGGCCGAGTCGCGGAACTCGCGCGCCATGTCCTTGACGCCCGACTCGTCGGCCGCCTGCTCCATCGCCCGCTGGAACTCGCGCGCCATCGCGCGGGCCTTGCCCATGAACCGGCCCAGGGTGCGGAACATGCCGGGCAGGTCCTTCGGACCCACCACGATCAGCGCCACGATGCCGATCAGCAGAAGTTCCGTCCAGCCGATGTCGAACATGATGGCCTACTCCGCGCCCCGCCCCGACCCGACGCCCGACACACCGCCGGCCGCCTTCCGGATCTCAGATCTTGTCCTGGTCCCGCGGCGCCGAGCCGGCCTGCGGACGCGTCCCCTGGTCCTCGGGCGGCGTGACGTCGCGGGCCTGCTCGATCGCCTTCTCGCCCTCGTCGACGCTCTCCTTCACGCCCTTCTTGAAGGCGGTGATGCCCTTGCCGACCTCGCCCATCAGCGAGGCGATCTTGCCCCGGCCGAACAGCACGAGGACCACGATCACGAGCAGGATCAGGCCGGGAAGGCCGATGTTGTTGAGCATGAAACTCTCCCTTCAAGGGGCTGGGTCACCGGGCTGGCCACAGGGCAGCCACGCCCCCCGTTTCTGGCGTGACCTCCATTTATGGCCTTCGCAGCGCCGATCAAAGCCCCAATCGGGCGGCGCCCGGGAATTTTCCGGTGATCGCGCCCCCCGCCGCCGAGGCCCCGCACTCCGCCCCCGCCCTGCCCGCTCCCTTCATCTTTCCTCAAATATCCTCGGGGGGGCCTCCGCAGGAGGCGGGGGGCGGAAAGCCCCCCTCCCCCGCCGCGCCCGCGCGCCGCGGCTCAACAGTTCGGGACATTCACCGCAAGGCCGCCCAGCGCGGTCTCCTTGTACTTGTGGCTCATGTCCGCGCCGGTCTGGCGCAGGGTCTCGATGCAGGCGTCGAGGGGCACGAAATGCGTCCCGTCCCCCCGCAGCGCCAGCGAGGCCGCCGAGACGGCCTTGATCGCCCCGAGCCCGTTGCGCTCGATGCAGGGCACCTGCACCAGCCCCTTCACCGGATCGCAGGTCATCCCCAGATGATGCTCGAGCGCGATCTCGGCGGCATTCTCGACCTGTGCGGGCGTGCCGCCCAGCACCGCCGCCAGCCCCGCGGCCGCCATCGCCGAGGCCGCGCCCACCTCGGCCTGACAGCCGCATTCGGCGCCCGAGATCGAGGCGTTGTGCTTGATCAGCCCGCCGATGGCCGCCGCGGTCAGCAGGAACTCGCCCAGCCGCGCCCGCGAGGCCCCCGGCACATGGTCGAGCCAGTAGCGGATCACCGCCGGCACCGTGCCGGCGGCGCCATTGGTGGGCGCCGTCACCACCTGCCCGCCGGCGGCGTTCTCCTCGTTGACCGCCATGGCATAGGTCGAGATCCAGTCGTTGATCACATGCGGCGCGGTCAGGTTGCGACCCTGCTCGGCCAGCAGCGCGCGGTGGATCCCCGGCGCCCGGCGCCGCACCTTCAACCCGCCGGGCAGCACGCCCTCGGTCGCGAGCCCGCGCTCGATGCAGGCGTCCATCACCGCCCAGAGCCGGGCGAGGCCCTGGTCCAGCTCGGCCGCGCCGCAGCGGGTCAGTTCGTTGGCGCGCTTCATCGCGGCGATGGAGAGGCCGCTCTCGGTCGCCATCGCCAGCATCTCGGCCGCGCTGGCAAAGGGATGGGGCACCGGCGGGCCTTCGGTCCGCGCACCGCCCGCCAGCTCGGCCGCGGTGACGACGAAGCCGCCGCCGACGGAATAATAGGTCTCCTGCAACAGCACATCGCCCTGCGCGTCGGTGGCCATGAGCACGAGGCCGTTGGCATGGCCGGGCAGCGGCGGCCCGTAGTCGAAGATCAGGTCGCGGTCGGGGTCGAAGGCGAGCGTGTCGCCGGCCACCGTCTCGATGCAACGGCGGGCGCGGATGCCGGCCAGCGCGGCCTCGGCGCGGGCGGCGTCATAGGCGTCGGGGGTGAAGCCCGCGAGGCCCAGGATCACTGCCCGGTCGGTGGCATGCCCCACCCCGGTGAAGGCGAGCGAGCCGTGCAGCCGCGCGCGCAGCCCGCGCGGCCGGAACGGAGCGGCCGCGATGCGGTCGAGAAACCGCGCCGCCGCCAGCATCGGCCCCATGGTGTGCGACGAGGACGGGCCGATCCCGACCTTGAACATCTCGAAGACGGACAGGAACATGGGGCCCCCTCGCTGACCGGCGCAGGCTGCGGCCCCTGCCCCCGGGTCGCGCGCCGGTTTGCGACGCTCGGGGCGCGTTTCGAGACCTCGGCGCCCGGGGTCATTCCTGAAGGATGAAGGGCGCCTCGAGGGTGCCGCCGTCATGGGCGAGTTCCAGGGTCCAGCGCCCGGGCGCGGTGATCTGGCCGCGGCCCTGGAACACACCCTCCATGGCGCTGGAGACCTCGACCGCGATGTCGCCGGCGTCGCCCTGGGTGCGGCGCAGATGGACGGTCGGCAGGCCGCCGCGGGCCCCCTCGCCCGTGATCTCGAAGCGAAAGGCGGGGTCGACGGCAAAGGTCACGCGCAGCCCCTGGTCCGGCGCCTCGCCGTCCGAGACGATCAGCGGCGCGCGCGCGGTCACGACCGGGATGGGATCGCGCACGAAGAAGGTGACCGAGGCCATGAGCGCGGCGAGGCCCAGGAAGAAGACGGCGAGAACGGCGGCGATGAGGCGTTGCATGGACAGGTCCGGTGGGGGCGCGGGGCGCGGTTGTCCCTCTATAACGGCGAGGGGGGCATGCGGCCACGCGGCCTCGCGCAGGCGTGATCGGGGGGGCGGGGATT
>Ga0213835_101238_pt1 | contig 16895 bp, 11 predicted proteins | sample SWPATP01_FD_160576 | JGI IMG/M metagenome (GOLD analysis project Ga0213835, IMG submission 160576) | Coastal seawater microbial communities from Marineland, Florida, United States - SWPA TP0 #1 | ecosystem: Environmental > Aquatic > Marine > Coastal | place: USA: Florida | collected 2016-08-05 | reverse complement strand
GTTCGCCGCCTGACGCTCGCCGCGATCCACCAGGAGCAAACGACGGGATTCATGCACGCGCCAGTTCGTCGCCTGCTCGCCCGTCAGCTCGCGCAGGCGTCCGATGACCGGCTGCGCATTCTCTGGCGAGCGCCAGATCGACTCAGCGCCGAGCACAGCCAGTTGCACGCGCGCGTCCTCCGGGTGAGCCGAGGAGAGCGCGCCCAGCGCCTTGGGTGCGTCCTCATCGCCCGCGCGATCCTTGTAAAGCGCGCGCCAGACTTCGACAGTCTTGCGGTCGGCTTCGCCGGTCGCGTCTCGCGCGGCTTGCTCGATGATCTCCCGCCCCTCGTCGGCTCGCCCTTCGCGCAGCGCCTGCATCGCGCGCTCGAACGCGTCCTCACGCGTCGGGCGCGAAGCCATCGCCTGCAGGCGCGGGTCGATCGCCACGCCGCGGGCGCGGAACACGTCCACGACCGAAGCCGCGCGGGCCGGCGTCAGCTCCCGTTCCTCATCGAGCAGGCGTGCCACGATCATCCCGGCGATCTGCGTCTCGCCCTCGATCGCGCGCAGTTTGGCGAGTTCGCCCAGCAGCGCCCCGTCGTCGGGCGTGACCTGCACGAGGCGTTCGAGGAACCGGATCGCGGAAGCAAGCTCCTCCGGAAGCATCGACGGGCCCTGCGCGAGCGCGACCGTGGCGCGGAGCCACGCGTCGAGGAGCACGCCCTCGCGCGGGAAGGCACGCATCGCTTCCGCGGCGGCGTCGCGCGCAGCACGGGCCTCGCCGAGGCTCATCAGCGTCTCGCTCAGGCGCACGTGCGCGGTCAGCCAGCGCGGATCGGTGCGGAGCGTCTGGCGGTACGCGTCGGCCGCGGAGCGCAGCTCGGCGAGCGCCAGGTCCGAATCGCCCAGCAGGAACCACGCGAGCTCGTTCGAGCGGTCACGCTCCAGGATCGCGCGGAAGACGGCTCTCGCCCGCGCGGGGCGCTGCGCGTCCAGCTCGCGGAAGCCGCGGACCAGCTCGACCCAGCCGCGAGCCTCGGCCGTGCTCCGCGACTGCAACGCCCTGAGCAGCGGCGACTGCTCGCCGAGCCCGATCGCGGCGTCCAGGAACGCGCTCCAGCCCAGCTCGCGATCGCTCGCGCTGGTGAGCTGAGCGCGGATCGGCTCGATCAGGCGCAGCGCCTCGTTCGGCGAGCCGTTCTTCCACGCACGTTCGGCCGCGACCAGCACCGCCGACGTCTGCGCGTTCCCGCCCGTGGCGAGCGTCACGATCTTCTCGGCTTCGGCCTGCATCCCGAGCACGTCGTACAGTCGCAGGGCGACGCCCATCAGCTCCGCTCGCGCTGTGAGGGCCGCGGGCTCGATCGCACGGGCCGACTCACGGGCGCGATCCAGCAACCCGGCGCGCTGGAGGACCAACGCGTGCACGAGGCGCGCGCTGAGGTTCTGCGGGTTCTGTTCGAGGCGCAGCGCGAGCTCGCTCGCGATCACGCGCGGGTCGTCGCCGAGATCCATGCGCCGGGAGACGACAAAGAACTGCGCGTCGAAATCCTCGGGGTACGCCTCGTCGAGGCGTGCAATCGCCTGGCGGACGCCGGGCTCGTTGCCGAGTGCCTGCTGGATCACCGCCTTCACGCCGAGCGCGTCGCGATCGTTCGCGTCGATCGCGAGCAGGCGATCGGCGGTCTGCAGCGCCTCGGTCCGCTGCCCGAGCTGAACCTCCAGCTCGAGCGCCAGGCGCAGGGCCCTGGTGTTGTTTGGCTCCATCGAGAGCACATGGCGCGTGTACCCGAGCGCCTCGGCGATGTGGTTGCCGCGGTCGGCGGGCACGCGGTGGCGTGCGTCGGCCGTCGCGAGCCACGCCTCGGCGTCCTCGCGGTTGGTGCCGATGTAGCGCCCGAGGTGGCGGAGCGTTTCGTCCCAGTTCTCCTGCTCGTACGCGGCCAAGCCCTGCTCGCGCGCCGAGCTCAGCGTGCGCTGCTGCGTCGCCTGGCGCAGCGTGTACAGCCCGGCGCCCGCCGCCGCGACACCCGCCGCCGCGATAAGCAGGATAACCAGACGCCCCTTGGCCTTGTTCGACATCGGCATCGTTCGTCCCTTTCCACGCCCGGTCCTTCGGGCGCGACGCGCGACAGATCATCCTCGGCTTTCAGTCCTTGATGATCCGGCGCACCGTTTCGTAGATGATCCACAGATCCATCCGCCAGCTCTCGTGCTGCACGTACTCCAGGTCGTAGCGGATCCATTCCTGGAAATCGGTCTGCGGCTCGCGCGTCCGGCGCACCTGCCAAAGCCCCGTCACGCCCGGGCGCACGCTCAGCCGAGCCTCCCGCCAAGCCGGGCAGAACTGGTTTTCCTTGTCCGGGCTCGGGCGCGGGCCGACGACGCTCATGTGCCCGAGCAGCACGTTCCAGAACTGCGGCAGTTCGTCGATCTGCAGCTTGCGCAGCAGCTTGCCGATCTTCAGCAGGCGCGGGTCGTTCTCGATAAAGAACTGCGGCCCGTCGGCCTGGTTTGCTTTTTGAAGCTCCGCCTTCATCTGCTCCGCGTCGCGGCGCATCGTGCGGAACTTGTAGCACGGGAAATCGCGCCCGAAGATCGTCTGGCGGTAGTGCGCGAAGAAGAACGGGCGCCCGTCCTCGCGCCAGATCATGAACATCACGATCGGGTAGAGCCACGACGTCCCGATCAGCACGCCGAGCGCGAAGCAGATGTCGAACGCACGCTTGGTGATCTTCCGCAAGCGACGCCGGCGCACCCGCGGCATCAGTCGCCACCCCGGCGGGTGCATCTCCTGCCATTCGATCGGTTCGACCGCCGGGCGGTGCTCCGGCGCGTCGGCGATCACCCGCGGGCCCACGATCACCTGCCCGGACTCGATCTCCACCCCCGCGCCCAGCCACAGCGGCCCGACAAGGCGCGCGTCCTCCGGCGGGCGCGTCGACTGGTGCGCCCACACGCCGTGCGCGTACTCGTACACGCCGTCCACCAGACCCGGCAGGTGACGCCAGTTGGTCATCAAAAACTGGACGGCTTCGCAGAGGTCGTCCGGGTCGTCGTGGTGATAGATCGAGCCGTCGAGGCTCACGGGGTAGACCCGCTCCCGCCCCGCGGCCCGGCGCAGCTCCTGGTACGCCGCGACCGCGTGCTCGCCCCCCGCCCAGAGCTTGGCGAGCTTGGGTTCGGTGGTGATCGTGACGCGGAGCGCCGGTCGGTCGGCTTCGCGGTAGTGACGACGGATCGCGATCAGGCGTCCCTCGTCGTCGGATTCGACGCGTTCGGTGTACTGCGAAGCCGTCCCGTCGCTGATCCGCACGCGCACCGCCTGCGGGCGCACCCACTTGAGCTCGCGCAGCACCGTGTGCAGGTCGAAGTGAACCAGATCCTCCCGCCCCAGCAGCAGGTAGAGCCCCGGCCCACGCTTATCGACCGACTTGCGCCCGGAACCAAGCCGCACAACCTGCACGCGCTTCGCCGCCCACCAGCGGTCGTGCAGATCGCGCACGCGCAGCCCCCACACCGTCGGCTCGTCGGGCGGCGGTCGCGTCAACTCGGGCTCGGCAAGCGTGCGCGTCACGGGTCTTCTTCGGCTCCTTCGCGTGCGGGTCGTGTGCGCCTCAGGCGGCGGGTTCGTTGGTCCGGGCCTTGCCGACGCCGCGTGCCTCGGCCGAAGCCGTCAGGCGACCGCGGATCTTCCGCGAGTGGGCCGACGCCTGTCCGTTGCCCTGACGCGGATCGACCGATCGGATCGACCACGAGTTGAGCGACGCGGGGCTGATGCTTCCCTTGAGGTCCGACCATGAAGCGCGGTTGAACACGATGCCGGCACATCGCGCGTGCAGCGCGTCCAGGCGGGAGAGTGCCGCGCGGATCAGCCCCGTCCGCTGCCCGGACGCGACGGTGAGAATCACCTCGTCCGAAGCCGAAGCCGCCAGGCTCGCGTCCAGGCTGCCCAGCAGCGGCCCGGTGTCGATCAGCACCACATCGAACCGCTCCCGAACCGCTTCGAGCACGTGCGTCAGACGATCGCCGCCGAGACGCTCGGGTTCGGTATCCCGCGAGGCCCCGATCGGCATCGCGAACAGCGTCTGCGAGGTTGTCGGGTGGATTGACTCAGAAAGCTCCGCCCCGTCGAGCGCTTCCCACAAGCCGATCGTGCCGTCCAGATCGAGCTGGCGCGTCAGCCCGCTCGCGACCAGGTCGGCGTCGACCACAAGCGTCCGCTGCCCGACCGCCGCGAACGACAGCCCCAGCGCGTAGGTCAGGCTCGTCTTCCCGTCGCCCGAGGTCGGGCTGGTCAGCGTGTAGACCCGCGGCCCGCCGCCGTCGCGCACACGCGCCACGTGCAGCAGGTTCCGAAGATGGTGCACGCTCAGAGCCGCCGACCCGTCGCCCGCGTCGTCGTCCAGGTCCGGCACCACGCCGATGAGCTGCGTCCGCGTCAGGAACGGCTCAAAGTCATCGATATAGCGCACACCCGTCCGCAGGAAGCCCATCAGCCCGATCAGCCCGACGCCCAGCCCGAAGCCCGCCATCCCGCCCGCGGCCGCCAGCGGCAAACGACGATCCGTCGACGGGCTCACCGGCGTATCGCCCGGCTGCACGACCACCACACGCGCGATGTCCGCGTTCCGGTTCTCCGCGCGCAGCTTCTCCAGGTTCAGAATGTTCCCGCGGTTGAGCTGCTCCAGACGCGCGATCGCGTCCCGCTCGGCCTGGATCTGGTTCCGAGTCTGATTCAGCGCGGCCTGCTCCTGACGGAACACATCGCGGAGGCGCATCGCCTCTTCAAGCTGAGCCGTCAGCTGCGCCGGCGTCCCGCTCACCACGACCCCGCGCGGCGCGATCTGGACCGACCCGTCGTCCACCATCACCTGCAGCGTGCGCACTCGGTCGGTGATCTCGTTGTCGATCACGCGCAGACGGTCGCGGATCGCACGCACCTCGCGGTGCCCCTCGCCCAGACGGAGCAGGCGTGTCTGCAACTCAGTCTGCAGCGCCCGGCGCAGCGAGATCCGGTCGCCGAGGAACGGGTCGGACTGCGCCAGCGTCTCCAGCGGCAGATCCTCCACGCGGATCGTGTCGCCCGGATCCTCCGAGCCGTCCTGCTCGCGGGCGGCGGCGGTGGTCAGCGCGATGCGGATCTCGTCGATCCGCCGATCCAGGTCGGCGATCTGCTGGGTCTTCTGACGGACGTACGGCAGCAGGTCGTCGGTGCCGAAACGCTCGCTGAGCTGCGCGATCCGCGATTGCGATTCGGCGATCTCCCGGCTCAAACGGCGCACTTCCGTATCCAGGTTCCGCTCGGTCTGGCTGCGCGTCAGCGCGCTCCCCTCGCCGAACAATTGGAGGTACGCCTCCAGCACGGCATCGGTCGCTTCCCGCGCCACGCCCGGGTCGCGGTGCGTCACCGAAACGGTCAGCACCTCGCCCACACGCGGCACGCCGACCTTCAGCCCGTTCGCGAGGCGCCCAGCGCCCGCCGGGCCCGATGTCCAGCGATCCGGGATGCGGCGCGTGAGCATGTCGCTCGCCAGGTCCAGCGTGCGCCGGCTCATGATGTACTGCGCCTGCGTCTGCTTGAAGCTCTCGAAAGCCGGGATCTGCTCGTCGCCCATCTGATACACGGTGGGCTCGATCCGGCTCCGGATCTGCAGCAGCGCCTGGCTCTCGTACATCGGCGGCACCGCGCGGTACGCGACGAACGCCAGCGGGGCCGATAGCAACGCGCCCAGCCCGATCGCGACCAGGTAACGCCCGCGCAGGCAGCGGTGCGCCAGCTTCAGCGGGTTCGGCCCGTGCGCGTGGGGATGCCCCTCGCTCTCCCCGGGCGGCAGCGCGTGGAACCCTGAACGATCATCCCGCATGCCCCACCCCCGCCCGGCCGACGCCGGCGCCGTTCGTTTCCGACCCTTGCACGCCCGCGCGGATCGAGCGGATCACCGGCTCCAAAGCCGAGAAAAACGCCCGGTGCACATCCTCCCGCTCGTCCTCGGGCATCGACGCGTCGGTGATCACCTGCACCTGCGCCGCCCCGAGCCCTGCGCGCTCGGCCGACCGCGCCACGCGCTCCACCGCCGACATATCCAGCACCGCCTCCCCGTCCACGCCTGGGAGCACGAACAGGTTCGCGATCACCATCGAATCGCTCGAAAGCCCGAGCCCCGTCTCGTCCGGGCGCATGAACTCGTAGCGCATCGCCGCCACGCTCGAACGCCCGACTTCCAGATCGATCGTCTGACGCCTCGAGAGCACCCACCCGTGCCCCGGGTAGCACACCGGCGGGTAGTGCCCGTTCATGTCCCGCGCGTCGCCGCAGTGCACGATCAGCAGCGTCACCCACTGCTGGGTCAGCGGGTCCACGTACCGGCGTTGGAGGATCTTGTTCGGGCGCAGCAGCACCTGCGCCGCTTCCTGCACGGCCGTGTCCTGCCCGACCCACCGACCGATCCGGTACGGGATCGTCTCGATCTCCGCCTTGACCTCTTCGAAGTACGCCTCGGTCCCCGCGATACGGCGCGGCTGGAACCCGCCCACGAACAGGCACGCCACCAGCAGCGCCAGCGCCGCCCACGGCGAAGCCGCGTGCGCACGAGCCCACAGGTTGTTCCGCTCGCTCCGCGCCACGCTCACTCCTCCGAGACCGCGTACGGCGCGATCGGCAGCTCCAGCCACTTCAGCACCGAAAGCACGCCCACCAGCATCCCCCACGCCACCGCGAGCATCAGCCACCCGCTCCAGTCGTGGAACACGTCCGCCGCGTCCAGGCTCGAATACCCGTACATCAGCACCGTCGGCACCAGGCGCAGGATGTTCGCCACCAGCGCCAACGCCGGGCTCAACGCCAGGATCAACAACCGCACCCACCAACGCATCGGCACCAGGAACACGAACACGTACGACACCAGCGCCAGCGCCGCCACCATCCGCATCCCGTTGCACGCCTCGGCGACCGCGACGTCCGTCCCGTTGATCGTCAGCAGGTTCCCCGCCTGCGTCACCGGCACCGCGAACAGGTCCAGGAACCACTTGTACGAAGCCGCCGTCGCCTCCTGCAGCGGGATCGAGATCTGCAGACGCACCCGACCCGGGATCGGCAGCAGGAACAGCAGCACCGCCAGCGCCGGCGCGAAGTTCTTCAGCCCCTGGAACCCGATCACCGAGAGCCCCGCCCCGATCACAATCAGCAGCGCCCCGGCGTGGAGAAACAGGTCGTACGCCGCCGCGTACCCGTAGGTCGCCAGCGCCCACCCGCCCGCGACGATCATCGGCCCGCCCAGCCACGGCCTCGGGCGCATCCGGCGCAGACGCGACCGGCGCGCCCACACCAGCAGCACCGCTGCCGGGATCGCCAGGAAGATGTGCGACTGCTCCTCGTTCCGCAACGCGAAACGGAAAATCTCGGACCAGACGCCCTGCGTCGCGAAGATCGCCAGCGCCACCAGCCCAGCGACGGCCACGCCGTCCTGGAACCGCCAGCCCCGCCGCCCCGTCATCGCCTCAGCGTTCAGCACGGAAACTTGCCCCAGACCTGCCCAGAGCCGACCGGAATCAGCCCTGAGTACTTACCCTCGTGCCGACGGAAGACCCTGTCGACACAATACTTATAGGACGCCGCCGCGCCCACGCCCGTTCCGGGTTCCGCCCATGCCGAACCCGCTGAGGGCTAGATCGACCACCGCCGCCCCCGCCTCCACCCGTGCGCCGGGAGCAACGACCGATCGCACCACCACAGCCCCCGCCCCGATCACCGCACCCTCGCAGATGATCGAGTCCCGCACCACCGCCCCCGGCTCCACCACCGCCCCAGGCGCGACCACCGAAACCCCGTCCTCCACCCCATCCAGACGACCCAGCATCGAGTACCGGCGAAGGTCCGACGACTGACCGGCCGCCGCCCGCGCCGCACGAACGCAGTCCTCTCTCGTGCGTAACGGCATCGCCCCGGGTTCGCCGAATCGGTCGCACCAGACCGCGTATCCCGCGCCCCGAGCACGCGTCAGCCACTGCTCCTTCAGATCCGTGAACCCGATTTCTGGGACAATAGATAAACATCCCGCCCGAACAAGGTAAATCCCGGCCGGTGTCCCGTCGGGGTTGGTCGCGACCGTGACGTCGGCCCCGAGCGACTTGTGGCGTTCGATCAGGGGCGCGAGGGGCGACCCGCAGAACCGGGCGGCTTCGGCGATCAGCAGCAGCGCGTCCGGGTCCTCGCTCGAAGCCGCGTCCCGCGCGATCCCCGCCGGCCCGCGAAACTCGCCCCGGTGCGACTCGATCGAGAGCACCACACCCTCGGGCGTCCACCGCGGCTCGCGCGGGACCACGCCCGTCCCGCCGTGGATCACCCGCACGCGGAACCCCGGCGCCAGCATCTCGCCCAGTTCGTCGAGGCGTGCCAGCCAGAGTTCCAGCCCCGTCCGCTGGCGCGTCAGGTGGAGATCGAGCACGCTGCGCCCGATCTCGGCGACGATCGGGCTGGGGCGCAACCCCCCCGCGAGCAGGATCGCCGCCGAAACCCGCGTGCCGTCGGGGTGCATCGCCACTCCAGCCGATCCCGATTCCGCCGCCCATGCCCCCGTGCCACGCGACACGGGTGAACCCATCGATGAAGCCACGCTCATCGCTCCACGCCCTCCGCGCGCACACGACACCACCCAGGGCGGACCTTGTCCATCGGCATCCACGCCCCCGGGCATCGGCAGGACCGGCGCCACGGGCGTTCCGGGGTCACGCTCGGCACGCGCATACGGCCCGACGAGCGCCTCACCGCGCGGTTCTCGGACCCAGCCTCCTCGCATGAAGACCTCGCAGACGTCCCCAGATCACCCATTCCTCCTCGCTGCACACACCATGCCACCACCCGCCCCCCGGGGCCACCCTGGGGGGGACAAGAATCGCCGATCCTTCGCGGGTGCCGCCTTCGTGTCGCTGGCGCGCCCTAGCTTTCTTCCCTGAGTCCCCCAGAGGCCCATCTGCCCGCGGAGCCCACACCCATGACCCGCGTCCTCGTCGTCCTCGGCACGCGCCCGGAAGCCATCAAGCTCGCCCCCGTCGTCCGCGCCCTCCGCGAGCACCCCGGCAACCGGGGCGAGGCGATCCTCTGCTCCACCGGGCAGCACAAGGAGATGCTCGCCGACGCGCTCGCGGGCTTCGAGCTGAAGCCCGATCTGGACCTGGCGGTGATGCGCCCCGGGCAGACGCCAGCCGACGTGGTGGGGCGGCTCATGCTCGAGCTCGGGCCCGTCTTCACCGAGCACAAGCCCGACTGGGTCGTGGTGCAAGGCGACACCGCGACGGTGATGGCCGCCTCCCTCGCGGCGTTCCTCCACCGCATCCCCGTCGCCCACGTCGAAGCCGGGCTCCGCACCAGCGATCGGTGGCAGCCCTTCCCGGAAGAGATCAACCGGCGCGTCGCGGGCGTCGTCGCCGACGTCCACTTCGCCGCGACCGCGGGCTCCCGGGACAACCTGCTCCGCGAGGGCGTCCCGGCGGCGGACGTGCTGCTCGCGGGCAACACCGTCATCGACGCGCTCCAGTGGATGGTTCAGCGCGTGCAGGACCGACCGCTCCCGGTCGATCTCCAGGGGCGGCGGATGGTCCTGGTCACCGCGCACCGGCGCGAATCCTTCGGCGAGCCCTTCCGCGACCTCTGCCAGGCGCTCCGAGACATCGCCGACGAGTACGAGGACGTCCACCTCGTCTACCCCGTCCACCTCAACCCCAACGTCCAGCAGCCGGTGAAAGAGATCCTCGGCGGGCACGAACGCATCTCGCTGATCGACCCCAAGCCCTACCCGGATTTTGTCAACATGATCGCCAAGGCCCACCTCATCATCACCGACTCCGGCGGCGTGCAGGAAGAAGCCCCCGCGCTCGGCAAGCCCGTGCTCGTGCTGCGCGAGAAGACCGAACGTCCTGAGGCCGTCGCCGCCGGCGTGGTCAAGCTCGTCGGCACCGATCACGCGAAGATCACCGGCGAGGCACGCGCGCTGCTGACCGATGAAGCCGCCTACCGCGCGATGGCCCGCCCGACCCATGTCTACGGCGACGGGCTTGCCTCCAAGCGCATCGCCGAGCGCCTGCTCGACGGCACGATGACCACGCCGGAGTTCAAGAGCGTGGTGGACTAAATCCGGGCGACGCCGAACCCCAGCCGTGGCGCGTGCGTCCTGCGCGTGTGAATATCACTCTGGTGCCATGGAAACGCGGAGCCCCGAAGGGGCGGAGCTTTTCCATGCCGAACGACAACGGATCAGCGTGAGCCGGACGAGCGGGAGCCCGGAAAAGCTGCGCGTTTCCGGGGCACCGGAGGCGGGGTGCAGCCCATGCCTGATGCGCACGGGCGGGACGCCCCTGCCACGGGGGAGATGGTTGATTACGCCTTGTGCACCAGCACGCCGCAGACGTCGATGATCGACTTCTCGGCCAGCAGCTTCGGCGGGATCTGCTTGAACTCGCGGTGGCTGACCAGGAACACCACCACGTCCGCGTCGGCGAGCGCCGCTTCGAGCTCGACCAGCGTGAACTCCGCGTGCTCGTCGATGTTCGGCTCGACCACGCGCACCTCGCCCACGTCGCGCTTGATCAGCTCCTCGACGACTTCGATCGACGGGCTCTCGCGCAGGTCGTCAATATCCGGCTTGTACGCCAGACCGAGGCACGCGATCACGGGGCGCTTGAACCGCTCGGCCCGTCGGCAGATCCGGTCCACCACCCAGTGCGGCTTGCCGTTGTTCACCTCGCGCGCGGTACGGATCAGGCGCGACTGCTCCGGGGCCGCGTCGTAGATGAACCACGGGTCCACCGCGATGCAGTGCCCGCCCACGCCCGGCCCGGGCTGGAGGATATTCACCCGCGGGTGACGGTTCGCGAGGCGGATCAGCTCCCACACGTCGATGCCCAGCTCGTCGGCGATCAGTGAAAGCTCGTTCGCGAACGCGATGTTCACGTCGCGGTACGAGTTCTCGACGAGCTTGGCGGTTTCGGCGGTGCGCGAGTCGGTCAGCAGGAGCTGCCCGGAGACGAATGCGCCGTAGAACTGCGCGCACGCCTGAGTCGAGGCTTCGTCCACGCCGCCGACGATGCGGTCGTTGTTGATGACCTCGTCGAGGATCTTGCCGGGGAGCACGCGCTCGGGCGCGTGGGCGACGCAGATGTCCGGCCCGCGCAGCCCGGTTTTCTCCGCGATCATCGCCGCGATCCGTTCGGTTGTGCCGGGGGGGCTGGTGGATTCCAGGATCACCAGCGAGCCCTTGCGGAGGTAGGGGCAGATCGCCGCCGTCGCCGCGTCCACGTAGCTCAACTCGGGCTTGTACCCGTCGCGCAGCGGCGTCGGGACGCAGATCAGGAAGACCGACGCCTCCTTCGGCTCCAGGAACGCCTTGAGGCGACCGGTGCCCACCGCCGCCTGGACGAGCATGTCCAGGTCGGGCTCGACAATGTGGGTCTTGCCGGCGTTGATCGTCTCGACGACCTTGGGGTTCACCTCGACGCCGTGCACCTGGCACCCGCGCGACGCGAGCACCGCGGCCGTCGGCAGCCCGATGTACCCGAGCCCCACCACGCAGACCTCCAGCCCCTGGAGGTTGCCCAGCCCCTTGCCCCGCTTGCCCGACGACGACTCGCGATCCATGTGCGTCCCCTCGTGACTCGACAACCGTTCCGTACCCTCGTGCGATTTCCGAATGCTGATCGCCCGCTACACCCCGGCGTGCTCGGGCGTGCCCGTTGCGCGCGGCGCGCCGGCGCGATGCCCGGTCGGCACCACGCCGCGGGCTTCGAGCGCCGCGAGCAGCGCCTCGGCCTTGGCGCTCCATGTTTCCCGCTCCACCCGCGCCCGCCGACGGTCTGCGTCGCCGGCGTGCTCGACACCCGCGCAGATCGCCGCGGCGAACTCTTCGGGCGTGCCCGCGATCTCGACGTAACCCTCGTACCGGCGCAGCTCGTAGAAATCCCGCGTCACGATCGGACGCCCGACGGCGAGGTATTCCTTGAGCTTCACCGGGTTGCACGCGCGGATCCACTCGTTCTGGTTCCACGGCATGATGAGCACGTCGGCGGCCGCCATGTACGCCGCGACGTCCTCGTACGGGCGCTGCCCGAGCAGCGTCACGTTCGCGTGCGGGCACCAGCCCTCGGGCAGCGAGCACGCGCCGACGAGGTAGAACTGATACTCCGGCAGGCGCTGCACGACATCGAGGAACAGCTTCGGGTCGAACGTGTGGGAATCGATCCCGCCGATGAAGCCGACGCGCGGGCGGGCCAGGTCGCGCACATCCGCGGGGGCCGCAGCGTCACCCTGAGCGTCCGCCGCTCGCCCGGCATCCGCGAAGCGGTCGTAGTCCACGCCGTGGTCGATGTAGACCGGGTTCAGGCAGCCCGGGCCTTCTTCTTCAAAGAGCAGGTCGGCGCAGAACAGGGTCGCCTCGGCCTTGCCCTTCATGAGCCGGTCGCAGCGCTGAATCTCTGCCGGGTTCGCCTGCGGGAACTCTTCCCAACGGTCCGTCCGTTGGTAGACGCTCGCGACCGGGCGCAGCGCGTCCACAAAGTCGGCGGTGGGGGGGCAGGTGACCCAGACCAGCGGGCGGCGGATGCCCATGCGCCGGGCCGCGAGGCGCACCTGCGTCGGCAGGACCGCGCGCGTGATCGCCTTGCCGCGCTTGCCGGGGATCGCCAGCGGGCTGCACACGCCCCAGCGTTCATCTACGCGCTTGAACCCGCGGGCGAAACTGCGCAGCTTGCGCGTGACCCGCTTAACGAACATCGACCCCTCGCGCACCGACGGCACGCGGATCCCGATCGAGTTCACGTACAGGATCGGCACGTGCGCCGAGAGGTGGCGCATCATCTGCATGTCATAGTGACCGCGGTTGTGGTACCACCAGTCCCCGCCGCCGAAGCAGATCACGCCGTCGAACTCGCGCCGCTCAGGCATCGGCGTGCTCCGGCTCGAACGGCGCCATCGGGCGGACCATGTTCCGCGCCAGCAGCAGCAGGAACAGCGTGTTGGTCACCAGGTACCGCTTCCACATCCGCCCCGGCTCCTGCAGCACGCGGTAGAACCACTCCAGCCCGGACTTCTGCATCCACACCGGCGCCCGCTTGGTCTTGCCCGAGTAGACGTCGAAGCTGCCCCCGACGCCGTGCGTCACGGGGATCACGCCCCGCTGGCTCACCTCGCGCAGGAAGATCTCCTTCTTCGGCGTCGTCATCGCGACGAACAGCACGTCCGCCCCGCTCGCGCACACCGCGTTCGCCACCTCGCCCATCTGCTCGTTCTTGAAGTACCCGTGCTGCGAGCCCGCGACGATCAGCCCCGGGTGCTCCCGCAGCGCCCGCTCGATGACGGCGTCGAGCACCTCCTGCGTCGCGCCGAGGAAGTAGACGCGGTACCCATGCTCGCCAGCCGCCGCCAGCAGGCGCTCGAACACGTCGATCCCCGCGACGCGCTCCGGCAGCGGGCGGCGCAGCAGGCGGCTCGACCAGACCACCGGCGCCCCGTCGGCCAGCACCAGGTCCGAATCCAGGATCGACGCCCGCACCTCCGCGTCCGACTGCAGCTTCACGATCTTCGCGACGTTCACCACCCCGATCGCCAGCGGCTTGCGCCGCGCGATCGCCTCCCCCGCGATCCGGAGCGTGTCCGCCATGGTCACCGCGTGGACCGTGATGCCGAACAGCGTCCGCCCAGGAAAGGACCACCCACCCGCCTCGGCGGGGGGGTTCTCGGGCGTCGCCTGGTCGGTTTCGTGCTCCACAGCCGTTCCCATCGGTCCCTCGCCCCCTTCACCCGCAGGGCTCAGCCCGCCGGAGCCCGGGTGTTCATCGGCCCGCGGGGCATCTCGCCCCACCCCACGGCACCACGCCCGCCGTCTCGGGCCGCCTCTGTGCCCCGCCGAGCCCGCGCAACCCGGACGACTCGCCGCGGCATCAACAGTACCCGCGCCCGCCCGGGATGCCGATGCAAGAGCGGCGGAATAGCCTGCCGACGAACACCGATTGCCTTCGAACCCGGAGCCCGCCACCCCGTGCCCGATGCCCCGCCCATCCCGAGCCGATCGATCCTCCCGGGTGAACCCGGCGTGCCTGCACGCCCGCGCCTGGCGGTCTTCGTCCCCGTCTTCGGGATTCCTTCGGAGATCTGGGCGGTCCGCCAGTGCCTCGGGTTTCAGAGGTTTGACCCCGTGGTCATCGCGTGGGAGCGTCACCCCGCGGCCCCCGCCGACAACCACGGGCTCACCGTTCGGACCCTCGACCTCCCCTGGGCCACGCCCCGGAACCTCTGGCGGCGTGTCCGCACCAAGCTCGGGCAGGCGGAAACCGGCGGCTCCGGCGAGGAACGACGACGCATCGCGGCGGTCCTCCGCGAGCTTCAGCCCGAAGCCGTGCTCTGCCACTTCGCATGGACCGGCGTCCGCGTTGCCGAGGCGCTCCGGGGCGAGGCGGGCGGCGACTGGCCCCCGCTCGTCTGGCACGCCCACGGGCGCGACGTCTCCCAGAGCCTCCAGTACCCGCCGTTCCGGCGCGCGCTCCGCTCCGCGCTGCCCCAGTCGGCCGCCGTCGTCGCCGTCGGGCGACACCAGCTCGCCAGGCTCGAAGCCAACGGGCTCGCGCCCGGCGCGGGGCGACTGATCCCCTGCGGCGTGCCGTACGCCGATTTCGCGGTCCGCCCCCGTCCCGTCCGCAACGGCCCGTCGATCCGATTCATCAGCATCGGGCGCGTGAGCCGGGAGAAGGGCGCGATCGAGAGCGTCCGCGCGTTCGCCCACGTGCGCGCGCACTGGCCGGAAGCCGAGTTTGTCCTGGTCGGCGACGGCCCGGACCTCGGAGCCGCCCGAACGCTCGCGGGCGAACTCGGCGTGCAGGACTCGATCCGGTTCACCGGCGTGCTGGGCTCGGAAGCGGTCGCGCGCGAGTGTGCCGAGGCTCATGTCTTCGTGCAACACTCGCGTGAGATCGGCGGGTGGGTCGAGGGTTTTGGGGTTTCGGTGACCGAGGCGATGGCCGCCGGGCTCGCGCCGGTCGTCAGCGCCAGCGGCGGCATCCTCGACCAGGTCGAGCACGAAGCCAACGGGCTCCTCTTCCCCCCCGACGACGTCGAGGCCCAGGGCGAAGCCATGCTGCGCCTCGCGAAGGACGAGGCGCTCCGCGCCCGCCTTGCGGAAGCCGCCCGGGTTTCTGCCGCGCGGTACGACACCGTCAAGCAGATCGCCGAGCTGGAATCGGTGCTGCTGGAGCAGATCCGGCCGTCGCACCGGGCTTGAAAGCCGGCGGGGTTGGCCGGGGGTTACTTCCCGATCGGGATGATCTTTTTGATCCCGCGTTTGACGCGGCGCACGAAGTGGCGTTGCTTCAGCAGCGTGATCTCCCGCGCTTCCATCGAGGGCGAGCCGATCAGGCGGTTGGTCGTCAGGCACATCGTTGGGAGGTCGGCGAGTTTGGCGATGTCCTCAGCCATCTTCGGGCAGCTCTCGACGAACAGGATCGCGCCCGTGCGTTTGTACGCCTCGGCTTTGAACTCCGCGTGCACGCCCGAACGCTCGCGGTCGGCCTGCGTCGGGACGTCGAGCATGATGAGCTCCCCGTACTCGACGCCGTGCTTTTTGAGCCACGCCTCGGTCGGCTCGCGGTACTTCTCCAGCCGACTCGTCACCAGCCACCCTACCGGGTGCGTCGGGAGCAGCAGCGGATCGGCGTGCTCCAGAAAACGCAGGTAGTTCTCGCCGTCGTCGTCTTCCTCTTTCGTCGCGTCGCGGCAGATCAGCCCGTCGATGTCCAGCGCGAAGAACTTCAACTCCGGCGTGTGCAGGAACGACCACTGGAAGCACATCGGACGCGGGATGATCTCCAGCGCGATGTCCGCCTCGTCCGGGTGCTCCGGGAAGCTGAACACCGTCAGGAAGACGGCTTTGTCCGTCAGCCCGAGTTCCTGGATGAAGGCGCGGGCCTTGCGCATCTCCGTGCCCTGGCTTACGCAATCGTCCACGATCAGGATCTTGCGCGCGGTCGAGAAGACGTCGCCCCCCTCGCCCGGCATCTTCCGCTTGCCCTTGCCGAGCAGGCGACGGTCGCGCAGCCCTTTCAGGTCCGTCAGCGGACGATTCATATAGAGCGCGATCATGTTCGCCGCGAGCAGACCGCTCCGCGGGATCCCGACCACCAGGTCCACATCCCGAGGCACGCGCGGCAGCCCGCGCAGGATCACCTCGTTCATGTCGGCCACGCTGCGGTAATACATGCCCTGCGTTCCCGGCATCGGTTCGTTTCCCGTCCCCTTCGTCGTTTCCGATCCAGCCGACTGGCACGGATCAGCATCGGCACGCCCCGAGCGGGGCTTCACGCATCATTCGTTCGTATCGGGTGCGGAGTCCAGCAACCCACCGGGCGGTCCCGAAAACTTGGAACCGTGGGCGCGGAGCCACGCGTCGTCCCGGTCCCACCAGCGCAAATCTTGCAAACGCGCGATCGTGGCCTCATCGAACCGGTACCGGAGGATCTTCCCCGGCACGCCGCCGACGATCGCGTACGCCGGCACATCCTTCACGATCACCGCCCCGCCCCCGATGACCGCCCCGTTCCCGATCGTCACCCCCCGCCGGACCGTCACCCCTGCGCCGAACCAGACGTCGTTGCCGATCGTCGTCCGCACGCCGGCCGATGGATCGCTCGGCGACTCCGCGAAGTGATACCCCAGACGCTCGTCGCGCAGATAGAACGCCGGGTGGGTCGAGACGCGATCCAATGGGTGTGACGGCGGCCCGATCACGCAGAACGGCGCGATCGAGACGAACTTGCCCACGTCCGTATCGCTCAGTCGGCAATAGGGCTCGATGTAGGAGTAGTCGCCGATCCAGCACCCGCTCAGGTGGACGGGCGTCGCGAGTCGGCAGCGATTGCCGAAGGTAGTCCGCAGG
>Ga0213835_101237_pt1 | contig 16923 bp, 13 predicted proteins | sample SWPATP01_FD_160576 | JGI IMG/M metagenome (GOLD analysis project Ga0213835, IMG submission 160576) | Coastal seawater microbial communities from Marineland, Florida, United States - SWPA TP0 #1 | ecosystem: Environmental > Aquatic > Marine > Coastal | place: USA: Florida | collected 2016-08-05 | reverse complement strand
GGCCGACGCATCGAAGTGGCGGGCGTCGTCACCCACCGGCAACGGCCCGCGACGGCGAGCGGCATCACCTTCCTGAACCTCGAAGACGAGACGGGGCTCGCCAACATCATCTGCTCGGTCGGGCTGTGGGGGCGATATCGGCGCACCGTCCGCGAGAGCCGGGCCCTCATCGTGCGCGGCATCCTCGAGCGCTCCCCCGAAGGAGTCGTCAACGTCGTCGCCGACCGGGTCGAAGCGCTGTCACTGAAGGCGACGATGCCGAGCCGCGACTTTCGCTGAGCGCCGCCCGGGCGTTTCCTCCGTAGCGTGCGCGGCAACGCTAGCCTCGGCGGATGCCGCAGACACCCTCGCGCTCATCCACGCGCCACGCCACGCGCCGACTGCACAACAGTCGCGCTTGGCGAGGCCTCGCCCGCACCGGCTTTGCCGTGAACGGGCTGTTGCACATCCTCATCGGGGCGATCGCCCTCCAGCTAGCCCTCCCCGGGGGCAGCGATGCCGACGCCGACCAGGGCGGCGCGCTCGAGAGCCTCGCCACGACACCGTTCGGCGGCGTGCTGCTGTGGATCGTCACGGTCGGCCTGGCCGCACTCGGGCTGTGGCTGATCGTCGACGGAATCCTGGACCGACCCGACGACGGCGCGGCTCAGCACGTGGCCGTCGCCCTCGCGAAAGGGCTCACCTATCTCGCCCTCGCCGTCACAGCAGGACGTGTCGCACTCGGCGGCCGCGGCGACTCCTCCGGCGACGCGCAAAGCGCCACCGCCGCGCTGCTCGAAGCGCCGGGCGGCGTGGTCCTCGTGATCCTGGCCGGGCTCGCGGTGCTCGCGATCGGCGTGTACTTCGGCGTCAAAGGGGTCACGCAGGGGTTCCGTGACGACATCGACACCCCGGGCGGCGCGGCCGGGAAGGCCGTCGTCGCCCTCGGCGTCGGCGGCTACCTCGCCAAGGGCGTCGCTCTCGGTGCGCTGGGCGTGCTGCTCGGCAGCGCCGCCATCGCGTCCGACTCGGCCCGTTCGACCGGCCTCGACGGCGCCCTGCGCTCGCTGCTCGAGCTGCCCTTTGGCGGCTACGTGCTCGGCGGTGTCGGCGTGGGCCTCATCGCCTACGGCGTCTACTGTTTCGCGCGCGCCCGGTACGCCCGCCTCGACTGACCTGCGCGGTCGGCACTCAGCCGCGTTCGCGCCCGCACGATCTACAGTGAGCGCATGACCTGGCTGGTGCTGCAACAGATGTGGTTCGAAGGCCCCGCGGCCATCGGCGACGTCGCCCACGAGCGCGGCATCGAGCTGCGCATCGTGCGCACCGACCAGGGCGAGCCCGTGCCGAGCCCCGACGCACTCGACGCCTACGAGGGGCTCATTGTGCTAGGCGGCGCGATGGGCGCGCTCGACGACGAGAAGCATCCCGCGCTCATCGGTGAGCGGGCGCTCATGGCCGCCGCCGTCGAGCGCGATCTGCCGGTTCTCGGCGTGTGTCTCGGCGCGCAGATTCTGGCGGTCGCGGCCGGCGGTGAACTGTTGGATGGCGAGGACGGCAGCGAAGACGGCCTCGGCCCGGTCGAGCTGACCGACGACGGGCTCGCCGACCCCGTGCTCGGCCCGATCGGCCGCCACTTCGAGGCCATGCACTGGCACGAAGACACCTACTCGTTGCCCGAGGGTGCCGTGCACCTGGCCCGCAGCGACCGCTACGAGCAGCAGGCGTTTCGCCTCGGATCGTGCCAGTACGGGCTGCAGTTTCACCTCGAGATGGGCTCTGCCGAGGTGCAGTCGCTGCGCGACGACTTCCCCGACGACGCGGAGCTCGACCCCGCCCGCACCGACGAGGTCGTCGTGATCGGCCGCGGCGTGTTTGAGCGCTTCTTCGACCGGGCCGCCGAACTCGCGGCGAAGCACGCCGCGGGCTAGCTCAGAAAGCAGGGAGCCGACCCCTAGGTGTTGGCGCCGCGGGCGGCAACCGGCCACACCTCCTCCGAGCCATCAGGGTGAACCGCAACGAGGTCGTCGACAAGGTTGACGGCCGTGCAGACGTGGTTCGGCACGATCCTCAGTCGCTCCCCCAGTGCCGGCGCATCCTCGGCCGCCGGAAATAGCAGCGTCGCGTGGTGCTCTGACAGCGCCACGATGTGGGCATCGGGATGCTCGATGCACCGCCCGAATCCACTCGCCCAGGCGGGCCGATCGCTCGCCAGCGCCTTGCTGCCCGCATCGACGATGAGGCGCACGCCCCCGTGGTTGCCCTCCCGCCGGCTGACGACGGTCGCCACGAAGCTGAGCGCAATGGACGCGGGATCCACCACCCCGAGCTCCCACTGTTGCGCGTCCCCCAGCGCGTAGACGCCCGGGCGGAGCTCGGTGAGTACGTCGTCGTCGCTCGCGAGTGCGTGGAGGGGCTCACGGCCGCCAGCGGGGTCACCGCTGAACGCCGAGGTGGTCGGCGTCGAGCCGCCGCTCACCACCGGACACGGCAGGCCGGCGCGCAGCACCGCATCGCGGGCCGCACGCAGCGCCTGCTGCTCGTCGCGCGCCGCCGCGTTCATGCCATCTGGCGCATACGAGTGACCGGGGAATGTGAATACGCCCGCGACCTCGAGCCCGAGCTCGGTTGCGACGCGTGCCAGCGCGCCCGCGCGGCCGGGGTCGACACCGCTGCGCTGGTGCCCGCTGTCGACCTCGACGGCGACCGTCAGTCCCGACCGGTCGGAATCCTCGGTTGCCGCCGCGAGCATCCCAATGCCCTCGACCGAGTCGACGCCGACGCGCAGCCGCACGCCGCGGGCGAGCAGGGCGGCGAGGCGGGCCGCGCGCGGGCCCTCGAGCCACAGCGGGTAGGCGATGAAGAGGTCGTCGAAGCCGTGGGCGGCGAACACTTCGGCCTCGGCGACGGTCGCGACGGTGAGTCCGACGGCTCCGTGCGCGAGCTGCCGCGCCGCGATGTCGGGTGACTTGTGGGTCTTTACGTGCGGGCGCAGCGCGACTCCCCGGGCACGGGCGCGATCGGCCATCGCTGCGAGGTTCTGCTCGAGCACGGCGACGTCGACACGGGTGTACGGGGTATCGCGCACGAGCCCATCCTGCCCGAGCACGCACCCGCGCGCACCGGCGACGCCCTAGTGGCTCTGCATTTGACGGCGCAGCAGCTCGATGCGCGCCTGCAGCTGCGCCACAGTCGCCTGGCCGACCACCGGACCGCCGCACACCCGGCGCAGCTCGGCGTGGATGTGCCCGTGCGGCTGGCCGGTGAGCTTCGCGCGCAGGCCGACCAGACTGTTCAGCAGGCTGCGCTGCTCTTTCAGCGAGCGGTACAGCGGCTCGGGCGCCGGAGCCGTCGGCGGCCTCTCGGCGACCCGTCGCGCCTGCCGCGCCTGCCGGTGCCGCAGCAACTCGTGCACCTCGTCGGGCTCGAGAATGCCGGGCAACCCGAGAAAGTCGAGCTCTTCGAGGCTGCCCACCTCGGCCTGCTGCCCGAACTCGGCGCCCTCGTACACGACCTTGTCGAAGGTGACGGTCGAATCGAGAGCGGCGAAGGTGTACTCGGCCATGAGCTCGTCGCTGGCCGTCTCGTCGCGGTTGGCCTCGTCGATCAGCGAGTCATCGAGCAGCTCGCCGTCGCCCGCCCCCTCGCGGTCAAGCGCGTGGTCGCGCTCGCGCTCGAGCTCGTTCGCGAGCCGCAGGATCGGCTTCACGCTCGGAATGAAGATGCTCGCCGTCTCGCCGCGCCGCCGGGCGCGCACGAAGCGCCCGATCGCCTGGGCGAAAAACAGCGGCGTGGATGCACTGGTCGCGTACACCCCGACGCACAGTCGTGGAACGTCCACGCCCTCGGACACCATCCTGACCGCGACGAGCCAGCGCGAGTCGCCCGCGCTGAAGCTCTCGATGCGCTCGGACGCCCCCGCCTCGTCGCTCAGCACCACCGTCGGCGCCTCGCCCGTGATCTGGTGCAGCAGCGCGGCGTAGGCGCGCGCGACGGTCTGGTCGGTCGCGATGACGAGGCCGCCGGCGTCGGGCACGTGGTGGCGCACCTCGGAGAGGCGACGGTCGGCCGCCTCGAGCACCCCGCGCATCCACTGCCCCTCGGGGTCGAGAGCGGTGCGCCATGCTTGCGACGTCACATCAGCGGTGTCGTCTTGGCCGAGCACGGCTTCCATCTCGTCGCCCGTCGTGGTGCGCCAGCGCATGCGGCCGGCGTAGCTCATGAAGAGCACGGGGCGCACGACGCCGTCGCGCAGCGCACGACCGTAGCCGTAGCTGTAGTCGGTCGCCGACATGCGGATTCCCTCGTCGTTCGGCTCGTAGCGCACGAACGGGATGGGCGCGGTGTCGCTGCGGAACGGCGTTCCGGTGAGCGACAATCGGCGCGCGGCGCCCGAGTAGGCGTCGCGGATGGACTCGCCCCAGCTGAGTGCGTCGCCGCCGTGGTGCACCTCGTCGAGGATCACGAGCGTCGGCACCTGGTCGGTGAGTGTCTGGTGCAGGTAGGGCTTCGCCGCGACCTGCGCGTAGGTGACCGCGATGCCGTGGTACGCCCGCGGGATGCCACCGGAGGAGTTGCGGAAGGTGGGGTCAAGCCGAATGCCGACTCGGTGGGCGGCGTCGGCCCACTGCTTTTTCAGGTGTTCGGTGGGGGCGACGACCATCACCCGGTCGACCGTGCGCCGGGCGAGCAGTTCGGTGGCGAGCCGCAGGGCGAACGTCGTCTTGCCGGCGCCGGGGGTTGCGGCCGCGAGGAAGTCGCGCGGTTCGGTCTCGAAGTAGCGGTCGAGGGCCTCGGCCTGCCAGGCGCGCAGGCGGCTCGCGGTGCCGCGGGCGGCGCGCTCGGGATACGACGGTGAGAGGTGCTCTGCCGCGAAGGTGCCGACGTGCGGGGCGGCGCGGAAGGAGGCTGTCACGGTGACAGAACCCTAGTCGCTCGAGCCGACATCTCTCGTCGACCGAGCCGAGCGACGGCGCCCCTCGGGCGCGATGAGGCTCGCGCGCTGGATGGCGGCCTTTCCGAAGCGGGCGGTGAGCGCATCCATGGTCTCTTCCGTTTCGCGCCAGCCCTCGTCGTCGTCCCAGAGCCCGCGCTCGACCTGACCGGTCGGCAGGAGGTTCTCGGCGCGCACGCCCAGCAGGCGAATGCCCCGCCCGCCGGTCTCGGCCGCGCGAAACAGCGTGCGCGCCTCGCTGGCGACCCGCTGGGCGATGTCGGTCGGCTCGACGAGGGTCTGTGAGCGGGTCAGGGTTGTGAAGTCGCCAAAGCGCACCTTCACCGAGACCGTGCGAGCCACCCAGCCGCCGGCTCGCAGGCGCCGCGCGACGGCGTCGGACAGCCGCAGCAGCTCGCGGTCGATCACGGTGTCGTCGGTGAGGTCGCGTTCGTAGGTTGACTCGTGGCCGATCGACTTCTCGGCGCGTTCGGGGGTCACGCTGCGATCGTCACGCGCCCAGGCGAGGGCGTGCAGCTTCGCCGCGGCCGCCTCGCCGACCGCGCGTCGCAGCGCGTCGACGGGTGTCGACGCGACGTCGCCGACGGTGCGCAGGCCGAGGCGGGCGAGCTTCTCTTCCGTCGCGCGCCCGACGCCCCACAGCGCGCTGATCGGCAGCGGGTGCAAAAAGCGGAGCGTCTCGTCGTGCGGCACGACGAGCAGGCCGTCGGGCTTTGCGCGCGAGGAGGCGAGCTTCGCCACGAACTTGGTCGACGCGGCGCCCACCGACGCGACCAGGCCGGTTTCCGCGCGGATGCGCTCGCGTAGCATCCGCCCGATGTGCCAGGGAGGGCCGAACAGCCCGCGCGCTCCCCCGACGTCGAGGAAGGCCTCGTCGATGCTCAGCGGTTCGACGAGCGGCGTCACATCGCCGAGAATCTGCATGACCTGCCGCGACGCCGCCTGGTAGCGCTCGTAGTGCGGTTCGAGCACGACCGCCTGCGGGCAGCGCCGCAGCGCGACGGCCATCGGCATGGCCGAGTTCACGCCGTAGGCCCGCGCCTCGTAGGTGGCGGCGGTCACGACCGAGCGGTGGCCGCGGTGCCCGACGATGACGGGCTGGCCGCGCAGCTCGGGCCGCGACAGGAGCTCGACGGACGCGAAAAACGCGTCCATGTCGAGGTGCAGGATGCGCGCGGTCACGTCATCGCTCGGCTGCTCGGTGACCTGCCGCCCCGATCCGTCCTGCTTGCTCACCCGGTGATCCTCTCAGGCCGAGCCGACAGCCTCACGCCGAGGCGGCGGGCGCGTCACGCGGCCCCGGCTCGCCGGGCCGACGCGCCCGAACTCTCACACGGTCGCATCGATGGCGCGGCTCTGCCACCCTGGGGAGCATGTCTCAGCAACACCCCTGGTCGCGCTACGTCGCGATCGGCGACTCATTCACCGAGGGCATCGGCGACCGCGAACCGCGCAGCCCTGGCGGCCACCGCGGTTGGGCCGACCGCGTCGCCGAGGTGCTCGCCGACCAGACCGACGACTTCGCGTACGCGAACCTCGCGATTCGTGGCCGACTCCTGCAGCAGATCACCGATGAGCAGATTGAACCGGCCCTCGAGCTGCGGCCCGACCTCATCAGCATCTCGGGCGGCGGCAACGACATCTTGCGCCCGGGCACCGATCCCGACGAGGTCGCGAGTCGCTTCGACGACGCGGTAGCCCGGCTCCGCGGCGACGGGGCAACGGTCGTGATGTTCAATGGCCCCGACATCGGCATGACGCCGGTCATGCGCCGCATTCGTGGCAAGGTCGCGATCTACAACGAAAACTTGCGCGCGGTGGCGACGAAGCACGACGCGATCGTCGTCGACATGTGGGCGCTACGGCAGCTGCAGGATGCGCAAATGTGGGACCGCGACCGCCTGCACTTCTCGCCGCTCGGCCACCACACGATCGCGATCGCGATGCTCGACGCCCTCGGTATCGACCACGGACTCGAGCCGCGGCATCCCGAACCCCTGCCCAAGCAGAGCTGGCGCAAGGCACGGGTTGACGACATCGGCTGGGCGCGTGAATACCTGGTGCCGTGGGTGGTGCGCCGTATTCGCCACCAGTCGTCGGGCGACCTCATTCAGGCGAAGCGCCGCACGCTCGCGCACCCCCGCGACCACGAACGCGAGGAATGAGCGGGCGCTAGGCCGAGTCGCGCCAGACGACCTCGGTTGGCAGCAGCACGACGCCGCTGCGCCGCTCACCCGTGCGAATCTCGTCGAGCACCAGCTCGGCCGCGCGCGCGCCCAAGAGCCCGGCGGGCTGACGCACGGTCGAGAGCGCCGGCTGGCAGCGCAGCGCCCAGGCGCTGTCGTCGAAGCCCACCACGCCCACATCGGCGGGAACGCGACGGCCCCGATCGCGCAGCACGTCGACGGCGCCGGCAGCGATTGCGTCGGATGCGGCGAATACGCCATCGACATCGGGCGCGCGCTCGATCAAGCGCTGCATGCCCTCCTGGCCAGCGTGAAACGAGTACAGCGGCACGTCGACGACCAGCTCGGGGTCGAAGCGCTCGCCCAGGGCGTCGCGGAACCCGGCGAGGCGATCGCGACCGGAGTCACGGTCGAGCGCCGCCGCGATCATCCCGATGCGGCCGCGCCCGGTCGCCAGCAGTCGCTCGGTGATCTCGCGCGCGGAACTGCGGTTGTCGATGCTCACTGAGGGCAGTTCGGGCGCCGTTTCGGGGCGCCCGACGAGCACGGTCGGGATGCGCAGTCGCTGCAGCGCGTCGGCGATCGGGTCGTCTTCGCGCGCCGACACCACGATCGCCCCGTCGACGAAACCGCCGCCGAGGTACGACACGACCCGCTCGGTGTCGCGGTCGGTATCGATGATGAGCGAGACGAGCTGATAGTCGGCGTCGCTGAGCGCCGTGTTCGTACCGAGCAAGATCGCCCCGATGTTGGGGTCTTCGACGAACACGGAGTGCGGCTCGTGGACGATGAGTGCGACGGCCCCGGAGCTCTGGGTCGCCAGGTTTCGCGCGGCCGTGTTGCGGACGTAGCCGACCTTCTCGATGGCCGCCTCGATCGCCTCTCGGGCGCTCTGCGACACGTAGGGCTCGCCGTTCAAGACCCGCGAGACGGTACCCCGAGAGACGCCCGCCTCGGCGGCGACATCGAAGATCGTCGCGCGTTTCGGTCGCGTTCTGGGCTCGGCCACGGGGCCAGTGTATCCACGGCTGCGACACGCCGAAGAGCTACCCGGGTGTTGACACACCGCAGACCTCTTCCTATTCTGTGAACGCTCACAGATCCTCCGGGGTCTTTTTTTCATCAGATTCTGTGCACGCTCACAGAGACGGTGGCGAGAGGCCGCGAGATCGGAGCAACACCGTCGTTGATCGTTCCGAGAGGATCGCTGTGAGCATCACCCCCGCAACCCGCATCGCACCCGAACTGGTGCGCGGCTACCCCGCGGGTCACGTGCTGCTCGGCTGCGACTACAACCCTGAGCAGTGGAGCCGCGACGTGTGGCGCGACGACATCGCCCTCATGCGCGAACTCGGCGTCGACCTCGTGGCCATCAACATCTTCGGATGGGCACAGCTCGAGAAGCAGCCAGGCGAGTACGACTTCAGCGCCCTCGACGAAATCATCGGCCTCCTTCACGACGCCGGCATTCGCCTGAACCTCGGCACCGGGACGTCGTCTCCGCCGCCGTGGCTGTCGCGCATCGAGCCCTCGATTCTGCCCGTCGACGCCGACGGCATCACCGCGTGGCCGGGCGGCCGCCAGGCGTGGTGCCCGAGCTCGCCCGTCTTCCGCGAGCACGCCCTCGCCCTCGTCGAGCGCGTCGCCGAACGCTATGGCGAGCATCCCGCACTCGCCCTGTGGCACGTGTCAAACGAACTGGGCTGCCATAACGCACACTGCTACTGCGACACCTCGGCGCACGCGTTCCGCCGCTGGCTCGAAACGCGGTACGGCACGATTGACGCTCTCAACGACGCCTGGGGAACCGCGTTCTGGAGCCAGCGCTACAGCCAGTGGGGCGACATCCTGCCGCCGCGCCGCACCCGCTCGGCGGGCAACCCGGCGCACAACCTCGACTTTCGCCGCTTCAGTTCCGACGCCCTGCTCGACTACTACCGTGCCGAGCGCACCGTGATCGGGCAGCACTCGTCGGCGCCGATCACGACGAATCTCATGGTGACCGCCCACATCCAGACGCAGGACTACTGGGGCTGGACGGCCGACCTCGACCTCATCGCCAATGATCACTACCTCGACCACCGGCTGGGCGACCCGCTCGCTGAGCTGGCCTTCAGCGCCGACCTGACGCGCGGCCTGGCCGACGGTGGGCCCTGGATGCTCATGGAGACCTCGACGAGCGCCGTCAGTTGGCAGCCGGTCAACCACACGAAATCGTCGAGCGAACTGCAGCTGACCGCACTCACGCACGTGGCACGGGGCGCCGACAGCATTTGCTTCTTCCAGTGGCGCCAGTCGCAGCGCGGCGCCGAGAAGTTCCACTCGGCGCTTCTGCCGCACGGCGGCACCGCCAGCACCGGATGGCAGGCCTCCGTCGCCCTCTCGAGCACGCTCGATCGCCTCGATGAGGTCGTCGGCTCCCGTGTCGAGGCCCGCGCAGCGATGGTCGTCGGCTGGCAGCAATGGTGGGCCGCCGAGGGCGAATCCCACCCCACTTCGCTGCTGCGATACCTCGACGAGGCCCACCGCTATCACCGGGCACTGCGCGCCCTCGGCGTGACCGTCGACATGGTGCGGCCGGGCGACGACCTCACGGAGTACGCCCTCGTGGTGCTGCCCACCTTCTATGCTCCGAGCGATGCCGACGTTCAGGCAGTCACCAGGGCGGTCACTGCCGGCACAAGCATCGTCGTCACCCCGTTCAGCGGAATCGCCGACGAGACCGACGCCATCCGCCTCGGCGGCTACCCGGGAGCCTTCCGCGATCTGCTCGGCATCACGATCGACGAGCTGCGGCCGCTTGCCGACGGCGCAACCGTGCGTCTCGCGAGCGGTGACGAGGCGACGATCTGGACCGACAGCATCCGCCTGACAGGCGCCGAGGCGCACGATCACTTCGCCACCGGGCCCGCCGCCGGCTCGCCCGCGATCACGCGCCGTACCCACGGTGATGCCACCGCGTGGTACGTCGGCACCGTGCTCGCTGACAACGCTCTCGCCCGCCTCCTGGCAGAGGTGTGCGAGTCTGCCTCGGTCCCTGTCGCCGAGGTCGGTCCCGACGCAGACCTGGTGGTGCGTCGGGGCCCCCACGCCCGCTACACCTTTGTCATCAACCACGGCGCGCGACCCGTCACCAGCCCGACCGGTGGCGTCGACCTGCTGAGTGGCGACACCGTCACGGCGGGCACGACGGTCGCCCCGGGTACTGCCATCGTGGTGCGCGAGAGCCTCAGCGACGAGGAGGCGAAGGAGAACCGATGACCACCGACACCCCCACCCGAGCGGCGAAGTCGCGCGCGGTACGCCACCGCGGAGCGCTACTCTTCTTCCTCGCACCGTTCGGCGTGCTCTTCACGCTGTTCTACATCGTGCCCATCTTCTATGCGGTCTACCAATCGACCCTCGTCGTTGAGCGCGACAGCACGTTTGGTCCAGCCCGTCAGGTCTTCGGCGGCCTGACGCAGTACATCGCCGTGTTCCAGAACGACGCGTTCTGGCAATCGATCGGCCGCGTGATGCTCTTCGGGATCGTGCAAGTGCCGGTCATGCTGGGCATCGCGTTGCTGCTCGCCCTGCTGCTCGACTCGCCGCTCGTGCGCGGAACCAAGTTCTTCCGCCTGGCGTTCTTTGCGCCGTACGCGGTGCCCGGCGTCATCGCCGCCATCATGTGGGGCTTCCTCTACTCGCCGAACCTCTCGCCGTTCACCGACGTCACCCGTGCGGTGCCGTTCCTGTCAGGTGAACTCGTGCTGTGGTCAATCGCCAACGTCGTCACGTGGGTCTACGTCGGTTACAACATGCTGATCATCTACTCGGCGCTCCTCGCAATCCCGCAGGAAATCTATGAGGCCGCCCGTCTCGACGGCGCCGGCCAGGCCCGAATCGCCTGGTCGATCAAGATCCCACTCGTCGTGCCTGCCCTCGTCTTGACCGGCATCTTCTCCATCATCGGCACGCTCCAACTGCTTGCCGAACCGCAGGTGTTCCGCAGCTTCACGTCGACAGTCACAAGCGATTTCACGCCGAACCTGCTCATCTACTCGACGGCCTCGGTGCCGAACGTTTCCCTCGCGGCGGCCATGTCGGTCGTACTCGCGCTGACCACGTTCATCCTGTCGTTCACCGTGCTGAAGCTCACCCAGCGGAGGACCCAAGCATGAGCACCGCCACCACACCCACACAGACCGAGCTCCGCCGCGGCCGTGGCTCGGTGCAGGAATCGATCGCCTCGCGCGTTCTCGCGATGGCCGTCATGGGCATCGCCACCCTGTACTTCCTGACCCCGATCTGGTGGCTGTTCGTCGCCTCGACGAAGTCACGCGCCCAATTCACGACGACGGCGCCGCTGTGGTTCGCCGACTTCAACCTCTTCGAAAACATTCAGGCACTGTTCGACTACCGCAACGCCGTGTTCCTACGCTGGCTGCTCAACAGCGCCCTCTACGCCGGCCTCGGGGCCGCCCTCGCCACGCTGTTCGCAGCGATGACCGGGTACGCGATCGCGAAATACACCTTCTTCGGCCGTAACGCGCTGTTCAACGTAATCCTCGGTGGCGTGCTCGTGCCGGCCACGGCGCTCGCACTGCCGCTCTTCCTGCTGTTCAGCCAGATCGGCGCGACGAACACCTACTGGGCGGTATTCCTGCCGAGCCTGGTCAGCCCGTTCGGCGTTTACCTGTCGCGCATCTACGCCGCTGCGAGCGTTCCCGACGAGATTATCGAGGCCGCGCGCATCGACGGTGCCGGTGAGGTGCGGACCTTCTTCACCGTCTCGACGCGAATGATGGCGCCGGCTCTCGTGACGATCTTCCTGTTCCAGTTCGTCGCGATCTGGAACAACTTCTTCCTGCCGCTCATCATGTTGCGCGACGAGGAGCTTTTTCCCGTCACGCTCGGCCTCTACGTCTGGAACACCCAGGTCAGCCAAATTCCCGACATTCGCGCGCTCGTCATCATCGGGTCGCTGCTGTCGATCATCCCCCTCATCATCACGTTCCTCGGTCTGCAGCGCTTTTGGCAGTCCGGGCTGGCGAACGGCGGGCTCAAGTGAGCCCGCCTGCCGGCGAACCCGCGGCGGGCCCCCTGCGCCCGACTCGCACCCCCACCACCGAAAGAAAGGAAACCCGCATGGCGATCTCCCGCATCGCGCGCACCGGGGCCATCGTGGCCGCGGCAACGCTCGCACTCACCGCCTGCTCGACCGGCACCGGAGGCGACGGCGCCTCCGGCGACTGCGCCCCGAGCGACGGACCCGTCACCCTGACGTTCACTACTTGGATCCCAGGAATCGACGAAGCTGTCGCAATTTGGAACGAAGAGAACCCGGACATTCAGGTCAACGTGCAGACCGGCCCCAACGGCCTGGGCGGCACATACCAGAACTTCTTCAACCAGCTTGCGGCCGGCAACGCCCCCGACCTCGGCCAGATCGAGTACGACGCGATGCCGAACTTCCGCGTGCAGGACGGTCTCGAGAACATCGCGGCCTGTGAGGGCGTCCTCGAGGCGCAGAGCCAGTTCGTCGACTGGACCTGGAGCCAGGTCACTTTCGGTGAAGAGAACGCGGTCTACGCGATTCCGCAGGACACCGGCCCCATGGCCATGTTCTATCGCGCCGACTTGTTCGAAGAGGCCGGCATCGCCGTGCCGACCACGTGGGATGAGTACCGCGAGGCGGCCGAGGCGATTCGCGCTGAGGGTGCATACATCACCAACTTCTCGCAGAGCGACATCAACCAGTTCGCCGGATTCGTCTGGCAGACAGGTGGCCAGTGGTTCTCGAACGACGGTGACAACTGGCAGGTGAACCTCGAGGGCGAGGAGTCCCTCATGGTGGCCGAATACTGGCAGGGCCTGCTGTCGGACGACCTCGTCTCGGCCAACCCGCCGTGGACCGATGAGTGGAACGCCGCGTTCAACAGCTCCGAGGTCTGGACCTGGGTCTCGGCCGTGTGGGGAGCGAACACGATCCTCAGCGGCGCGCCGGACACGGCCGGCAACTGGGCTGTCGCCCCGATGCCGCAGTGGGAGGCTGGCGCAAGCGCCGCCGGCAACTGGGGTGGCTCGACCACCGCGGTGCTGAAGGGCTCCGACCACCCCTATGAGGCGGCTCAGTTTGCGCTCTGGCTGAACACCAACCCTGATGCGATCACCGCGGTGAACCGGACGGCGAATACCTACCCCGCAACCATCGAGGGGGCGAACCTTCCCGTCTTCGCAGAGGGCGTCGAGTTCTACGGCGGACAGCAGATCTACCAGGTGTTCGCCGAGGCAGGCGTGAACGTCGACCCCAACTTCGTGTGGGGCCCGACGATGACGCAGGTATACAACGACGTGGCTGACGGCTTCTCCGGAGCCATCTCGGGCAGCGGTACGCTCATGGACGCTCTGACCGCCGGTCAGCAGTCGACCATCGCAGCGCTGCGCGCCGCGAGCATCCCCGTTCAGGAGTAAGCACCATCCCACTCCATCACCTCCGTGCCGCTGGTGTCAGCGTTCTGCTCGACGCCCGCGGCACGGGCGTGCCCCGGCTCCTCCACCTCGGCGCCGATCTCGGCGCGCTCGACGATCCGGCCCTTGCCTCTCTCGCCGCGCCCGCGGCGATCCCGCCCAGTTCCCCCGACATTCCCGTCGTGCCGTCACTGCTCGCCAACCGATCCGAGGGCTTTGCCGGGTGGCCGACGGCGGTGCTGCGCCGCGCGGGCGCCCCCGCTTCGCGATTCGCCACCCGTTTCGCGACACGAGAGATCGTGCGTGTCGACGCCACAAGCATCCGGGTCGTTCTCAGCGCCCTCGACGACGACGGCGCCTTCGCGACGATCGATTGGATGCTCGCCCTCAGCCCCGAAGGCGTCGTCACGATCACGCTCGCCGCACGCGCGGGCGACGAGCCCGTCGAGCTCACGCACCTAGCCGCCGCCGTTCCGGTTCCGGCCCGCGCGAGCGAGCTGCTCGACTTCACCGGGCTGTGGGCCTACGAACGTCGCCCCCAGCGCGGAGCAGTGCGCGACGGCCTCATGCTGCGCGAGCAGCGCCAGGGTCGCCCCGGCCACGACGCGCCATTCCTGACCGTCGCCGGCACGCCCGGTTTCGGCTTCCGCCACGGCGAGGTGTGGGCTCTTCACCACGCCTGGAGTGGCGACAGCGTCACGGGGCTCGAGAGCCTCGCCACCGGTGACCGCCGCCTGCTAGCCGCCGAATTGCTCGAGCCGGGCGAACTCGTGCTCGCCCCCGGCGAGAGCTACGCGGCCCCCGACACGGTCGTCGCCTACTCGCGCGACGGAGTCGACGGGCTCAGCGACCGCTTCCACCCCTTCGTGCGCCGCCTCACTCCGCCGGCCACACGCCCCCTCGTGCTCAACACGTGGGAGGCCGTGTACTTCGAGCAGTCGCTCGACCGCCTCACGCCGCTGGTCGAGGCGGCCGCCGAGGTGGGTGTCGAACGCTTCGTGCTCGACGATGGCTGGTTCACCGGCCGCACCGACGACAAGCGGGCCCTCGGCGACTGGACGGTCGATGAGACCCGCTGGCCCGAGGGGCTGCACCCCCTCATCGCCGAGGTGACCTCTCGCGGCATGGAGTTCGGCCTCTGGGTTGAGCCCGAGATGGTCAGCCCGGACAGCAAGCTGGCCCGGACCCACCCCGAGTGGGTTCTCGCCCGCGACGGCGGTACCGTCGACGGCTCGGGTGCGAGCCTTCCACCGACCTGGCGCTGGCAGCACACCCTTGACCTCACCGCCGACGGCGCCGCCGACCACGTCTTCGCCGCCCTCGACGCGCTACTCACCGAGTATCCGATCCGCTTCCTCAAGTGGGACCACAATCGCGCCCTGCACGCGGGCAGCGTCGCCCGCCAGACCCGCGCCCTGTACGCGCTGCTGGACCGGCTACGCACGGCGCACCCCGACGTCGCCATCGAGTCGTGTGCCTCGGGTGGCGCCCGCATCGATCTCGGGATCGCCCGTCGCGTGCACCGATTCTGGACGTCCGACACGAACGACGCCCTCGAACGGCAGGCGATCCAGCGCTACACCGGTATTCTCATGCCGCCCGAGCTGCTCGGCGGCCACGTCGGGGCGGGCCGCGCCCACATCACCGGCCGCATCCACGCCCTCTCACTGCGGCTCGTCACGGCGCTCTTCGGACACGCGGGCATTGAGTGGGACCTCACCCGCGCCAGCGCCTCCGAGCGCGAGCAGCTCGCCGCCTGGGCGGCGCTCTACCGCGAGCTGCGACCGCTGCTGCACGGCGGGCGGACTGTGCGCACCGACGAGGCGGGCGACGACCGCATCGTCCACGCGGTCGTCAGTCCAGATGCACGCGACGCCCTCATCGCGCTAGTCCAGCTCACCGCCTCCCCCGTCGCGACCCCGCCGCGACTGCGCCTGCCGGGCCTCGAGCCCGACCGCGTGTACCGCCTCGAGCCGTTCACACTGGGCGAGCCGGCGCACGTCGTCCAGGACGCCCCTCCGGCGTGGTGGCAGGCCGGGTCGATCGATGTGACGGGCCGCGCGCTCGCCGAGTTCGGCATTCCCGTGCCCCTCCTGGCCCCCGAGCACGCGATCGTGTTTCACGTGAGCAGCGAATCACCAACTACCGAGCCAAGACCCTCTTCCTGTCCCTAGAGTCCATCATCGTCGCGCCAGTGGTTCTGCCATCGCCAGTCAATTGGCTCAGACAATCGCTGATATCGAATGTCCGTCGATAGGCGAATCCGACTGTTCTCATCGACATTGTCAGTGCCCGCATGAATGATGTGCGCGGAGTGAACCATTACGTCACCTGCCTCGTAGTCAGCCACCAGCCAACGAGAGTCGTACTGGTCTGCGAGCCCGGGAAGATCGGCTGTGATGCTTGCGGCCGGTCGACGGAGTTGTCCGCTTGCTTCGTCACGCAAAACCCGAATATGACTTCCTTCGAGGTAGGTGAGACCGCCCATCGACACAGGACAGTCACCCAGTGGAATCCACATGGACAAGACTCGATCGGTACCCTCGCGCAAGTAGACGAGATCATAATGAGCCTGAGTCGCAGTTCCGATCCCCGACTCACCTGGACGCACATGTCTGATGATCTTGCGCTTGTGTAGGTGGACGTCATCGCCCAAGAACCATCGGAACCAGGACACGATCAGGGGGTGCCCCGTAATTGCCCCGTAGGTCGACGACGGCACGATTGTGTTGAACAACAAGGAACGCATCGTGCCGAGATCCAGTGATCCGCCCCCGTCAATACCGTCACGCGGTGAATGTTCCGTAGATCCGAGCCCCGCGGCGGACATTGTCGAAAAGTAGTACTCACGAAACCCTGTGACATCGTCACTGGGAAGGAAGCCCTTGAGGTAGAGATACCCGTCCTTGCGCAGCCGGTCCCAGAGCTTCTCGCGGTCGTCGCGGTCACCGGCAGGCACTGGACTCAGCATGCCCAGCCGATCGTCGGACTCTGCGAGCTGGTAGCCGTTGGACTTAATCATGAGACCATCGTCGCTGGTCAGGTGCTCGTGTTCCATGGACAATTTCGGAGAAGACTTGGATTTTTCTTGCGCAGTCAACCATGACGCCCAGGGGGCGTGGTCACACTACGTTCCTGTCGATCCACAGTTGCGTAATTGTGCGCTCGCTGTCGAGGGGGTAGGAACCTACAGCGGGAGGTACGCGGCCCTGGCTCCGCGTCGTCTGTCTGCTCATGCGCTTGTCGTCATTTCGTCGGGGTCCGGCACTGCGAGGTTTGCGGGGGCAGACCAAGACCTGTCGCTCAGCTCGCCCGTAGCCATCTGGCTACGGCCGGGGCAAACCCACCGCTACG
>Ga0213835_101236_pt1 | contig 16956 bp, 13 predicted proteins | sample SWPATP01_FD_160576 | JGI IMG/M metagenome (GOLD analysis project Ga0213835, IMG submission 160576) | Coastal seawater microbial communities from Marineland, Florida, United States - SWPA TP0 #1 | ecosystem: Environmental > Aquatic > Marine > Coastal | place: USA: Florida | collected 2016-08-05 | reverse complement strand
GGGAAAAGAAAGTGACAGTGGGGAAGATCCAGCATCCGGGCCAAGGGCTTGAGGTCATGGTAGTTGGCCCCCCAACCGTGGAGCATTACCACCAAATATTGCGCGGTCTCCGGTGGGCAGTTGGCAAATTCTAAACTTTCTAACGGGGCGATCGCCATAATTTTTCTAGTCTCCAAATTTTCAAAACTATTAAATACCGCAAACAAAAAAAAGAGAGCCGCCATAGCCCTCTTTCACATTTCTCACTCAGAACAATTAACGGTCAACGGAACCCATAATCACGTCAATGCTACCGAGAATCGCCATAATGTCCGCCACCTTCACGCCTTTCAGCAGGTGGGGCAAAATTTGGAGGTTATTGAAGTCTGCCGAACGGATTTTCCAGCGCCAGGGGAACACATTGTTATTGCCCTGAATGAAAATTCCCACTTCGCCTTTGCCACTTTCGAGACGGACATAATGTTCGCCATCGGGGATTTTGAACGTCGGCGCAACTTTTTTCGCGATGTATTGGTAATCGAAGTCGTTCCATTCGGATTTTTTCCCTTCTAACATCCGCTTGGCTTCGAGGTTTTCGTAGGCACCACCGGGCATTCCTTTCAGGGCTTGGCGAATAATTTTCACTGACTCGCGCATTTCCCGAATTCGTACCAAATAGCGGGCAAAGCAGTCCCCAGCAGTTTCCCACTGTACATCCCAGTCAAAATCGTCATAACACTCGTAGTGATCCACTTTGCGGAGATCCCATTTCACCCCAGAGGCCCGCAACATTGGCCCTGACAGACTCCAGTTGATCGCTTCATCGCGGGTGATCGTGCCGACCCCTTCTACCCGGCGGCGGAAAATGGGGTTATTGGTGATTAGTTTTTCGTATTCATCAACTTTGGGATCGAAATAGTCGCAAAAATCTAAACATTTATCGTTCCAACCGTAGGGAAGATCGACAGCTACACCACCAATGCGGAAATAGTTGTTGTTGATTAGGCGCATCCCGGTGGCGGCTTCCCACAGGTCATAGATCATTTCCCGTTCCCGGAAGATGTAGAAGAAAGGTGTCTGGGCACCGACATCCGCGAGGAAGGGGCCAAGCCAAAGGAGGTGATTGGCAATGCGGTTCAGCTCCAGCATGATCACGCGGATATATTGGGCGCGCTTCGGCACTTCGATATCGGCGAGTTTTTCGGGGGCATTAACGGTGATCGCTTCGTTAAACATCCCTGCGGCGTAGTCCCAACGACTCACATAGGGGACATACATGACATTGGTGCGATTTTCGGCAATTTTTTCCATACCCCGATGCAGATAGCCGATGACGGGTTCGCAATCAACGACGTCTTCCCCGTCAAGGGTGACGATCAAGCGTAATACGCCGTGCATGGAGGGGTGGTGAGGCCCCATGTTAATCACCATAGGTTCGGTACGAGTTTCAATTCTTGTCATGGATCCGCAGGTCTTCCGTTATGCTTATTTAAATTAAATCTGGTGATGGGGTGAGATGGTTTGTTTGTGCATTGCGTTTTTCCAATCTCCTGAATCACCGTTGCTTATGAGTTGCAGTGATTGGCTTTTAGATGGTTTGACGCTAGGTTTATTTACTCTCTGAACATTATAAAGTTTCGCTTAACCATGACAAGCTTGCCTCCCTTTCAGCGATCGCCTCTTCTGTTACAGGCGTTGACCCACCGCTCCTTTGCCAACGAACAACCAGAGACAATCCAAGACAATGAGCGCCTGGAATTTTTAGGCGATGCGGTGCTCAAGTTCATCATGGGAAAGCTACTGTACGAGCGTTATCCTGACTTTCAAGAAGGGGAACTGAGCCGACTGCGGGCCAGTTTAGAAAATAATCGCCACCAATTGGCTGAATTTGCCCAGGTGTTGGGTCTCGATCAGATCTTGCGCCTCGGCAAAGGGGCCGAAAAGGAAGGGGCCAGGCAAAACCCAGAAATTTTAAGTAATACCTTTGAGGCGGTCGTCGGGGCTTACTTTTTAGATGCGGGGATCGAAGCGGCGATCGCCTTTGTCGAAACCTTAGTCATTCCCGTGGCCGATCGCCTCGTGCAACAACCAAGCGATCCCCTCGCCCAAAATTTCAAAGGCCAATTGCAAGAGTGGGCCCTAGCAAACCACGGTGAAATTCCGAAATACAAAACCCTAAATGAATCCGGGGCCGACCATGCAAAAACTTTTACGGTGGCGGTTTATCTCCAAGGACAGGAATGGGGCCGGGGTCAAGCGGCCTCGAAGAAGCAAGCCCAAAAAGCCGCAGCCCAGGTTGCTTTACAAAAATTAACCCCTTCATCAGTGCCCACCGAGCCGTCTCCTAAACCACCTGCAACAGATGATCGTTTTGCCCTCCTCCAAGCCCTTGCCACCCAAATCACCCCGCGCCAATCCCCTTAATTGGGCGAGAAAATGGCTGTGCTTGATCCCCGATGCAGGCTTGGTTTGGTGTCGCTGCGAAAAATTTCGATACAATATAGTGTGATTTACTTTACAAAACCACACAATTCATTGACGGCGAAACCACTGTGACCCAGTATCCTTCCGTTGCCCCCGACCACAAACTTGGTTCTACCACCTTGACCCGCTATGACGCCAAGGCGATCGCCAAACATTACCGTTGGCGACCCTGGCAATCCCTGTGGCGGGCCTTTACGATCATTTGGTTATTTGGGTGGTTTTCCTTCAAATTGTGGCTAGATAGTAAACGCGAAGAAGAACCCGAAACCCGCGCCCGTCGCGCCAACGAACTGCGTGAAATTCTGACCCGCTTAGGGCCGACATTTATCAAAGTAGGGCAAGCCCTTTCAACCCGGCCAGACTTGATTCGTCCCGACTTTCTCGAAGAATTAATCAAGCTCCAAGACCAACTGCCTTCTTTTGATAACGAGATTGCCTTTGCGATTATTGAAAAAGATCTCGGTCGTCCCGTCGATGACATTTACCAAGAAATTTCCCCCCATCCCGTCGCGGCAGCCAGCCTCGCCCAGGTCTATCGGGCACGTTTGTATAGTGGCGAAGAAGTTGCCGTTAAGGTACAACGTCCCAAATTACTCCCGCTGCTGACCCTTGATTTGTACCTGATGCGTTTAGGGGCAAGCCTGTTTGCCCCCTATCTTCCCCTTAATTTGGGCCATGACTTGACGTTAATTGTTGATGAATTTGGCACCAAGCTTTTTGAAGAAATTGATTACATTAACGAAGGTCGCAACGCCGAGAAATTTGCCGCTAATTTTCGCGATGATCCCACTGTTAAAGTCCCTGCCATTTATTGGGAATATACAAGCCATCGCCTCCTTACCTTAGAGTGGATTCAAGGTTATAAGCTCAACGAATTAGACCGCATCCGTGCCGCTGGCCTAGACCCGAATCGAATCATTGAAATTGGTGTGACCACAGGGCTACGGCAATTGTTAGAACATGGGTTTTTCCATGCCGATCCCCACCCTGGTAATTTGTTTGCCACCTTTGATGGACGAATGGCTTACATCGACTTCGGCATGATGGATCAGTTGGACAACACCACCAAAGAGACCATTGCCAGTTCCGTCGTACAGCTGATCAACCAGGATTATCAAACCCTCGCGAAGGATTTTGTGGAATTGGGTTTCCTCGCTCCGAAAACAGACATCCGCCCGATTATTCCGGCCTTAGAAAAGGTTTTAGGGAAAGCGGTGGGGGAAAGTGTCGGTGATTTTAACTTTAAGACGATTACCGATGAATTTTCGGCGCTGATGTATGAATATCCGTTCCGGGTGCCGGCCAAGTTTGCGTTGATTATCCGCTCCCTTGTGACCCAGGAGGGATTGGCCCTGAGTCTAAATCCGGATTTCAAGATCGTCGAAATTTCCTATCCTTACGTTTCTCGACGCTTGCTAACTGCCGAAACCCCAGAGCTACGCCGCAAGCTCTTAGAGGTGCTCTTTAAAGACGGAAAATTCCAATGGCATCGCCTCGAAAATATGTTGGCGATCGCCCAGGCCGATAATCAGTTTGATATTTTACCCACGGCCCAAATGGGTTTTCAATATCTAATGTCCGAAGAGGGTGCAGAAATTCGGCGGATGATCCTCCTGGCCTTAACGGAAGACGATCGCCTCCATACCGAAGAAGTACAACGACTCTGGGCGCTCCTGAAAGACGAATTTCAACCCCAAAAATTACTGGGGGCCGCCTGGTCAAATCTCCGCCAATTTTCCGGTGAGCGTTTAACGGCTGTTTTGCCGAGTTTCGCCCAATCTCGGTCATAATGAAGGCTAGTTAATAAAGTTTTGTTAAAAAATCCATGGAAGAATATTATTACTATTACATTCCCCAGCCGCCGTTTTTGTTGGTAGGCCTTGGCTTGTTTATTGCCCTAACTAGCGGCTTTGCGTTCCAGAGTACCCTGAAGCTCAAAGCACGGGGGATTGTTGCCAATAACGACGATATTCACAAACAGTTATCCACCATTGATTTACAACTGCCTCTCTTTGGCATTGGTATGGGCATGAGTATTTTTCTCGCCAGTGGTTTAGAAGTCTTTTTTATCCCCGCTTGGTTTGCCTACAGCTTGTCTTTACCTTTAACTATCGGCACTGTGGGTCTTTTATGGAAACAATTGGAGCGAGTCTTTGCCATTCTCCGGGAAGGTGGATCAAAAGCCTTAGAAGTTGATTCTTTCAATATTTTTTAAGGCCAATTTAGCCGCCCAACACAACCGAATTATCGCGCAATCGCCTCCTTTAGTCCGGGAAAAAATGCACCAGGTTAAATCCTGAGGCCCGTCCCAGCAGTTCAAAGGGAGGCAATGCTTCTTTTAGGGCCGGTTGTTCTGTCAACAAATCTTGGTGAATGAGCCAATATTGCTCGCCAACGGGCGCTTCGAGGGGCTGGGGACGCACAGGGCGATCGCCATAGAAATCTAAGCTGGGCCGACTGTAATCAAAGGTGGTAAAAATAATCGCATCGGCTGGGGTCTCTGCCCGAATGATGGCGGCAATGGGTTTGACCGGAAAAGCTTCGTTAATTTCCCAAACCCAAGCCTGGGAGCAAAACAGCAGAGCCAAACCGCAATACATTCCTCCCACCAAAATATAAAGAGCCTGGGGCCGGGGCCAAAGCCAGGTAGTCACGGCAAACATCCCCCCTAGGGTCAGGGCCATCAAAATTAAGGGAACCTGGGGATCTGTGAAGTAGAGATAAATACCTCCCCCCAAAGCGGCGATCGCCAACAACCCAAATAGCCCCCGCAGAAACATCGCCTTGCGTGGTGGTGCATCCCAGAGTTTCGCTAAGTAATGTCCCAGCGCAAGGGCCAAAAACGGGTAAATCGGCATCACATACCAGGGCAATTTTGTCCCCATCGCAGAAATTAAACCCAGATAAAAGATGCTGCCCGTCAAAATTAATCTGCTGCTAGAAGTTTGGCGGATCTGCCAAAGGTATTGATAACTTTGGGGTAGAAAAAATAACCAAGGGGCCGTGTATTTGGCTATTTCTAATAAATAAAACCAGGGGGGCTCTTGGTGACTTTCAACGGTACTGGCGACCCGGTCAAACCCTTGGTTGAAAAAATGCACCTGAATAAAAGTCGCACCATAATGCTGAATTTGCGCCCCATACCAGAGAAGCACCGGGCAAGCGCCGAGACCCAACCCCAGCCAAATATAGAGATTTTTAAAAATAAACCAGCGGCGATCCCAAATCACAAACAACAGGGCGATCGCCCCCAGGGGAAGCATTAATAACCCCTTGACAAAGGCAATGATGCCCAAGCCCAGACCGAAGCCCAGTCCCCAGATGGGGGATTTTTGCGCCTTGAGTAAACACCAGAGACTGAAGATGAGGGCCGTTAAAACCAGACCATCAAGCATCAGCAGACGACCATGGCGTACCACAGGTAAGAGGGTGAGATAGACCAAGACACTCCACAGGGCAGGCGATCGCCCCTGGAATAATTGCCGTCCGAGGCAGTAGAGGAGAGGCACTCCCAGAGCACTTCCTACAGCCCCTGGTAAGCGACTTGTCCATTCATTCACGCCACCGAGGGTATAGCTACTGGCCACGAGCCAATCCATTAAGGGGGGTTTCAGCAGGTAAGGATCGCCGAATTGGGTGGGATGCAACCAGTTGCCAGTACGGAAAATTTCCCGCGCCACCAGTGCCCTGGTGCCTTCATCCCAATCCCGGAGGGGCATATTTCCCAGATTCAGACAAAACAAAAAAAGGGCCGCTAGACTTAAACCTAAGATAATTTGGCGATCGCCAAGGGTTTGGCCCCAATCTTCCCACCGACGCTTGCTGTGGCTCATGAAGAAGTTTTTGTTTTACGGCTGGTGGTTTTTTTTGCTGTTGTTTTTTTCGTCGTCGTTTTCTTTTTTGTCGTCGAACGTTTCTTGGTTGCTTTGCTACCCGCTTTTTCGGCGATTAGTTCGAGGGCCTTTTCGAGGGTAATTGTTTCTACGGTTTCTCCTTCTGGCAAACCTGCATTCACTTTTAGGTGATTCACGTAGATACCATAGGGGCCTTCATAAACATTGACTGGTTCGTTATCCGCGGGATGTTTCCCCAGTTCCTTCAGGGGCGTCTTTGTTTTGCCCCGACCACGGGAACGCTTTGGTTGCGCTAATAGTTCCATGGCCCGTTCAAAATCGATCGTAAAAAGATTGTCTTCTTTTTTAAGAGACCGGTAATCTTTGCCTTCTTTCCCTTGGTCATGGACAACATAGGGGCCGAAGCGACCGAGACCCACTTTAACGGGTTTGTTGGTTTCGGGATGTTCTCCCAATAGGCGCGGCAACGCTAACAGATCCACAGCCATCTGTAGGGTGAGCTCTTCTGGTTTAACGGTTTTGGGGAGGGAAGCACGCTTGGGCTTTTTCTTCTCTTCGGTGACTTCGCCCAGTTGAACGTAGGGGCCATAGCTACCCACAAGTAAATAGATGGGATCGCCTGTTTCAGGGTGCGTCCCCAATTGCTCGGGGCCTTCGGTTTTTTGTTTGAGAATTGTCTCAACCTGCTCCGGATCGAGGTCAGCGGGGGTTAAATCAGCGGGCAGGGAAGCGGTAATTGTTTCTTCGCCGTTAGCAGCTTCAATGTAGGGGCCAAAGCGACCAATTTTGACTTTCACGGGGAGGTTTTCGATGGCGATCGCCTTCGCGGTGGCCGGATCAATATTTTCCTCGCGCACTTTTACTTGGGTACCCAGGCCATCATCTCCGAGGTAGAAATTTTTTAGATAGGGCAACCATTGGGCTTTGCCGGTGGCAATCTCATCGAGGGTCTGCTCCATTTGGGAGGTGAAATCTGTATCCACCAGATTGGGGAAATGTTCCTCCAGAAGGGCCGTCACCGCAAAGGCCGTAAAGGTGGGAGTTAAGGCTTTATCGCGAATTTGCACATAACCGCGATCAACGATGGTGCCGATAATTGTGGCGTAGGTGCTGGGGCGACCAATGCCTTTGCTTTCAAGGGCTTTGACCAAACTGGCCTCGGTATAACGGGCCGGGGGTTGAGTATTGTGATCGACTTCTTCTAATTTTTTGCAGGTGGGCTGGTCTCCTTCCTTGAGATCGGGGAGCACCACTTCTTGGTTTTCGAGGGCAGCATCGGGATCATCAGAGCCTTCCACATAGGCCCGGAAAAAACCTGGAAAATCAATGCGTTTACCAGCAGAGCGGAACTCAGCATCATCGACTTTGAGAATGACCGACAGTTGAGTGAGACGAGCATCGGCCATCTGACAGGCAACAGTGCGTTTCCAAATAAGGTCATAAAGGGCTAACTCTCGACCACTGAGGCCGGTTTCCTGGGGCGTGCGAAAGGTATTGCCCGCAGGCCGGATCGCTTCGTGGGCTTCCTGGGCACCTTTACTTTTCGTTTTATATTGGCGCACCTTGGGACTGAGATATTCTGTGCCGTATTTTTCTGCAACGCAACTACGGGCTGCGGCGATCGCCTGTTCCGAGAGGTGCACCGAGTCCGTCCGCATGTAGGTGATATAGCCCTCTTCGTAGAGCTTCTGGGCAGTGCGCATGGTATCCCGCGCCGAAATACCGAGTTTGCGGTTCGCTTCCTGTTGCAGAGTGGAAGTGGTAAAGGGGGGCGAGGGGCGGCGGGTGCTCGGTTTTTCCTCGGTTTTGCTCACCGTCCAAGGTTGATCTTTTAGGCGATCCTTGAGGGCGATCGCCTCTGCTTGGGAGAGAACGACAACTTTTTTACCCTTGCTGAGTTTCCCCGTGGCCGCATCAAAGTCACTCCCAGACGCTAATTTCTTGCCACCGAGGGTGATCAGCTTGGCCTCAAATTTTGATTTCTTCTGGAGTAATTCTGCCTTGAGGTCCCAATAGTTAGCCGATTGAAAGGCCTGCCGTTCCCGTTCCCGTTGCACCAACAAGCGTACAGACACCGATTGTACCCGTCCCGCCGAGAGACCCTTGGCAATTTTGCGCCAGAGTAAAGGCGAGAGAGTGTAGCCCACTAAACGGTCTAAAATCCGGCGGGTTTCCTGGGCATGGACGAGGTTTTCGTCAATTTCCCGGCAATTGGTTAAAGCTTTTTGGATCGCCTCTTGGGTAATCTCATGGAAGACCATCCGTTTAATCGGCACCTTGGGCTTGAGCACTTCGAGCAAATGCCAGCTAATACTTTCCCCTTCGCGGTCTTCGTCCGTCGCCAGGATTAACTCATCGGCTTCTTTGAGGGCTTGCTTGAGTTCGGTGACAACTTTCTTCTTTTTCTTCGGCACGATGTAGAGGGGCGCGAAGTTATTTTCCACATTGACCCCAAGCTGAGACCAGGGCTGCCCTTTTTGTTCCTTAGGGATTTCCTCGGCAGAGGAGGGCAAATCGCGGATATGGCCCATGGATGCCGTCACATGATATCCCTTCGGTAGATAGTTCCGAATGGTACGGGCTTTGGTCGGGGATTCAACGATGACAAGGGTAGACATGGGCTGTCAAAAAAGTGAGGGTTTAGGTGTTTAGGCTTCTGATATACCTTACATATCTAATCAATGGCCCATAAGCCCCTGTTTCGTCAAGGATTAAATTTTTCTAAGTCTCCGGGATAGAACCGGGAATTCAGGCGTTTACCCTGTTTTTAAGGTTTTGTTGCACGGCAACGGGTTGAAATCCCCGTCCCTTGGGGCGTACCATGGGTTGATACATCTTGACCACTGCATCCCGCAGCGCAAACTTAAGCCCAGCGGGTCGTGTCGCAAGAAAAAGTATTGGGTCTGGGGAACCCGGACGCCTGCCTGTGGAGGCAATGTAAGACCAAAAGAACGACTGAGATCTAGAGGCCATTGCTGTCGAATCAGGAAACTCTGCCCGTTTGTGGTGGGGTAGTTCACTGGAAGTTGGTTCACTAAGCCGAAGAGCAAAGATGGATTTTTCAAGCACTGTGGCAAGCCAGTTGTACACTGGGGCAATTCTGCCGGAAAGTATCGTTATTTTGACCCTCATCGTTGTCTTGGTGGGGGATTTAATTGTCGGACGCGCCCGTTCGGGTTGGATTCCCTACGCGGCGATCGCCGGACTGTTGGGGTCAGTATTCGCCTTGTACCTCGGTTGGGATAATCCCCATCCCGTTGCCTTTTTGGGGGCATTTAACAGCGATAACCTCAGTATTTTATTCCGGGGCATCATTGTCCTGTCTACGGCCTTCACGATCATGATGTCGGTGCGCTATGTGGAACGTTCCGGCACCGCCCTCTCTGAATTTATCTGCATCTTGCTCACGGCCACCCTGGGGGGGATGTTCCTCTCTGGGGCGAATGAGTTGGTGATGATTTTTGTCTCCCTCGAAATGCTTAGTATCTCGTCTTATCTACTGACGGGCTACATGAAGCGAGACCCCCGTTCCAATGAGGCCGCCCTCAAGTATTTGTTAATTGGGGCCGCGAGTTCGGCGATTTTCCTCTACGGTGTGTCTTTGCTCTATGGCCTATCGGGTGGCAAGACAATTCTCAGTGAGATTGCCCTTGGATTTACGGATCCCCAGGGGGGCCAGTCCCTGGCGTTGGCGATCGCCCTGGTCTTTGCGATCGCCGGGATCGCCTTCAAGATTTCCGCTGTGCCCTTCCACCAATGGACCCCTGACGTTTACGAAGGTTCGCCTACCCCCGTTGTTGCGTTTCTCTCGGTGGGTTCTAAGGCCGCTGGTTTCGCCCTGGCGATCCGTTTGTTGGTAACGGTCTTTAACCCCGTGAGCGAAGAATGGCACTTCATTTTCACAGCTTTGGCAATCCTCAGTATGGTCTTGGGGAACGTGGTGGCTCTGGCGCAAACCAGCATGAAGCGGATGTTGGCCTATTCTTCCATTGCCCAGGCGGGTTTTGTGATGATTGGCCTCGTTGCGGGGACTGATGCGGGCTATTCCAGCGTAATTTTCTATCTGCTGGTGTATTTGTTCATGAACCTCGGTGCATTTACCTGTGTGATTCTTTTCTCTCTCCGGACGGGCACAGACCAAATCGCGGAGTACGCAGGACTTTACCAAAAAGATCCGTTACTAACCCTCGGCCTTAGTGTTTGCCTACTCTCCCTTGGGGGCATTCCGCCATTAGCTGGGTTCTTCGGGAAAATTTATCTGTTCTGGGCTGGCTGGCAAGCGGGCCTCTATGGCTTAGTGCTGCTGGGTTTGATCACCAGTGTAATTTCAATCTACTACTACATCCGTGTGATCAAGATGATGGTGGTCAAGGAACCCCAGGAAATGTCTGATTCTGTGCGCAATTATCCAGCGGTCACTTGGACGGCTGTGGGGATGAAACCTTTACAAGTGGGTCTGGTACTGTCGGTGATTATCACGTCTTTGGCGGGAATTCTCTCGAATCCGTTGTTTGTGATTGCGGATCAATCTGTCACCAGTACACCGATGTTGCAGGTGGCAAATCATCCCACAGAACAGGTCGTTGCCCAAGTAGACAGCGAGCTGGTTGGAGTGGCGATCGCCGATCACTAAGCAACGGTAAAACAATATTTTCAGTTCAAGATGATGACCCTCTGCCGCAATTGGTAGGGGGTTTTGATTAGCATGGGAGCAGAGTTCGACTGAGCAAACGACATGACCCGTACAGTGTTGATCTGTTGTCACCATACCTGTCCAAAACAGGGTTCAACGGCGATTTTGGCCGCCTTCCAAGCCCAAGCTCCGGCGGATGTTGAAGTGCGACAGGCTGGTTGTTTTGGGGAATGTGGCAATGGCCCCCTGGTACGCGTGCTGCCCGATGAAGTGTGGTATGCCCATGTGCAACAAGCCGATATTCCAGCAATTGTTAAACAGCATTTGCGCCAAAACCGACCCGTCAAACAGAAGCTCTATGGCAAATTTCACCAACCCAATCACGGGGCGATCGCCGCTCTCTTTTTATTTTTTTCCTTTTTCGGCTTTCTGATCGGGCTATGTTGGCTCTTGGCTAGTCACACGGAAGTCTTTTGAAAATCATGAAAATAAGCTGGCCGCCAGTGATGTTTACGCGCCAGAACTCGCTAAGATGAGGGGCGATCGCCTTTTATTCCCGTTCAACCGCTCTAAAAACTATGGATCTAAAATCCCTGATTCGTGACATCCCTGATTTCCCCAAGCCCGGCATTCTCTTCCGCGACATTACCACCCTCCTCAACCACCCCGAAGGTATGCGCTACACCATGGATGCCCTAGTGCAACTCTGCCTTGAAGCCAACCTCAAACCCGATCATGTGGTGGGAATGGAGTCTAGGGGGTTTATCTTTGGGCCGACCCTCGCCTACAACCTCAATGCTGGTTTTGTCCCCGTGCGTAAACCCGGCAAACTCCCCGCCGCCGTCCACACCGTCGAATACGAACTTGAATACGGCACCGACACCCTCGAAATTCACCAGGATGCCGTGGGGTCTGGGGACAAAATTGTCATCGTCGATGACCTGATCGCCACCGGGGGTACCGCCAAAGCCACCGCAGAACTGCTTACAAAAATTGGCTGTGACATCATTGGTTTTGTGTTTATCGTCGAACTCCTAGATCTCAAGGGCCGCGATCGCCTGCCAGACGCCCCCGTGCTTTCCCTCATACAATACTAGGCAGGATTTGGAACACCCGATTTAACCCCCAATGAGCATTCGTAATCCCCTAACGATCTTTGACCGAGAAACGATTCTTTATATCTTAAAGCGTCTACTCCAGGCGATTTTTACCCTGTTTTTGGCTTCGATCCTGAGCTTTGTGATTATCCAACTGGCTCCAGGGGATTACCTTGATGCCCTCAGGCAAAACCCGAAGATGACCGAAGAGACGCTCTTAGATCTCCAAAGTCGTTTTGGCCTCGATCAACCGATTCTGACCCAATATGGCCGCTGGCTATGGCGGGTGGTGCGCTACTTTGATTTTGGCATTAGTTTTGAATCCTTCCGGCCTGTCCACGAGCTGCTCCTAGAACGGATGCCCGCGACTCTACTCCTGGCGCTCACGTCAATTATCGGTACCTGGGCGATCGCCATTCCTTTGGGGATTCTCAGTGCGGTGAAGCAAAATACCGTCCTCGATAAATTTTTGCGGGTGATCAGTTACCTCGGCCAGGGCTTACCCAGCTTTATCACGGCCCTCGCCTTGCTGATGGTGGCCCAACAGGTTTCCCCGTTGCTCCCGGTGGGGGGCATGACCAGTATTAATTTCGTGGATCTCCCCTGGTACGGCAAAATTCTCGACATCGGCTGGCACATGATCCTACCCACTATTGCCTTGAGCTTAACGGGCTTTGCGGGGTTGCAACGGCTGACCCGTGGTCAACTCCTAGATGTGTTGCGGCAAGATTATATCCAAACGGCGCGGGCCAAGGGCTTACCCGAAAATCGCGTGATCTATGTCCATGCCCTCCGCAATGCGATCAATCCCCTCATTACCCTGCTGGGCTTTGAATTTGCCAGTCTGTTGAGTGGCTCATTTATTTCTGAATTTTTCTTTAACTGGCCGGGCCTGGGAACTTTGACGTTACAAGCGGTGCAATCCCAGGATTTGTATTTAGTCATGGCAGCCCTGATGATGAGTGCAACCATGCTCATTGTGGGGAATCTCCTGGCAGATTTGATGTTAAAGTTTGCTGATCCCCGCATTAAATTAGACGATTTGAAGTAATTGCATCATGGCCTCCAGAAGGCGCTACAGCAGCAAAGATTTATGACCAAGGTTCCCCCGTTGGGGCTTCTTTTCCTAGAGTAGAGAAAACGACGGGGGACTTATTTTATGGTGCGTTGGCTGAAGCGTCTTTGGCGGAATCTTGTCCGTAAATCGACCCATGTCCGTCAGGAACCACTCAATAAAGTGAGTATTGTAATCCTGATTTTGATCGACATTTTTGTGTTGATCAATGTGTTTCAGGGTCTTGATAGTGTTGGTAACTGGCCCCTTTCGCCCCAGGAACGGTATCCTTGCTACCGCGTTTATCAGACCTATCAAAATAACAATAACTCCGATAAAGACTTTACCTGGGTAATGGAAATGTTGGGGGATTATCCTTCCCAAGACATTCAGCTTATTAAAACAGAAGGGCGCTTGGGGGAAGTTTCTAGCCAGTGCGATCGCCTTTTGGCCCTCACACCAACGGTAAAAAATCCGGAAACCCTGGCTTTATCCAAAGAGATTCAGAATTTACAAACCCAAATTAATGAAGTCAACCAACGCATTGCCACCTACAAAGAGCAATATGATTCGACGCTTTTAGAAGAAATTGCGGGTCAAGATCCGAATCAATCGATCAACGAAACAACGGCAGCCCAAACGAAGGCGGACATTGAGGCCGCCGAAGCCCAAAAAGCGACCCTGACCGAGACCCTAGATCGTAGAAAAGCCGAGCTTCTTAATCAATCAGAGGTACAAACGTATTTAACGGCCATTGGCGATCGCCAATTTTTTGCCACTTTGAAACAGGATTTTGAACGGGCTGAATTTTGGCACCCCAATCGGCAATTCTTTTTGCAGACCCTTTTCCTCTTACCGCTGATTTTGATTAGCTATTTTTGGCATCGTCAGGCCGTAGAGCGGCACCGGGGAACCCAGGCGCTTTTAAGTTGGCATTTATTACTTATTTTTCTGATCCCCCTGCTAATTAAAATTCTTCAATTTATCCAGTTTGGGAATCTAGTGCGGGCAATTTTTGATGTCTTGATCGCAATTTTTGGTGGCTTAGTTTTTATTTCTAGCTATCTGCTGATCTTGATTATTCCGCTGTTGGGCTTTGGCTTGATTAAATTTCTCCAGCGGTTTGTTTTTAATCCCAAAGTCCAGGCAAAAAGTCGCATTCAAAAACAGCGCTGCATTCAATGTAGTAGTCGGCTCCGCAAAGACGATCAATTTTGTCCTTTTTGTGGATTTGAACAATGGATTAGTTGCCCAAACTGTGCGGCAAAAACCTATAAATACACAGAGTTTTGTCGCCAGTGTGGGGTGGATTTATCGGATTCTCTGCCCCAGTAAATCTAAAATTATTCAGGCCGCTCTAGGTTTTCTGGGAGGTCAATAAAGACCCTGTCTTCTGGGGTGACGCCCCGGACAATCTGGGTGCGATCGCCGACGGTCGCGCCGATGATCACAGGCTTAAATTGGGGAGTGTTATTCGCATCAGGAATGAGGACCCCGGTTTCGCCATTTTCTGTGGCGATCGCCACCGTGGGCACTGTCATCACATTGGTTAAGTTTTGGCCGACGAAAGTAACGTCAGTATTCATCTTCGAGCGGAGAAATTCCCGACCCGATAACAGGGCAATGCGCACCTCAAAGGAAGTTACATTATTTTCGACAATCGCTTCCGGGGCCACCAACAACACCCGTCCCCGAAACACCTGGGCGGGATCCGCATCGGCAACAATTTCCACATCCTGACCCGGTTCAATTTGCTGAATATCTACCTCCGGCACCCTGGCGACCACTTCCAAACCCCGTGCTAGGGCCAAAATAGACGAAGAGGTGGCCGAAGCCGTACTCGAAGCGGCAGTCGTTGGGGTGACAAATGCCCCTTCGGTGGCGAATTTTTGGGTGATTACCCCATCAAAGGGCGCCCGAATAATGCTGTCTTGGAACTGTACCGCCGCAATTTGTCGCTGGGCCTGGGCCTGTTCGAGGGCCGCCGTCAGTTGAGTTAATTGGGGTTCAGCGTTGCGTTCGAGGCGATCTAGGCTCGCTCTGGCCTCGACGGTGGCAGCGGTAAGGGCTTCGAGTTCGGGATTGGCGGTATTTCTAACCTGGGCTAACCGTTGCTGGGCTTCAAAAAAGCGGGCGCTAGCATTGTCAAATTCATTGCGGACATCGTCATAGGTTTCCTGGGCGATCGCCCCACTGTCGAGGAGTGTTTCAAAGCGTTCAACCTTGTCCTGGGTGCGCTGGAGATTGGCTTGGGCTGCTGCTAGTTGCGCATTGGCTTGATCAATTTCTTTGGGAATGCGTTGTTCCGCCTGTTGCAGTTGGGCTTGGGTGCGAATGTAGCGGGCGCGGGCTTCTTCGATTTCTCCCTGGATACGGGTTTCTGTGGCCCGGAGTTCGGCAATGCGTTGTTTTGTCAGAGATTCAGCACGAATCCCCTCGGCATACAATTCACTATTGTCCATAATTGCCAGTTCTTGGCCTTCGGTGACAACATCTCCCTGTTCCACCAGCAGTTGGGCGAGGCGACCGGGGGTTTTGGGACTAATGTTAACGCTCTGGATCGGTTCGACAATGCCGTTGGCCTCGATGCGCACCGCTAAATTTTCCACTTCAACGGGAACGGTCAGGGCTGCCAGTTGTTCTTCATTCACCCCTGCTTGGCGATCGCCAAACATTCTCGCCACCGGCAGACCAATGAGTAGCACCCCACCAGCTAAGGCCGCCAAGGACAAAACAACTTTTTTGGGGGTGACAAGGGCACCAATCATAGGAATTTTTGCGGGGGGTTGAGTAAACAGGACTAATCCGTAGTCTACTGTAATCCCTCAAAATTGAAATAGTCCCCCGTGGGGAATCTTTTTACAATGGTTTTACGTCAATTGCGGGGGAAAGTCGCTAGACTTGGTTTTAAGAATCGTTGTTTCGTGAAGAGTTGAACCGTGCCTAAACATCGTTGGTTAGTTGCCCTTGGAGCCTGTGTTAGTGTGTTGTGGATGGGAAATAGTCCTGTGCGATCGCAGGCGGTACTGCCCCTGAGGCGGGATTTTGATCAGGCCCAGATGGAACAGCAGGGGCTGATGCTTATTGAAGATGCCATTCAGCTTTCCCGTTTCCAACAATATGAATGGGCGATTCCCCGGGCCAAACTCGCGACCCAACTGGTGCCAGAACGTTTTGAAGCTTGGTACATTTTGGGCACTCTCCTCGTGCAAGAGCGGGAACTTGATGCCGGGATTCAAGCCCTCACCACAGCCAAACGACTCAATCCCCGTGAAAGTGGCGTCCATAGTATTTTGGGGTCGGCCTATTTCCAGCAGGAAGATTACGAAGGGGCGCTCCGGTCTCTGAAAACGGCTACCCAGCTTGGGGACAATTCCATTGAAACCCTTTTTGATCTCGGCAATACCCAATACAAACTCAAGCAATACGACGCGGCGATCGCCACCTACAACCAAGCCGTTGCCCTCGATGCCACCTTTTGGCCGGGGATTAATAATATTGGCTTGATCCAGTACGAACAAGGCAAGGTTGATGCCGCCATTAACAGTTGGCAAAAGGCGATCACCCTCGACCCCACCGCCGCAGAGCCCCAGCTCGCTGTTGCCGTGGCCACCTACGCCAAAGGCGATCGCGCGAAGGGCTTAGAACTGACCCGTACCGCCTTAGATCTCGATGGTCGTTACGGCGAAATTGATTTCCTCGTGGAAAACCTCTGGGGCGAAAAATTGCTCCAGGCCACCCAAACTGTATTTGATACGCCAACCGTCCAGGCTTTCTTCACAGAACTCGACCGCAGGGCATTTCAACCGGAGATGGAACCCTAGGGACAAGGGTGCGATACCATAAGCATCACTG
>Ga0213835_101234_pt1 | contig 16973 bp, 11 predicted proteins | sample SWPATP01_FD_160576 | JGI IMG/M metagenome (GOLD analysis project Ga0213835, IMG submission 160576) | Coastal seawater microbial communities from Marineland, Florida, United States - SWPA TP0 #1 | ecosystem: Environmental > Aquatic > Marine > Coastal | place: USA: Florida | collected 2016-08-05 | reverse complement strand
AGCGCAGAACCACGGCGCCGTCGCGCACACGCTGGGCATGATCGACGACGCCTGCTGCCGACAGAAGGTCGGCCTTGACGTCTATCCCTACACCTATTCCTCAACCTCGCTGACGCCTGCCCGCGCCGCGCGCGGCGGACGCATCGTTGTGACGCGTTCGGCCGCAATGCCGCACATGGTCGGCCGAACGCTGACCGATATCGCCGCCGAACTCGGCTGCGTTCCGGTCGAGGCCGCCCGACGCCTGCAGCCTGCGGGCGCGCTGTTCCACCTGATGTCGGAAATCGACGTGCGCCGCGTCCTGACCCATCCGCTGACCATGATCGGTTCCGACGGACTGCCCTTCGACCCGATGCCGCACCCCCGCCTCTGGGGAAGCTTTCCCCGCGTCCTGGGACATTATGCGCGCGATCTGGGCCTGCTCAGCCTGGAAACGGCGGTGTTCAAGATGACCGGCCTGCCCGCGCGGTTCTTCGGCCTGACCGGGCGCGGCGTCATCGCAGAAGACGGATTTGCGGATCTGGTCCTGATGGACCCGCTCACGATCGCCGACCGCACGACCCCGTCAGACCCGACGGCACCCTGCCGGGGCATTCGCCATGTCCGGGTCAACGGGCAACCGGCGCAGGTTGGCGCCGGCCGCAGGCTGGGCGGACCCTTTCGACACTAGCGTCAGAGTTGCTTTGCCGGCAAAGCCCGAAGGCGGGGTAGCACTCGCGGCCTTCTTTCGCGCGGCAAGGTCTCGGCAACCCGCGCGACCCCGCCGGACCCGAGGGCGAGGCCGTGCGTCAGGCTGCCGTGGCGCGGGACGAGGCCGGGCGTTGTCGGCGGCGATCGAAGGGAGACCGCGCCGGCCGTGCGGACCAGGCGGCAGCGCCACCCTGACGGTCGAGGACGACCGCGGCCAGTTCCACCTCGTCAAAGCCGCAGCCCTCGAGCGCGGCGCGCTGATCCGGGATCAAGGGGCCGTGGGCGCGAATGCGGCCGCGGTAGCCCATGGCCCGCAGCCGCCGCGCGAGGCTGAAGCCCCTTCCGTCTGCGAAACCCGGAAAGGCGACGCGGATCAGGGCGACGCGGGACAGGTACGGGGACAAGGCGGCGACATCCACGGTCGCATCGAGGTCGAGCGCGACGGCGGCGGCCTCCGGCAGCGGCGCCGACAGCGCTTCCGGACGGATGAACGCGACGGGATCGGATACTGGACGTCCGGAAAGGCTGATGACGGGCATGGGCGGCATCCTTTGGAAGCGGGGCTCGGGTGGCACGGGCGGCGGCCGGCGCGCGGTGCAGGTCGTGGCGGCCATCCGGCCCCCTTTCATGCCGCCTTGCCGTGATAGATGGCGTGGCGAAAGGGCTCCGCCCCGACCCGGCGGTAGGTGTCCACGAACCGCTCGGCCGGGCCGGCGCGATGCGCCAGATAGGCCGCGACAAGACGCTCCATCGCCGGGCCGACCTCTTCGGCGGCAAGGCCGGGGCCGGCGCGTTCGCCCACGGCCGCCGCGGGGCCGGGATCACCGCCAAGCGTGATCTGATAACTTTCCACCCCCGCCTTCTCGAGCCCGAGAATGCCGACATGGCCGACATGGTGGTGCCCGCAGGCGTTGATGCAGCCCGAGATCTTGATCTCGAAGGCACCGATGGCGCGGGCCTTCTGCGGCTCGGCGAAGCGCCGCGCGATGTCCTGCGCGACGGGGATCGAGCGCGCCGTGGCCAGCGCACAGTAGTCCAGCCCGGGGCAGGCAATAATGTCAGTGATCAGCCCGGCATTGGCGGTAGCAAGCCCGTGGCGCACCAGCGCGGCGTGCAGCGCCGGCAGGTCGTCGCGCGCCACATGCGGCAGGATGACGTTCTGCAGGTGGCTGATGCGCAGTTCGCCCAGGCTGTAGCGGTCGGCGAGATCGGCCAGCGCGCGCATCTGCGCCGAGGTCGCATCCCCCGGCGCCTCGCCCGGCACCTTCAGCGAGACGGTGACGATGGCGTGGCCCGGCGTCCGGTGGGGGTGGGTGTTGACCTCGGCCCAGAGGGCGAAGGCCGGGTCGGCGGCGCGGGCGCGGGCCTCGATGGCCGAGACCTCAGGCCGGTCGGTCAGCGCAGGCGGCGCGAAATACGCGGCGATGCGCGTCAGCTCATCCTCGGCCGGCACCACCTCGGGCCCGTCGAACAGCCGCTTGCGGCGGGCGAATTCGGCCTCGATCTCGGCCTTGAGGGCTTCCAGCCCGGTTTCGTGCACCAGGATCTTGATCCGCGCCTTGTACTTGTTGTCGCGTCGGCCGTGCAGGTTGTAGACGGCGAGGATCGCCTCAAGATAGGCCAGCAGGTCGGCCTTCGGGACGAAATCGCGCACGACCTTGCCCAGCATCGGCGTGCGCCCCATCCCGCCTCCGAGGATGACGGCATAGCCCACCTCTCGCCCCGGACCGCGCAGCGCGCGCAGGCCGATGTCATGGGCCATGGTCACCGCCCGGTCGGCCGGCGTGCCGCTGACCGCGATCTTGAACTTGCGCGGCAGGAACAGGAACTCGGGATGCGCGGTCGACCATTGGCGGATCAACTCGGCCAGCGGGCGCGGATCCTCGATCTCGTCGGCCGCGGCGCCGGCGAAGTGATCTGCGGTCACGTTGCGGATGCAGTTGCCCGATGTCTGGATCGCGTGCAGCCCCGCCTCGGCCAGCCGGTCGAGGATGTCCGGGGTATCGGCCAGTCGCACCCAGTTGAACTGGATGTTCTGGCGGGTGGTGAAGTGGCCGTAACCCTTGTCCCAGCGATCGGCCACCTCGGCCAGAACGCGCATCTGGTCCGCGGACAGCGTGCCGTAGGGAATCGCCACCCGCAGCATGTAGGCATGGAGCTGCAGGTAGAGGCCGTTCTGCAGGCGCAGCGGCTTGAATTCGTCCTCGGTCAGCCGACCGTCGATCCGGCGCGCGACCTGCGTGCGGAACTCGGCATTGCGGGCGGAAAGGTAATCGGCGTCGAACGCGTCATAGCGATACATCAGCGCACCCCTGCCTGACGGCCGAGATCCGGCCGGTTCGATGGCCCGCGGGTACGGAACACCTCGCGGTAGTGCAGCGGGCGGGGAAACGGACCGTCCAGCGCGACCTCGGCCAGATAGGGGCCGACCGCCACGTCGGGCTGAAACTCGGCCGCGGCGAGAAGCGCCTTGGCCTCGGCGTCGTCCAGGGCCACGGCGGCCTCGGACAGCCTGCGTGTCCAGCCGCCGTTCCGGGCGAGATAGATCACGTCACCGGCGAGAAGGTCGTTGGCGCTGACAATCCGGGGGCTGTGCGCGGGCATGGCTCAGGCCTCCTGTGCGACGGGAAGGGACGAGGCGTCTGCCACGCGGGGGGCGAGGCCCACGAACAGGATCGCGGGCCCGGTGACCCCGGCCGATGCCAAGGCGCGCGGCAGTTCGGCCAGCGTGGTGGCGACGGTGCGACGGGCGGGGCGGCCGGCGTTCTCGACGGCGGTGACGGGCGTGGCGGGATCGGCCCCGTGCAGCATCAGCCGACCCTGCACGAAGCGCGCCGCGCGGACCCCCATGTAGACGGCCGTCACCGCCCCGGGCCGGGCCAGCGCCCGCCAGTCGTGTTCCGCCATCCCGGCGGCATCCTGCGCGGTGGCCAGCGTCACGGCGCTGTTCCTGTCGCGCCGGGTGAGCGATCGACCGATCTCGGAGGCCGCCGCGATGGCCGAGGTGACGCCCGGCACGATTTCCCAATCCACGCCGGCGGCGTCGAGCGCGTCCAGTTCCTCGTCCAGCCGACCGAACACGCCCGGATCGCCGGATTTCAGCCGCACCACCAGCGCACCGCGGCGCGCATGCTCGCACAGCAGCGCATCGATGTCGGCCTGAGCCCAGGAAGGACCGCCCGCGCGCTTGCCCACCTGAACGAACAGCGCCTCGCGCCGCGCAAGGTCGAGGATCGGCTGCGGCACGAGCTGGTCATGGACAATCACGTCAGCCTCGTGCAGCCGGTTGCGGGCACGCAGGGTCAGCAGTTCCGGATCGCCGGGGCCGGCGCCGACCAGCGACACGCGGCCTGCCGGTACCCCGGCCGCGCGGCGTGCTTCCAGCAGTCGTGTCAGACGATCCCGCACGGCGTCATCGCCGCCCGATGACAGTGCCGCCGGGCCATCGTGATCGAAGAAACGGGTCCAGAAGTCGCGGCGCGGCCGGCCGAAGGGCAGCGCATCGGCGGCGTGGCGGAAACCGGCCGCCAGCCGTGCCAGCGGTCCCAGTGCGTGCGGCAGCATCGCTTCGATATCGGCCTTGATGCGTCGCGCCAGCACCGGCGCCGCACCTTCGGTCCCGATCGCCACAACCACCGGATCGCGATCGACAATGGCGGGGCTGATGAAATCCGACGCCTCCAGATCGTCGACGATGTTCACAAGCGCCCCGGCACGGCGCGCGATCGCCGCAACCCGCGCATCCTCGTCCGCGTCGCCGTTGGCGCCGTAGACAAGTGCGGCGCATGTGGCATCGCCCTCGGCCAGGGGACGGCGGACCAGCGCGAAGCGCCCCGCCCCGGCTTCGGCGGCCAGTTCCGGGTGCGGTTCGGCAGCGTAGACGGTGATGCGCGCCTCGGTCCGCAGCAGGGTGCGCAGCTTGGACCGCGCAATCTCGCCCCCGCCCGAGACGATCACGCGCCGTCCCCTGAGGTCACGAAAGATCGGAAGATGGCGCATGGAACCCCCCTGAAGAACTGCGCCAAGAATAGAATATTTTTCCCATATGCCGCAATATTTCAACATTCATAAGGAATTTCTTCCATTCGTACCGGGCCTTGGAAAGTCGAAGTTCCGCGCGCGCCGGCACCCCGGGAATTCGGCCCCTGCCGGTCGGACGCGACCGGATTACTTTCCGGACGACCTTGGCGCGCGGGTCGCCGCAGGCAACGCCGGTGACGACCGGATCATGGGGTCTGCCGCCATCCGTGGCGGGCGCGAGGCACGGTTGCGGCGGGTGCGGCCCCGCAGGGAACGGCCGAATCCCGGCGGACTGCGAGTGGCGCAGACGGTCAGTTGTCTTTCCCGCGGAGGGTCAAGCCATCACGGCATGGGATCGGGCCCCTCGTCCGGCTCGGTATCGATCCGGAAGGTGCGCAGGAGCGACTGGTCAACGGCCAGCTCGTCCTCGCCCGGCGGGACGCCGCTGTTGCGCAGCATGAAGGCGATGGCATCGACGTAATCGGCGTCCGACAGCGATCCGGGGTTCATCGTCGGCATGCGCAGGCGTGAATAGGCAAACAGCGTATACAGGGTCTGCCCTTCCCATTGGGCAAGAAAGGCCCTGCCCGCCACGGGCGGACCGGCGGGCTGGTCGGGATCGGTGCCGACACTGTCGCCGCGCCGTCCGTGGCAGTCGGCGCAACGGCCCACGAAAACCCTCTGGCCGCGCTCGGCCTGGTCCTCGGTATAGACACCGGCCCAGATCGAGGTGCGCTCGGGCATGTCGGCCAGAACCTCGAGGATCGCCGCCACCTCGTCCTCGCCCACCGGGCCGTAGTCGTTGTTCCAGGCCGTGCGCAGATGCGTTGCGATTGCGGCGATCTCGGCCGCGTCCAGATGGGGAAAGGCGGGCATGGCCCCCGACCCGAGGAAGATCTGGCTGACGACCGCCTCGGTCTGCGCGACGTTGGGATTGCGGTTGAGCCGCGGAAAATCGAACGAGCCGCGCCCGGACGGCATGTGGCAACTCGCGCACAGCATGCCATACAGTTCGGCCCCCTGCGCCGCCCGGTCCGCGTCGGACGACCCGTCGCCCGATGAAGGGGCAAGGGGCGTCGGCACGGCGACAAGGACGGCTCCCATTACGGCGGCGGCGGTTTTCCACATCGTTTCGTCCTTCCCGGCCCGACGGCCGCTATAGGTGTTCGTAGGGCGCTTCCTCGTCGAGGCAGACGCTCAGCTCGGTGTCGCCGGCCACGTCGAGGGGCTGGCTGTGAGGAACGAACCGGCGGCCGCTGACATGCAGCGTGTAGTGCCCCTTCGGCAGCGACAGCTCGGCCCGGCCGTCGGCATCGGTGGTGCTCCGGTAGGGATGCAGGCGCACATGCAGCCCTTCCTGCGCGGCGCCGTCGGCCGCGCGGGTGACCCGCAGCCGCACGGTGACCTCCGGCGCGGGCACCACCCGCAGCGAAAAGGCAAAGGATGCCTTCTGCCGGGACGGCGCCTGCTGCCGGCCGGGCAGATGCGCCGCATACCGGTGCAACGCCTCTTCCTCGGGCAGGGCGAGGGCGATGTCGGCGTGATAGAGACCGCTGCCACCTTCAGACGGCTGCGCCCCAAGCTGGCCGCGGGCGACGATCGTGCCGGTGCTGTCGCGGATCTCCACCGGCGCACCGGCCAGCGACGCGCCACTGGGACACTTCGCGCCCACGCGCACCGTGCAGCCTTCGCCGCGTGTCACGGTCGGCGGCACGTTCCAGACCGCGATGCCGGGCCGTTCCGGCAGCACCTCGAAGGCGAAATCCGCGCTGGTCTCGGGATAGTCGATCCCTCCGACCTGCCCGGCCGGCAGCGTGACACGCCAGACGTGCGGTCCTGCCGCGTCGGGTGCGGTGCAGACAAGGTCGTCGGTCTCGGTGCCGCTGCCGTCATGCACGGCAAGGCTGATCGTCTCGCCTTCGTCGGCGGCGCCGGGCGCGGCGGGCATGTCGGGCGCGAACCGCACCCGCAATGACGTCCCGGCCAGGTCAAGGACCGGATCGGTGAGGACGCGGACGCAAAAAGCCAGGTCTTGCCCGGCCTCGACCTGCGCCGGCGCATCGATCTCGATGCGTGCTGTCGCCTTGCTCATGCGCCATGCCCCCTTTCCGTGCGAGGCCCGTCGCATCGGCGTGTCGGTGGCCGCCCCGGCCGGAACGATGCCGGTCGGGGCGGCCGGACGCGCCGAAGGATTATAGCACGGTGGGTTCGGACGCGGCGTGGGTGCCGGCGATATAGCCCTGTACCAGGACCCGCCCCAGGCCGTGCTGGATGTCGCCGCCGCAGGATTCGCCACCGGCATACAGGCCGGGGATGGGCGCCCCGTCCAGACCGATCACCTGCATCCGGCCGTTCACGCGCAAGCCTCCGTTGGAATCGTGCCACGTCATGATGTGGGCCGCGGCATAGAAGGGCGGCGTCGCGATCGGATGCATCGGCGCCTCGCGCTCGAAATCCTCGTCAAAGCCGGCCTCGGCGAAGGCGTTGTAGCGCTCGACCGTCTCTTCCAGATAGGGCATCGGCACGCGCGAATAGGGCGACAGTGACACCTTCACGGCCAGTTCGCGCAAGGTGTCGGCCTTGAAGAACAGCCCGTTGGATTCCGACAGCGTCGGTTCGCCCACGTCCCAGTCTCCGCGCTCGACCGCGGCCTGGTCGAAGATCGCCCATTTCGGACCCGGCAGGAAATCCGGCGCCTGCGAGCCCTCGTTGGCGGCCAGGATCGCGTCATCCTGGTCATCGCGGGTATAGATCTCGCGGATCCAGCTCTGGTCGCAGTTGCGCCAGTCGCCCGGGCGGTATTCCCGCCAGTCCGGCGTCCCCTCGGACGGGCCGCCCGGCCACGCGGGGCCGACCACCCGGCTGGAAGTGCGCCGTTCGTTGTACCAGCGCTTGCCCACCTGATCGACATAGATCAGATGCTCCAGCCCCCCCGCGCCAACACTCAGGCCGGTGGCGCCATGCATGAAGAAGGCCGGATGCCCGGGCCGCATGTTGACCTGGGTGCGCACCCCGAGCTGCGTGACGGGGCTGAAGTCGGGCGGGTTGTTCTGGCCCATCCCGGCCAGATGTGCGCCGATCTTCATGCCGGCGAGGATGCCGCTGGCGTCGGGCCCCCTGCCCTCGCCGCCCATGCTGCCATAGTTGCAGATCGGGTACCACGGATCGGCCAGCTGCGGGTAGAACATCGACCGGAACATCGGGTTGCCCTCGTGCCCGCCGGCCGCGACGATCACCGCCTTGCGGGCGCGGATCGTGACGCTGGCGCGGCGTTCGTCGATGTTGCCGTTGCTCCAGTAGCTGGTCAGTTGCGCGCCGGTTTCAGGGTTGTGCACCGGTGTATAGCTGGCACGGATGCCCAGCACCCGGCCCGACGCGGGGTGCTCGCGGATGATCTCGTCCATGTGGCGGTTCAGCATGAACTGCACGCCCTTTTCGCGCGCCGAATACTCCAGCGGGCGCTGCAGGGCGGTGCCGTTGGCAACGACGCCTTCACTGGCCGCGCCGCTGCGGTCGCCCATCTCGGCCACCGCAAAGCCGCTGGGGCCGTCATCCACCCCTGCGTCCACGCGCGAGACCAATCCGCGGCGCACGTCGGTCGAGTCTGCCAGCTTCATGATGGCGCGGGCCGAGCGTGCGCGCGAAACGCCGCCGCCCCTGTGCGTGCCGTCGATGCGCCCGAAGCGCACGTAGTTGTCCATCAGGAACTGGCGGGTTGCGGCGGCATTGTCCGCCCAGGCCCGGATCACGCCCTTGTCGTTGAAGCGATAGCGCGGCGTGCCGTCGGTGGCGACGGCCGACCAGTCGGTCTTGTCGGCAAAGCACAGGTCGGCACTGTCATCCAGCGCGGCCGCCGGCACTAGCGGTTCGACGGTAACAAAGCCGTCCGGATCGCCCTCGCCATTGGCGTCGCGCCGCTGGACCGCGTCGCCACCGCCCAGCGAAATCCAGCCGCCGCTGTGCAGGGCCTTGCCACCGACGTCGAAGCTCTGCTCGACCACGATGACCGAGGCACCCCGGTCGCGGGCCCGGATCGCGGCCGGAAGGCCGGTCGCACCGCCGCCGATCACGACGACATCGGCCTCGTAATCCCAACGGGTTTCTGCGCCGCTTTGGGCCGCCTGCGCGGCTGCGGGGCGGCCCGACATCAGGATTGCGCCGAATCCGGCAAGGGCACCCGCGGCAAACACCTGCCGACGGCTCATTCCCGGACTGTCGACGACGGGCGGCGACGTGCGGGCCTTGCTGCGTTTGATGCGGATCTTGCTGGTCATGCCGGCTCTCCCCCTGGCGCACGTGGATTGCGGACGTGTTGTCCGCAGCCGACAGCGAGGCAGGCCTGATCCGGGGCGGCTCGGGGGTGGAACGGCGACGACGGACCTGTTCTCCGGTCCCGGTCGGCTGACGGGGCAAGACCTGCAGCGCACAGGCACCCCGACGAGGGTTCCGCCCGACTCGGCCGCCCGCTGATCGCTGCGGCCGCTTAAAGATGTATCACAAATTGATGATTTTCTCAACGGATTTCGGGCACTCGGCAACCTGTCCGGTTCGGGAATGCCCGGTATCCGATCCGATATGGCCCGGCCGATTGGCAGATGTTGGGGGTGAGTACGGCGAAATCCACCGCCCGTGGCGTTCCGGCAACACGCGGCTGCCTTCGCTGTACATGCCCCTTAAGCGAAACCCTGCAGGGGGGGGCGTTCGCGGGCGGCGCCGGGGACAGTCCGTGCCGCCACGTCCGGGACCACGGGGCGGAAAAGGATCACGGCGCCCCGGACAGGGGCGCCGTGCAGAACCGTGACGGCAGACGTCAGTCGGTCATTCGGCAGCTGCAGCCAGCTTTGCCCCGCTCGGCCGTCCGGCGGCCGGTTCCGCATCGGAACCGAGGACCGTCCAGCCCAGCTTCACGATGAAGGCCGCCAGCGACACGCCGAGGACGAACACGCCTGCTTCCCAGATGTTGGGGGCGTAAGTGGTCAGCTCGCCGTACCAGTTCGTCTGCGGGCCGACCGGCTTGAGTTGGCCTGCGATGATGAAGCTGTACTGGACCCAGAACACCCCGGCCAGACCCAGCAGGGCCAGCGGACGCGTCGCAGCCGGGATGGTGACCGCCGCGACGATGGCGACAAAGGGGATCAGCATCAGCGGATCGGCCCAGCCAACCAGCCCGAGGGTGGTTTCCTTCGCCTCGTAGGCCAGTCGCATCACCAGCAGCGCCGCAAAGGCCAGCGCCGAGAAGCGCAGCAACTTGGTGGCCAGTTCGGTCATCGGCGAGGACCGAAGCAGCAGCACCACGACCGCCATGCCCGACACGATGGCCGAGGTCAGGGTGACCACCGACAGGAAGGCGCCGGCATAGTCGGGACGCGACATCACGGTTCCGAACACGGCACCGATGGTGATGGTCGCCAGCGCCGCCACGACCATCGTGGCCCAGGCAAGGCCCTTGTCGGCCTTCGTGTGCCGGCCCTTGACGTCGTTGAACAGCTTTACCGCCAGCAGCACCAGTTCGACCGAGTAGAGCATCGCCATCCACCAGATCGGCGAGGTCGGGTTGGGGCTGAGGAACACCCAGATCATGTTCAGCAGCGAGCCGAGTTCCGTCGCCAGCGCGGCGAACCCGCCCACCAGGATGCCGATCGCCATGATCAGAAGCGTCCGCAGCTTGGCCTTGATCGCGGCGTGATCGGTGATCAGGCCGTAGGCGATGACGATGGAGATACCCGTGCTCATCAGCGCGAGGAAGATGTAGGTGATCAGCGGAAGCGTCCACACGAGCACCTGGTTGGTGGCGAAGAAGTGGCCGACGAACATTTCCATCACCGCCACGTATCCGCCCAGCGCGAGGCCGACGAGGATCACCGGCCAGATCAGCAGATCGTACTTACCGAGTTGCATTGTCGTTCCCCTCTCATGCCAGACGCTGGGGCGCGTAGGTGCGGATGTAGAAGACCCGCGGCTTGGTTCCGAGTTCCTCGCGCAGACCCTTGCCGTTATGGCGCGCGATCAGTTCGTTGATCTCGCTTTTCGGATCGTCGAGGTCGCCCACGATGCGCGCCCGCGACGGGCAGGCCATGACGCAGGCGGGCTCCAGTCCGCGCTTCAGGCGGTGGTCGCAGAAGTTGCACTTCTCGACCGTGCCGGCGGCACGGACCACGGGATAGGTCGTGGCCCGTTCCGGGTTGCCGTGCGGCGTCCCTTCCCCGCCCGAGGCACGCAGCATCGAAGCCGGAGAGAAGGTGCCGCCGGGAACGACGGGATTGTCCTGGGCCCAGTTCTGGTGCGGCGCTTCCCAGTTGATGCTGATCACGCCGTAGGGGCAGTTCACCACGCAGGCCTTGCAGCCGATGCATTTCTTCGGGTCGTGCAGGGTGAGCCCGTTCTCGTCCTTGTACATTGCCTTGGTGGGGCATGCGGTCACGCAGGGGGCGTTCTCGCAATGGTTGCACATGGTCGAGATGTACTCATAGCTCACGTTCGGGAACGTGCCGCGGGTGCGGGTGATCTTGTCGCACCAGTTGACGTTCTCGGGCGTGTTGTTCTCGGCCTTGCATGCGATGGTGCAGGCCGCGCAGCCGACGCACAGCTGCTGGTCGATGACCATTCCGTATTTCATCGGTTCGATCCTTTCCTCAGACCTTCTCGACGCGAACGCCGATCTGGCCCGCGAAGACGCTGGAGCCCGTCAACCGGTCGTAATCCACCGGGATGAGGTCGTTGTTGTTGGAACCCCGCTGTGCCTTGCCGAACTCCTTGGCGGAGTAGCGGCCATAGGCCCAGTGGCCGAAGCAGAAGGTCTTGGCGACCGTGCCCGGCCGGACCCCCTCGAACAGCACCGCGGTGCATTCGTTGGTGCCGGCTATCGTGGTCAGGCGCACCTTGTCCCCGTCCGAGATGCCGTATCTCGCGGCATCGACCGGGTTGATCTTCACGGTGTCTTCCCACTTCCTGTCGCCGATATCGACGTCCTTGTTGGCCATGAACCAGGGCGTGTTCGACCCACGACCTTCCCGTGTCAGCCCCGACTTGTAGTCGGTGAACAGCAGCGGATAGGTCCGTTCGTCGCCATAGCGATAGGGCTCCTCCCAATGCGGGATGAAGGCATATTCGCCACGGGCGCCGCAGTTGGCCGCTTCCATGACCGCATCGATCGTGACGCCGTGCTTTTCGGCGTGGGTTTCAAGGCCCTTCTTCAGCGTCTCGCTGTAGAACTCGAACTTCTTGGTCGCGGTGTTCATGTTCGACCAGCGGCCCTTGTAGTTGTGCTGCGGGCCGTTCCAGATGCCCTTCCGCACGAACTCGGCCCAGCCGTTGATGCGGTCGCCGCGCACATAGTGCTCGGGGTCCCACAGCGGTTGGGTCATGTTCTTGACCGCGAACATGGCGAATTCGTTGCCGTTCTTCGGTTCGGCACCGGTTTCGGGGTCCTTGAACTGCTCGCGCATGTAGCGGATCGGCGCGTCGAAGCCGCGCTTTTCCAGCGCCTCGGCCAGCAGCCAGGGCACGCCGCCTTCGTCATCGACACCGCCGTTCAGCGGCTCGACCACCGGCTGCTGGAGGCTGCCATAGGCTTTGCCGCCGGCGCGCCCGTCGGTGTAGTTCCAACGCTCGAACATGCTGTGCGAGGCGGGCAGCAGGATATCCGAGAACCAGCTGGCTTCCGAGACGTTGGTGGTCAGGTGGATGACCAGCGGCACCTTGGCCAGCGCCTTTTCCCAACGATCGAGACCGGGCGTCGAGTAGGTGAAGTTCGCCCAGTGCATCAGCATGATCTCGATGTCGTAGGGGTCGCCCTCGAGGATCGAGTCGGCGGGCTGGTTCGACACCACGCCGGTACCGGGGACGGCGCGGGCAAGGCAGGGAAACTCCAGCCGACCGCGCTGGTCGATCTTCTCCATCCGGACGCCGGCCTTGGCGATGTCGTCCTGATAGTCGCCCACTGCCGGCACACCGCGACGCGGCGAGCCGGTCTGCGGCAGGGTACCGCCGACGTTGTCGGCCGCCCCCAACAGCCCCACCAGCGCGTGCTGGCACATCGAGGCATAGGCGCCGGTGCGGGTCATGTGGCTGCCACGGCTCATCCAGACGGCGACCGACGGTGCGGCTGCGGCCATCTCGCGGGCGACCGCAACGATCTGGTCGGCGGGGATTTCCGTTATCCCTGCCGCCCATTCCGGGGTGCGATCCTTGAGTTCGAGGTTCCACCACTTCACGAGGCCGTTGGTGTGGATCTCGTTGAAGGCCGCGACGACCTGATCGGGCCGACGCTCCTCGCCTTCCGCAGGCTCGGGGGCGGCCAGCGTGATCTCGTCCGGCACCGTCTCGCCGGGCACGAAGCGGTTCACGCCATCGGCAAAGTCGCCCACGAACTCCTTGAACCACAGCCCTTCGGACAGGATCACATGGGCCAGCGCCAGCGCCAGCGCGCTGTCGGTGCCGTTCTTGATCGGCAGCCAGCGGTCGGCCTTGGACGCGGCGCGCGAGAAGCGCGGATCGACCACGGTGATGCGGCCGTTGTCCATCATCTTGCCCCACATCTTGGTGGAGTAGCTGGCCGAGCGGTTGGCAGAGATCGGGTCGGCACCGAAGGACAGCGTGTAGCGCGTGTTGTCCATGTCGTACTGGCGATAGCCCCAGTAGCCTTCCAGATACATCGGGCCGGCCTTGTCGGTCTCGGCGCAGATGGCGCTGTGGGTGATGTTGTTGCCCGACCCGATGATATTGAGCTGACGCGCCAGAAGGACGTCGGACAGGAAACCGTAGCGCCCGCGCAGGGTCATGTACTTGTGCGGCTCGCCGCGCTCGCGCAGGGCCATGATCGCATCGGCCCAGGTGTCGATGGCTTCGGCCCAGGTGATCGGGACAAAGCGCGGGTCCTGGTCGCGGCCCTTGCGCGGATTGGTGCGCTTCATCGGCACGCGCAGCCGGTCCTGGTCATACAGTTCCGGGATCGCAAGATACTGGCGCACGCAGCCCGAGGTGCCGATCTTGTCGCAGAACTCGTTGCCGCGGACGTGGATCACCCGGCCGTTCTGGACATAGGCCTGTTTCGGGCACCAGGCGGTGCAACCCTGACAGGTCGTCGCCACCCACTTGCCGCTGCCGGGCAACGGCACGCGCACCTGTGCATATGCTGTCGATGACAGCAACTCGCCCATTGGCGAGACACGTATCGCGGACACAGCCGCAAGCGCCCCGCCAAAGGCAAGCACGGAACGGCGCGAAAAGGCTATTTCGTGCATTCTTGACATAGCTTTCCATCCATCGTGATTCGTCAGTTGACGATTAATTCCTATCGGGAAGTTGCACCTACCCGACATGATCCAGATCATCTTCCGGTCGGCTTCCGACAAATGGGCATCCCATTTCTCGCCACCGGAAAGCTTGCGTATGCTCGCGAAAGCTCCGCCGCCCCCCGCGCCGCGCGGGTGATCGTGCACGGTTCGCCTGATCGCAGGGGTTTGCCCTTCCCGGGCCGGATCAACCCGCGGCTTCGGCAGCGGCGGCGTCCGTCACCGATGCGGCATCCCGCCTCATCGCGCGTCCGGCCCTGATCGCACGCAAGCCCCGGCAGGCGGGCACGCCCGCCAACCGGGGCGAACCGATGGCGCAGGATGGCCTGCGGATGCCGGCAGGCTCGGGTTCGGGCGAAGCCGGGGGACCGGGCTGTCCGCGCACCCCGACGGCCTGGCGTCCCGCCGACAGGCCGACCCTGCCGGGATGCGCGGAACCGGATCGCGCATCGCGGGCGTTCGGGGCGGACGTCGGCGGTTCGGTCGCGTGCGGCCAGGGGCGGGCGCCGTTTGCCGGGACTGCGCCGACATAGGGCACCGACCCCCGGCACCCGGTTCGCCCCCCGTTCGAAGTCAGGGATCAGGCGTTCCCGGTGCGACGGGCGGATTGTCCCTGAGCGACTGCATGTGCGCTTCCAGCAACCGGCTGACGGGGGTCATGACCCAGCGGTTCTGCAGCCGGTAGATTTCGGACAGCTCTTCCTTCGGGTCGATGATCAGGTTGACGATATTCCAGACACCGAAGGTCTTGATCGGGTCCGAGCCGCGCTCGAGTTCCTTGCGGGTGATCTTCCAGTTGCGCCACTTGATCCCGAAGATCTCGCTGCCGACGTAGCAGATGAAGCTTTCGCGGTTCGATTTCTCCTGCCGCCCCGTCATGAAGTCGGTCTGGTCGACCCCGTCGATCAGCCTGTCCTGCGGTGGCTCGGTCCCGCCGACCCGCGCCAGCGTCGGATACAGATCCATGATGTGCATGATCTCGTTCGAGATCGTCCCGGCCGGTATCCGCCCCGGCCAGCGCGCGATGAACGGCACGCGCAGCGACCCTTCGAGCGCGGTGAAATACGTGCCGCGCCACGGCCCCGACGATCCGGCCCACTGGCGGTTCATCTCGGGGCCGTTGTCGGAGGTGAAGATGAAAAGGGTATCGTCGGCGATGCCAAGCTCGTCGAGGGTGTCCAGCAACTCGCCGACATAGGCATCCATCTGGGCAAGGCTGTCCGCCCAGACCCCGTTGCCGGTGCGCCCCGCAAAATCCGGATGCGGCATCGTCGGCCAGTGCACGAGCGTATAGGGCACATAGGCGAAGAAGGGCCGGCCCTCGGCGGCCTGCCGGCGCATGTAGTCCACCGTCCGGTCCGTGACCCAGCGGTCCATCTTCTGCCGGGCCTCCATGTCGAACAGGCGGACCTGCTTTGGCGGCTCGCCGCGGGTGGACTGCAGGACATGCGTGTATTTCACGTGCTCCTTGTCGAAGAACTCGTTGGTCGGCCAGAAGCAGTCGCCGCTGGAGTTCGGGATGCCGAACCATTCGTCGAAACCGTGGTCCGTGGGATAGCGGCCGGGGCTGTTTCCGAGGTGCCACTTGCCGAAGATCGCGGTCGAATAGCCGGCGTCGGACAGCAGCCGGGCCAGGCTGACCTCCGACTGCATCAAGCCGTAAACGTCACGCCCGTTCGGCACCGTCGCATTGCCGCCGCGGATCGGATAGCGCCCGGTCATCAGCGCCGCCCGGGACGGGGTGCACTGTGCCTCGACGTTGAAGTTCAACAGCCGCAGGCCTTCGGCGGCCAGGTTGTCGATGCGGGTGGTCGCGGCCCCGCGCAGGATTCCCCCGCCGTAAACCCCAAGCTCGCCATACCCGAGGTTGTCCATCAGCACGACGACGATGTTCGGTTTCTTCGGCATCATTCCATTCCTATCCTCGTTGGTTCGTTCGGCCGGCGCCGGTCCCGGCCGCGCTTGGCTGCCCCGTTACCGCCAGGCATCCTCGCGGCCCCGTCAGTAGCTGGCCTGCAGGGAAGAGCCTTCGCGCGGCTCACGGCGGACACGTTCGACTCCATGGGTCAGGTCTTGCATGAAGGCGTCGTGCGACTGCGCATGCAGCATCGACATCATGCGGTGGATCGCCTTCGGGCGCTGCACGAGGCCCGGCAGCCAACCCTGTTCCTGCATCAACTCGGCGACCCGGAAGATGTCGAGATCATCGCTTCCGAAGGCGACGATCGACAGCTGCGGATCGCCCAGCACACGCAGGCCCTCGATCGCGCGGATCGCCGCCTTGTAGCGGTCGACGAACCCCAGAAGGTCGCGGGCGATCCCGACATAGCCATCGACGCCCAGGTGCTGCATCACGGCCCAGGCGGCGGCCACGCCGCCGGCCGGTCGCGTGCCGACAAGGGTGGTCGTGGCATAACGGCCGTTCTGCCACGCGGAATACTCGAAGGTGTGGAACTCGGCGACATCGGGCGACCGATAGAAGACCGTCGATGCCGGCTTCGGGCAGAAACCGAACTTGTGAAGGTCGGCCGAAATCGACGTCACCTGCGGCACGCCAAAGTCGAACTCGGGCACCGGCCGCCCGATCATGCGCGCGAAGGGTGCGAGATACCCGCCAACGCAGGCGTCGACATGCAGCCACACACCCCGGCTTTCGGCAAGCCGCCCGAGATCGGCAATCGGGTCGACGACGCCGTAGGGAAAGCAGGGCGCGGACCCGACGATCATCATGGTTGAAGCATCGACAATCGCATCCATGGCCGCGACGTCTGCGCGAAGGTCGCTGCCGACGGGGGCGCAGCGGACCTCGATGTCCATCAGCGCGGCCGCCTTGTGAAACGCCGGATGCACCGTGTCGCCGGCGACGATATTCGGCTGTCCGGCACCGCGGCCCCGCATCTTCCGCCACCGGTTCCGGCAGGTCTGCACCGCCAGGATGATACTTTCCGTGCCACCGGTCGTCATGAAGCC
>Ga0213835_101232_pt1 | contig 17015 bp, 14 predicted proteins | sample SWPATP01_FD_160576 | JGI IMG/M metagenome (GOLD analysis project Ga0213835, IMG submission 160576) | Coastal seawater microbial communities from Marineland, Florida, United States - SWPA TP0 #1 | ecosystem: Environmental > Aquatic > Marine > Coastal | place: USA: Florida | collected 2016-08-05 | reverse complement strand
CCACCTTGCCGACCTGGATCTGGCGCACGAATTCGCGCGCAACGCCGCCGTCGCGGGTGAATACGGCCACGCCGTTGCCGTACTCGTTGGCGTTGATCAGCTCGACCGCGCTGCCGACGTCCGGCAGGCGCACGACGCACAGCACCGGCCCGAAGATTTCTTCCTGGTAGATGCTCATGGCGGGCGTCACATGGTCGAACAGCGTGCCGCCGACAAAGAAGCCGTTTTCGAAACCGTCGACCTTGAAACCGCGGCCGTCGACGACCAGGCTCGCGCCCTGCTCCACGCCTTCGCCGATCAGGCGTTCGATGCGCTGGCGCGCCGCCTGCGTGACGACCGGCCCCATTTCCATGCCGGCGCCCATGCCCTCGCCGATTTTAAGTGCCGACGTGCGCTCGGCCAGCGTGGCGACGAGCTTGTCGCCGGCGTCGCCGATGGCGACCACCACCGAGATCGCCATGCAGCGTTCGCCGGCCGAACCGTAGGCCGCGCCCATCAGGGCGTCGACCGCCATGTCCATGTCGGCGTCCGGCATGACCACCATGTGGTTCTTGGCGCCGCCCAGGGCCTGCACGCGCTTGCCGTTGGCGCTGCCGCGCGCATAGATGTATTCGGCGATCGGGGTCGAGCCGACAAAACTGATGGCTTGCACGTCGCGGTTGTCGAGCAGCGCGTCGACCGCGACCTTGTCGCCTTGCACGACGTTGAAGACGCCGTCCGGCAGCCCGGCTTCTTTCAACAAACGCGCATGCAGCAGCGAGGGCGACGGGTCGCGCTCCGACGGCTTGAGCACGAAGGTATTACCGCAGGCGATCGCCACCGGGAACATCCACATCGGCACCATGACCGGGAAGTTGAACGGCGTGATGCCGGCGACGACGCCGAGCGGCTGGCGCATCGACCAGGCGTCGATGCCGCGCGCGATCTGGTCGGTGAATTCGCCTTTCAATAACTGCGGAATGCCGCAGGCGAATTCGACGATCTCGATCCCGCGTGCGACTTCGCCCTGCGCGTCGCTGAAGGTCTTGCCGTGTTCGCGCGTGATCATGGCCGCGAATTCGTCGGTGTGCTGCTGGCACAGCTGCAGGTATTTGAACAGCACCCGTGCGCGCGCCAGCGGCGGCGTAGCCGACCAGGCCGGGAAGGCGGCGGAGGCGGCGAAGACGGCGGCATTGACTTCGTCGACGCTTGCCAGCGTCACCTTCGCGCAAGGCTCGCCCAGCGCCGGATTGAACACGTCGGCATAACGTTCGCCCGCTGCGTCGACGACATGGCCGCCGATGAAGTGGCCGATGATCTCAAGTTGGTTCATGTTGTCTCTTCTAGTCCAGGTGCTTCAATACGGTGGCCAGCTTGCCGAACAATTCGTCGATGTGCTGTTTCTCGAGGATGAGAGGCGGCGACAGCGCGATGATGTCGCCCGTGGTGCGAATCAGGATGCCGTCTGCGAAGGCCTTCTTGAAGGCCTGGAAGGCGCGCGCGCCTGGCTTACCGGGAATCGGTTCTAGTTCGATGCCGGCGACCAGGCCGATGGTGCGAATGTCGATCACGTTCGGCAGGCCCTTCAGGGCGTGCACCGCGTCTTCCCAGTACGCCTGAATCCCCTGCGCGTGTTCCAGGAGCTGCTGATCCTTGAAGACCTCGAGCGTGGCGAGTGCGGCGGCGCAGGCGACCGGGTGGCCCGAATAGGTGTAGCCGTGGAACAGCTCGATGCCCGCGGGCGCATCCATGAAGGCGTCGTGGATGAATTTTTTGCTGAACACGGCGCCCATCGGGATCACGCCGTTGGTCAGGCCCTTGGCGGTCGTCATCAGGTCCGGTTCAACCTCGAAATAGTCGGCCGCGAACGGGGTCGTCAGGCGCCCGAAGCCGGTGATGACTTCGTCGAAAATGAGCAGGATGCCGTGCTTGGTGCAGAGCTCGCGCAAGCGCTTGAGGTAGCCTTTCGGCGGCACCAGCACGCCGGTGGAACCGGAGACCGGCTCGACGATGACGGCGGCGATGGTGGACGCATCGTGCAGCGCGACCAGGCGTTCGAGTTCGTCCGCCAGCTCGACGCCAAAGTCCGGCTCGCCGCGCGTAAAGGCGTTTTTCTGCAGGTTGTGGGTGTGCGGCAGGTGATCGACGCCGGTCAGCAGCGGGCCGAAATGCTTGCGGTTCGGGCCGATGCCGCCCACCGACAGGCCGCCGAAGCCGACGCCGTGATAGCCGCGCTCGCGTCCGATCAGGCGGGTACGCCCGCCCTCGCCGCGCGCCTTGTGATAGGCCAGCGCCATTTTGAGGGCGGTATCGACCGCCTCGGAACCGGAATTGGTATAGAAGACGTGGCCGAACTTGTGTCCGGTGTAGTCCATCAGCCGCTCGGCCAGGTCGAAGGCGGCCGGGTGGCCCATCTGGAAGGTGGGCGCGAAATCGAGCTGGCCGATCATCTCGCGCACCGCGCTGACGATCTTCGGCTGGGCGTGGCCGCAGGGCACACACCAGAGGCCGGCGGTGCCGTCGAGGACCTGGTTGCCGTCCACGTCCTTGTAATACATTCCTTCGGCCGAGACCAGCAGGCGCGGATTGGCCTTGAAGTCGCGGTTATTCGTGAATGGCATCCAGAAGGCGGACATCGATTCGGGTCTGGACTCGTTCATGCAGGCTCTCCCTGTTTTTTGGTCTGAATGGCAAAACGATGAGGCAATCGTCACAATGTGCACGCCGGAGCCGGGAATGTAAAGTCCCGAGCAAACCGGTCCAGACAAGGGTCGTTGCAAAAATGCAAAAGAACCTGCCGATCCGGTAATATAAACGCGCGCCGAGATGCCGTCATATCAATCCGAATATATGTGACGTCAGCGGCGGCAAACAAGCATGCTAAATCACGGGGCATGCTGCCAGTGCGAAAATAACAACGCGTTTGATTTAACGCAAACTCAACCATCGAGGACCGCCATGCCTGAAGCCTTGCCGCCCATCCTGCATACTGAACGCCTGACGCTGCGGCCGATCGCCGCCGGCGATGGCCCGGCCCTGTTCGCCATTTTTTCCGACCCGGAAGTCGTGCGCTACTGGTCGCGCGGCGCCTGGACCGAACTGGCCCAGGCCGAGGAAATGATAGCGGCCGCAGCGCGGGATTACGCCGACGGCAGCGGCCTGCGCTACGCCATCGTCATCAGCGCCACCGGCGAACTGGTCGGCGTGGCCAGCCTGTTCGCCTTCAACCGCGACAACCGGCGCTGCGACATCGGCTATGTGCTCGGCAGCCGGCACTGGGGCCGGGGCTATGTCAGCGAAGCACTGGTGCCGGTGCTCGCGCATGCTTTCGGTGCGCTCGGCATGAACCGGATCGAAGCCGACATCGACCCGCGCAATATCGCATCGGGCCGGGTACTGGAAAAGCTGGCTTTCCGCCGCGAGGGCTATATGCCCGAACGCTGGCTCGTCAATGGCGAAACGACCGATACGGCGTTCTACGGGCTCATCAAGCGTTACTGGGATCAACGCTCGTCGGCTGACGCTGCCGCTTAGCCTTGGAAAACGGCGCTTCGTCGCAGTCCCCTCGCCGCCGTATCCGACCGGGGTTAAAGTGAAGCCATCAACCTTCACCCCGAGGAGCACCCCCATGAAAACGACCACCTTCCGATCCTTCGCCGCCGAACTCGAAGAGGCAGCCGAGCGTTGCATGCGCATCCTGCGCGGCGGCCTGCGCACCTTCTCGGCCCTGCCCTGGCCGGCCCTGTTGCTGGCAGCGATCCTGACCGCCTGCGCAATCGCCGTCATCCCCACCGCCCTGATGCTGTTCGCGATCTTCCTCGCGATTAAATACGCGGTGCTGGCGATCAACGGCGACAAGACCACCCCGCTCGAGGACTGACCATGCAAGCGAGCCAGATCAACCGGGCCGTCGACTTCCTGCGCGAAGCGTTCACCGAAGTGAGCAAGCTGTGGTGGGCGTTCTTCGACTGGGTCGCGGTGGTCGACTGGCGCAAGCTGGCCATTACCTGGCTGCTTTCGTGGGTCTTCTCCGGCATGATGAACACGCCGGAGCCGGCCGTCTGGTATTTCTTCATCTCGTTCGGCATCAAGGTGCTGGCCGGCGGCAAGCGCCGCGCCGAACTGGTGGCAAAGGACGCGACCCTGAAAGCCGAAGTCGCCACGCTCGAGCGGCGCCTGACCGAAGCGCAAATGGCTGCCCTGCAAGCCCAGGTCGAGCCCCACTTCCTGTTCAACACCCTGGCGCTGATCGGCCGCCTGATCGAGACCGACCCGCCGGAAGCGGCCAAGGTCCATGCCCACCTGATCGCCTACCTGCGCTCGAGCCTGCCGCAGATGCGCTCCTCGGGCGGCGCCACCCTCGGCAAGCAACTGGAACTGTCGCGCGCCTACCTGGCGATCATGCAGGCAAGGATGAAGGAACGCCTCGCCGTGCGCTTCGAGGTGCCCGATTTCCTCGGCACCTCGCCCTTCCCGCCGATGATGCTGCAAACCCTGATCGAAAACGCGATCAAGCACGGCCTGGAACCGAAGATCGCAGGCGGCACCATCCTGGTGCGCGCCCGGGTCGACGGCGCGACATTGGTCGTGGATGTCTGCGACGACGGCATCGGCATCGATCTGCATGCGGACGACGGCGTTGGGTTGGCGAATATCCGCGAGCGCCTGCAACTGCTGTATGGCAACCAGGCCGAACTGGTAATCGAAGCGCCGCCGGGCGGCGGCGCCTGCGCCTCGGTGCGCATTCCGTACAAAATGATGGAGGAAGCATGATGCGGGTGACTGCCCTGATCGCCGACGACGAAGCAGCGATGCGCGAGCAACTCCACGCACGCCTGCTCGAAGTCTGGCCCGAGATCGATGTGGTTGCGATGGCGTCGAACGGCATCGAAGCGGTGGAACTGGCCGCGCGCCACCAGCCGCAGATCGCCTTTCTCGACATCCGCATGCCCGGCATGGGCGGCATCGAAGCGGCGCGCCAGCTGTTCAACCGCTGCCACATCGTCTTCGCCACCGCCTACGACCAGTACGCGGTCGACGCCTTCGAGCATGGCGCGATCGACTACCTGCTCAAACCCGTGACGGCCGAACGCCTCGCCACCACCTGCGAGCGCCTGCGCCGCCGCCTGCCGCAAGCCCCGCAAGACATCGGCGCCCAGCTGGCCCAACTGGGCAGCCTGCTCCAGCAGCAAGGCCCCACGCCAAAGCCTGCCTACCTGCGCTGGATCCAGGCGCAAGTGGGCGGCAGCCTGCGCATGGTGAGTACGCGCGAGATCCTGTTCTTCCAGTCGGACGAAAAATACACGCGCGTGCAAACGGCCACGGCCGAACTTCTCATCCGCAAAACGCTCAAAGAACTGGCGGACGAACTCGACCCCGACGAATTCTGGCGCATCCACCGCTCGACCCTGGTGCGGGTGGACGCGATCGCCGAAGTCTCGCGCGACATCCGCGGGCGCCAGATGCTGCGCGTGCGCAATCACCCGCAAGCGCTGGAAGTGAGCCGCAACCACTCGCATCTCTTTCAGCAGATGTGATTTTTTCGGCCCATGCAGGTGTAGGATGAGTGACCTTTTCGCTACCGGAGCCTTTGATGTCTGCGACGCCGAAGAACACGATTGCCACCGTCATTCCCTGCCTGCGCTACCGCAACGCCTACGCCGCGATCGACTGGCTATGCGCCGTCTTCGGCTTCGAGCGGCACCTGGTCGTCGACGGCGACAACGATACCGTCGCCCACGCCCAGCTCTCCTTCGGCAACGGCATGATCATGCTCGGCTCGGTCCGCCCCGACTCGGCCTACGGCGCCCTGCTCGCCCAGCCCGACGAAATCGGCGGGCGCCAGACGCAAACCATCTATCTCACCGTCAACAATGCCGACGCCGTGCACGCGCGCGCGGTGCAGGCCGGCGCGGACATCATCATTGCGCTGACGGACGAGGAGTATGGCGGACGCGGATTCACCTGCCGCGATCCGGGCGGACATATCTGGAGCATCGGAACCTACGATGCCTGGCAGGAAGGCGGCTGACATGCTGGCCCTGCGCCCCAATTGCCAATGCTGCGACCGCGACATCGCCCCCAATTCGCGCGATGCGTTTATTTGTAGCTTCGAATGTACCTATTGCCGCGACTGCGCCGAGGGTGAACTCGCCGGCGTTTGCCCCAGCTGTGGAGGCGAACTGGTGCGGCGCCCGGTGCGTCCTCCTGCTGCACTGTTGAAGTTCCCGGCTCGAATCGAGCGTACCGCCGTCAAGCGTCGGGCTATCGAAACCTAGGCAAGTTGAACCGTCGAAAGGAAATGTCATGTCCCGTGCAGTGCATTTCGAGATCCACGCAACGAATCCGCAATCGCTGATCGACTTTTATACCAATCTGTTTGGCTGGACGTTCACCAAATTCCATACGGGCGAATACTGGATGATCAATACCGGGCCGGACAGCCAGCCGGGCATCAACGGCGGCCTGCTCCCGCGGCCAGGCCCCGCGCCCGGGCCGATGGCGTCGCCGAATGCGTTTGTAATAACGGTGGATGTCGAGAACCTCGACGCTTCGATGGCCAAGGCGCAAGATGCCGCAGCCGTGATGTGCGTGCCCAAGATGGCGATTGCTGGGGTTGGGTGGCTGGCCTACTTCAAGGATCCGGATGGGAATATATTTGGGATGATGCAGATGGATGCGGGGGCGAAGTGACGACACTTCGTAAATGCACAGCGTCGGCTTACCGAGTACAGTTGCACGAGACTGCACCATCAGAATGCCTCGATCCACACTCGCAAACGCTGATGAAATTTGCTTACGATTTTGAGGTCAGTCATCGTGAGTTTGAACGGTACGCATCACGGCTGATCCGTATCAGACTTTTTTATCCAACCTTCAGTCTTCTTTTTTCCTTCCTCAAACCGCACAAAATACCAGTTGGGTTGCTCCTCGTAGACATATAGTATGTCTCCTTCTACTAAAAATGCCTTCTGCACTGAAGCGACGTCCGGCAGACGATGAAATTTTGCTTGTTTGGATTTGACAACATATACCGCGATCCATTTTCCGACGTTCGGATATTTCATCGGTACGATAACCTCGTCGCTGGTCTCACGAACACGCCCACCAACAACAAAAGGTAATATCCAATCACAATCGCCGCCCAGAAATTTTTTCGTAAATTTTAGATAGAATGCATTCTCTTCTTGCACAATCGAAACGCCACGCGACGATTGATCAGATTTTTTTTCAGCCTCTGCCTCGCCGAGATACCGTACCGACAAGATTTTTGGCGATCCACTGCTCTGTGAAAATGCCAACTTGCACTCATCCGTTCTTCCGGGCGCAGTCCTCAATGCAGCTAAATATCCCGTCAATAGTTTGGTTTGCAGATTGAATCCGTACGCTAAAAATGGATTTTCCCAGATATCTGATCGAGACGAATAATTTAATTCAGCGGCTGTTGCCACACCATTGGCAAACAGAATTAAAAACGCGAAGATCCATAATATTCTTCGCACCATCAACTATTCACCTCTTCTGCGCGTGCAGCTCCCGGAAAAACGGCGACTCGCTCGCCATCTGGCGCACCTTCGATTGCATAAGGGTCATTGGCCTCCAGCGTACAACTGGCGTCAATATCATGGGGCCACTGAGGAATTTTGCAGGTATGCATGGCGAACCATCTAATAATACTCACCACTAAGCAAAATGGGGCCATCATCCAGTATACAAGCAGCGGTGCACTTGCGAAATTAGCAAACACTCGCTCTGCTCCGACCCTCAAACCTTCGCGTCTGCTTTGTATGGGCATACAATACTGCACCTGATCCAATACAGACTGAGGGCCCTCTTCCATATATCTTCGAATAAATTCCCAATGCGCACGCACAAAATCTTGCGAAGAATAATGCGTTCTGCCTGGCGCGACATCGTCAGCATTAAGCGACCCGACATAACTAAGCGCGAAAGTTTCTCGGACTGTTACATTGTCCGGCTCCAGAACATGTCCGCGAACCTCCCACTCGTTCCACTGTACAATGTGTCCCAAGGTAAAAAAAACTTGATCCCAAGATGCAGACAAAACTGTACCATCGGGACGAAAAACGTGAACCATCCTCGTAATTCTGTTGAAACGCATTGGGTAATGAGTATAGGAAAAAGATTCTTTACTTAAAGCCCAGATGGCAGTAACTAGCAAGGGTAGACTCATCGCCGTTATGGCAGTCAGAATCCACCAACTATCACCAGCAGGTCTAAACTCGGAGCCACTTATGAGTATCACATAGTAAAACTTTAAGAGCCCGGTAAAGAATATTGCGATAATTGCCAACATTACGGTAGATATAATTCCTTTCCAACCGTACCATTTATCCGTCGATTCAAGATAGGTCGAGTTCATTTTTATTACGCTTAGCTGATAACGGGGCGATAAATTCAAACGCTTTCCTTGCATCAGACGATGACTTAGCTCTTTCTCATTAAGTAACCTATTAACACGATACTTACCGATCAGACCTGAAAATTCCATTATTATCCCTCGGATAGTGCGATTTTCAATTGAGACTGCTGCGTAGCAAAATCCGGATATTGTTGCGCCTTTAGCTTCCCCCATGGACAACGTTCCAGCCAATCCTGAATCGCATTATCTTTAATACTCTCTATTAAAATACCAATCCCGATTGCCAGCAACAGCAGAATGCCAATCACTGGAATCGCCGCTGCCCCAAGTGATCCTGCGAAAAATATTGCCAGACTCAGACTTCCGCCGACTACAGCAGAAGCAAAGTAACTTACAACCACTAATCCCGTAGCGCCCTCTCGATATTCTGCAAAGGCTTGTTCGATATCCAGATAAGCCATTACAAGGCCGGCAGCCACCCCGCCACGTCTCCCCCATTTCGCAAGGAAACCACTAGCTCTCGAGGCGAGTCCCTGCCCGAATTTCATACCTAAAGCTACCCTTCCTGCCAAGGCATTGCCGATGACTTCAGACGTGGTCATCGCAATAGAAGCTATAGCAGCGTAACAGCGTCGGCTAGCGTCCGTTTTATTCTGACTGAGACTGTTTTTTTCATCTTGAATTAATTTTGTTAAACACACCATCTGCAGGATCCCTCCGACGATTCCGGCACGCACATCCGTATTAATTACAGTTCGCCATCGGTTAAGATTAAGCGATTCTATGGCTTCCGGCGTCTTTATACTTCTTGCGAGCCAGTCCCTTTGCCCTTCCCCAGTTAAGATAGCTGGCATACCTGCGAGCTTCGTTTTGTCGACATTCATTATCCATCGCTGGGTCGACGTTCCTTCGAGCGAAACGCCGTAAATTTGCTGTCGTTTCAATTCGATCTTTACGGCTTTCTTGAGCGCTGCCTTGTTCACAGGCTGCCCGCTCAAATCAATAAGATTCTTAGTCAAGAGCGCTATAAACTGCTTTTTTGTTCCATCGATAGTACAAATGGCTATGGGATGGCCTGAAATAATTCCCGTAGCCATGATTGCAGCCCTAAAACGCGTGCTTCCATCCATTACTTTATTAAATACGCCTGCCAATCCCCCAGCGACTTGCACAATTAGCCCAGCCGTGACATTTTGTGCCTGCTCACTCAGTCCTTTCATGGCAATACCTGATGCCGAGAAGATGCTATCCCATGGCATCTGCCTTAAATCAAACGGTCCGTCAATAACTTTTTTTATTGCGTCGGCGGTAATTTTTTGATTTAGTACCATCGCACGGAGCAAGAAGTTTCTTGTGTCGGATATCTCCCCACCCAACCATTCATTATATAAGCTTGAACATGCCATTTTATCTTGCGTTGCAGTTATACAGTGAGTAACGACACTTGTATACACGACACCCGATTCAGCATTTAGCGGATCATAGTTGCATTCGAAATAAGCAATTAAATTTTCACTTTTCATCCAAGCAACATGACTTTTTGCCAACGGAGCAATAAACTTTTCATCAAAATCTTTAAGCCTTTCTCTGAAATGTAAATACCATTGCTGTCGGGCTGAGTCATCGAACTTAGCGACATATTTATCCCATGCACCATCAGCCGCACGTATTAATTCTTGCTTAGTAATTTTATCAAGTCCATCCGTTTTCTCCCGCACCAACTCTGATAGTGAATACGCGAATCGATCGCCCTCCATCTGTTGACTTACTAAATAATCCGCAGCGGCAATTTCCGTATTTTCTGTCTGTTCGCAAACAGCAGCTCTAATTTGGTCAATTGCGGAACTCGCCGCAATATTCCTCTTATTTTCAGGGTTATTATCTATAAATAGGTCGGCGTTTCGTTTCATCAAGAACGCTAGTTCCTGCGTAAGTCCCGCAGGATCTGGCAATGTAACAATAATCGCGCTACCAGGACGTAAAGATTCACATTGCCTCTTTAAATCGTTGGCACGGCCATAACGCGAATCGAAGTCGAATGGACCCCAAGCAAAATTTGCCTTCGCCTGGTTTGATACCATCCCGTACTCTGCGACAACTTCAGTGAGCTGTGCAATTGATATATGGTGCGCATTGCTTCCTCTTAGAACGGCCTTCACATCAATCTCCGCCATGTGACGTTTGCGAAAAGCAATTTCTTCGTTTGCCGTTCGTATGGAGTCGGTCCACAATACGTCACTAAATCCGATCCACACTTTAGAAGCGTTTTGAGGATCGCTGACCGTAATGCAGCTCGCGAGGGACCGGTGGTTTTCATCTGGGCAATCGAAAGGTTTGACGGGTATGATTGGCAACATGCCAGGCGTCTCCATCAACTTGAAGAAATAGTTGCCGGAAGTGACGAAATAGGTTTCCCAACGTTTTCGAGCTTCATCGAAAACATTTACGTAGCCACTACGGAGCAATCGTTTGGTGTAATGGGCTGCGGACGAAGCGAGCTTGATCGGCAAACTTGGCGTTTCAGGAGCCCCGGATTTTGACGGCGCAATCGCGTCGCGTACCAACAAAAGCGGCAAGCCGCGCTTGTCACAAAACTCGCACTTGGTTGCAGAAATCATCGCGACTTTCTCTTGGAAGGTTGATTGAATGACGCAGCGAGGCCCATACCTGTTCGTCAACGAGGGCAAAACGATCAGCGAGCCTGGAATCGCCAACCGTATTACCTCTTGGTCTGATCGCGCGAGCAACTTCAGGGTGCTGGTCGAAGACAGGATTTGTCTGTAGTCCGCGGATAGCGAATTCGATCAAATCAGGCAGTTCGAGCAACTCGTGACGCACGACTGCATGTTCGATCAATTTCTCAGCTAACGCGCCTTGGCTTATAAGCGCTGAGGCTTCGTTGATCCCTGCACCGAGCAAGGCGCGATTAATAGCGCCGATCCGCTCGATGCGACTCCAATCCCACCTAGCCGGGCCGGCATATGGAAGGACCTCTCCATTTTTGTGAGCCTGAGTACAGGATTCGGGGCTGAGTGCGCGCGTTGCCAAAACCCACCCCCCTCCCACCCAATAGATGAATGCCTGCGACGATCCGAACAATTTCGGACGCTGCATCGGATCGAGGATGCGGAGCAATTGGTGCAGAACACGTGGATCATGCAGTCGCAGCCATACCTTGCGACCCAGCCGTGGCTGGGCGAGCTGCATTGCATTCCAACGACGTGCGATTTCCATTGCGCTGCTGTCTGACTTAATGAACAGTGCAATCGCCGGCGGTTCTCCGTTCTCGCAGGCTTCGGTCAAAGAATGGAGCAGAACGGTTAGCCGAACTAGGGGAATACACCTGAGATCAATTAGTGTCGGCATCAGATGCGCACTTTGAGTCAGCCTCTTCGGCACCAGCGGCTGGGCAAACACTCCCTCGGGAAGCTGTTTGACCATACCCGCATCGACGATCCCAAACGCGTATTCGCGCAATTCCTGAAAATCAAACGAGCTATCCATGATGCCCCCTGATCAGGACAAAGGTACAATGCTGTCGCCCGCAGCAGCGGCGCCCGCGGCCCGGAATTCGCACAACTTCAAATCGCCCGGCTGCGGCATCGTTTTTTCTCCACTTGCACTTTGTGGCCCTGCCAATTCCTTCATGGTCGCCTTGAAATTCACCTTTCCCGGCGCATGCACCTCGATATTCCCGCCCTCGAGCTTGATATAAGCGCCCTGCGCCGTCAGCAGCACATGCTTTTTCGGCGCGGAGATCTCCACCGTCTTGTTCACGCTCGCCACCGTCACCGTCTTGTCCGCAACGAACGAGGTTGTCCCCGACTGGCTCTGGCTACTCACTTTGCCGCTGGCAGCATGCAGCTTGAGCCCGACCTCCTTGTTTGGCTTGGTCTTGTTCGATGCTTTCCCGTAAGTGAAAAGGCTGATGCCGCCGACCACCAGCGCGGATGAGCTGGCTTGCGCGGCGAAATTGATGTCTTGCCCGGCGCCGATGCTGCCCGTCGTGCCGGCCGAGAGAATGACGTCAGCCGGCGTGCTGGCAACGATGCCGGCCGGACTCGACAGCTGCAGATGCGGCTCGCTATACGCCGTGACCTTGGCCTGATCGCCTCCATCTGTGGCACTGACGACCTCGACGATGTGCGCTAGCTGCTTGACTGCAGCAAGTTCGGCCGGCTCGGGCTCATTCTTCAGCCTGGCATTGTGCTTCCCTGCCAGGGTCGCCAGATCCGTCTGCAATTGCAGACTTTCCTCAATCTGCGACACCGCTTCGCGCGAATCAAGTTGAGTGCCATTGTTGCCATTAGAAGAAAGCAACAGCCCCTGCCCTGCCCGCACCGCCGTGCTATGCGCAGCCTTCAACTCAACCCCAAACCCGGCGTTACCCAACAGCGCGTTGTCGCTCTGGTGGCGCAATTGCCCCAGGTTCAGTTCGGCAGCGCCATCGTGTGGTTTCGTGTGCCGCTGCAAGACCAGGCGCGATTGCCCTGGGCTGTCGTCGAACACCAGCTGACTGTAGGCGCCGGTACCGTCCTGGCTTGCCTGCATCGCCTGCGTCTTGATGCCGGAGAGCGCCGCCGGGTGCGCGTTTCCAGCGCTTTCGCCAGGGAACCATGGCATGGCATTGCCGGTCGCGACGCCTCCCGCACCATAGGCGACCTGGTTGTGCTGGGCGTCGGGCTGGCCGCGTCCGTTGTAGAGGCTGCCGATGACGACGGGCCGGTCGATGTCGCCTTCGAGAAAGTCGACCAGCACTTCCTGGCCGATGCGCGGCAGCATGTTGCTGCCCCAGTTGGCGCCTGCGATGGGTGTGGCAACCCGCACCCAGGTGCCGGCGGTGTCATTGCCTGGCGCGCCGGTGTGGCCGTCGGGATGGGGATGTTCCGCGCGGCTGTGGCTGGCGGCGCCGCGCTGCCAGTGAAATTGCACTTTGATGCGGTGATCGCGGTCGGTGTGGATCGTCGCGCCCGGCGGCCCGACGACGATGGCCGTCTGCTGGCCATGCACGGTGGGACGCGGATGCAGCAGGCGGCCGTGCTCGTCGGCGCCGCTGCTGCGGTAAGGCCGGCTGGCAGGGATCGCATCGATGCGGTTGCGGTAGAGGGGCCGGTGCTCGCTCGATGCACGCAGCGCGCGCAGGCTGGGTTCGTTCCCAGCGGCCAGCGCCACCCTGCCATGACCGAGCAGCTTGGTCACGCTACTTGAGAGGTCGGCACTCAGGTTGTTATGCATCAGGTGAACGACACGCGCGATCGCGAACCTGCGCCCGTCATCGCGATCCAACTCATCAAACATGGCGTGGCCATGCAGGGAGAAGGTGGTGCCGGGCGCGAAGGTGCGCACCGTGCCGGCGGCGACATGCACCTGCTGCTGTGCCTCCAGCGCCTCGATCTGGTTGCGCGCGATGCGTTCGGCCTGCGCGCGGTCGGGCCAGGCATACACGCCGGGGGAATCGCGGCTGGTCAGCTGGGGGGCGTCGGTGTCGACAGCGGCCATGCTCGCCTGGCGCTGGCGCAAGGTGCGGTAGTCCCAGCTGCCGAGCTCGATGGCATTGGTCGACAGGCGCGATTCGGTACGCCAGCGGTCGATGCTGTCGGCTTTCATGACGGCGCCGGGCTGCGTGAATTCGACCGTGTCCTGCGCATTTGGCGTGAACGCGCCGTTGTGGTCTGCAATCACCAGGGTGTGGCCGCCCAGCGATGGACTGCCCGGCGCGCCGCTGTGCTCGAAGAAGTAGAACAGTCCTTCCTCGTGCATCAGGCGCTCGGCGAAAGCGAAGTCGCTCTCCTGGTATTGGGTAACCAGGCTGCGCTTCGGATACACGCTGCGGTCGGCAAGCTCGAAGCGCCAGGCGGGCACGAGGGTGCCGCGTCCGGCATAGCTGCGAAACACGACATCCAGGATGTCCGGCACCGTCATGTCCTGGAAAATGCGGCTGTCGCGGCCGAGCGAGAGGAACCGCGTCCACGGCTCGAGCGTCAGCACGTAGCGGGCGAAGCCGCCATTGGCGCCCGTTATCTCGGCTGCCGTGATGTGGCCGTGAAATGGCCGGAGCGCATCCTGACTGCTGGCTGTCAGCAGTTGCAGCAAAGCGGGCTGTCCAAGCAGGCTTTTCAAGGGGAGATGGGCGTCGACCGACAAGGCGTCGATCTTGAACGTGTAGCCGCGGCTGATGGCTTCTTCGCCGCGCACGCATTCGGCCAGCAAATCCGCGCCGGCCGGCGTCGTCAGCCTGAGCAGGCGCGTGGTTTGTGTAAAACGGGTGAACGACGCGAGCAGACTGGCGGCGTCGAAGTGGTCCGGCATGGATTTCTCCCTCATGAGTCATGCGCACGCGCAAGTGAACCCAGCGATTACACGTCCGGATCGCGGCTTTGCTCTTGAGGAAAATCAGTCTGTTTGCCGTGCGGCATGCGATGCGTTATCTGCGCCACATGGCATTCGGGAAGGAGGAAGGTAGCGGTTAAGAATGATCCGATTTTGAAATTAAAAAGCGCTGCGACGGTAGGCCCGTGCAGCGCTTTCGGCTTCCCACAAGATGACTGTGGATTAGGTGTTCAGATCCCGTCCGCCGAACGCATTCGGCAGCTGGGCCGCGGCCGTGGTCTCGAAGATGTCGCCCTTCAGGTTGGTCAGCACGACCGGCAACGCATTGCCGCCCAGTTCCAGCACGACCTGGCGGCAGGCGCCGCAGGGGGCAATCGGGTCGTCGGTCTGGCCGATCACGGCCAGTGCCGTGAAGTCGCCCGGCTGGTAGCCAGCGGCAATGGCGCTGAAGAAGGCGGTGCGCTCGGCGCAGTTGCACAGGCCATAGGAAGCGTTCTCGACATTGCAGCCGTGGAAGATGCGGCCATCCTTGCATTCGAGGGCGGCGCCGACCTTGAACTTCGAGTACGGCGTGTAGGCCTTCTCGCGCGCGGTGCGCGCTTCCTCGATCAGTTTTTCGTAGCTCATGTGTTCCCTTATGCCGGACGGATGGTGCGATGGATCATCGGTGCGGCGGCAAGCTTCTCGGCACCGATCTGGTAAGCCGCCTGCACCTGGCGCACGGCCTGCTCAGCCGCTTCCTGGCTGCGCGCGTGCACCATGGCCAGCGGCTGGCCGACGGCGATGGTGTCGCCCAGTTCGACCAGGCCTGTCAAGCCGACCGCGAAATCGATCGTGTCTTGCGGACGCACGCGGCCGCCGCCCAGCGCGACGACTGCCAGGCCGAGGCCGCGGGTGTCGACGCTGGTGGCGTAGCCGGCTTGCAGGCTTGGCGCGGGCACGATGACGGGCGCCGTCTCCAGGTAGGCGTCGGGCTTGTCCATCAGGTCGGCCGGGCCGCCGAGGGCGGCGACCATGCGCGCGAAGCGTTCCGCCGCTTCGCCCGAGTCGAGCGCCGTTTGCAGCTTGGTGCGCGCTTCGGCGTCGTTTGCGGCCAGGCCGGAGATGACCAGCATCTCGGCGCACAACGCCATCGTCACTTCGTGCAGGCGTGCCGGGCGTGCCTTGCCGGTCAGGTAGTCGATCGCGACGCGCACTTCGACGGCGTTGCCGGCGGCGGGGCACAGCGATTCGTCCATGCCGGTCAGGATGGCCGAGGTGCGGGTGCCGGCGCCATTGCCGACGCTGACGATGCTTTCGGCCAGTTCGACCGATTTCTCGTAGCTCGGCATGAAGGCGCCGCTGCCGACTTTCACGTCCATCACGAGGGCGTCGAGGCCGGCCGAGAGCTTCTTCGACAGGATCGAGCCGGTGATCATGGCCACCGATTCCACGGTCGCGGTGGTGTCGCGGATGCTGTAGAAACGCTTGTCGGCAGGGGCCAGCTGGGCGGTCTGGCCGATGATGGCGACGCCGACTTCCTTGACGACTTTGCGGAACAGTTCCGGGTCGGGGACGGTGCTGTAGCCTGGGATCGAATCGAATTTATCCAGCGTGCCGCCGGTGTGGCCCAGGCCGCGGCCGGAGATCATCGGCACGAAGCCGCCGCAGGCGGCGATCATCGGTCCGAGCATGAGCGAGACGACGTCGCCGACGCCGCCGGTCGAGTGCTTGTCGACCACCGGGCCGGGCAGGTTCATCGATTTCCATTCCAGCACCTGGCCGGAATCGCGCATCGCCAGCGTGAAGGCGACGCGCTCGTCCATGTTCATGTCGTTGAAGTAGACGGCCATGGCGAGGGCCGCGATCTGGCCTTCGGTGACTTCACCGCCGGGGATGCCGCGCACAAAAAACTGGATTTCTTCGGCGCTCAAGGTGCCGCCGTCGCGCTTTTTGCGGATGATTTCTTGGGGGAGGAACATGGCGTATTCGCCTCTCAAAATGTATTCAGTGTTGGACGCGAACATGGTGATCACGCCAAAAAACGACGTAGGGTGGGCACTCGTGCCCACGCGGTGATCGTTAACGTAAAGCGGCCCGATCGCGAAATCGGCGCCGTTACGCATCACCGCGTGGGCACAGTGCCCACCCTGCAAAACCAATCAAACGCCGTATGGGATCCAGACGTTTTTCACCTGGCTCGCATGCTGCAAGACCGTACGTCCGCAGGCCTGCTTCGCATCGAACCAGTCGCGGCCCTTGCCGCCGCCGACCCAGGTGCGCTTCAGGGTCTCGGAGGACAGGCGCTCGACTTCGGCGCAGCCTTCGGCCGAACCGTCGTGGC
>Ga0213835_101231_pt1 | contig 17016 bp, 16 predicted proteins | sample SWPATP01_FD_160576 | JGI IMG/M metagenome (GOLD analysis project Ga0213835, IMG submission 160576) | Coastal seawater microbial communities from Marineland, Florida, United States - SWPA TP0 #1 | ecosystem: Environmental > Aquatic > Marine > Coastal | place: USA: Florida | collected 2016-08-05 | reverse complement strand
TCCGAAAGGGCATCGGCGGCTCCATGGGAAGGCCACCGCATCGAGTCAGAGAAATCCGCCCGTGTCACTGTCACATGAGTTCGGAGCCCTGTGATCTTCATGGGGGCCGCGCGCTCCAGGTCGCGGAGAAACCGGCGGGCGTTGGCGGCGGTCTTCGCGGAATAGACGCGGACGAACACCCAGCGCGTGGCTCGGTCGATGGCCACGAAGAGATAGCGGCGGCGTTCCTCATCGGCCATCTGCGGCAGGTATTTCACATCGATGTGGAGGTAGCCCGGGACGTAGGCCTTGAACGGCTTGTGCGCGGGCTTCGGCGCCTTCGGCTTGAGATCCTTCAGGTTGCCGACCCCATGCCGGCGCAGGCAGCGGTCCAGCCCGGAGCGCGAGACGTTCGGATTGAGGAACTCACGCACCACCACCAGCAGGTCGTCGAGCGGCAGCAGCAGGAGCCGGCGCAGCTCCACCGCGATGACCTCCTGCGCCGGCGTCAACGTCGTCTGCAGCCGGTGCGGCGTGTGGCTGCGATCCAGGACGCTGTCGCGCTTGCGCCACTTCCAGACGGTCTGCTCCAAGATGCTGTAGTGCTCGCAGACGATCCAGGCCGGCTCCGTGCTCGCCTGGATCTCCGCCCGGATCTTCGTTCGCCATTGTGCTTGAACCAATGGCGCATCAATGGCTCACCGTCGTCGCCTGCTTGTGAAGAGAGACCAGCATGTCCGCCCCCCATCCCGAACCTCGCGCAGGATCGATCTTGCCATGAATGGCGCCGTCCGGCGAGGGTCTATGTGATCATCTGGGACTGAACAGCTGGGAAACCCGTCAGGCCGGCAGATTGTTTCGGCGACCTGCCGGGCCTTCGGTCCCGATGGTGTCCGAGGAGGCAGAGAGGGCGGGCAAGGTGGCGCGCGCCCGCGCTCCGGAGGGCAGCCGCCCGAGGACCTGCGCGGCCCGGGGCAGATCGCGACCGCCCGGGAAAGAGCGCGTCGCCGCCGTGGTGTGAGTGCGTGTCGGGCGCCTGCTCGTGAGGCTTGGCCCGCGCGTCGCGCGCGATCCCGTCGGGCGAGGGCGGCCACGCGGTGCCTGACCGGCTCGGCCGCTGCCGGTGGGGCGCGGCGGCGGGATTGTCGTGGAGACTGCGGGATGCGGGATGGACGCGGCGCCGCCCCCGCGTCCGGGGGACCCTGCCGGGGCCTGGCCCGACGCCGCCCACGCCGCCCGCGGAGACCGCGCCACCGATGCCGTGCCGCCCGCACCCTGCCGCCGGCACCCGCCGCGGGCTGCCCCGCCGTCGAAGCTCCTGTCGTCGCGCGCATGGGCTCCCGCGACGGACACCCGGCGCGACGGCGGGCCAGCAGCGGACCCGCGGCGCGGATCGGTCGCCGCCGGCCCCCCGGGATCAATCGGCCCCGGCCGCCTCGCGGACGATCGCGTCCATCAGCGCGTTGATCTCGGCCAGCGCGGCGCGGGTGGCATCGGAGCCGTCTTCGTCGGGCAGACGGCGATAGCCGACATGGACGCGCCCGACCGCGCCCGGTTCCTCGTAGGCGAAGACGATGTGCGGGCAGAAACCCAGATTGGCCGGATCGGCCTCCATCATCCGGCGCGACAGCAGGGCCGAGCAGAACTGGAGCGATTCCGCCCGGGTGAAGAGCGCGCGCTCGGCGCCGACATCGGCGGCGGTGCGGGCCAGCATGTCACCGACGAAGGCCTCGTAGTCGATCACGAGGCCGCGGTTGATGATGGCGTTTTCCAGGTCGAGCCGCACATCGTCGAAGGCGGCGTCGACGGGATAGGCCACGATATGTCCCTGCGCCCCGGCGGCAAGGGGCGCAAGCGTCACGGACATGGCCGCCAGTGCGGCGCGGACTGCGGGTGTCATCGGGTCCTCCTCCCTCGTTCCCGAGGCGCAGGATACTCCGCCCGGGCAGATTCGGAATGGGGAAAAGTGTCTCTGCGCAATGTTGTTGCGGCGCCGTGGGGCGGGCCGTCAGCCCTCGCCGTCAGCCCTCGGGCCAGTCGGCGAGGAAGGCGTCGATGTAGCCCCAGAAGAACTCCGCCCCCGGATAGCCCTCGATTCGCAGCTGCTCGGTCGCCCCGGCAAGCGCGCCGCCGGCGGTCTCGACCACGAGGAAGGTGGGCGTGAAGCGGACCGGGCGGCGGAGCGCGATGCCGTGGTCGCGCTCGCGGTCGAGGTCGAGTTCGTGCAGGGGCAGCCGCCGGCCGGCCTCGGCGGCGAGGTAGGCCGGGCGGACCTCGCGGTCCCAGGCGTCGCACCAGGGGCAGCCGCGGCGGCGGAACATCACCAGGGCGCCGCGCGGCGCGCCCTCGGCCATGGCGGCGGTGCCAGGGACCGCCGGCAGCGACAGGATCAGACGGCGGCGGCACAGGCTGGGCGCTTTCATTGCAGCGCCGATTGAACTAGCATTCTCGGCGGCGTGCAAGCGCGGAGGGAGAGGATGGACGTCGGCCTTCTGGCGGCCTTTGCGGCCGGCCTCGTGTCGTTCCTGTCTCCCTGCATCCTGCCGCTGGTCCCGGCCTATCTGTGCTTTCTCGCCGGGGCCTCCTTTGCCGAGCTCAGCGAGGGCACGCGGCCCGGGCTGACGGCGGTGGCGGTGCGGCGCGCCGGCGCCTTCGTGCTGGGCTTCGGCGCGGTGTTCGTCGCCTTCGGCGCCTCGGCCTCGGCGCTGGGGGGCTTCCTGCTCGACCACATGGCGCTGTTCACGCAGATCGCGGGGGCGATCATCATCGTGCTGGGCCTGCACATGCTGGGCGTGTTCCGCAGCCTGTGGCTGATGCGCGAGGCGCGGTTCCAGGTGCAGAGCCGGCCGGCGACGCTCATCGGGGCCTTCGTCGTGGGGCTCGCCTTTGCCTTCGGCTGGTCGCCCTGCGTGGGGCCGGTGCTGGCCTCGATCCTGATGCTGGCGGGGATGGACCAGACGGTCGGGCGCGGGGCGCTGCTGCTGGGGGTCTATGCGCTGGGGATCGGGCTGCCCTTCATGGTGGCGGCGCTGTTCACCGGGGCCTTCCTGCGCTGGATGGCGGGGATGCGACGTCACCTCGGGCGGATCGAAAAGGGGATGGGCGCGGCGCTGGTGGCCACCGGCGCGCTGATCTTCGCGGGCTACATGCCCATCCTCGCCGGCTGGCTCCATGATGCGGTGCCGCTGTTCCAGCGGCTGGGATGACAAGGGAGGAAAGGGCATGCGGATCACGCGGCGCGGGCTGCTGGGCGCGACACTTGCGGGGGCGGGGGCCGCGACGGCCGAAACGATCCTGACCGAGGACGGGCTGCACCGCCAGAGCTGGTTCCTCGACAGCTTTCTCGACCTCGGCCCGGACCTCGAGGACGCCGCCGCCGCCGGCAAGCGATTCGCCGTGATGTGGGAGCTGCGCGGCTGCCCCGCCTGCCGCGACACGCATCTGATCAACTTCGCCCGGCCCGAGGTGTCGGAGTACATCCGCGCGCGCTTCGACATCCTGCAACTCAACCTCATCGGCGACCTGCCGGTCACCGATTTCGACGGCAGCAGTCTGGGCGAGCGGCGGCTGGCCGAGCGATACGGCGTCCGCTTCACCCCCACGATCCAGTTCTTTCCCGAAGCGGCCGAGGGGCTGGGCGGCCTGCGCCCGCGCAACCGCGAGGTGCTGCGGCTGGTCGGCTATCAGGAGCCCGACGCCTTTCGCCGCAGCTTTGCCTATGTCGCCGAGCGGATCTACGAGACCGGCGAGAGCCTGGCGGAGTGGCTGTCACGCCCCGCCTGACCCCCCCGTCTTCCCCCCCGTCTGACCCCCGGTGATCCGACACCGCCGCAGCGCCCGGGGGGCGGTGGCGGGGTGGGGGGGGGGGAGCCACCGCCCCCCGGGCGCGGCCCCCACCGGGCGTTGCCGCCGGGCTACCGGTTGACCGGCGAGTCCGGGTCCATCAACAGCGCGACGAGGTCGCGGACCTGGTCCATCGACAGCACCCCGTTCGCCCCGAAGCGCGGCATCATCGAACAGGGCAGCTGGGTGTGCGGGTTCCAGATCCGCTCGTACACCATCTTCACCGCCTCGTCGCTGAAGTCGTGCAGCTTGCCATAGCCGAGGAGGCTGGGCCCCAGCGTGCCGTAACTCACCTCCTGCGGGGTGAGCTGGTGGCAGGCATAGCAGTTGCCGCCGTTCTCGCGCGCGGGCGGATAGTCGGTGAACCTCATGCCATAGCCCGACTGTGCCAGACGTTCGCCGTTCTGCCAGTCGCCCATGAGGACGCCGTCCTCGGGATAGACGATACTGGCAAAGGCCATCTCGACGATCCGGTCGCCGGTGACGCGGTCGGGCGCGTTCCCGGTGGCGTTGCACAGCGCCATGGTCTCGTCGGGCACGAGGCGCGGCTTGAAGTCGTCGGGGGCGTTGGCAAAGGCCTCCTGCATGACGGCGGCAAGGCGCGCCTCGTCGGCCGAGGCCGCGAGCGGAAGGGCCAGCACGACCAGGGCGGCCAGGAGCGGGGATCTGCGCATGTCCGACCTCCTCACCGCTTCAGCCCGGGGGCGGCGACCTCGCCCCCTTCGGCCGTGGCCGTCAGATAGGCGATCAGCGCCACCGACGCCTCCGAGCCCAGCTCGAGCCGCGGCATCCGCATCTGCCAGTAGCAGTCGAACATGCGGTGCTGCATCGTCATCACATGGGTCGAGGATACCCGATAGGCCGGCCACTCGCCCACCACCTGCGCCGCCTCGTCGCCCGCGAGCCACGGCAGCTCCTGCAGGCGGATCCGCTGCCCGGGCTGGGCATGGCAGGTCTCGCAGGAGAAATCGAACGGCCCCGAGCGCATCTTGAACAGCACCTCGCCCAGCGCCACGGCATCCTGCATCCGGGCACTGTCCAGCGCCGGGGCATAGGGCATGCCGGCGGACATGTGCGCCACCCAGGTGGCGATGGCGCCCAGCTCGCGCACCGGCTGGCCGCCGCCGGGGTGCGGGCGCACCAGGAAGTCGCTCATGTCGCGGCCCTGCAGCGTCTCCATGCACCAAAGGATGCGCGTCTCGGCGTCCATCACCCGCCCGGCATCCTCGAAATACCGCGGCAACTGGGCAAAGGCGCCATCCACCACGCCCGGCCCGAGGCCGAGGTCGCAGTCCTCCAGCGTCACGTTGTTGGGGCCCGCGGCGGTGGCCCAGAGCATCTCGCCGCGGTCGGCATCCAGCAGGCCCGGGTTCGACCACGGATCCTCCCGCAGCATCTCGCGATAGCGCTCGACCCCTCGCTGGATCTCGGCCTCGGTCTGGGCCGGCGCCGGCCCCGTCGCTGCGGCCAGACCCGCAGCGACGGCCAGCGCCGAAACGGCTGTCACCCTCGGTTTCACGATGTCCCTCCCCTGAGAATCCGGCCCACGCGGCGCTCGTTGCCTCCGGCGCGCAGCGGACCGGACCGAACCCTAGCCGATAATTCCTGCATGAGAAGATGGAAATTTCTGATATTGCGCTCCGTCTGCAGATTCTTTTCATCTATTGCCCGAGGGGCCAGAATTCGCTTGACGTGGCGCCGTCTGCGCAAACATATGTATCACTGAATGCAATGGCGGCAGCCCGGTGCGGGCCGTGGCCGGAGCGGTGCGGCCGGCGGCTTGCCCGGGCGCATGAACGCCTCAGGGCCCGACCGCGGCCTTCATGCGGCGACATGACTGGAGGGAGGAAAACGACGATGTCAGTTGAACTGAACCGCCGGCAGGCGCTGATGGGCGCCGGCGCGCTGGTCGCGCTGGGCGCGGTCGGGGTGCCCGCTCCGGCGCGGGCCGCCAACGACGCGCAGGAGCGGCTGATGGCCTTTACCGGCGGGGTGCAGCCGCAGGTCGGGCGGGTCATGCTCGACATGCCCGAGATCGCCGAGAACGGAAACACCGTGCCCATGCACATCCGCGTCGACAGCCCGATGACGCCCGAGGACCATGTGCAGAAGGTGCTGGTGCTGGCCGACGGCAACCCGCAGTCGGGCGTGGCGACCTTCCACTTCTCGCCCATGGCGGGGGTGGCCGAGGCCAACACGCGCATCCGCCTCGGCGGCACGCAGAATGTCATGGCGGTCGCGCAGATGAGCGACGGCAGCTTCCACATGGGCTCGTTCGAGGTGCGCGTCACCATCGGCGGCTGCGGCGGCTGATCACCCGACGGGAGGAGAGAGAGATGTCCACACCACGCCCCCGCATCCGCCTCAGCGCCAACGAGATCTCGGCCGGACAGGTCATCGACGTCCGTACGCTGATCTCGCACACGATGGAGACCGGCAACCGCCGCGACGGCAGCGGCAATGTCATCCCGCGCAACATCATCCACACCTTCCGGGCCGAGTTCGACGGCCAGCTGGTGTTCGAATGCGCGATGGAGCCGGCGATCTCGGCCAACCCCTACATGCAGTTCAACGTCGCGCCGCCGCATTCCGGCACGCTGACGCTGACCTGGCTGGGCGACGACGGGATGGAAGTGACCGCGACCGAAGAGATCACGGTCACCTGATCCACACAGGACGGCGCGTCCGCCGCGGACGCCCGCCTTTGCCACGCGCCCCCGCCGGGCGCGTGCCCGTTCCCTGTTGCCCGACCCAGAGGCATGCATGACCACCCGTCGCGATTTTCTTCAGCGCAGCGCGGCCCTCGCTGCGCTGCTTCCGGCGGGCTGGCGGCCCGCCTTCGGGCGCGAGGCGCTCAGCCAGCAGGGGCTGCTGGAGATGGCCGGCGTGGGGCGGCTGACGCTGATCCACATCACCGACATCCACGGCCAGACCCGGCCGGTGCATTTCCGCGAGCCTTCGTGGAACATCGGCGTGGGCGAGATGGCGGGCCTCGTGCCGCATCTGACCGGCGAGTCGCTGCTCGCCCGTTACGGGCTGGAGCCCGGCAGCGCCATGGCGCATGCGCTGGCCTATCCCGATTTCGTCGATCTGGCGCGGGCGTACGGCCCCATGGGCGGGCTCGACCGCATCGCCACCGTGATCGGCGCCCTCCGGGCCGAGCGGGGGGCCGAGAACTGCCTCCTGCTCGACGGCGGCGACACCTGGACCAACAGTTACCTCGCGCAGGCGACCGAAGGCGCGGCGATGATCGAACTGATGGCCATGCTCGCCCCCGACGCCATGGTCGGCCACTGGGAGTTCACGCTGGGCGCCGAGCGGGTGGAGGAGCTGGTGGCCGCCCTCGGCTATCCCTTCCTCGGCCAGAACATCCGCGATGTCGACTGGGAGGACCCGGTGTTCGAGGCCGTCGCGCATTTCGAACGGGGCGGCACCCGCATCGCGGTGATCGGCCAGGCCTTTCCCTATACGCCCATCGCCAACCCGCGCTGGATGATGCCCGACTGGACCTTCGGCATCCGCGAGAACGACGTCCGCGCCCAGGTCGAGGCCGCGCGGGCCGCCGGCGCCGAGGTGGTGGTGCTGCTTTCGCACAACGGCTTCGACGTGGACCGCAAGCTTGCCGGCCGGGTCGAGGGAATCGACGTCATCCTCACCGGGCACACCCATGACGCACTGCCCGAGCCGGTGCAGGTGGGCCGGACGCTGCTGATCGCCTCGGGCAGCCACGGCAAATTCGTCTCGCGGCTGGACCTCGACGTCCGCGACGGCGGCGTGAAGGGCTGGGCCCATCGGCTGATCCCGGTCTTTGCCGATGTCATCGCGCCCGAGCCGGTCATGGCCGCCCGCATCGAGGCCCTGCGCGCCCCCTTCGAGGCCGCCATGGCCGAGGTGGTGGCCGAGACCGAGACGCTGCTTTTCCGCCGCGGCAACTTCAACGGCACCTTCGACGACGTCATCTGCGACGCGCTCCTGGAGCAGCGCGACGCCGAGATCGCGCTCAGCCCCGGGTTCCGCTGGGGCGCCTCGGTGCTGCCCGGCCCGATCACCGCCGAGGATGTCTTCAACGCCACCGCGATGACCTATCCCAACGCCTATCGCATGACCATGACCGGCGCGCAGCTGCGCGAGATCATGGAGGATGTGGCCGAGAACATCTTCAACCCCGACCCCTATTACCAGCAGGGCGGCGACATGGTGCGCGTCGGCGGCCTCGCCTTTGCCATCGACGTGCCGGCGCCCATGGGCTCGCGGCTGTCCGATCTCACGCTGATCCGCACCGGCGAGCCGCTGGAGGACAGCCGCGAGTATGTGGTCGCCGGCTGGGCCAGCGTGAACGAGGGCACCGAGGGCCCGCCGATCTGGGACGTGGTGATGGACCACCTGCGCCACCACGGCACCGTGGCGCCGACAGGCGCCAGCCATATCCGCGTCACCGGGGTCTGACCCCGCGGCGACGCGACCGAGGAGGAGACGGCCATGCACGACGACATTCCCTCGCCGGGGCGGCGGCGCTTTCTCGCTACCGGGCTGATGGCCTCGGGCGGGGCGGTGCTGGGCGGCGCGGCCGCGGCCAACCCCGGCGTGCCGCTGGGCAACCCGGCCAACCAGCCGCCCAACATCCCCGAATGGTCGCAGTTCCTCGGCGACGGCGTGGCGGTGCGCGCCTATGGCAAGCCCTCGGAGCATGAGGCGCATGTGATCCGCCGCGACGTGCAATGGCTCACCGCCTCGCGCGAAAGCTCGGTCAGCTTCACGCCCATCCACGCCCTCGACGGCCCGATCACCCCCAACGGCCTGTGTTTCGAGCGTCATCACGCCGGCATCGCCGAGATCGACCCGCTGGACCACCGGCTGATGATCCACGGGCTGGTGGACAAGCCCCTGATCTTCACCATGGACGAGCTGATGCGCCTGCCGCGCGTGAACGTCCCCTATTTCTGCGAATGCGCGGCGAACTCTGGCATGGAGTGGCGCGGCGCGCAGCTCAACGGCGCGCAGTTCACCCACGGCATGATCCATTGCGTCATGTACACCGGCACGCCGCTGCGCGTGCTGCTGGAGATGGCGGGGCTGAAGACCAACGCGAAATGGCTGCTGCTCGAGGGCGCCGACGCCTCGGCCATGACCCGCTCGGTCCCGATCGAAAAGGCGCTTGATGACGTCATCATCGCCTGGCGCATGAACGGCGAGATGCTGCGCCCCGAAAACGGCTATCCGGTGCGCGCCGTGATCCCCGGCTGGGAAGCCAACATGTGGGTCAAATGGCTGCGCCGCATCTCGGTGGGCGACCGGCCCTGGTATCACCGCGAGGAGACGTCGAAATACACCGACCTGCTCGAGGACGGCTCGGCGCGCAAGTTCACCTTCATCATGGACGCGAAGTCGGTCATCACCTCGCCCTCGCCGCAGGCGCCGATCAACCATGCCCGCGGGCTCACGATCATCTCCGGCCTCGCCTGGTCGGGGCGGGGCAAGGTGGCGCGCGTCGACGTCAGCCTCGACGGCGGGCGCAACTGGCAGACCGCGCGGCTCGATGGCCCGGTGTGGGACAAGGCGCTGACGCGGTTTTACTACGAGTTCGACTGGGACGGCCGGCCCCTCCTGCTGCAATCGCGCTGCATCGACGAGACCGGCTATGTCCAGCCGACCAAGGCGGCGCTGCGGGCGGTGCGGGGCACGAACTCCATCTATCATCAGAACGGCATCCAGACCTGGCATGTCGACACCAGCGGCGAGGTCGAGAATGTCGAGGTTGCTTAAGGCCCTGCCGCTGGCCGCCCTGCTCGCCACGCCGGCCGCGGCGCAGGACATTACCGGCTTCGACCTGTCGGGCATCGGCCGCGAGGCCACCGCCGAAGAGATCGCCGGCTGGGCCATCGACATCCTGCCCGACGGCACCGGCGCCCCCGAGGGGCGCGGCACGGTGGACGAGGGCGAGGAGCTGTTCGTCATGTACTGCGCCGTCTGCCACGGCGATTTCGGCGAGGGGGCGGGGCGCTGGCCGCAGATCGCGGGCGGCAACGGCTCGCTCGCCTCCGACGACCCGATCAAGACGGTCGGCTCCTACTGGCCCTATGCCTCGACGCTGGTGGACTATGTCCATCGCGCCATGCCCTATGGCTTCGCCCAGTCGCTGACCCCCGACGAGGTCTATGCCATCTCGGCCTATATCCTGTGGCTGGGCGACGTGGTGCTGGACGATGATTTCGAACTCAGCCACGAGAACCTCGGCGCGATCGTCATGCCCAACGCCGACGGCTTCTTTCCCGACGACCGCGAGACCGCCGAGGCGCATTTCTGGGACCCGCCCTGCATGACCGACTGCGGCGAGGGCGCAGCGCAGGTCACCATGCGCGCCGTGGTGCTGAACGTGACGCCCGAGGACGACACCCCCGGCGTGAGGATCGACTGATGTGGCGCCGGCGGGCGGTGCTGGCCGGGATGGGGGCATCGCTGGCGCTGCCCGGGCGGGGCTGGGCGCAGGCGGGGGCACCGCTGACGCTGGGCGGGATCACCGTGCGGGTGTTCTCGGACGGCGAGCGGACCCTGCCGCTGGCCACGCTCTTTGCCGATGTGCCGCGGGCGGATCTGGACGCCGCCTATGCCGCGGCGGGGCAGGGCGCGGCGCCGGACGAGCTGCCCACCCCCAACAACGTCACCCTGATCGAGACCGCCGGCCGGCGCATCCTCATCGACGCCGGCGGCGGCCCGAACTGGAGCGCGACCACCGGCCGGCTGGAAGAGGCGCTGATGGCCGAGGGCATCGCGCCCGAGGACATCACCGACGTCGTCTTCACCCACGCCCACCCCGACCACCTCTGGGGCGCGCTGGACGATTTCGAGGAGATGCCGCGCTTTCCCGAGGCCCGGCACATGATCACCGAGGCCGAGCACGCCTATTGGACCGGCTACAGCGCCACCGGCGACGGGTTTCGCGACGGCATGGCGCTGGGCGCGCAGCGGGTGATGGCGGATCTGGGCGCAGCGCTGGAGCGCGTGGCGCCGGATGCCGAGATCGCCCCGGGGGTGCGCCTCCTGCCCACCCCGGGCCATACGCCGGGCCATGTCGGTGTGATGGTCGAGGGCGGAGGCGCACCGCTCCTCATCCTCGGCGATGCGATCACCAACCCGGTGCTGTCCTTCGCGCATCCCGACTGGCCGATGGCGACCGACTCCGACCCCCGGGCCGCCGCCGCCACCCGTGCGCGCCTGCTGGACCTCTGCCACGCCGAGGGCCTGACCGTGATCGGCTTCCACCTCCCCTTTCCCGGCCTCGGCCGGGTGGAGCGCGCGGGCGGCGCCTACGCCTTCGTCCCCGCCTGACTCCGGCGGCTACTCCGCCGCCTCGGCCGGGTCGTCCGCCCCCAGCAGGCCCCCCGACTGCCGCGACCAGAACCGGGCATAGAGGCCGCCCGCGGCCAGAAGCGCGTCGTGCGTGCCCTCCTCGACGATGCGGCCGTCGTCCAGCACCAGGATCCGGTCCATCCGCGCGATGGTGGACAGCCGGTGCGCGATGGCGATGACCGTCTTGCCCTCCATCACCCCGTAGAGCGTGCGCTGGATCGCCGCCTCCACCTCCGAATCGAGCGCCGAGGTCGCCTCGTCCAGCACCAGGATCGGCGCGTCCTTCAGGATCACGCGGGCCAGCGCGATCCGCTGCCGCTGCCCGCCCGAGAGCTTCACGCCGCGCTCGCCCACGCGCGCGTCATAGCCGCGCCGCCCCTCGGCATCGGCCAGCCCGAGGATGAACTCATGCGCCTCGGCCCGCTCGGCGGCGGCGATCATCTCGGCCTCGCTGGCGTCGGGGCGGCCATAGAGGATGTTCTCGCGCACCGAGCGGTGCAGGAGCGCGGTGTCCTGCTGCACCATGCCGATATGGCGGCGCAGGCTCTCCTGCGTGACCTCGCGGATGTCCTGCCCGTCGATGCGGATGCGCCCCGATTCGGGGTCGTAGAAGCGCAGCATCAGCTTCACCAGCGTGGACTTGCCGGCGCCCGAGCGGCCCACCAGCCCGATCTTCTCGCCCGGCTCCACCGTCAGGCTGACGTCGCGCAGGCCGCCGGCGCCGCGGCCGTAATGATGCGTCACCCCCTGCACCTCGATCCGGCCGCGACGAAACTCCAGCGCCGGCGCCCCCGGCCGGTCGGTCAGCGCGATCGGCTGGGCGATGGTCTCCATCCCCTCGGCGATGACCCCGAGGTTGCGAAAGAAGCTGGAGACCGCCCACATGATCCAGCCGGTCATCGCGTTCAGCCGCAGCGTCAGCGCCGTCGCCGCCGCCACCACCCCGAGGCTCGCCGAGCCCGCGGCCCAGAGCGCCACCGCCCAGCCCACCACCGAGACGATGAGAAACCCGTTCAGCAGCACCAGCGCGATGTCCATCCGGGTGAAGATGCGCATCTCGGCCTGGAAGGTGACGCGCGAGTGCTCGATGGCCTCGCGCGCATGCTCCAGCTCGCGGTCGTGGTGGGCGAACAGCTTCACCGCATGGATGTTGGTATAGGCGTCCACCACCCGCCCCGTCACCGCCGAGCGCGCGTCCGCCGCCGCCTTCGACGCCGGCCCCACCCGCGTGATCGTCCAGCGCACCAGCCAGAGATAGAGCACGAACCAGATCATCAGCGGCAGCACCAGCCGCGGATCGGCCCCCATCAGCAGCACCGCCGCGCCGAGAATGTAGGCGAGCGCGAAGCTCAGCGCGTCGAAGACCTGGAACACCGCCTCGCCCGCTGCCGGCGGGGTCTGCATGATCCGGTTGGCGATGCGTCCGGCGAAATCGTTCTCGAACCACCCCACCGACTGGCGCAGCACCTGCCGGTGCGCCCGCCAGCGGATCAGCGTGCCGAAATTGGGCAGGATCGCGTTGTTCAGGAGCATCACGTCCAGCGCCTGGAACGCCGGCCGCAAGAGCAGGATGAACAGCGCCGCAAGCAGGAGTTCCAGCCCGTGGTCGGCCCAGAACGTCTCGCGCGGGGCGTCCGACAGGAGGTCCACCACCCGGCCCATGTACCAGATCAGCCCGACCTCGACCCCCGCCACCACGATGGACATGACCCCGGTCAGGGCGAAGACCTTGCGGAACGGCCCCATGTATTGCCGCAGGAACGGCCAGAGCCGCTGTGGGGTGGTGTCGGTCTCCCGATACGGGGTATAGGGATCGACGAGGCGTTCGAAGAAGCGCAGCACGCGGGGCCTCATGGGGTTGGAGGCGATATAGCCCGGCGGCGGCAAAAGGGAAACCGGGTGGCTCTGCCGGCGGCGCCGTCGGTCGCTCACACGGCTCCGGTGCGCCCCCCGGAGCGGCACGGCCGCGATCCGCAAGGGTGGGGACAGGCCAGCGACCACCGCCCGCCGCGGCTCCCGTGGCCGGGCCAGGTCGCCGGTCGGGTCGCCGGTGGGGCGGCCGGTTCCTGCTGCCGGCTCGGGCGGCCGGGTCGGTCTGTGGGCTGGAGCGACCGGGTCGGGTTGCGAGCGATGGCGGCCGGGCCAGGTCGCCGGTTCCGGCCGCCCGTCCGCGGCGCTGGTTGCCGCTGCCGGTCCGGGCCGCTGGCTCGCGCCGCCGGTTCCGCCCTTCGACCCCGGCCGCCGGAGGGCGGGAGCCGCACCGGATCCCCCACCGCAACCCCGACCGTCCTGCGACCCGCCTCCGGCTGCTTGCTCCGGCGGAAAGCGGCTCGCGTCTGAGCGCAGCGGACCTGACGCCCTCCGTCCGGCCCGCCGCCACGGCGGACGGCGAGGCGAAGGCCCCGCCGCCTCCGCCCGTTGCATGTCGGCCCGCCGGGTCGCAGAGGCACCGAGCGAAATGCTCCGCCCGATCAACTGCTTCGTAGCTGCCCGGCAAGGCCGTGGTCCGGGGCCTCTTCCCGCCCGTTCCCCGTGGACGGTTCCCGGGTGTTTCGACGCTTGGGCCGCCGGCACCCCCGGAGCCGCTTCCCCGACAGTCGCCCTGCCACGGGCTCCTGCCCGGACGATCCTGCCCTTGTCCCGGGAAAAGTCTTCGGCCACCGCCAGGAAGACCGTGTCCCCTTCGACCGCCCCGCCGCGCTCCACGGCGCAGAGGTGCTGACATCCGTCATCCTCGCGGGCTGCCTGTGCCCGGAGACCTGCCCCCGGACGGGGAAAACCCCTCCGTCCGTCTTCCGGACGGGCCCGTCCCCACCGACTGTCCCGCCGCGCTCCTCGGCGCTGAGGCGGTGCCCTCCGTCGCGCCCACCTGCGGCGGGTTCCCGCACGCCCCTGTCCACGGCAGGCGGCGCCCCCCGCGGCAACTGCCCGGACGGTCGCCTGGTGTCGGCCGTGCCGTCGCGATCCTCGCCCGGACGGTGGCTTCTGTGCCTCCCGTGTCAGCGGCCCGCATGCACGGGGCCGCGACCCCGCCATGTGGAGATGCCTCCGACCGGAAGCCTGACGGCCATCGTCCGGTCAGACGTTCGGCCGCGAATCCTGCCCGGAGGCGGTGGCCCCTCCTGCGGCTCAGTATCCCATGAATTCCGTCTCCCGTGTCGGTCCCGCTGTCGGTCATCTTCCGGGCGGCCATTCCGGCGGCGGCTACCCTGCGTCCCTCCTCGCCGAGCGTCCCCTTGCGCCGGTGGAGAGCGAACTGCCGGACGTATCTGCGGCAACGCATGCCCCGGTGTCTGGCCCCCTCGCGACCGCGCTTGCGACGCCCGCCCCGCAGCCTGAGGGTCCGCTTGCCGCCGGCTGGTCCGGAGCCGTGTCCGTTGCCGACGTTGCCTCCATGTTCCGATGGCCTGCGGCAGACCCGGGCGCAGCGCCCGCGCCCCGATGTCGCAACGCGGGCGGCCCTCCCGCGATCCGGGCAATCGCGTACCCGTCCGCCGTGCGGTGCCGGGACAAGCTGGCTCATTCTGTGGTGAGGTCATGCGGCGCGCCCTTCGGTCAGCCCGGTGGTGAAGGCGGCGCGCGCCCTCGCATAGGCGGACAGCAGGGCCGGGAGGTCCACCAGCGCCGCCTCGCCGCGTGCCGCCAACGCCTCGCCCTGGGCGCACAGCGCCGCGAACCGCGCGAAGCCGAGGTTCAGCGCACTGCCCTTCAGGAAATGCAACTCCTCCCGCAGACCCGAAACGCCGGACATGGTCCGCAGTCGGCCCGTGACTTCGTCCACTTCCTCGAGGAACAGCTCGACCACCTCGTCGAAGCCATCCTCCCCGACCTCGCTGCGCAACTCGGCCACGCGGTGCCAGTCGATGTTGGGTTGATCGGTCATGATTGAATCCGTCATGAACACGCCTCGCCGCCGGAACCTGCACAGCCACTGTCGCACCGACTCCTTAACGTTCCCTGACGCGATGCCGGTGTCGGTCGGTGTCGGCGTTCATCCACCATTAAGCCGGACATGCCAGACAGGCCTGCGTGGTGCCGGCAGCGGAGGAAGCGGGTTGGACGTGACGGGGACCGAACCGGTGGGCCGGCGGACTTTGCCGCGCGGGATCGCCGCGCCCTCCGGGGCGATGGCGTCGGCCGAGCCGGCGTCCGGACAGTGCGGCATGCAGCTTGTCCTCGTGGTGGACGACAGCGCGGCGCAGCGTCGGACGCTGGCACAGCTGCTCCGACGTTGGGGGTATGGCGTGCGCGAGGCCGCGTCGGGGGCCGAGGCGCTGGCTCTGTGCCGGGCCGAGCCGATCGACCTGATCCTGTCGGACTGGATGATGCCGGGCATGTCCGGGCCCGAATTCTGCCGCGCCTTTCGCGCGATGCCCCGCGCCGGCTACGGCTACTTCATCCTTCTCACCTCGAAGACCGACAAGGGGGACGTGGCCCAGGGCCTGCGCGAGGGCGCCGACGATTTCCTGTCGAAACCCGTCAATGTGCAGGAGTTGCGCGCCCGCATCGCCGCGGGTGAGCGCATCCTGCGGATGGAGCGCGAGCTGCAGGACAAGAACCGCCTCGTCAGCGAGACGCTGGCCCGCCTCCGGGCCGCGCACGAATCGCTCGACCGCGACCTGTCGCAGGCGCGACAGTTGCAGCAATCGCTGTTGCGGGAACGGCATCGCGCCTTCGGGCCGGCGGAGGTGTCGCTGCTGCTGCGTCCCTCGGGGCATGTGGGGGGCGATCTGGTGGGCTTCTTTCCGACCGCTCCGGGGCGTCTGGGCCTGTTCGCCATCGATGTCTCCGGCCACGGCGTCACGTCGGCGCTGCTGACGGCGCGGCTGGCCGGACTCTTCTCGGGCGCCGTGCCGGAACAGAACATCGCGCTGATGCCGACCCCCGGGGGGGGCTTTGCCGGACGCCCGCCGGCCGAGGTGGCCGCGGCGATGAATCGCCTGATGCTGGAGGAGCTCGCGACCGATCACTACTGCACGCTTGCCTACGCCGAGGTCGATCTCGGCTCCGGTGCTGCGAGGCTCGTGCAGGCGGGCCACCCGCACCCCCTGATCCAGCGCGCCTGCGGCGCCGTCGAGTTCCTCGGGACGGGCGGCATGCCGGTGGGGCTGATTCCCGATGCCGACTACGAGGGGCTGGAGACCGTGCTGCTTCCGGGCGACCGGCTGCTCATCGTGTCCGACGGCGTCACCGAATGCCCCGACAGGGAGGGGGCGGAACTGGGCGAGGCGGGTCTGCGCGGCAGTGTGATGCGCCGGATGGGCCTGCGTGGCGAGGCGTTTCTCGAGGCGCTGGTAGGCGACCTCGCGGCCTTCGCCGGGTCTGATGAGTTCCCCGACGACATTTCCGCCGCCCTGTTCGAGTACCACGGGGCTCGATGATGGAGGCGGTCGGGTGATGTGCCTGCGCGGCTGTGCGGATCCTGCCGGGCTGGCGGCGGGGGCCGACTGCTTCGATTGGGTGCCGGGCGATCTCGCGGGTGGGGCGCGTGGCCGGGGGCGAAACGGCGGCCTCGCACAGCCAGTTGAACTGATGCGGTGGATGCCCCAGCCCAGGGGCGTCTCATGTGCCATGAAGGTTCCCTGGGAACCAATCGGAGGGCACATCGATGACGACGACGACCAGCTTGCTGGGATCATGTCCCGTGGCGTTCTCCAATCGCGTTGTTCGAGGGCTGATCTCGCTGCGCTTGATCCTGCGTGCCGGGCTCTGAGGGTCTGTCCGTGGTCGCCGCGCGGGCGCCGCATGTTGGCGTTCAGGGTCGGGTTGATCGAAGGGGTGTGCGCGGTCGGTGCCGCATACCAGGGAGCGATCTCACCCTCGCCGCGCGTCCCGGCTGGACGCAAT
>Ga0213835_101225_pt1 | contig 17113 bp, 16 predicted proteins | sample SWPATP01_FD_160576 | JGI IMG/M metagenome (GOLD analysis project Ga0213835, IMG submission 160576) | Coastal seawater microbial communities from Marineland, Florida, United States - SWPA TP0 #1 | ecosystem: Environmental > Aquatic > Marine > Coastal | place: USA: Florida | collected 2016-08-05 | reverse complement strand
TCAACCGACGCATTACCATTGAACAGATGGCGGCGGTGGGGCCTGATTCCCTCCTCATTGCCCTAGTCACGGCTGGGTTTGTCGGCATGGTATTTACCATCCAGGTGGCGCGGGAATTTATTTACTTCGGCGCAGGCACGGCGGTGGGGGGCGTTTTAGGTCTTTCCTTGTCCCGGGAGTTAGCCCCTGTATTAACGGCGGTGGTGTTGGCGGGGCGTGTCGGCTCGGCCTTTGCAGCGGAGATTGGCACCATGCGCGTCACTGAACAAATCGATGCGTTGCATATTTTACGCACAGATCCCATTGATTATTTGGTCGTCCCCCGCTTCTTGGCCTGCTGTTTGATGTTGCCTTTATTGACTGTTTTATCGCTCCTCACGGGGATGGCTGGTGGGTTAATCATCGCCATAAATTTGTATCAAATTCCCCAGTCTATTTTTATCAACTCGGCCCAGAGTTTTTTAGAATATTGGGACATTATCAGTGCAATGATTAAATCTGTTGTTTTTGGGGGCTTAATTGCCGTCATTGGCTGCAGTTGGGGCTTGACAACGACTGGGGGAGCAAAGGGCGTAGGACAATCGACAACAACGGCTGTTGTTACATCTCTACTAGCGATTTTTATTGCTAACTTTTTCCTATCTTGGTTGATGTTCCAGGGTTTAGGTAGTGCCTTAGTGGGATGAAATTCAAACTGCCACATTTTGTTTTGGGTCTAAGCATTGCCCTTGTAATCAGTCTACATGGTTGTACTTTTGGTAATTCTGGGCAAACTTTAGTGGTGGCGATCGCCGCTTCCTTGACCGATGTCATGGCAGAGATTCGTACCGAGTTTCAAACACAGTATCCAGACATTTCAATTCAATTTAATACCGCTGCTTCCGGGACGTTGCAAAGGCAAATTGAGCAACAAGCTCCCATTGACATTTTTGCTAGTGCGGCCCTAGAACCTGTTGAATCCTTGGCTCAAAAAGGGTTTATCGCAGCAGAAGCAATTCGTATTTTTGCGGAAAATCAACTCGTTCTGATTCAAAATCAACAAAGCCAACCGCAACTGAATCGTTTGGAAGATTTAGCGGGTGAGGATGTTCAAAAAATTGCTCTGGGTAATCCAAAAACAGTACCAGCAGGACGATATGCCGCAAATCTCTTAGAAAAATATTCCCAGCTTTACCAAACCCTAGAACAGTCCCAAAAATTAGTTTTTGGGGAGAACGTGCGGCAAGTTTTAACCTATGTCCAAAATCAATCGGCAACGGCAGGGTTTGTCTACCAAACAGATATTTTTCAGCAATCTAATTTGCGAGTTATTGAATCTTTTTCGCCAGAACTAACAGGGTCAATCTTGTATGTGATCGCCCCAATTAAAGTCTCACCCAACCAAACCCAAGGGCAACTTTTTATCAATTTTATTCTGGGTCAAAAAGGTCAGGCTATTTTACAAAAATATGGCTTTCTTCCCCCTAGGGATTAACTGTTTTTTGCTGCCAAGTACCGTCGGCTGTGAGGTCATATAAAAAGCGATTTTGGGGATTGCCCCGCAGTTCGAGGTGATCGACCTTTGTCACTTGAAACAGGAGAAGCACGAAATTAGAAACAGGCTCTTGATTATTCACTGCAGTTGGCTGGAAATCAGCTAAATTTTCACTACGGCGATCGCCAGGCTGGGGCCAGAGAAATTGAGCCCGGGCTTCATCCGAAAGGGCTTGCCAGGTCTGTTGTCTAGCGCGATTTAGTCGTGATGGCGGACTTGCTGCTGTAACCAGCTTAATCTGACCACTAAAGCGGAATTGTTCCCGGGTTTTGGTGAAATACCAAGCAATTTCGGCGTCGGAGCTAGTGGTGAGGTGGTTTATTTTGTCACTGCGCTGATCCGTAATGATTTTGAGATCATTGCTTCCTTCGAGGAACCCCCGAAAAACCACCGTGCGATTCCTGGGTTTTCCTGTCGGCGTTACGGTGGCCAACTGAAAAAAGCGGTGGTGGGGCTGACTTTTATTCCGGTGTAAGGCCCGGGCTAGGGGCGATCGCCAAGGAGCCAATTCAAACGTCACAGGCATGATTGTTTACGGTAGGGCCAAGCATAATCCAGTATCGAATAATTAGGCCTCTCCTTCTAACTGACGTCGCTTTTGAGCCACTTGCCAACATTCAGAAACCAATTGGTGCCAGGGCATCAACACCTGAACATCGACTCCAGCATTGCCATCGGTGGCTTGGAAAAGAGACTTGGTCGCCATCACCTCCCCCTGGGCCTGGCGAATGCGGGCGATTAGGTCTTCCTGCTCGGCGGGGGCCATAAAACTTAAGGATTTTTTTTCGAGGGCCGTTAGGGATAGATCAAACCAATAAAGAAAATCATCCAAAAGCGGGGCCAGTACAGCCTTTAAAAGTTGCTTTTCATCGGCGGGTTCTGGAGAAAACATAGATATTTTTGAAAATGAGACTTTCTTCACATATCTTAACATTTTGAGGCGATCGCCGCTGTCGAGGATGATTTCCTTGAATATTAAGCAACCTTAACAAACATTTCTTCACTCCCATTGCCCTGCTAAAAATAAGGGGAATTAGCTTGTATTGGGCTAGTTTATTCAAACTCTTATCAGGTAGAGTCACGGTGAAATACGAAATCCGCTATAAACCCGCCTTTGCTTGTCTATTTGTCACCCTCGAACCCGGCGAACAGGTCACAGCCGAATCCGGTGCAATGGTCAGCATGGATGGTGGAATCTTAATGAAAACTGAATTTTCGGGGGGATTTTTCCCGGCGATTCTCCGTCGGTTATTTGGGGGAGAATCCCTGTTTGTGAATGTTTATCGCAACACGAGTCAGCGGCCCCAGACCGTCATTTTAACCCAGTCAATGGTGGGTGATATCCACCGCATTGACCTGTCCCAGGGGCCGATCTGTTTTCAGCCCGGTGCTTACATTGCCCATACCCCCGGCGCAAAAATGGGAATCCGTTGGGCTGGCTTTGCCAGTTGGTTTGCGGGGGAAGGTCTCTTCAAGCTGCAATTCACAGGTAGTGGCCGGGTCTTTTACGGGTGCTACGGCGGCATCATTGAAAAACACATCAAGGGTGAATTTATCGTCGATAACAGCCACCTCGTTGCCTACGATCCGGGCATCACCATGAATATTCGGATGTCTGGGGGCTTATTTGGTTCTCTCACCTCCGGCGAAGGCCTGGTGAATAAACTCAAAGGCCGTGGCCGAATCTACCTCCAATCGCGGAGTGTGTCAGGTCTTGTGGGCTTTTTACGTCCAAAATGTCGTTAGGGGGTAGCTATGGAAATTAAACTCTTACATCAACCAGATAATGCGATCGCCCATGTCACCCTCGACGCTGGGGAAGAAATCATTGCCCAAGCCGGCGCCATGGTTGCCATGAGCGGCAATATCAATGCCAGCACGACCCTCCGCAAAGGCAAAGGGGGCGGCATCATGGGAGGGCTAAAACGGATGCTTGCCGGAGAATCCCTCTTTCTGAGCGTTTTTCGAGCACCCTTACCCAATAGTGAAATTTGGTTTGCCCCCAAGCTGATGGGGGATCTCCTCCTGTACGAAATGCGGGGCGATGAATTTGTTGTCCAAGCCTCTTCCTACCTTGCCTCTGGCCCCAATGTGGACATTGATCTCGGTTGGCAAGGCTTTAAATCCTTCTTTTCAGGGGAATCTATCTTTTGGCTCAGCATCAGTGGCCAAGGGCCTTTGCTGGTGACGTCCTTTGGGGCCATTTACGAAGTGGATGTGGATGGCGAATACGTCGTGGATACGGGCCACATCGTTGCCTTTGAAAAGAGCCTGAGCTTCACCGTGGGTAAAGCAAATCCCTCTTGGATTGGGGCATTCCTCGGTGGAGAAGGGTTAGTCTGTCGCTTCCGAGGCAAGGGCAAACTGTACTGCCAAACCCATAATCCCGGAGCCTTTGGTTCCCTGGTTGGTTCCCAATTACCACCCCGTTAAGTTGTCCTTTGAAGCCAGTGCTGAAAGTGCTTAAAAATTATGTCTCAGTTTGAATTTCGCGTTGAAAATAATCCCTCCTATGCCTCGCTCATTGTGACCTTACCGCCCAACCAAACCCTACTCGTAGAGGCGGGGGCGATGGCGGCAATGGATGCCAACATTGAGATGAAGTCGAAGATGCGGGGGGGTTTGATGAAGGGCATCGGGCGGATGTTCAGTGGAGAATCCCTATTTATCAGTGAATTTACCGCCAGAAATAGCGCCGGGGAACTCTATATCTCGCCAGGGGTGCCGGGGGATGTGACCTACTACCATTTGGACGGTTCTAAGGGTTTGATGGTTCAGTCTTCGGGTTTTGTCGCTTCTAGTCCCTCAGTGGATCTTGACACCAAATTCCAGGGGCTGAAGGGTTTCTTTACGGGGGAATCGATCTTTTTCCTGCGGGCATCGGGCCAAGGGGATTTTTGGTTCAGTTCCTACGGGGCGATCATTGAAATTCCTGTAGAGGGGGATTATGTGGTGGATACGGGCTACATTGTCGCCTTTGAGGATACGCTGCAATACAACGTGGAAATGATTGGGGGCTTATCTTTCCGGAGCCTGCGCACAGGGATTCTCGGCGGAGAAGGCTTAGTTTGTCGTTTCAGTGGCAAGGGTAAGCTCTGGGTACAATCGCGGAATCTTTTCCCCCTGTTGAATTTCCTTTATCCGTTCCGCCCCGTGCCAAATAATAATTAACTGCGTTTCTAGGAAAATTGATTAGCTGCTGTGCGGTGCGCCTTCGGGGTGATTACGGTATCCTGAAGGCAAATTCCATGCACGCAACAAGAGCAACCATGGCCCAAAAAAATGATACGTTGCCTCTAATGATGGCCCTCGTCGTTACCCTAGGCATTCTGGGGGGCGGTGGTTGGTGGTTTTTAAATCGTTCTGGCTTCCAGGGTTTGGCCCCAAATGGTGCAGAAACGGGAAATAATGATGGGGCGATCGCCCCAGGTTCCCAAGCTACAGATAATCCTTTCAGTCCACCGGCAACAGTGGCCCCAGGAACGGTGGTAAAAATTTCTGGCTCTACCAGTATGGTGCAGATTAACACCGCCCTAAAAAATCGGTTCGAGTTGCAATATCCCCAGACTCGTGTTGAAACAACTGCTAATGGGTCGAGTAAGGGGCTTGAAGATCTGCTGGCGGGAAATATTGACCTCGCGGCGATCTCCCGCCCCCTCCAGCCGGAAGAAATGCAACAGGGCCTCAAGGCGATCGCCGTTACCACCGATGCCGTCGCCATTGTAGTCGCCAAGGAAAATCCCTTTAGTACTGGGCTGACTGGGGAACAGGTACAGGGCATTTTCCAAGGGAATCTCACCGATTGGTCAGCGATTACCGATAAAGCGACAGGAACAATTCGGGTTATTAATCGCCCTCCAGTGAGTGGCACTTACCAAACTTTCCAAGAAACGGTACTCAACGGCTCAAACTTTGGGAATGGCCCTAATTTTATGAATATGGAACAGGATGCCACCACGCCGATTTTGCAGGCCCTGGGTGCAGATGGGATCAGTTATGCCACTTACAGCCAGATCGCCAATCAGCAAACTGTCAGAACAGTGCCCATCGATGGGGTCACCCCAGAATCAGACCTTTATCCCTACACCCGCACCCTTTATTACGCCTACCAAGAACCCGCTTCCCCCCAGGTTGAGGCTTTCCTTGGTTTTGTTGGGACTCCTGTGGGAGCAGAGTTGATCCAAGCGGCGCAGCAGTAATGTTTCAAACCACCCGTAATCGTCTGGCCCTCTGGTACACGGCGATCACCGCAGTGTTGCTTTTGGTTTTCGCGACGGGGGTTTATTTTTACGTGCGCTACACCCTGATTGAACGCATCGATGACACCCTAAAGCACGTAGTGGAAGTGGTAGAGCGATCGCTGATCATTGAGCCAGATGATCCTGTGGGCTATCACATCAATTTAGAAGCCAGCTTTCGGCAACAGTCCCCCACCGTCGAAGATGACCGCATTGACCTCGAATTTTTCAACCCAGCCGGAGAATTGCTCTGGTCTACTTTTTCTGAACCATTAGTCTTGCCCCTAGAGTGGCACCCCCGGGGGGAAACGGTACGTCTGGGTGATGATTATCTTCTGCGACAAATCACCGATCGCCTCGAAGTGGATCGCTATGTTTTGGGGTATCTACGGGTGAGCCATCCTTGGTTTGAGGTGACGCGACCAATTCGCAAATTAGTCCTTGATCTCAGCCTGGGGATCGCGATCATGATTACCTGTGGGGCGGTGATTGGCTGGTTACTGTCTGGTATTGCCATCGAACCGGTAAAGGATTCCTATCAACAATTGCGGCAATTTACGGCGGATGCGTCCCACGAGTTGCGTAATCCCATTGCGATGATCCAAACCAATGTCCAAATGGCGATCACCTACCCAGATCCCGACCAACGCCAACAAAATCTCAAGGTGATTGAGCGACTCACCCAACGGTTGGGCCGTTTAGTGAATGATCTCTTATTTCTCGCCCGCAGTGATAGTGGGGTGCTTCAGGCGGAATTTGAACAATTACCCCTGGATGCTCTATTGCTGGAGGTTATTGAAGAACAACGGGCCATCTGCCGCCAGGAAAAAATTGAGTTGCAGTTGGATATTCAAGGGGATGCCACCGAAGAAGCCTATCTCATCTTGGGAGACTGGGATCAGATGGCGCGCCTCTTTACAAATCTGATCGGCAATGCGATCGCCTATGCTTTTCCAGGGGACTGGGGCGACAAACCCAAGCAAATTACCGTCACCATGGCCCTCAAGGAGAAAACAGGGCGGACAACCGGAGAAACCCTCCAAGTGACGGTTAAAGATAATGGCATCGGTATTCCTGCCGAAAATTCAACCAATATTTTCGACCGTTTTTATCGTCTTGATCCCGCCCGGACAAACCCTGGGGAAAGTAGCACTGGTTCAGGTCTTGGCCTCGCCATTGCGGCGGCGATCGCCAAAAACCATAAAGGCAAAATCACCGTTGAAAGCAAAGATCAAGGCACAACATTTTCCGTTTTTTTACCACGAGCGACTTAAGAGCTTATTTATAAAGCCCTCCTACCCTCAGTCTGGGGGAGATTTTCGGACAATCAATTGGGATCATTGGGATCAAAGTCCTCCAAAATGAAAGTCTCTAAATCCCCAGCGAAAAATTCCCAAGAAAAAAGCCCCAACAGTTTTAACCTGCGGGACTCTTAATCTCCCCTTGAGGGGAGCTAGATGGGTGTTCCTGAAGGGGGGAGCTAAGGAGGTGTAGTTACTCCCACTCGATGGTGCCAGGAGGCTTAGAAGTGATGTCATAGACCACGCGGTTAACCCCTTTCACCTCATTCACCATGCGATTAGAAATGGTTTCCAAAAGCTCATAGGGGGGACGAGCCCAATCCGCTGTCATCCCATCTTCACTGGTAATCATCCGCAGTACGACGGGGTGAGCATAGGTGCGCTTATCGCCCATCACACCCACACTACGAATCGGTAGTAAGACCGCAAAGGCTTGCCAAAAATCACTGTAAACCCCTTGCTTTTTGATTTCATCCCGCACAACCCAGTCTGCATCCCGGAGAATATTTAACCGTTCTGCGGTGACTTCGCCAATGATCCGAATCGCGAGGCCAGGGCCAGGGAAGGGGTGACGGCGAATAATCTCTTCGGGCAAACCAATGCTGGCTGCTACCTTACGCACTTCATCTTTGAAGAGTTTGCGGAGGGGTTCAACCAATTTAAAACGCAGGTCTTCTGGTAAACCGCCGACGTTGTGGTGACTCTTGATTTTGACCGCGACCCGTTCTCCCGTTTTGGGGTCAACGTTGGTATCCGCCGATTCGATTACATCGGGATATAGAGTCCCCTGGGCGAGGTAATCAAAGGGGCCAAGGCGTTTTGATTCTTCCTCGAAGACGGCGATAAATTCGTGGCCAATGAGGCGGCGCTTTTCTTCGGGATCGGTAACCCCTTTGAGCTTGTCGATAAAGCGATCGCGGGCGTTGATATAGGCGACGGGAATGTGAAATTGCTCATCAAAGATTTCCACAAGGCGTTCCGGTTCCCCTTTCCGCATAAAGCCTTGGTCGATGAACATACAGGTCAGTTGATCGCCGATCGCTTGGTGGAGCAAAAAGGCCAAGGTAGAAGAATCGACGCCTCCAGAAAGGGCGAGGAGTACCCGTTGATCACCGACCCGGGCTCGGATCTCACGAATTGCTTCTTCAACGAAGGCTTCTGTGGTCCAGGTGGGTTCACATTTACAAATGTGATAAACAAAGTTGCGGATCAGGGCCATACCGTCCTGGGAATGAACCACTTCTGGGTGGAACTGCACCCCGTAAAGTTGGCGGCCATGGTGGGCGATCGCCGCACAAGGAGTATTGTCCGTATGGGCTAAAATTTCAAACCCTTCGGGCAGGTGCACACAGGAGTCCCCGTGGCTCATCCACATGGTGGAGCCTTCCTCCACATTGGTCAGCAGATCGGTGGGATCATCGATAAAGATTGATGCTTTGCCATACTCTGCGTGCTTGGCGCGCTCGACGGTACCGCCGAGTTGTTTCACCATTAGCTGCATCCCGTAGCAGACCCCAAGGACAGGAATCCCAAGATTCCAAATTTCAGGGTCACAGGCCGGGGCATAGTCGTCATAGACAGAACTGGGGCCACCGGAGAGGATGATGCCGCTGGGATTAAGTTGCCGCAATTGTTCGGCGCTGGTGCGATAGGAAATGACCTCAGAGTAAACTTCCGTTTCGCGAATTCTTCTGGCAATTAGTTCAGAGTATTGGGAGCCAAAATCTAAGATAACGATGATTTGGCGTTGAAGACTATTGCCTGTATTGGTGGCGTCAATCGGTTTTTGGAGTGGAGTCGTAGTCACGTTCAGCAAAAAATCCCTAGTGGAAGTTAACAGATAAAATAAGCCAGGGAAAAATCCAAGGCCTCGTATTTCCCAGCACCAGCGATCGCCGGGTTGCTGTGGAGATTGGGGAAAATTGTGAATGCTGAAGAGAGATTAAAAACGGTATTTTATAGAGCAAATAAATATTCCGAACAAAATAACACAGATCGATATTTTTTTAAAGTCTGATCTGAACCAGACAGAGGATCGTCATCTTCTGTATCCTCAAAGGGAGCTTGTCCTTTATTTGTCGTGGTAGCAGTAAGCATGAATCCGGTAGATTATCTCCGCATTAGCTTGATTGATCGATGTAATTTTCGTTGCCATTACTGCGTCCCAGATGAAGCGAGCCTCCAATATTTGCTGACCTCAGAGCAGTTGAGCAATGGGGAAATTCTCACGCTCCTCGAACAGGTGTTTATTCCCTTGGGATTTCGTAAATTTCGCCTCACGGGGGGAGAGCCTCTCCTACGTCCCCAGTTAGTCCCCCTCGTCCGGGCGATCGCCCACTTGCCGGGGGTAGAGGATTTATCGATGACCACAAATGCTTATTTACTAGCGGATCTGGCTCAGGATCTCTACAATGCGGGTCTGAATCGTCTCAATATCAGCCTAGACTCTTTGAATCCTGAGACCTTTGATCAAATTATTGGCAATCGGGGCAAGAGTCGCTGGCAGCAAACTTGGGAGGGCATCCAAGCGGCCCATCGGGTTGGTTTTGACCCCCTCAAGCTCAATGTCGTGGTGATCCCTGGGGTAAATGATCAAGAGGTATTAGATTTAGCCGCGTTGACAGGCGATCGCCATTGGCACGTGCGCTTTATTGAGTTTATGCCCATCGGCAACGACAAATTATTTAATGAACGGGCCTGGATTCCTTCGGAAGAATTACGCCAACGGATCCGGGCAAAATGGGGCTTAGAAACGGCATTCGTTCAGGGCAATGGCCCCGCAGATATTTTTAAGATTCCCGGGGCAAAGGGGACGCTTGGGTTTATTTCCCAGATGTCTGAATGTTTTTGCGATCGCTGTAACCGGATGCGCCTCTCAGCGGATGGTTGGCTGCGGCCTTGCCTATTGAATGAAGCAGCACAAATGGATCTCAAAACATTACTCCGGACTGGGGTTCCCCCTAGGGAAATTCGGGCGGCAGTCAAAGCACTCCTCGACCAAAAACCAGAGATTAATTTCAAAATGCGCGATATGGGAACCACCACGGGTCAATATGGCCGCACCATGTCGCAAATTGGCGGCTAAAGGGCAGTATTGTCTCGGATTCATTACATTTCGCGGCACAAAACGTCAATAAACGTGAATTAGGTTCCCCAAAGGGAGCTTTTTTTTTCTAGAATATTTGTAGCGAATGTTACCGAATAAATTTCGATTTGTGCATCAGTCCAAACCTATGATCAAAGAACGCCTTACTACCTGCGAAACTCTCCTCTACCGTTGGCTCCATTTCCACCAAAACCAAACGAAGCCAGAGGAGCTGAATTTACAGTATTTTCAAGTCTGGACCGCAGAATTTCTTGCGGAAAAGGCCAGTGGCGAGGATATTGATCAAGCTCTGCTGCGGTTGATGCAATTGCGCCTGATTTATCTCAACGATGGCGGAACATTGGCGATCGCCCCAGAAGAGCAACCGGGCGTACAAATGGCTCCCCTCCCCCGGAAATTTTGGCAAGCGTGGTCTTGGGAGCACCATTTGGCGGCGGGCAGTTTGGCGATCGCCTCGGTGGTTTTGATGGCCGTCTCTGCCTTTGCCCTGTGGCAAAACACCGATGCGCCCTTGGACATGACAGAATCAGCAACCGTTACGGAACAGGTGCTTGGAGAAAATGACCCAGAATAACGGCACTAGGGCAAGCACAAACTGGTGCAATCCATTAGCGGCGAAGGGAACGGGGGTTGAGATATTTTGCGGCGATCGCCCCGCCGATAAGTCCGAATAAATGCCCCTCCCAAGACACCCCTGGGGTCGTCGGTAGAACACTCCAAAGCACCCCACCATAGAGAAAAAATACCAAGAGCGAAACGGCAATGGATGGGATATCTCGCCGAAAGTAGCCCCGAAACAACAGAAATCCCAAATACCCAAAAATTAAAATACTGGCCCCAATATGCACAGAATTTTGGGCACCAATGAGCCATACTCCCAGGCCACCGACAAGCATTGTTATTAAAGTAACCGTAAAAAAGTCACGGATGCGGTCTAGCATCACGAGCCAGCCCAACAGCGCAAAGGGGATTGAGTTGGTGACGAGGTGCTGAAAACCACCATGGAGAAAGGGTGCAAAGAAGATTCCCCTGAGTCCCAGCAGTTGTCGGGGCAGAATGCCGAATACATCTAGGCCACCCCGCCAAAGATTTTGAAAAACAAACTGATCACTAATTTCTAGGCCCCAAAAACTCGCAAGAAACAAACCCAAAATCATGATTTGCTGCTTTAATTCCTGGGCAACAGCCTGGGCTTCGGGATCGCGCTGGTGGGTCATGGATTCGGCGAAAAGTTAGTTGTAATATTCCTTCCCACGTTAACAAGTTTCGCGATCAATGGGACGACTGCATTCACGAAAAGCGAAACAAGTGCAACCACTGCATGATCTGTGCCCCAGAAAGCTGCAACCGACTCTGTAAATCTGCAAAATCACGATACTGGCCCCGTTGCCGCTCTGTAATGATCCGTTGGGCCAGGGGAACTTCGACGCCAAAATCGACTAGCGCCCCAAGGTCAGCGCGGTTTAGGTTAATTTGTACTGGGGCTAGCTCTGGGGCATAGTAAGCAAAACTGAGGATCGCGGCCAAGGGCTGGAGACGTTGACGGGGAACCCCTAGGGCCGCTGCCACATCGTCGAGGCTATAGAATTGCACCCCCTGGCTGGTGAGCTGCACGAGCGATCGCCCCTGGTGAATGGAAATACCCGGCAGACGGAGCCAATCATCGACAGTGGCTTGGTTAACATCGATCTTGATGCCTATGGCCGCAGCGAGGGCGACTTCTTCGAAGGAACGGAGGCGGTAGTAGGGATCCTGGCGCAGGCGTTGCTGTAATTGCTTTTTCCGGAGAAAATTCATAGTCTTTTGCGGGCCTCAATCTTGTTTACTCTACAGGCGATCGCCTCTATTTTTTAGCATTGCCGAAAAGATCCCTTAGCCTTTACAATAGGCCGATAGACTTATTTTTATGCTTTATTCCGTAGGAATGCCTGGCCTAGTCCATCTGCTAACCTACACTATATTTCTCTTTTATTTTTATTGCGAGGGAACAACTTCTTCCCTTTATTTAAACCCAAACTAAAACCCTATATTTAAAAAAATCACCCTATTATTTTAGGGCCAATTTTGCTATGAACTTTTATCAGCGTCGCCTGTCTATTTTTGTAGATGGGAATAATATGTTTTATGCACAACAGAAAAATAATTGGTTTTTTGACCCCCGTCGTGTTTTAGATTATTTTACTTGCGATCCCACCGTGCGCCTGATTAATGCCTTTTGGTACACAGGCCTAAAGGATTCCCAAGATCAGCGGGGTTTCCGCGATGCCTTGATTAGTCTGGGTTATACAGTACGCACAAAAATCCTCAAAGAATACTATGACGATGTCTCCGGTCGCTACTCCCAGAAAGCAAATTTAGACATTGAAATTGTGGTCGATATGTTTAATACAGTCGATCAATATGATCAAGTTATTTTGTTTAGTGGCGATGGTGATTTTGAACGGGCCATTGAACTTTTACGCTCAAAAAATACCCACATTACCGTTGTTTCGACAGAAGGAATGATCGCCCGGGAACTGAGAAATGCCACGGATTGTTACATTGATCTAAATAATCTGCGGGCCGAAATTGAAAAAACAGAACCTTAAGCAATCACAGTAGCCATAAATGCTTTAAAAATGCCTTGAATGACGCCACTATTTTTGACTGAATTAAGGCCAAAGATTTAGTGTTGTGTTCCAATAACATAGGTACCCTCAATCGCACATGCTCTGGATGACTGGCAACTATAACTCTCGCCTGATATTCCGACTTTTTTGAGCTACCTACAGGAGCAGTAAGCCATTACCTCTGACCATGGGTCATGTTTGGATAAACGCCACCCATCCTTTTTTACGGCAGGAATATCTAATTCCTAAGGAATTGGTTTATCCTAGGGAGATAGCTATGGACTCTTTTAAAGTGGAGCATAGCCAGTACTTTTATTCCAATCAACATAGAGTTTTTATTTAGACTATTTTCACGCTAAGGGAGCGGGAAATGATGAACAACCAAGACGATCGCATTATTATTTTCGACACAACATTACGGGATGGTGAACAATCTCCGGGGGCAACCCTAAATGGAGACGAAAAGCTGGCGATCGCCCGTGCCCTGGCGCGACTTGGTGTAGATGTCATTGAAGCGGGTTTCCCCAGGGCGAGTCGGGGTGATTTTGATGCTGTGCAACGTATCGCCGCCGAAGTCGGCACAGAAAATGGGCCAACGATCTGTGGTCTAGCCCGGGCCACCAAGGGCGACATTGAAGCGGCAGGCAATGCCCTGAAGCCAGCTTTTAGCAATCGAATCCACACCTTTATCGCCACCTCCGATATTCACCTCGAGTACAAACTCCGCAAAAGCCGCAAGGATGTGTTGGCGATCGCCCCGGAAATGGTTGCCTACGCCAAAACCTTTACCAACGATGTGGAATTTTCCCCCGAAGACGCAGGCCGCTCGGATCCTGAATTCCTTTATCAAATCCTCGAAGCCGTCATTGATGCCGGGGCAACCACCGTTAATATTCCTGACACCGTCGGCTACACAACCCCCGCCGAATTTGGCGCTCTGATCAAAGGCATCAAAGAAAACGTCCCCAATATTGACCGCGCAATTATCTCTGTCCATGGCCACAACGATTTGGGCCTAGCGGTGGCCAATTTCCTCGAAGCCGTAAAAAATGGCGCTCGGCAGTTGGAATGCACTATTAATGGCATCGGCGAACGGGCCGGGAATGCCGCCCTCGAAGAATTGGTGATGGCTCTCCATGTGCGCCGCCAGTATTACAATCCTTTCCTTGGTCGGCCTGCTGACTCAGAAGCACCTTTGACCAGCATCAATACCAAAGAGATCTACAAAACATCTCGCTTGGTATCTAACTTGACGGGGCTTTCTGTCCAGGCCAATAAAGCGATTGTGGGTTTGAATGCCTTTGCCCACGAGTCAGGCATTCACCAGGATGGCGTCCTGAAAAATAAGCTCACCTACGAGATCATGGATGCCCAGTCCATTGGCTTAACTGATAATCAAATTATCTTGGGTAAACATTCTGGTCGGAATGCTTTCCGTACCCGCTTGGCAGAATTAGGGTTCGATCTGTCTGACAACGATCTCAACAAAGCTTTTCTGCGCTTTAAAGATCTGGCCGATAAGAAAAAAGAAATTACCGACTGGGATCTTGAGGCGATCGTTAAGGATGAAACCCAGCAACCGCCGGAATTATTCCGTCTGGAGCTGGTGCAGGTTTCCTGTGGTGATCATGCTCAACCCACAGCCACCATTACGATCCGTACTCCCGGAGGAAAAGAATTAACCGATGCAGCCATTGGTACTGGGCCTGTAGATGCCATTTATAAGGCGATTAACCGGGTCGTTCAGGTGCCCAATGAATTAATTGAATATTCCGTGCAGTCGGTAACGGCGGGCATTGATGCCATTGGTGAAGTCACGATTCGTTTGCGGCACGAGGGACGGATTTATTCTGGCCATGCTGCAAATACAGATATTGTGGTAGCGTCGGCCCGGGCGTACATCAGCGCCTTGAATCGTTTATATGCCGCTCTTCAGGAAGATGTGTCGGCTAATCCAGCGAAGGCTTCTCTGTAGTTGCTGCGACAGTTAACCCGCGCGCTTTTTCCCAGCTTTTTTTCAAGGGGACTTTTTCTCTAATTAATTGGGGAAAAGTCTCTTTTTTTATGTGTGGGATTTAAACTGCGCCTCAGAGCTTATTGACACAGCCCCCCTGCCCCCAGTTGGGGGGAGATTTTTTTAGTTGTGATCTCTCAGGCTAGCTGAAGTGGGCTAAATTTAAGGTAATTCAAAGACTTCTGAACGCGCGCGTCCCTTGGCTTTGGCATGGTACATCGCTAGGTCTGCGTCGCGTAAAATGCCCGTCGCCGTCAGATAGCGATCAAGTTTAGGTAAGACACCAATGCTCACCTTTACAAATAGGGACTGGCCTGCGAGTTCAAAGGGGGTTTGTAGGGCTTTATGGATCCGTTGACTAACCTCAAAGGCGGTCTGGGGCTCGGTTATTTCTGTGAGGAGTACGACAAATTCGTCTCCCCCCAAACGGGCCAGGGTATCCACATCCCGGAGACAGTGACAAATGCGTTTGGCAAAGTCTTGTAGGAGCTGGTCGCCAACGAGGTGGCCGAGGCGGTCATTAATCGCTTTGAAATAATCTAAGTCAAGAAATAAGAGGGCGTTGTGGTGCTGGGGATAGCGTTGTTGTTGTTTAATGACTTGCTCGAGGCGCTCTTCTAGGAGGGAGCGATTGGGGAGGCCGGTGAGGTGATCGTAGAAGGCCTCTTGGACGAGGCGCTGTTCTATTTGTTTGCGATCGCCAATGTCTACCATTTGCCGAATTACATGGAGGGGTTTGCCTTCGGCATCGCGCACGAGGGCGACTTGTTCTAGGATGTGAATTTTTTGGCCATCTTGGGCGATGTAGCGTTTTTCCCGCTGAAATTCCTGGCGATCGCCTTGCTGCAGGAGCTCATTGAGGCGTTCATCTTCGGCTTGATCATCGGGATGGGTTAACTCTAGATAGGTTTTTTCTAAGAGGGTCTCTTGATCGTAGCCAGTGATCCGACACCAGGCTTGGTTGACCCGTTCATAGTGGCCCCCTAAGGTCGTGATTGCCATGCCAATGGGGGCGAGTTGGAAGGTTTGGTGAAATTGCGCTTCGGTTTTTTGGAGGTTAGCAGCGGCGGCCTTTTCGTGGCTAATATCCGTTTGGATCCCAATAAAGTGGGTCAGATAACCGGCAGGATCTCGTACCGGAAAAATGTGGAGGGCATTCCAAAAGGGTTCACCATTTTTGCGGTAGTTGCGGAGGGTGACGTTACATTCTTGGCCCTTGAGGATCGCAGCCCGCAATTCTGTGAGGGGAGGCTGTCGGCGATCGCGGCCCTGAAGAAAATTGCAGTTACGACCAAGGATTTCATCTGCGGTGTAGCCAGTAATTTTTTCAAAACCTTGGTTGACATAAATAATTGGATTATTCTCTTCCCGGGCATCGGTGATTACCACTCCCTGGCGGATCACATTGATCGAGCGGTGTAAAAGGTTCATGTCCGCTGCCTGGCGATCGCGTTCGATACTACTAGACAGAACATGGGCGATCGCCTGGAGAAAATAAGTCTCATCCCCACTGAAATGACGTTCTTCGGTACTATAAACCGCCAGTACTCCCCAGGGGTTATCCACTGGGCCAATGGGCATACTAATTCCACTGACTACTTGATAATTGTGCAGTAGCGTTTCGCCCCGAAAGCGACTTTCAACGCGCAAATCCTCGATGCTGATCGCCTGTTGTTGGGTCAGGGTGTAGCCAACGTGGCTATCTGGAGTCGTGCTCACTGTGACCGCACCGATGAGATCGACAGGCCAACCATAACCTGCTTCTAGGGTGCAAATAGAGGTCTTTTTTTGTTTCAGATAGAGGCAGCTATAGGGAACGTCCAGGGTGCGGGCCACAAAAATCACCGCTTGACGAAATAATTTCGCTAGATCTGATGTGTTGAGGCTGATGCTCCCTAATTTGGCGATCGCCGACTGTTGGCGCACCTGTTGGCGGAGTTGTTGTTCCGTGAGGAGTTGCTCGCTCTCGTCGAGAATACACATCAAGATTTGATCCGGAGCAATAAACACATACTCCACCCGGAGGTACAAATTTAAGCGAATAAATTGCAATCGCTGACTGTTCGAGACCTCCCGTTTGAGGCAATTTTCTAAGTGGTGGTAGAGGGTGGGTAACGCAGCAAAAATTTTCTGGGGTCGTTGACCAAGATTTAAAGAAGGCTGCTGGAGTGCTTGGCTGTTAAACCGTGCCGCCGCCGGATTAAAGTCCGATAAATAAAGCTCTCCCTCAATGGCTTGCCAACGGTAGCAGGGAAGGGGCAACGAAAAATATTCTTGGTACTGTTGGCTGTATTGGTGATCGTATTGCTCC
>Ga0213835_101222_pt1 | contig 17200 bp, 17 predicted proteins | sample SWPATP01_FD_160576 | JGI IMG/M metagenome (GOLD analysis project Ga0213835, IMG submission 160576) | Coastal seawater microbial communities from Marineland, Florida, United States - SWPA TP0 #1 | ecosystem: Environmental > Aquatic > Marine > Coastal | place: USA: Florida | collected 2016-08-05 | reverse complement strand
TGGAAGCCATGAGGGTGGTGGATCGATTGATATCGGCGGCGGTGATCGAGTTCGTCGCGACGCGCGCCGATAGCACGGAGGCGGTTGCTTGCCTGTCGCGCTATGTGAGCGAACTTGAGACACGGTTCGAGACGGGCTTCGACGCTGCCCGCAGCCGCCCTTCGGGACCCTCCACTGTCGAGCCGATGGTCTTTCTCATTGCGCGGCTGCAGGGACGGGACGTCGGTTGCGCCGCACTCTACGAAGCAGGCGATCGCACCGCGGAAATCAAGCGCATGTGGGTGGCACCCGATGCGCGCGGGCGGGGCATTGCACGGCGGCTCCTCGAAAGGCTTGAGGCCGAAGCGGTTAGTCGGGGCAAGGCCCGGCTGGTGCTCGACACCAATCGCACCCTGACGGAGGCAATGGCGCTCTACGAACGATCCGGGTTCCGGCGGATCGAGCGCTACAACGACAATCCCTATGCGGACTTCTTCTACGAGAAGCTGCTGCCAGCGCAGAGCTAGCCGCGCGGATATTCCAGTCCCATCTCGCGGTAGCGTTCCGGATCGTCGCCCCAGTTTTCGCGCACCTTCACGAACAGGAAGAGATGCACCTTCTGTTCGAGGATGGCTGACAGCTCCTCGCGGGCGGCCTGGCCGATCGAGCGAATCGTTTCGCCCTTGTGGCCCAGCACGATCTTCTTCTGGCTCTCGCGCTCGATGAAGATGACCTGCTCGATGCGCACGGAGCCGTCCTTTTTCTCTTCCCACTTTTCCGTCTCCACGTGGGACGAATAAGGCAGTTCCTGATGCAGCCTCAGAAAGAGCTTTTCGCGGGTGATCTCGGCGGCAAGCTGACGCATTGGCAGATCGGACAGCTGGTCCTCGGGATAATACCAGGGCCCCTCCGGCAGCGCACCGGCCAGGAAGGCCAACAGGTCCTGGCAACCCGAACCGGTCAGGGCCGAAATCATGAAGGTGCGGGCGAATTCGGCCTGCTCGTTGGCCTTTGCGGTGAGTTCCAGAAGCGCTTCGCGTTTGACCCGGTCGACCTTGTTGAGAACCAGAACCTTCGGTTGGCGCACGTCGCCGAGGCTTGCCATGAGCGCCTGGGCATCGCCCTTCAGCCCGCGTTCGGCGTCGATCAAGACCAGCACGATATCCGCGTCGCGTGCACCGCCCCAGGCCGTCGTGACCATGGCGCGGTCGAGCCGGCGCTTGGGCTGGAAGATCCCCGGCGTGTCGACGAAAACGATCTGGGTCTGCTGATGGGTGGCGATCCCCCGCACGATGGCGCGGGTCGTCTGCACCTTGTGCGTGACGATCGACACTTTGGCACCCACAAGCTGGTTCAAAAGCGTCGACTTACCGGCATTGGGCGCGCCGATCAGAGCGACGAAGCCTGAGCGGGTGGGCAGAGTTTCGGCATTCTCAGTCATCGCCGTCATCCTCCCAGACTTTCTCGCGTCGCAGCAGGGCCGCTGCTGCCGCCTGCTCGGCCTCTCGCTTGGAACGCCCCTCGGCGCGGGCGGGTTCCCTGTCGGCGACCGCAACGCTCACACTGAAAACCGGATCGTGGTCGGGACCGGTCCGATCCTCCACGGCGTAGATCGGGGCGACGCCAGCGGCCTGATGCGCCCATTCCTGCAACGCCGTCTTGGCATCGCGGCGGGCGGCGCCGGCCAACCGAGCTCGCGGTGCCCACCAGCGGTGCACGAAATCACGCGCGGCATCCATCCCTCCCTCCAGATAGAGGACAGCAATTACCGACTCAACGACGTCGGAGCGCAGGTTGATCTGGTTGCGTCCACCCCGCGCCCTGACCTCTCCACTGGTGCTGATCAGATCGGGAATGCCCGCGTCGTCTGCAATTGCGGCAAGGGTTTCAGCCTTCACGAGGGCGTTGAGCCGAAGTGAGAGTTCGCCTTCGCTCGCCTTCGGGTTTTCCAGAAAGACCATCTCGGCCACCGCCAGCCCCAAAACACGGTCGCCCAGAAATTCCAGCCGCTGGTAGTCAGATCCGTTTGCCTTCCGTGCGCTGGCATGGGTGAGCGCCTCTCGCAGCAACTTGCGGTCACCAATACGGGTCCCCGAAATGCCTGCAATCGCCTCGACGAGATCCTCGTCGCTGGGATGCGCGGTCATGCCTATCGCACCATGCTGAATAGGCGGTTGAACCGTACTTCTGCCGGCCAGCGCCAGATCTCTAGCGGACTGGCACCGCCAGAAATCGAAAAGAAGATGATGTTTGCACGACCGACCAGATGGTCATAGGGCACGTAGCCGACAGAGAAGCGACTGTCGGTCGAGTTATCGCGATTGTCACCCATCATGAAATAGTGGCCTTCCGGCACATGAAACTCGCGTGTGTTGTCGCCAATTGAATTCGGTGTCAGGTCAAGCGTATCGAAGGAAACGCCATTGGGCATCGTCTCGCGCCATACCTCCACCGGCCGTGCCATCTCCGTTATATCGGCATCCTGGACCACCCCAATGAGTTCGCGGGGAACCGGCTCGCCATTAATGTGCAAAACACCTTCCCGCATCTGAATGGTATCGCCGGGCAGGCCAATCACGCGCTTGATATAGTCCAGGGAGGGGTTTGGCGGGTATTTGAACACCGCGACGTCGCCGCGCTCCGGTTCCGCACCCCAGATGCGGCCGGAAAACAGGTTCGGCGAATAGGGCAGAGAGTGGCGCGAATAGCCGTAAGCCCACTTGGTCACGAAGAGGTAATCGCCTTCCAGCAGTGTTGGCCGCATGGAGCCAGAGGGTATCGAGAAAGGCTGGATGAGTACGGTGCGGATCACCAGCGCCAGCAGCAGCGCCTGTATGATGACGCTCATTGTCTCGCCGATGCCGCCGGATTTCTTCGAGTTCTGCGCCACGCCTGTACCGTCCTGATTTTTCGGGAAACGTGTCCCTCATAGCGACTTGGCATGCGGGGGGCAACGCTTGGTGGAGTATTGAACGCAGCTATTGCGCCGCGAGCGCTTCGAGGATGACGAAGGCTTGAGCCAGCGGGTAATCATCCGTGATGGTCAGATGGATGACGCCGCGATGGCCGGAAGGCAACATCTCGGCGAACCGCTCTGCGGCGAAGCCTGTCAGTTCCATCGTCGGTTGCCCGCCGCGCAGATTGACCACACCCATGTCACGCCAGAAGACCCCTCGCGAAATGCCGGTTCCCAGAGCTTTGGCGCAGGCTTCTTTGGCCGCAAATCGTTTGGCGTATGAAGCAGCGCGTTCCCGACGTCGCTCCGAACGCTGTCGTTCGTTCTCGGTGAAGACACGCGCAATAAAGCGCTCACCGTGGCGGTCTAGCGTACGTTCGATACGACGGATGTCGATGAGATCGCTGCCTATGCCGACGATCATCGACCAGCCGATGGCTGCGGCTCAAGTTGGGCGGCCCGCCTGCGCGCGTTGTCAGCCAGCCGCTTGCGCCGTGCTTCACGGAAGGCGGCAGTCGCCCAGCGTGTCAGGACGTAGAAGACAAGCGCCACCGCGCCGCCGACTGGCAGGGCACCAATGGTCATCGGTTTGAGCAACGGCTCCCACAGGTGAACGAATTCAAGCTGGCTCAATGCACGACCGAGTTGCAGCGGCACGATCTCTTCGGGCTGGCTGCCATAGAGGATGAAACGACCAGCGGCCAACGTGCTCGCCCAAATGAACGGGAACGTGAAGGGGTTGCCGATCGCGGTACCCAACGCTGAAGCCACGAGATTGCCGCGCATCACCCAAGCGAGAACACCTGCCAGAATGAAGTGGAACCCGAGATAGGGAAGGAAGGAGGCAAAGACACCAGCCGCGACGCCGGCGGCGATGGCATGGGGCGTCGCTGACAACCGCAGGATACGCTTCGTGTAATAGGGTACCGAGCGCCACAATGCCTTGCGCGGCCAAAAGAAGGCCCGCAAGCGCTCCCAAAACCCTAGATTCTTACGTCTCCTGAAGAGCATGTTCTCTCAACGCGCTCCCACAAACCGAGTTGCCTGGCCAGGTTTGCCAACCAGCATCATAAGCCGAAGTCCCTAAGCAACGGTATCACGAAGCACGGGATGCGCTGCTCCGCTCAACGCTAGATAAACATCGTTTCGAGCCGTTCAACAAGTGATCTGTTGCAGGACTTTCGGTTAATGCGATGGCTGCAGCGGGACCATCGAATGGCGTCGCGGGTCCCAGCGCGCAATCGCGCGCAGTCACCCTCACCCGTTAACTCGCTTGACCTCGCTCACGCTTGACGTCTCCTTAAGCTGAGACAGGAGGCGGTTGAGATGCTTGAGGTCCCAAACCTCAAGATCGATAACCATCTCGGTGAAGTCAGGCGCTGTGCGGCCCATGGAGAGCATGGCGATGTTCGCATCGTGATTGGCGACGACCTGCGCGATCTCCGCGAGGGAACCAGGGGCGTTGATGGCCGTCACCGAAATACGTGCAGGAAAACGCTCCTTGTTGTCCTCGTCGATGTCCCAGCGCACATCGATCCAGCGTTCTGGTTGATCGTCGAAGGCGGTCAGGGAGGGTGACTGGATCGGGTAGATGGTGATTCCAGTTCCGGGTTGCAGGATGCCAACGATACGGTCACCGGGAACCGCTCCTTCGGGCGCGAAACTGACCGGCAGGTCGCCGCTGACGCCCCGGATCGGCAATGCGTCCTTACCGGAGCGCGGTTTGGCACGCTTTGTCGACGAGCGTGCGGGGAGCTGGAACAACATGCCGGCTGCATTGCGCAAATTGAACCAACCTTCTTCACGTCGGGTGGAGACGGGCGTGACGCGTTCGTCCTTGTGATCGGGGAAGACTGCCTTCATGACATCGAGCGAGGAGATCTCACCTCGACCGACAGCTGCCAGCACATCCTCGACATCCTTGCGGGCGAGGCGATGCAATACAGGCTTGAGCGCGTCTTTGGAGAAGGACTTGCCTCCCCGTTCAAATGCTCGTTCCAATATACGGGTGCCCAGACCCGAATACTGTTTGCGGATGGCAATCTTGGTTGCTCGGCGGATGGCCGAACGCGCCTTTCCGGTAACGACGACCGACTCCCAGGCAGCCGGCGGCACCTGCGCCTTTGAGCGGATGATCTCGACCTCGTCGCCGTTCTTCAACTCGGTCATCAGCGGCATTATGCGTCCATTGACCTTGGCGCCAACGCAAGAATCGCCGACATCGGTGTGGACGGCATAGGCAAAGTCGATTGGCGTTGCACCTCGTGGCAGCGCGATCAAACGCCCTTTGGGCGTGAAGCAGAAGACCTGGTCGCGGAACAGTTCCAGTTTCGTGTTTTCAAGGAATTCCTCGGGATTATCGCCTTCCGACAACGCTTCAATCGTCTGGCGCAGCCACGCATAGGCATTCGTTTCCTTGGAGATGGCATGATTGGCGCTGTTGGTAACGCTGGCGCCATCCTTGTACAGCGAGTGTGCGGCAACGCCGTATTCGGCAACATGATCCATCTCGCGCGTGCGGATCTGCAATTCCACGCGCTGGCGCGATGGACCAACAATTGTGGTGTGAATGGAGCGGTAATCGTTCTGCTTTGGCGTTGAGATATAATCCTTGAAGCGCCCGGGAACCATCGGCCATGTCGTATGGATGGCGCATAACGCCTTGTAGCAATCCTCGACGGTGCCCGTGATGACGCGAAAGCCGAACACGTCCGAGAGTTGCTCGAACGAAAGTGCCTTGGACTCCATTTTCCGGAACACCGACCAAGGCTTTTTCAGTCGTCCTTTGACCTTCGCATCAATCTCATACTTCTGAAAAAGCTTCGACAGAGCCGATTCGATGTCCCCAATGACATGACGGTTGCGCTCCGAGAGTTCCGACAGGCGTTCGGTGACAGCGCGATACGCCTCCGGATTGGTGTAGCGAAAAGAGAGTTCCTCCAGCTCCTCTCGCATATCCTGCATGCCCATACGCCCTGCCAGCGGCGCATAGATGTCCATGGTCTCTTCAGCGATGCGGAGACGCTTGTCTTCCCGCATGTGATCGAGCGTGCGCATGTTGTGCAGACGATCGGCAAGCTTGACCAGCAGAACCCGCACATCCTTTGATATTGCCAGCAGCAGCTTGCGCAGGTTCTCCGCCTGCTCGGCCTTTTTGGAGACCAGATCGAGCTTCTTGAGTTTGGTCAGTCCCTCGACCAAACCGCCCATATCGGGACCGAAAAGCTGATCGATCTCCTGGCGTGTCGCGGACGTGTCCTCGATCGTGTCGTGCAGCAGGGCCACGGCGATCGTCGACTCGTCCAGATGCATGTCTGTGAGGATCGCGGCAACTTCTAGAGGATGCGAAAAATACGGATCCCCAGAGGCCCGCTTCTGATGTCCATGCTTCTGCATGGCATAGACGTATGCCTTGTTGAGCAGGGCTTCATTGGCGTCCGGCTTGTAGCGCTGCACGCGCTCGACAAGCTCGTACTGGCGCATCATTCGAGTATGTTCCGTTCGCGCTATACAAGATCAGGCGCCGCGAGTTGTCGCGACGCCTGATCTAGATAGACACGATTTCCGTCGGGCGGAAGTCCCGCTCCAACTTCACCTAGAAATCGTCGTTCTTTTCCGGAGCGACAAGCCCTTCGATCCCTGCCAGGAGCTCTTCTTCGCTCATGCGGTCAAACGCAATGACCTCCTCCGGCATTTCCTGCTCTACTTCGGCAGCCTGGGAAATCTGCTCGGGAATGTCCGCCTCGGGCTCGTCAACTTCCACATGCTTCTGCAGCGAGTGGATCAGGTCTTCCTTGAGATCGCCTGGTGCGAGCGTCTCCTCCGCGATTTCGCGCAACGCCACGACGGGGTTCTTGTCGTTGTCGCGATCGACGGTAATCGCAGCGCCCTGCGAGATCAGGCGGGCGCGGTGACCGGCAAGTAGGACCAGCTCGAAGCGGTTCTCAACCTTGTCGATGCAATCCTCAACGGTGACGCGGGCCATGCAGTGCCCCTTTCATGGATGGGAATTTCGGGATTTGGAGCCGTCAATATCTCGAACGAACCCGAAATACAAGACGATAGCTGGTCGCGCCTCGTTCCGCTAGCGCATTTGGGGCGGAAGAAAGCTGAGTTTCGCGCTCCATATTTTTAACTTCTGATGCAGTTCGCGAAAACGTGAACAAATAATTGTTGGACGGCTATTGATTCCCTTTGAAAGGCGACACTGCAGCGCTAAGTGAAATAGATGGTCCCTGGTTTCGCATCAATTTGCCAGAAACCGGTCGTCACATGTTGAATTATTTGTTTTAGGCAGGGCTTTTGGGGAATGTTTGACGCGCGCGAAAAGATCGCACTCTTCATCGACGGCGCCAACCTATATGCGACGTCCCGGGCATTGGGTTTCGACATCGACTATCGAAAACTTCTGCGAAATTTCCAGCAGAAGGGGCATTTTGTTCGCGCTTACTACTATACCGCGCTGATCGAGGATCAAGAGTATTCCTCGATACGCCCGCTGATCGACTGGTTGGACTACAATGGATACAAAGTCGTCACAAAGCCGGCAAAGGAATACACGGACGCGGCCGGGCGCCGGAAGATCAAAGGAAACATGGACATAGAGTTGACGATCGACGCGCTGGAACTGGCGCCGGTTATCGAGCACTATGTCATCTTTTCGGGCGACGGCGATTTTCGTACACTGGTCGAAGCATTGCAACGGCGCGGCCGGAAGGTCTCGATCGTTTCCACCATGGCTTCCCAACCGCCTATGATTTCGGATGATTTGCGCCGCCAAGCAGACTGCTTCATCGATCTTGCTTCACTCAAGGCCGAGATCGGTCGCGATCCTTCTGAGCGGCCAGCCCGTCGCAGCGAGCCTGATAATGACCTCGAAGACGCCGACGACTGATGAAGCATGATGTGGCGGGGGCCGAACCGCCTCGAGACTGCCCGCTTTGCCCACGCCTGCATGGCTTCATCGCTTCCTGGCGCGAGCGCGAGCCTGACTGGTTCAACGCGCCCGTGCCGACCTGGGCCGATGCACGTGGCGACGAGCATGTGCGCCTGTTGGTGGTCGGCCTGGCGCCGGGTCTCCGGGGCGCCAACCGCACCGGTCGTCCGTTCACCGGCGATTATGCGGGCGATCTACTTTACCGCACGCTGGTCAATTTCGGCTTTGCCAAAGGCACATTCGAGGCCAGCCCTGATGACGGGCTGGAACTCTTCGGTTCGGCCGTCACCAACGCAGTGCGTTGCGTACCGCCGGAAAACAAGCCTGTCGGCGCCGAGATCAACACCTGCCGGTCCTTCCTGACGCCAACACTTGAACGCTTCCCCAACCTTAGTGCCATCGTCACCTTGGGCACAATCGCGCATCAATCGACGGTGCGGGCATTGGGCTGCCGGGTACAGGCACACCCATTCGGCCACGGGACGAGGAACCAAATCGACGGCTTGGCGATCTTTTCCAGCTATCACTGCTCTCGCTACAACACGAATACCGGCCGCCTGACCGAGCCCATGTTTCGGGACGTCTTCGCGGCGGTGCGTGAGCACCTGGAAGGTCTTGCCGTCTAAAGCAAGGCTCGTGCGCCCATCCAGAGCGCCATGCCGATCATCATCAAATTCTCCGTCAAGGAGACGAAACCCAGCGGCACGCGGCTGGAGCCGCCGACACAGGCGCATTTCAGTTCGCGCCGATCTATGTAGACGGCCTTAAGCACCGAGACCGCTCCAATCGTCCCTATGAACAAAGCCACTGGAGCGGCCAGCCAGATCAATGCACCGGCGATCATGAGGATGCCGGCCAGCGCCTCGCCGAAAGGATAGAGATAGGCATATCGAACCCAGCGCTGGGCCAGCAGGTCGTAGTTCAGGAACATGGTCGAGAAGTTTTCCAGATCCTGAAGTTTCTGGGTTGCCAGAATGCACATCGACAGGGCAATAAACCATTCTGCTGCGCGTTGCGTGAAGATCGTTCCGAAAGCAAACCAGCTGAAGGCCAGAGCGGCCAGCGCGCTGATCGCGAAGATGGCGACTACCGGCTGGTAACTGGTCTCATCTTCACCCGGGATCGTTTCACCAAAGTGTATCCTTAAATCGTCATAGCCACCGATCCGCTGGCCGCCAATGAAGGTCTGTGGTGTCGTCTCAACCCCATGTTCCTTCTTGAACTGCTCGGTTGCCTCGCGGCTTTCGAGCCAATGGTCCGCGACTTCGAAGCCTTTGGATTCCAGCAGCGCTTTCGATTTGAGGCCAAACGGGCACAGGTGCTTTTCCATGACCATGCGATAGAGCTTGGCACTCCTTCCTGCGCTCTGCTCACGAGTATTCTTCACTTGCGCCTGATCCCGCATGTCTTCCTTGCCTTATCTGGATGCCGTCCATGGGAGAATGCCTCTTTTGAGGGACGGTTCCGCCCGCCGGAGACGGCATTTGATCTGGAACTGCATCGAAATCGGCATGTTCTCACTGGACGAGGGACCTTCGCCGTGGTCCGCTTCGCCACCTTCACGGGAGGAGAATGGGATGATCGAGAAGGTCGACGTCATCATCATCGGTTCAGGCACGGCCGGCCTGTCTGCCTTGAGGGAGGTGCGTCGCGAGACCGATAGCCTCCTGCTGATCAATCATGGTTCCTGGGGCACAACGTGCGCTGCAGTGGGCTGCATGCCGTCAAAGGCACTGATCGAGGCGGCCAATGCGTTTCACGCCCGACACCGCTTTGATGACTTCGGCATCGAAGGGGCGCGGGAGCTTCATGCAGCCATCCCCGCCGTCTTGGACCGTGTCAGGCGACTCCGTGATGGTTTCGTCAAGGGACCCGAAAGCATCCGGGACGATCTCGGCGAACGCGCGATCGCCGGACGGGCTAGGATTCTGGGACCGGACCGCGTCTCGATCGACGGCCGCGAGATCGCTGCCGACAGCATCATCATTGCAACGGGCAGCAGCCCTGTGGTGCCAGACGACTGGCAGAGCTTCGGGGACCGAATTCTGACAACCGATACTTTGTTCGAGCAGACGACACTGCCGGCGCGCATGGCCGTTGTGGGTCTTGGCGCGATCGGCGCAGAGATGGCGCAGGCACTGTCGCGGCTTGGTTTGGACGTCACCGGTTTCAGCACCTCGAAGACCTTGGCCGGCCTCTCCGACCCTGAAGTCGCGGCTGCCTTCCACCGGCTGTTCAGCAAGGAAGTTGCCTGCCATCTCGGCTCGCCGGCAATGCTGACCGACACCGGGAACGGTATCCTGGTCGAAAGTGACGATGGGTCATTTGTTGCCGATGCCGTGCTGGCCGCGATAGGCCGGCGACCAAATATCGACGGGCTGGGCCTCGAATCGCTTGGCGTCGAACTCGATGATGACGGCATGCCGCCGGTCGATCCGACGACCATGCGGATTGCCGATTTGCCTGTCTATCTCGCCGGTGACGCAAATGGTGATCTGGCGATCCTGCACGAGGCGGCGGATGAAGGGCATATTGCTGGACGAAATGCAGTCGGCGGTCGAGTTGACCGCTATTGCCGGCGCACCCAGCTCGGCATCACCTTCACATCCCCGGGCGTAGCGCGGGCCGGAACTCGGTGGGCCGATCTGGAGGCCCATGATGTCGTGATCGGCAGCGTCGACTTTTCTCGTCAGGGGCGAGCGCGATTGGGCGAACGCAATGCCGGTCTCATGCACATCTACGCCGACAAGAAGACAGGGTGCCTGCGCGGCACCGAAATGTGCGTGCCGGCTGCAGAACACATGGTGCATTTGCTGGCGCTGGCCATCGAGCACAAGATGACCGCGCAGGACGTGTTGTCCATGCCGTTCTACCACCCCGTTCTTGAGGAGGGCCTGCGTAGCGCGCTCCGGCAGATCGCCCGGCAACTCCCCGGCAAGGGTGGCTCGGACCTGTCGAATTGTCCGGACGTGGGCTTCGAGGCGCTGGATTGAGCTGAGTCCTACGCTCTACCCCCGCTCCTTTAGCAGCCTCGCCTTTTCGCGGCCCCAGTCGCGCTTCTTCTGGGTTTCGCGCTTGTCGTGGAGCTTCTTGCCCTTGGCGGTCGCGAGCAGCAGCTTGGCACGGCCCTGCTCGTTGAAATACATCCTGAGCGGCACCATGGTCATGCCCTCGCGCTCGACCGCCTGAGACAGGCGCGCCATCTCGCGCTTGTTCAAGAGCAGTTTGCGCCGGCGCTTGGGCTCATGGTTGAAGCGGTTGCCGCCGGAATATTCGGGCACGTAGGAATTGATCAGCCAGATCTCACCATCCTCGACCGAGGCGTAGGATTCCTGGATGTTCGCCTTGCCCTCGCGCATCGATTTGACTTCGGTGCCGGTCAGGACGAGACCGGCCTCAAGCGTATCCTCGACCGCGTAGGAGAACCGCGCCTTGCGGTTCTCGGCGATCGTCTTGCCCTTATTTTCGCGTTTTGGTGCCATGGCGCTTCAACTGGGCATCGCGCCCTAATTGATCAAGCCCGCATGGCGCATGGCCGCGTCGATCTGTGCAGCTGTCGCCGGTTCCACATCGACCATGGGCGAGCGCACCGTCGCCTCCATCTTGCCGAGCCGCGACAGGGCATATTTGGCCCCGGCCGGATTGGGTTCGATGAACAGCGCCTTGTGCAACGGCATCAGCCGGTCCTGCAACTCGATGGCGCGGGCGCGGTCGCCCCCATTCACGCTGGCCGCCTGGAACTCCGCGCACAGGCGAGGCGCAACGTTGGAGGTGACCGATATGCAGCCGACACCGCCATGGGCATTGAAACCAAGCGCCGTGGAGTCCTCACCCGAAAGCTGGATGAAATCCGGACCGCAGGTCGCACGCTGCTCCGACACGCGATCGACCTTTGCCGTGGCATCCTTTACGCCGACAATGTTCGAAAACTCGGAAACGAGCGCGCCCATTGTCTCCGGCGTCATGTCGATGATCGAGCGGCCGGGAATATTGTAGATGAAGATCGGCAGGCTGGTGGACCGCGCTATCGCAGCAAAATGCGCGTGAAGCCCGCGCTGATTTGGCTTGTTGTAGTACGGCGTCACAACGAGCAGCGCATCGGCGCCAACCTTCTCGGCATGCTCGGCCAGCCAGATGGCCTCATCAGTCGAGTTGGATCCCGCACCGGCAATGACCGGCACGCGACCGGCCGCAATCTCCACGCAGCACTCGACCACACGCAGATGTTCTTCGTGACTGAGCGTCGGCGATTCGCCCGTCGTGCCGACCGGCACGAGCCCGTTGGTCCCTTCCGCAATCTGCCATTCGACAAATTCACGAAATCTTGTTTCGTCGAAATCACCCTCGCGGGTAAACGGCGTCACCAACGCTGTGATGGACCCCTTGAACATGAACACCCCGGTCTGTCTCGATAGGGGCGCCAGCCGTGCGGCGGCATGCCCCGCGCGCCACGAAGGCGCCTGATCGGCGCCTTCTAGCCCAATGTCGCGACCCACACCATAGTCTTGTCGTCTTGGCCAGCCAAATAGCCGGCGAATGGAACAATCAATGCCGCAGCGCTAACCTTTGGTTTACGCTCTTTTCACTGAAGGGTGGCAATGCTGGCAAAACCCCAAGTCGCAACAGCGCCCTTTAACAAAGACCAGGATCGTCGATTGATGCCCGTACGTCAGCATCGCAGCGCCAGAACTGCCCTCGCCTCCTTCGCCGTGGCTGCCGGACTATCGTTCCCGGCCGTCGCCGAAGTGATGATGCCGGAGAACGTGCCTATACCGCGACCGCGCCCCTACGACATGTCGTCGGCGCCACAAGGCGTCAGCGCCTTCACGACGAGTTCCGTTGCGGCCCAGTCCGCAGCGGCTCAGGCTGCCAATCTCGTGGTCGGCGGCGATATATCGAGGCTGCGTGCGGGACTCGACGCCCTCGGATCTGGCAATGCGGCAAGAGCCCGTTCCGTTCGGGACAGCCTTCCAGCCAATTCGCTCGATCGTGCGATCCTGGCCTGGGCAATCGCGATCTCCGGCGACAGCAACGTTCCCAGTAGCGAAATCGCGCAGGCAGCCCGTGAACTGCAGGCCTGGCCGGGCATGACCGCGTTGCGCAACAATTCGGAGCGCGCGCTCTATCGCGAAAATCCAGGGCCGCAGGGTGTCCTTCGCGCCTTTGGCGATACCGCACCCCAGACAATCGAGGGCGCCATTGTTCTTGCCCGCGCGCATGTGTCTGTCGGCAATCTCGATCGCGCCCGCGCGGTCCTGTCACCGTTCTGGCGCACGGAGCGGCTCGAGGCCGATCAGGAGACCGCGATCATCCGCGAGTTCGGCCGCATCATTCCGGCCGCCGACCATCGTCACCGCATGGAACGCATGCTCTATATAGACCGCGTCCGCTCGGCCGAACGTGTCGCGTCCCTTGCTGGTGGCGAAGCGCTGACAAAGGCCTGGGCCGCTGCCACCAGGGGCGAACGCAATGCGATCGCCCTTCTGGACGCCGTGCCGCAGGCACAACGCTCGGCCGGCTGGCACTTTGCCAAGGCACGTTATCTGCGGCGCACTGCCGAGAAATACCGCGATGCCGCGCAGGTCATGCTGCAAGCCCCGAACGACCAGTCGCTGCTGATCGACCCCGAGGCCTGGTGGTTCGAACGGCGGGTGCTGTCGCGCGAGATGCTCGACCTTGGAGATGCCCAGAGCGCCTATCGCATCGTTGCAGGCCATCGCGGGGGCACACCAGCGACCCAGGTCGACGCGGCCTTTCATGCGGGCTGGTTTGCCTTGCGGGCTCTGAATGATGCGCGCAATGCGCATACCCACTTCGCGCGCATCGTCGAGATTGCGGAAGGTCCGATTTCGCTGTCGCGCGGCAATTACTGGCTTGGGCGCGCAGCCGAAGCCGGCGGCCCAGGCAATGCTCGGCAATATTATGAGCGCGCCGCGGTCCATGGCACGGCCTTCTATGGCCAGCTGGCTGCCGCAAAGCTCGGGCGCAACACGATCCCCGCCGATTTCCCCAGCGCATCCGACGCCGACCGCCGCAATTTCCAGAACAGGCAGGCCGTACAGGCGATCCGCCGCCTCGAGGAGGCAGGCCACCAGTCCCGCGCAGACATTCTCTACCGCGACCTGGCTCGGCAGTTGACGAGCCCGGGCGAGCTTGCGCTGCTGGCCGTGATGGCGGAGCGGCGCAGCCATTTCCTGTCGCTCCGAGTGGGTAAATGGGCTGCCGCGCGAGGCCTTGAGGTTGGGGCGCTCGCCCATCCTGTCGGCGCCATCCCCTCTTCCGCCAACATCTCGATGGCCGGAAAGGCACTTGCCTATGCCATTGCGCGTCAGGAGAGCGAGTTCAATGTCGGGGCACGTTCCGGCGCCGGCGCGCTCGGTATCCTCCAGCTTCTGCCAGGTACCGCAAGGGACATGGCACGAAAGATCGGGGTAACGTTCAACCAGGCCCGCCTCACCACGGATGCCGGCTACAACGCCGCACTCGGCGCTGCCTATCTCGGCGAGCAGCTCGAACGGTTCGGCGGCTCCTACATCCTCACTTTCGTTGCCTACAATGCCGGCCCCACGCGCGCGCGGCAGTGGAGCGAACGCTATGGCAATCCAAGCGGCCAGAGCATCGAGGCCGTGGTTGACTGGATCGAGCGTATCCCCTTCACCGAAACGCGCGGCTATGTGCAGCGGGTCATGGAGAATTATCAGGTCTACAAGATGCGCCTTTCGGGCCGCATGGATATTGTGGGAGATCTGACGCGCGGGCGGCGGTAACCGGGAGCATGCCAGAGGCCCTGCCCTATCGCGAGCACTTCATCACGGCCGAGGATGGTCTGCGTCTTTATGCACGCGAGTATGGCAGGGAACGGCCGGGTTCGCTTCCCGTCATTTGCCTGCCAGGGCTCAGCCGCAACTGCCGCGACTTTCATCCGCTGGCGCTGCACCTGTCGCAAGATCCCGAACTGCCCCGTCGTGTCATCGCGATCGACTATCGTGGTCGGGGGGGCTCCGAGAAGGATAGCGACTGGACCAACTATAATGCGCTGACCGAGGCGCGCGACGTTGCCTGCATACTCACGTGTCTCGGCATCGAGCACGCAACGTTTGTTGGCACATCACGCGGCGGAATCGTCACCATGATGTTGTCGGCGATCAGGCCGGCGGCGGTCGCCGCGGTCGTCTTGAACGATTCCGGGCCCGTGATCGAAGGTGCAGGCATCGCCCGCATCCGGCAGCAACTGCGCAAGATGCCCCGGCCGCGCAGCTTCGAGGAAGCAGCCGCATTGCAGCGCAAGGCCAATGGCGGTCAGTTTCCAGCCCTTTCAGACGAGGACTGGCAAAGACAGGCACGCGCCACCTACAGCGATCACAAGGGTCGTCCGGTCCCCGATTTCGATCCGAGGCTGCTGAAGACCCTCGACGCCATCGATTTCTCGATCCCCCTGCCGACCCTGTGGCCTCAGTTCCTCGGGCTCGCCGGCGCCAGCCTCATGGTGATTCATGGCGAAAACTCCGACGTGCTTTCGGCCGAGACCGTTGAGACGATGAAGGGGCTTCGGCCGGACATGACCGTCGTCACCGTCCAGGGCCAGGGCCATCCGCCCCTTCTCGAAACGGCCGGGCTGCGCGAGGCGATCAGCGCGTTCCTGTCACGGGTCGAGCGCACCACCTGACGTCACCGACTGCAATCGGTTCCCAACAAAGATCTTTGGCCACGTCGCGGACCGTTCACTTTCATTTGAGCCCGAACACGTCAGCGTTTTTTGGAACGGCGGCCTGCGCCCATCGTTAGTCGGGCAGGCCCTAGTGGCTGAATGCAAAGGAACGAAGAAGGACAGAAAATGCACATCAAATCAATGATCGCTGCCGCCGCCATCACCGCGTTTGCCGGCACCGCTTTCGCCCAGACCACTGGTGCGACTCAGCCCACCGAGCCGTCCTGGACCGCCGAGGAACAGGCAATGTATGCGGAGAGGGAGCAGCTCTTCGAAGGCTTCTTCATGGATGAGACCTTCGCAGAATTGCGCTCGCCGGAAGAAATGGAGATGGCCTGGAGTGGCATGACCGCCGCGGATCAGGAGGAGCTTCGCGTTTCCTGCGTCGAGGTGCAGACCAATCCACAGGTCTATTCCCAGTCGTTGCAGGATTTCTGCGGCCAGGTTGAGCAGTACTGAGCCAACTGAGCCAGCACTGAAATGAAAAGGCCCGCGATCCGAGGATCGCGGGCCCTTTTATTGTGTCGACTAAGCTCGACTTAGAAGTCGCGCTGGAAGCGCAGACGACCGGTCCAGGTGTCGTTGTCGAAGTCGCGGGTCACGTCACCACGGATGTGGAACTGCGAGACCGGCGTGTAGGACGCGAAGATCTGGCCCTGGTTGTTACCAACGTCGGCGAAGGTGCGGTTATGCTGGAAAGCGAGACCAGCCGAGAAGCCGCTGCCGAAGTTGTGGTTGTAGGAAGCTACGATGCCCCACTGGTTGTTGGTGCCAGCGCCGGTTGCGGTGCCCGGGCCGTACTGAACCCGGTTGTTGCTGCGGTACAGACCGTAGACGCGCAGCTGCGAACCCGGAGCGTTCGGCACGTTCAGCTCGACGCCGAGACGACCACCCCAGCCCTGGGCTGCGGAATCGTAGGCACCGATACCATAGATGCCACCCCATGCCTGAGCATAGGCCAGACGACCGACAACGTTCGGCATGTAGCCGGGCGTGGTGCCAGCAGTCGGATTGTGCTCAAGAGCGACACCGGCATAGAAGCCTTCCGGCGACATGTAGTGGTAGCCGATCATCTGCGAACGCTGGAACGAGTATCCGCCGAGCGAACCGTTCGGCGCGGAGTGCGTGCCGTAGTTGCCGACCGGAGCGCCGAGATACTGGCTGGAGGTGATGAAGTAGGAATCACCGAAGCCCATGAACAGGCCGCCAAGCTGGATTACAGCATGGGTGGCGGTCGCATTAAAGGTGTTCGTACCACGGCCAAGCTCCGAGCCAGCCGACTCGATGATGATCAGGCCGCGCAGCGTGCCCCACTCGGTCTCCGAACGGGAGTCCAGCGTGACGTTGAATTCGCTGGTCTTGTTCCAGTTTTCGCCGTTGCGGGTCGCGTTGCCAGCGGTCATCTGATAGCGGACCCAGCCGCCGATGCGCAGGCAGGTCTCGGTGCCCGGGATGTAGTAGTAGCCAGCACCGTAGACGTCGCAGATGCGGACGTATTCCATCGGCTCCGGCTCGGCGTAGATGATCGGGTCGGCCGCCTGGGCGCCCGAGACGGCCAGCATCGAAGCTGCCGCGGAGCCGAGAAGAAGGCTCTTGATTTTCATTTCCTGACCTCCAGTCA
>Ga0213835_101219_pt1 | contig 17271 bp, 14 predicted proteins | sample SWPATP01_FD_160576 | JGI IMG/M metagenome (GOLD analysis project Ga0213835, IMG submission 160576) | Coastal seawater microbial communities from Marineland, Florida, United States - SWPA TP0 #1 | ecosystem: Environmental > Aquatic > Marine > Coastal | place: USA: Florida | collected 2016-08-05 | reverse complement strand
CCGACAATTCGCAGGACGTGATCGAGGCCTGGGGCAGCGCGCTGAGGAGCGCACGCTGCCCGGTGGCGAACCTGTCGGTGTCGCGCAATATCGGCATCTGCATGGCGCGCGGCGACATCGTCGCCTTCATCGACGACGACGCCATCCCCGAGCCGGAATGGCTCGCGCAGCTGGCGGCGGCCTACGACGGCCCGCTGGTGGGCGCCGCCGGCGGACTGGTGTTCGACCAGACCGGCTACAGCTACCAGTACGAGTATGCGACCGCGACGCGCCTGGCGAACGCCGAATGGCGCAGCGGCGCCAGCGCGGGCCACCTGTGCTTTCCGCGTTCCTTCGAATTTCCCTACCTGCAGGGAACCAATGCCTCCTTCCGCCGCAGCGCCCTGCTCGCGGTCGGCGGCTTCGACGAAGAGATCGAATACTATCTCGACGAAACCGAACTGTGCTGCCGCCTGGTCGACGCCGGCTACCTGATCCGCCAGCTGCCGCACGCCTATGTCCATCACAAGTTCGCGCCGAGTAATATCCGCAACGAACACCGGATTACCCGCTACCGCTACCCGGTGCTGAAGAACAAGCTGTATGTGTCGCTCAAGCACGCGCGCAGCCACCTGCCGCTCGAGGCCATCCTCGAGGACAACCGGCGCTTCGCCGCGCGCGAGGCGCAGGACGTGGAATTCCATATCGCGGGCGGACGGCTGCCGGCGAGCGAGCGGGCGCTGTTCGACGAGCAGCGCCAGGCCGCCTGGGAGCGCGGACTGGCGCGCGGGCTGTCGGGCAGCCACGAAACCATCACGCCGGAAAAGCGCGCCGCCTTCGCCGGCGAGTTCAGGCCGTTCGACCGGGTCATCGCCGCGCCGGCGCCGAAGGCGATCGTCTTCATCGCACGCCGCTTCAGTGACACCGAGGCGCGGCTGGCGCACGCCCTCGGCGCGGATGGCCACATCGTCTGCGTCGTCACCGAAAGCCCCGACGTCAACCGGGTCGATTTCGAGGAAGGGGTCTGGATGCACCGGCTCGCGGCGCAGGATGCCTGGGACTGGCCCGCCGCCGCCCGTGGCGAACTGGTGCGCATCGCCCGCCACCGCCGCATCGACGTCGTCGAAGCCGCATTCGCCGGAGCGGAAGCGGCCGCACTGCTCGACGACGCTGCCGCCTGGCCGCTGGTCGTGAGCGCGACCGCCGCGCTTTCCTGGCCCCTGTCTCCCCTGCAACTGGCGCTGCTCGGCTACGCACAGGCGGTACGCTGCGCCGACCCGGCAACCGAGGCGCGGCTTGCGCAGGCGCGCGGGGCGCCCTTCGAAGGCCAGGCCTTGGTATTGCACCCGGCCCCAGCCGGGGCTGCGGCGTCAGGCCAGGCGCACCAAGACCGGCACTGACCTTTTATTTCCCCTTTGTTATCCAGACCCTGACACCGATGCCAACCAGCCCAGTCCAGAAAAATACCGATATCGAAGCCTTGCGCGCGCTGGCGATCGTCTTCGTCATCATGGCGCACATCGGCCGCCTGCTGCCGGCCAATCACTGGTACACCGGGATCATGGGGCAAGCCGGCTTCGGCTTCGGCGTCGATATCTTCTTTTGCGTCTCCGGGTTCATCATTACCCAATCCCTGATGCGCCACATGCCGGAGCGGCCGGCCCCGGCACTGCTGTGGCAGATCGCCGGGCCCTTCCTGACAAGGCGCTTCTGGCGCCTGATGCCGTCCGCGCTGTTCTGGATCCTGGCGCTGGTGCTGGCGGCGGCCGTCCTTGACGGCAAGGGCACCTTGCTGTCCTTCCCGGGCTCGCTGAAACCGGCCCTGCAGGCAATGCTGCAGGTCTTCGACTTCACCTTCGCCAGCTGCCGCGATGCGGGAACTTGCGGTGAATTCGGGATCTACTGGAGCCTTTCGCTGGAAAACCAGTTCTACCTGGTGCTGCCGGTGCTGGCGGTCTGCGCCGGCCGCCGCCTGCTGCCCCTCGTGTTCCTGGGGGCGTTCGCGGCGCAGTTCTTCATCGAGCGCCAATTGACGACCCCCACCCCGTTCCTGTGGGCGCTGCGAACCGACGCCATCTGCCTCGGCGCGCTGCTGGCCTTGGTCAGCCACAGGGCAGCCTACCGCGACATGGAGCCGACCGTACTGCGTGTCCCGCTGGCGGCGTCGATCCTGGTTGCCTTTGTCCTTGCCCTGATGGCGGGCATCACCGTGGCGCGGGCGCCGGTCGCCCATGCGATGGGCATCACCGCCCTCTTGTGCGGCTTGCTCACCTGGATCGCCAGCTACGACCGGTGCTACCTGACGCGCAACCGCCTTGCGCGGGCCCTTGCCGTGTACATCGGCTCGCGCTCGTATGCGATCTACCTGACCCACATGCTGGCGATGTCGCTGACGGCCTGGATGGTACAGCGCGCCCCGCTGTCCGCACTGGTGCAGGCCTGCGGGCCGGGCGCGAGCGTCGCGCTGTTCCTCGTCCTGACCGGCCTGTTCTCGGAATTTAATTACCGCGTGATCGAGATGCCGCTGCGGGCCTATGGCAAGAAGCGTTCCGCGGCCATGACGGGGGAACCGGACGCCGGCATCGCACAGACCGATGCCTTACCGAAGGCATCGACCGCGCCCTCAGCCTGATTCCTGAAGTGTTCACCGGCAACGCGCAGGCGGCCTACGGATATGGAACTGATACAATGCGGCAAAAAAATAGACGACCCAGCCCTTCTTCCCGACCGCCGCGCCGTTTGCCTTGCCAGTGCGGCGCACGCTGAAGCGGTCACGGCCATCTGGCCGACCTTATTGACAACATCGCCCATGACAACCACTACTTCCGCCGGCGCGCGCGGTCCGGCATTACATGCGCTGACCTCGCTGCGTTTCTTTGCAGCCGCAATGATCGTCATCCATCACACGCATAGCTATTTCGGCTTCGGGACGGACCTGGCGTCGAAAATCGCACTCGACCGCGGTGTTTCGTTCTTCTTCGTCCTGTCCGGCTTTATCCTGTTCTACGCCCACCAGGGGATGGAGAACGGCGGGAATATGTCCAGGTTCGTCGTCTCGCGGGTGGCGCGCATCTGGCCGCCGCACTTCGCGATGGCCTTGTGCGTCCTGGTCGCTTTGCCCTATCCGCATGGGTATCCGGGCTCGACGCCCGGAGTGGGCACTTACCTGGTGAACCTGTTGCTGCTGCAGTCGTGGATTCCCATGCCCAGCTTCACGTTTGCCCTGAACGGGCCGTCGTGGAGCCTGGCCACCGAGCTGTTCTTCTACGTCTCCTTCCCTTTCCTGATCAGGAACTGGCGCCGTACCCGCTGGGCCAAATTCGCCTTCTGCTGCCTGCTGGGACTGGCAGCCGTCGGACTGGGCAGCGCGATGCACGCACCCGTGCTGCCTTGGGGCGAGAACGGCCTCTACGCACAAGGGTTTGTCTTCTTCCTGCCGCCGGCGCGCATCGTCGAATTCTGCCTTGGCATGCTTGCCGCGTCGATCTGGCTCGGATGGCGCACGCTCGCCGGGCGCTTCGGCAGCGCCGGCTGGACCGCCATCGAACTGTTCGCCTGTGCGCTGACGGCCTGGGCGCTGATGTACATGGGGCGCTTGCCGGGCTGGATCGGCGTGCCGGACGGGCTCGGATCGATGTGGCTGTCGCAAATCAGCTGCGCGCCCGTGTTTGCCCTGCTGATCCCGGTGCTTGCCTATGGCAAGGGCCTGGTCTCGCGCGCGCTCGCGGCACGCTCGCTGGTGCTGCTCGGCGAAATCAGTTTCGCCCTGTACCTCGTGCATTCGCCGATCGCCCAGATCCTGTTCGCCTACCCGGGATTCACCCGGATCGCCTCGATGGAAACGCAAATGGCGCTCTACTGGGCACTCTCGCTGCTTGCCGCCTGGGCCATGTGGAGCCTGATCGAGAAGCCGGGACGCGAGCTGATCGTGTCGTTCTACGATCGCCGCCGCCGTGCGAAGGCCCCGGTCACGGCCTGAACCCGGCACGGCCCGCTGTATAAAAAATGACACGGCAAATCGCCGATGTTAAAATCTACAGCTGACCTGCCGACGGCGTCCTCGCCGCGCAGGAGCGGGCCGGGCATCTCCGCCGGCCCGGCGGTCCGCCATCTTCCACCGGGGTCGCCATTGCCTGCCCTGCCGCGAGCGGCGCCGGCGCAGGCGCCCGCACGGGTGCATTCACATTGTTGAGATCGATCCATGCTTGCGCGACTACCTGTTTTCCTGCGATTCACCATGTTGTCGGGCTTCGGCTGGCTCCTTGACCTGTCCAGCTTCCTGTTCCTGGTCGACGGCGCCGGCGTCCCGGCCGGCGTGGCCAACATCGTTTCCTCGTTTGTCGGCGTGACCTTCGTCTGGTTCACCTCGGTCGGCATGATCTTCGGCCGCACGGGTGCGCGACGCGTGAGCTTCCTGGCCAGCTACTGGCTGTTCCAGCTCGCCTCGATCCTGTGCTATTCGCAGTTCCTGCACATGGTGATGCCGTATTTCGCGATGCCGGGCGCGCCGGCCTGGCTGGCCGCCCATACCGCGCTCGCCGCCAAGATCTTCGTCACCCCATTCAACCTCGTCACCAATTTCCTGTTCATGCGTTTCCTGACACGCTACATGGAACAGCCCACCCAAAGCGAATCCTGATATGGCTGCAGCCTCCCCCCGCATTCTCGTCTTCATCCCGGCCTACCGTTGCGCGGCCCAGATCACGCGCGTCATCGACCAGTTCGACGCCGACGTGACGCCCTGGATCGACACCGTGCTGGTGGTCGACAACCGCTCGCCCGACAACACGCTCGAGGCGGCCATCGCGCGCGGCCGCGAAAAGATTACCGGCTGCAATTTCATCGCCTGGCGCAATGACGACAACTATGGCCTGGGCGGTTCGCACAAGGCGGCCTTCCGCTACGCCATCGAACAGGGCTTCGATCACCTGGTGGTGCTGCATGGCGACGACCAGGCCGATATCCACGACCTGATTCCCCAACTCAAGGCGGGCGCCCACCTCCAGGCCGACTGCCTGCTGGGCGCGCGCTTCATGCCGGGCAGCCGCCTGAAGGGCTATTCCTGGTTCCGCACCTTCGGCAACCGCGTCTACAACGCGCTGTTCTCGCTGGGAACCATGCGCCGCATCTACGATCTCGGCTCGGGCCTGAACATGTACCGCCTGGCCGCCTTCCGCGAGTTCTACTACAAGCCTTTCCCGGACGACCTCACGTTCAATTACGCGATGCTGCTGGCCAGTTACGACCGGCGCCAGCAGGTGCGCTTCTTCCCGATCAGCTGGCGCGAGGACGACCAGGTCTCGAACGTGCGCCTGTTCCGCCAGGCCTTCAAGGTGCTCGGCATCCTCGGCAGCTATGTCGTGCGCCGCGGCGCCTTCCTGGCCACCGACATGCGCGCCAAACCGTTCGAGGCATACACCGGGCAGATCCAGCATCGCCACGGCCCGGCCGCCTGAGCCGCATGCCAGGCATGTCCCGTATCCTCACTTCGCGCACCACGGCCTACCTGGCCATCCTGCTGGCGGTCGTGCTGGGCTGGCTGTGGTGGCGGATCCCGGCCCTGGCCGTCTTCGCCCAGCGCACCGACGGCCTGTGGCTGCTGGGCGTGACGGCGCTCTACCTGTGCTCGCACATCTGCCGCATGCTGCGCCTGGTGCTGCTGACCCTGGACGAACGCGACCAGGCCTTTCCGCTCATCACGGCCCATACGCTGACGGCCTTCCCGAGCAGCTTCCTGCCATTGAAAATCGGCGAGATCCTGCGCCTGGCCGGCTTTTTCCATGTGTATGGCGGGCGCCGCAAGGCGCTGGCGGTCTGGCTGGCCGAACGCTTCGGCGACGTGCTCGTGATCGCCGCCTTCATCTGCGCGCTGTACCTGTTCAATGTGGGCGTGCCGGCCTCGATGCGGGTCGTGTTCGTGCTGTTCCTGATTGCCGCGCTGGGCGGGCTGTTCGCCTTGTTCGCCGTGGCCAAGGTGTCGCTCTACCTGAACCGCCACCTGGTGCTGGCCAGCCACCGGCCGCGCGGACTGGCCCTGCTGCGCGCCAGCCACTCCCTGCGCCGCCTCGAGCAGGACATCCGCAAATCCGTCGAAGGACGCCTGGCGGCGATCCTGCTGTTCTCGGTGCTGATCTGGGCGATCGAAATCCTGGCCCTTTCGCTGTTCGTGAATCAATTTACCCATGGTGAGCCAGACTTCGCCTCGCTGTTCATGGCCGGCCTGCTGACGAGCGTACTGGGTGGCGCCGGCGACGTCGCCAGCATCTTTGGCCTGTATCAGTCGCTCGCGCTGGTGGTGCTGACTATTATCTTCCTTGCCGCGACCTGGACCGCGGCGCGTATCCGGTTATCGAGAACCTGACATGTCTGACCTCCACAAGAATATCCTGCTGATCCTGGACGACCGCGAGTTCGCCAGCGAAGAAGTGCGCAGCCTCGTCGGGCCGCGCCGCTACGGCGACATCATCTACAAGCGGCGCGCCGTGGTCGAGCATTTCCGCGCCGCGCTGCCGGAATGGGCGCGCGCGCGCCTGATCCACCTGCGCGGCAGCGACGACCTGGCGCTGGCGCGCGCCGCACTCGAGGCCAGCGGCGAGGACAGCGCCCTGTGCGTGATCGCCGGACGCGCCGGTTTCGTCCAGTCCGAGCGGCTGTTCCAGCTGGTCGAACGCCTGCCGTATGCCGAGGAAGATTTCACCGACCGCCTGTACAACCCCTTGCTCGTTTTCATGCGCAATGCGCACCAGCTGGTGAGCCAGTGGGCCGCCTTCGAGGCCGCGCCGATGCACCTGTGGACCAACAGCTGGCAGGGCAGCCAGCGCGTGCAGTCCGTGGTGCCGCTCGACCTGTCGCGCATCCGCGATTTCCTGGCCTTCATTTCGGGGTCGACGGCGACGCGCCATTTCAATGAAGTGGCGATCGACGAGTATTACTACACCAAGCGTTCCTCGGACAAGCGCAAGATGCGCGCCGAATCGGCCTTCTACGGGCTGGTGCCGGAGGGCATGCGGCCGTGGCTGATCCAGCCCTTCGACTTCCAGGACGAAGGCGAACGCGCGTCCTACAAGATGATGCGCTACTACCTGGCCGATGCGGCCCTGCAGTGGGTGCATGGCGCCTTCGACGCCGATACCTTCCCCCCCTTCGTCGAACGCCTGATGTTCTTCCTGTCGGTGCGTCCGACCCGCGCCTGCCCGCGCGCGCAGTCGGCGGCCCTGGCGCGCGAGCTGTTCGTCGACAAGGTCAAGGCCCGCGTCGAGCAATTCCTGGCAGGCGAAGACGGCCGCCGCATCAACCAGCTCGCCGCCAGCGCCACGCCCGGCCTCGACATCTCGCGCCAGCTGGCGCGCTACCTGACGCTCTACGAACGCCATGAGAAGTCGTTCGCGTTCGACCACGCCGCCGTCGGCCACGGCGACCCCTGCTTCTCGAACGTGCTGTACGACCAGCAGCGCTACCTGCTCAAGCTGATCGACCCGAAAGGCGCGGTCACCGAAGAGGAGCTGTGGACCCACCCGCTCTACGACCTGTGCAAGATGTCGCACAGCGCGCTCGGCGATTACGACTTCATCAACAACGGCCAGTACGACATCGGCTTTACCGATCACAACGACATGGTGCTGCGCTTGCGCCACACCAACCATGCGCTGCTGAAGCTGCGGTTCCGCGAAGCGGTCAGGAAGGCCGGCTACAGCGAGCGCATCATGCGGCTCGGCGAAGCCTCGCTGTTCCTGTCGATGCTGCCGCTGCATATCGATTATCCCAACAAGGTCGTCGCCTTCCTGCTCAAGGCGAACCAGATTCTAGACGAGGTTGAAAGTGAATAAAACATTGGACGAAGCCGATGGCATGCTCGTCGTCGACATCGACGGCACCCTGTGCGAGGTCAAGGCGGCCGGCCAGACCTATGCCGACGTGGCGCCCCACCTCGACGTCATCGCCAAGCTGCGCGAATACCAGGCGAAGGGCTACCGGATCCTGCTCTACACCGCGCGCAACATGAAGACCCATGGCAACAACCTGGGCCTGATCAACAAGCACACGGCGCCGGTGCTGCTCGACTGGCTGGCGCGCTGGGACGTGCCGTATGACGAAATCCTGTTCGGCAAACCGTGGCCGCGCACCAAGGGCTTCTATATCGACGACCGCGCGATCCGTCCGGACGAGTTCCTGAACATGAGCGAAGAACAAATCCACACCCTGCTTGGAAAGGACTGACACGATGGGCACGAATATCGTCATCACGATGGCCGGACGCGGCTCGCGGTTCTACGAAGCCGGCTACACCGTACCGAAATACGCCATCGAGGCGCACGGCCGCACCCTGTTCGAATGGTCGATGCTGTCGCTGAAGAATTTCATCGACGCCGACAGCCGCATCGTCTTCGTCTGCCTGAAGGAAAACGATTCGGCCACCTTCGTGCGCGCCCAGTGCGCCCGGCTCGGGCTGGCCGACGTCCACGTGCTCGAACTCGACGAGATCACCGACGGCCAGGCGACCAGCGCCTACGTCTCGCGCCACCTGTGGCGCGAGGGCGACCCGCTGCTGGTCTATAACATCGATACCTATATCCATCCGCGCGCCCTGCACCCGGGCCAGATCGCGGCGGACTCCGACGGCTGGATCCCCTGCTTCCAGGTACCGGGCGAGCACTGGAGTTTCGTCGCCACCGGCCCCGACGGCTGGGCCAACCAGGTGGCCGAGAAGACCCGCATCTCCGGCAACGCCTCGGTGGGGCTGTACTGGTTCCGCACCGCCGCCGAATACGTCACGGCCTACGAGCGTTTCTTCGCCGCCGGCAACGGCCTGGTCAAGGGCGAGCGCTACATCGCGCCGCTGTACGCGCAACTGATTGGCGAAGGCAAGAAAATCTCGATCGCCGACCTGCCGGTCGGCGATGTACATGTGCTGGGAACGCCTGCGGAACTGAAGGTCTTCCTCGACAAGGACCCTGCGCAGGTCGGCTGAACGCCGGCATTGCCGTCACTTTTTTCGATCAAGGACAGGATGAAGCAGAGCATCATCGACAAGCCGATACCTTATTTTGCCGCCACTGCCGCGGTGCTGTTCATGGCGATCGTCGCCGTCTATTACGGTGCGGATTGGTGGGGACTGAACGCGGCGCCGGCCTGGCCGGGCGCCAGGCTGCTGCTGCTGCGCGTCAACGCTGCGCTGATGCTCGCCTTCGCCGGCGCCACGCTGGTGTGCTGGCTGACCTGGTGCGGCCGGCGCGCACGCCTGTTTTTTGCCGGCTGGGCCATCGCCGCGCTGCTCTTGTATGCCGCCATCTGGCCGGGCTACCTGATCTCCGATTCGGCCTCGGCGCTCAAGTACAGCATGGAATTCCCGTTCAACCTCTGGCTCGGCTTCTTCACACCGTTCCAGACGGCGGCGGTGCTGCAACTGGTTCCGCACATCGGCGCCATCACCGCCTTCCAGCTCTTGATGGCCGCGGCGGTCTTCGCCTATGCCTGCGAGACGATCGCGGCGGTCACTGGCAAGGCAATCTACGCGCTGCTGTTCGCGGCCGTCATCGTGCTCAATCCGGCGCTCGTCTACAATCTCGGCCTGCAGTCGCGCGACACGCTGTTCAGCCTGATCGTGCTGTGGCTGGCCGTCTTCGTGATCCGGCTCGCCCATCGGCGCGCCGGCGGCTTGGGCCTGATGCTGCTGGCCGGCGGCATGGCTGGCCTGGCGGCGGGCGTGCGCAGCGGCGATGGCTGGTTTGTCCTGTTGCCGCTCGTCGTCATCGTGCCATGGCTGGTGCGCAGCCTGCGTCTGTCCGGGGCCTTCCTGGGCGCCGCCGCCACGGTCGCCGTCGTGTTCACGATCGTCCTGCCCCCGCTCCTGGGCGACCCGGGCGATGCCTTCGGCTACAAGGTCGCGAATACGGTCAATCCACTCGGCTATGTCATGCAGAACAAATTTGCCACGGATTACGGCAAGAACCTGGATGAGATCGGCAAGGTCGTCAATACCGGCAAGATTCGCGAGCTGCAGACGCCCTACGAGATCGCCGCATGGTGGAGCGGCGGACTGATCCTGGAAGGTGCAAGCCCTGCCCAGCGCGACGCCTACATGCGGCACGTCAGCGGCTACCTGCGCGAAAACGTCGGCGTCTTCATGGCCGGCCGGGTGCAGACCTTTGCCGCGGCCACGGGACTGAGCGAGGGTGGATTCAAAATCGACGACCTGTACGGCGCCAATTGGCCGGCCCAATGGATCGTGCCGGCGAAATACAATGTCGACCTGTCGGCGGGCCGGCCTTTCCCCCGACTGGCAGCAGCGGCCAAGGGCTGGTTCGACCGGTCGGCGCAGTTCGATCCGCGCCTGGCGTCCGGCTCGGCCCTGTTCTGGAATGTGCTGCCGTGGATTGCGCTGCTGCTGGCGGTGATCGGCTTCGGCCCGCGCGTCCCGGGGCTGCGCCTGGCGGCCCTGCTGGTGTTCACGCGGGCGCCGCTGGTCTTCCTGACTGCACCGGCATCGCAATTCAAGTATTACCTGCCGGTGGTGCTGTGCGGCGGCTTCATTCTCGCACTGGCCGTGGCGGGACTGCTTCGAAAACAGCCCGGCGCCCAGCCGGCGCCCGCCGCCGTTTCGCTCTGAGAACGGCAGGCGCCGGCTTGCCAGGGCCGGCGCTCGGGAAGACCGCGAATGCCTTCCCGTTAACGCTTATTTGGCAGCCGCTGGTGCAGGCGCCGCCGCGGCCGGTTCGCCGGCAGCGGGAGCCTGCTGCTGCACCCAGCGTACCGAGACGCCACACCAGTAATTGTTTTGCGCCTTTTCGTCCATCCGGATTTCCAGCAATGCCGCAGGCACTTTGCCGTCGCCGAAAGGCACCGACAGCTCCAGCGCATCCGGGCCCAGGGCGGCCTTGGCCAGCGCGTTACGGTCGTTGAGACGATAGAGCGCGACATGGACCGGGCTGGCGCATTTTGCGTCGTTCAGCTTGATCTCGAGCGACTGCGCCTCGCCTGGCAGCAGGCGCAGGAGCGTGGCGCCCGCGAAATGGGGCGGCAGCGGCGTGACCGTCACGTCCTGGACGAAGTTGCCGTTGAAGGTAGGGTAGTCGAGGCCGAGCTCTTTTTCGGTGGCACGGTCTGGATACACCGCGAAACCGCGCGCGCCTGGAGCGCCTGCCGCCTGGACGTCGGCCGACGCCGCCGCCGGGGCCGCGCCTGGGGTCGGGTTGAACACTTGATTGCCAACATAGGCGAGCCCGAGCACGATGGCCAGGCCGGCGCCGAGACGAACGATATTATTATTCATGGTTGAGTGCGAAAAATTGCCCACTGCCGCAGGGTTGCGGTATGGGCATGGTTATGAAAAAACGACGGATAAGTAATGCTCAGTTTGCCTGTTCCGGCGCGATGCCAGCGGCGGCGGCGATGTCGGTGCTGGTGCCGGGGTCGGCGCCAAGGTAAGCCGGAAGGCGCGCAATCGCAGCCTCGAAGGCAGGATGAGAGTGGTTATCGACAATGCGGCGCGCCTGCCCCGCGATGCGTTGCTCGCGTTCGGCGGCGTCGTTTGCCAGGCGCTGGATCTGCGCGACGTAAGCGCCGGGGTCGGTCCATTCCGCAACCAGCGATTGCGCCGGCAAGAACTCGGTGATGCCGCCAATGGCCGGGGCCACGACCGGCAGCCCGGCGCGGGCCGCTTCCAGCAGCACGTTCGGCATGCCGTCCCACTGCGTGGTGTAGACCAGCGCAAGGTGATCCGGCCGCACGATCGCATAGAAGTCGTTGAAGGCGCCGCGCAGGCGTACATTGGGCGCCCGGCGCAGTCCAGCCATGGCCTCGCTTTCGTCATCGAGCACGGTTTGCCCGTACACGTCGAAGGTCCATTCGGGCATCGCCTGCGCGATGGCGAGCAGGATATCGGGCCGCTTCTGGCGATCGAGACGGCCGGCCCACAGCAGCGTGCGCGCTGCCGGCAAGGCCGGCAGCAAGGGCTGCGCGGGTTCCCGCACCGGGAAGGGGACGACGTGGAACAGCGAGGGCGAGATGCCCATCGACTTCGCCCATTCCAGGCCCACCACGCCGTTGTCGGACACGACGCCGTCGAGGAACTCGTGGCAATCCATCAGGTATTCCTGGGCGTAACCGACCAGATGGCCACCGGCCGATACGTCGTCGCAATACAGCGACGCATACAGGCGCGTCGTGTGGCGCAAGGCCTTCGCGTGGGCGGCCACCATCTGCCAGCCGAGATTCGAGTTCATGAGGTGGATCGTCGACGGGGCCAGTTGCAGCATCAGCCGCACCAGCACCAGGCGCCGTTCGTCATGCGACAGCGGCGCCAGTACTGCGCCCGCGTCGAGGAATTGAACGCCTTCCGGGAGGCGGCTGGCCCAGGGTGAGTCGGCTGCCTCGGTCCCGATCACCAGTACCCGTTTGCCGAAACGGCTGTGCAGTGCCGTGGCGAAGTGAATGGCGCCGAGGTCGGCGCCGCCCTGCTTGAGCCAGGGCACCAGGATGACCATGTCGACCTTGCCGCTCACCTGACGCCGCAGGCGCGCATAGGCGATCCCCGCATAGTGGTGTTCGATCGGCATCGAATGGTATTGCAGGCGCGGCGCGATCGGGCCGGCGGCGTGAAACGCCGGATCGATCGTCGCAGCGATTTCCTCGATTTCGCTGGCGGCCCAGGACGGCAGGCTCGGGGGCATCCAGGCGCCCGTATTGCCGGCCTCGATTTGCTGCTCCGCACTGACGCCGGCCACCGAGCGCACGCCGCTCAGCGGTTGCGGACTCTGGCCCTGGACATTGGCCGCCCCGCTACGCCGCTCGAACCGGTGCGCCAGGGCTTGCGCCAGGTACAGTTCGGTCGTTGCGCAGGCGATCCGGTTCGGAAACGCAAATTTAGCAATGCGAAATGCCGTGCTCTTGATGGTGCGCTCGAGCACGAGTGGGCCACGGCGCAGGACGATACGGTCGATCAGGCGGTAAACGCCGGTAATTTGTCGGTACATGATGGCTTACATCTGGTCGAAGAAGGCGGACGGCCGGATCACGGCGCCCGTGCGCTGGTGCGCGACGTTGAGGGAACCGTTCGACTTGCGGCGCTCGAAGCGCACCGTCTCCGGTGCGCTGCGGTGCATGTAGCCGGCGGCGATCGTATCGCAGTTCCACAACCAGTCTTCGTAGCCGAAGCCGGATTCGCCCGGACGCGAAACCAGGTAAGGCCATTCCAGGTACACCGACCGCTTCGCCAGCGAACATGCATTCCACAGGTTCATGGTCAACAGGCATTCGGGAGTGTAATACTTGCCGGCCTGGTCAACCTGCCACCAATACGCGTTGAGCTCGCCGAAGGCGACGGTCAGTTCGGGATGATAGATATTCAGCGGGCCGTGCTGCTCGATGCTGCGCACGCAGCGTTCGATCCAGTTCTTCGAGAAATAATCGTCGCCGTCGAAGGTGCCGACGTATTCGCCGCGCGCCTTTTCGATGGCGAAATTACGCGACAGCGAGAGGTCGCGGAAATTGATTTCATGCACCTGGTCATCATCGCGCAGCGAAGGATGCGACATTACGACGCGCCGCGTTTCCGGAGTCGGGTTGTCGAGGGTGATGACGAACTCGGTACGCAAGCCATGGGCTTCGGCGTATTCACGGCAGCGCTGGATCGACAGCAAGGTGCGGTGGGCAAGAATGCCCTCGCCATGCATCGTGATGACGGCACTGACGACAGGATCGGTATTCATGTTGTGCTTTTTCTCTCGGCTCGCTCATTGCCTGCCGGGTTCTCTGGCGGAACACCTTGCAAGACAACTGTTGTTGGACATTATTTAAGTACTTCGATACCAGGGACGGTGCTGCTGGCCGATGGTTCTGCCGCGCTGCGCGCCAGTGCTTCGATCCGTTCGCGCTGGGTGCGGTGCAGCTCGTCCAGGAGGGCCGTGCCCTGGGCCTCGGCAGTGGAATACCGCACCCGGGCCTGGACGAGTTCTTCGCCGAACTTGTCGAAACGATGGTGCGTCGCTGCCAGGGCCTGTCCCATCTGGACGTACAGGGCCCGCAGCGCCCGCGTTTCAGCTTCGACCGCATCGACGATTGCCTGTTGTTCCCGCGTCTTGGCGGCGACGGCATCGACGATGGCCTGCTGCTCGCGCGTCTTGCTGGTCATCGTCTCGACGGCCGCCTGCTGTGCTTTTTCGGCGCGCACGACATTCGCTTCCAGATACCCCTTCAGCAAATCCGTCTCGGCTTGCTGCTTCGCCAAGGCGAGACGCAGGGTATCACGCTCATCGCGCATCGATCCCAGTTCCTGCTCGATGCGCTCGCCATTTGTCTTGAACCAGCAACGCTCGTCCCAGTTCTTGTCGCGTTCCGTCCCCGCGGCCAGCAGTTCGGCCTCGAGCCCGGCGATGCGCTTGTGCAAGGCGTCGGCGCTGCGCGACAGCGAACGGGTGGCGGTCCAGAGCGCCGCATTCCTGTGGGGGATGGCGTTCGCGGCGGCCTGCGCGGCGACAGCGGGCGCGGCGGCAGCGCTTGCGGCGGCGGGCGCCTCCGCTGCGGGCAGCACAGGGGCTTGCGCGTGGGTGGCGTTGCGCTTGAGTACCTCGAGGTGGCGCACGATACACTCGCGCAGGGTCGCACCGGCCAGACGCCAACGGTAGTAATCGGGGTCGAACAGGAAACTGCTCGGCACCAGATAACCGAGCAGGAGCGCGTTCAGAACCAGGTCCGGCGCCGCGGCCGGCGCCGCGGCATTGCGTGACGCGCCCAGCGCTACCGAGAGGACGGAAAACGGCGTATCGCCGAGCACGGTAAAGGGAACGTCCCACAATGCAGCCTCGGCCGCCACGCTGGAGTTAATCGTCAGCAAATGGTCGATGCGCTGCAAAAAGGCGAGCGAAGTCGGCGAACTGTCGCACTCGCCCAGGCCGCCGCGATAGCCCATGCGCGCGCCCGGATGCGAACGCACCAGCACCTGTTCCGGGGCCAGGTCGCGCTGGGCACGGTAGAGCAGGCGGACCGCGTCGTAGCCGCGGCCGTAGACCAGGGTATTCGAATCGTCCTCGACCTGGAGCGCAACGCCCAACGGGTAAGCGTGCGGTCCCGCTGCCTCGGCCGGCAGCGCTGCGCAGTACAGCAAGCGGCGCAAGGCCTCGCCTGTCAGGAGCGGCAGGCCTTCGAGGCCGGCGGCCAGGGCGTCCCGGTCGCTCCATTCGCGCGCCGGCGTCGTATTGCCGTTCACGCCATGGAAGTCGAAGTACACCGTATCCTGGTACGAAGGGCCGCGCAGGGGGCCGAGTTCGTTATGGATCACCGGTTTCCCCAGCTCGACGGCGAGCGCGGACAGGCTCGGGCAGTTCGCCCAGGTGAGGAAGGCCTCGATCTCGTCGCGCACGACGGCGCACTGATCGAGGGCTGTGGAAATGGCCGCGGTCAGCGGCGGGTGCGCGTCCGCCAGCAATGCCTGGAAGGCGTCGAGGTGGCTGCGCTCTTGCGCGTACAGGGAGGAAACGGCGGCAAACGGCACCGAGGCCTTGCGGTAGGCGCGGAAACGCTCCTGGCTGACGCAAGGGAAGCGCAGCGAACCGAGCGCCAGCTCTTCTCCGAAGGGCACGTGCTGTTCGTCGAAATACGCATCGTCGCCGATGAAACAGACTTCGTCCGGCGCAAACCGGTTCATCTGCAGCAGCATGATCAGGTGGAACAAGGGACCGGCGCCGCGGTCGATGTGGGGCATCAGGAAGGAAACGAACATGGCTCAGTCCAACGTGTACAAATTGAGTTCTGTCGCCGAATGAATCACACGGCCGCCGTAATCTCCCCAGCTGAGGGGATTGCCCAGCACTTCCAGCACCGCCATCGAGAAACAGCGGTCGTAAAAATAGGGACTGTCGGGCGTCGGCTTGACGCCCCCATGCAGCGAATAATAGCCGCGCGAGAGCGGCAGGTGGGCCACGATTTCCCAGACAAAGCGTGCGCCCGCCGCCATCGCCGGCAGGCAGCGGTTCTGGAAGTTCGAATTCAGGCCGATCAGGTCGACGCCATTGGCGTCGCGGATCAGGATCCCGACGCAGGCGCCGGCCGGAATCGCCTCGTTGGCCAGTAATTCAATCCGTACTTTGACGTCGCCACACTGTTCGATGGCATGCACGACCTGGTCGCGGTTGTCGCGGATCTCGATGCCTGTGAACATGAGCTCGCCACCGCCGGAACGCTGGGTCAGGCGCTGGTCGAAAGTCGGATCGTTCAGGCGTTCGGTACGCCCGCTTGCCTGCACCACCGATTCGCCCTCGGCCGCCCCGGCCATGGCGGCAAAGGCCACGGCCTCTTCGCGCGCGCGCAGCGACATGGTCGTGAGCGAGTTCTGGTACAGGTCGCAGACCTCGTCGGCCGCACCGTCGGCGACGATCTGGCCGCCTTGCAGGAAAATGGCGCGGTCGCACAGGCTTTTGACCGAGTTCAGGCCATGCGAGACGAAGAACAGGGTCACGCCGCGGTCGAGGATCTCGCGGATCTTGGTGATGCACTTTTGCTGGAAAAACACGTCGCCGACGCTGAGCGCCTCGTCGACGATCAGGATGTCCGGATCGACGTGCACCTGCAGCGCGAACGCCAGGCGCACCAGCATGCCGCTCGAATAACTCTTGGTCGGGCGGTCGATGAAGTCGCCGATGTCGGCGAACTGCTCGATCATGGCGTACTTGGCCTCGATTTCGCTGCGCGTCATGCCGAGCGCCGCCGCGTTCAGGAGCACGTTTTCGCGCCCGGTGAATTCGGGATTGAACCCGGCGCCCAGCTCGAGCAGCGCCGAGACGCGGCCGTTCACCTGGACGCTGCCGCTCGAGGGCTGCAGCGTTCCCGTGAGGATTTGCAGCAGCGTGCTCTTGCCGGCGCCGTTGCGCCCGATCAGGCCGACGGCTTCGCCGCGGCGGACCTCGAACGAGATGTCGCGCAGGGCAACATAGCCGTCCTTTGTCGTTTCCTTGCGCCGTGGACCGAACAGGCCCCAGCGGTGGCCGTGCGTGAAGTCATACTGCTTGCGAACATCGGACAGCGAGATGATCGGTACGTTTGAATCAGACTGCATCGGCGAATCCATTCCGGTTCTTGACGAAGGACACCAGCCCGAGCCAGGCAAACAGCAGGCCGACGACGAAGCCGATGGCGACGACGCCGAAATCGGGCGCCTGGCCGGCGATCATGATCTGGCGCGCCTGTTCCAGCACATAGGCCAGCGGATTGAAATCGAAGAGGAAGCGCACGTGCTCCGGAATGGCGGACACCGGGAAGAACAGCGGCGACAGCAACATCAGCATCAGCATGACCATCGGC
>Ga0213835_101217_pt1 | contig 17308 bp, 13 predicted proteins | sample SWPATP01_FD_160576 | JGI IMG/M metagenome (GOLD analysis project Ga0213835, IMG submission 160576) | Coastal seawater microbial communities from Marineland, Florida, United States - SWPA TP0 #1 | ecosystem: Environmental > Aquatic > Marine > Coastal | place: USA: Florida | collected 2016-08-05 | reverse complement strand
ATCGGATCCCGACGCTACCGACTCGGCCGAGCGCAAGCTGCCCACACTGCTCGAGCAGGACCTGTTCACCCCCGCGACGTCCGAAGTCGCGGATCTCACCGCCTCGGTCAACCCCCATCTCAGCGAGCCCACGCGCCGCCCGACCATCACCCCCGCCGACCGCGGGCACTTCGAGTTCGTCCGCTACGTCACCACCGGCGACGGGCCGCTCGTGCTCACCGGCAGCGAGGCCCGCGCCCTCGGGCTCGGCACCACCATCATCCGCAACGATCAGGAACTCCAAGCCTTCTTCGGCGCGCAGCACCTCCGCCGCCTCGACGCCAACTGGTCCGAGCACTTCGTCCGATTCATGACCAGCCTCCCCGTCCGCGGGTTGCTCATCGTCGTCTTCATCCTCGGCTTCTTCATCGAGATGACCAGCCCCGGGCTCGCCTTCCCAGGCACACTCGCCGCGATCGCCCTCGTCGGGCTCATCGCCCCGCCGTTCATGGTCGGCATGGCCGGGTGGTGGGAAGTCGCCGCCGTCTCGCTCGGCATCATCCTCATCCTCTGCGAGATCATCGTCCTCCCCGGGTTCGGCATCTTCGGCATCCTCGGGCTGCTCCTGTTCTTCGCCGGGCTCGTCGGCACCTTCGTCCCCAACAACGGCGCCCTCTTCCCCGATTCGCCCCAAGCACGATCCGACATGCTCTTCGGCGTCGCGACCGTCGCCCTCGCCGTCATCACATCCCTCGTCGGCATGTGGTTCATCAGCAAGCACTTCGCGACCATCCCACTCCTCAACCGCCTCGTCCTCCAGGATCCGGCCGCCGAGGAACGTGATGACGGCGACGACCTCATCGCCGCCATGGGCCCCGCGCCGCTCGAACTCCGCCCGGGCGACGTCGGCGTCGCGACCACGCCCCTCCGCCCGGGGGGCACCGCCGAGTTCAACGACCAGTTCGTCGAAGCGACCGCCGACCTCGGCTATATCGACGCCGGAACCCGCGTCCGCGTCCTCCGCGTCGAGACCTTCGGCGTCGTCGTCGAACCCATCGACACCAACGCCTGAGCCCATCAAGTCAAGCCGAGCCCCTGCGCCGAGCCCAGTCCGCCGCCCCGCGCGACGCCGAGCCGCCGTCACCCGTACCCTTGGCTCATCACCCTTGTTTCATCCGCCGGCACAACCCGCCGCGGAGAACGGAGGACCACGCACCATGGACGAAGCGATGCTGCTCTGGGGTTTGGGGCTGCTGGCGGCGGCGGCGCTGCTGCTGGTCGTCGAGCTGTTCGTGCCTTCCGGCGGGATCATCGCGATCACCAGCCTCCTCGTCGCGATCGTCGGCGTCGTCTGCCTCTTCCGCTACGACACGACATGGGGGCTCATCGGCGTCCTGATCGTCATCATCGGGGGCCCCGTCGCGTTCGCGTTCGGGCTTCGAATATGGCCCGAAACCCCCGTCGGAAGGGCGATGCTCGGCGAGGAGCCCCCCGAAGTCGTGGAGGCCCGCCAGCTCGCCCAGCTCGAACGCGAGCAGCACCGGGCCGCGCTGATCGGGCGCACCGGGCGGGCCCTGACCGACATGCGCCCCGTCGGCTCGGTGGAGCTCACCCCGAGCGAGGGCTACCCGTCCGAGCGGATCGAGGCGATCGCCGAGGGGGCCTGGATCGAGCGTGGGCAGGCGGTCCGCGTCACCCGGGCCGAGAGCAACGAGATCCACGTCCGCCGATCCTGAGCCGACCGAACGCGACGGGCACGCACGCGAGGGGGTACACTCGCGGTGCGCCCGGATGGGGCATGAATCGTCCACACGACCGCGCGGGGAGACCAGAAGCCCATGCAAGCCGTTCTGACTGTCGTCGGCATCGTCGCCGCCCTGTTCCTGCTCGTGCTCATCTTTGTGCTCGGGCAGTTCCTGAACCTCTACATCCAGGCGCTCTTGAGCAAGGCCCGCGTCGGGCTGCTGGATCTGGTCGGGATGCGCCTCCGGAAGGTGGACATCCGGACGATCGTGCTGAGCCGAATCCGAGCCGTCAAGAGCGGGCTGGAGATCAGCTCGAACCAGCTCGAGACGCACTACCTCGCCGGCGGGCGCGTGCCCAACGTCGTCAGCGCGCTCATCGCCTCGCTCCGTGCGCGCATCGACCTGGACTTTGACACCGCCTGCTCCATCGACCTCGCCGGGCGCGACATCCTCGACGCCGTGAACACCAGCGTGAACCCCAAGGTCATCGACTGCCCGAACCCCGCGATGGGGCGCAACACGATCGACGCCGTCGCCAAGGACGGCATCCAGCTCAAGGCCCGCGCCCGCGTGACCGTGCGCACGAACCTCGCCCGCCTGGTCGGTGGCGCTACCGAGGAAACCGTCATCGCCCGCGTGGGCGAGGGCATCGTCAGCGCGATCGGCTCGGCCGAGTCGCACAAGAACGTGCTCGAAAACCCGGACCGCATCTCCAAAGCGGTGATGGCCCGCGGGCTCGACGCGGGGACGGCGTTCAGCATTCTCTCGATCGACATCGCCGACATCGACGTGGGCGAGAACATCGGCGCCAAGCTCCAGGCCGACCAGGCCGAAGCCGACAAGCGCCGCTTCCAGGCCGAAGCCGAGCAACGCCGCGCGATGGCCGTCGCGCAGGAGCAGGAGTTCAAGGCCGAGGCGCAGAAGAACCGAGCCCTGGTTGTGCTCGCCGAGGCCGAGGTCCCCAAGGCGATGTCCGAAGCCTTCCGCAAGGGCAATCTCGGCGTCATGGACTACTACAAAATGCAGAACGTCATCGCCGACACCGACATGCGCGCATCCATCGCGGGCGATGGGGCGCCCCCTAGCGGTCCGCAGACAGGCGCCTGATCGACCTCGCAGCCCCTACTGAACGCCCGCGACGTACGCGCGTTCCAGCAACTCCGACACGCGCCGGGCGCGACGGTCATCCCAGATCGGGCTGATCGGCTCCAGCGTCGGAGCCGCGATGAACCCCGCGCGAGGGTCCGGGCGCGACGCGAGCTCACCCCCGAAAGGTTCCGCCGTGCGCATCCTCGGCGCGCTCGGGGCCATCGGCGGCTCACCGATGTAGAACACCGTCCCCGCCGGGATCTGCCCGGGCTCCGCCACCACCGAGCGAGGGAACACCGCGTGCACCGCGCCGCTCGAACGCACCAGGCGCTGATCGTCCCACGCGTACACCGAGCCGAACCCGCTCACCCGGCGCGGGTCCGTCGGCATCACCCGCAGGCTCCGCGAGAGCGCCCCGGTGCCCGTGGCGTTCGGATCCAGCGGGCGAGCCGTCTCCCCGAACTCAATCCCCGTGCCGACCCACGCCCCCGCGCGCAGCCCCCCGCGATCCTCGCGCCGGGGCTCGTCCGCGAGCCCAACGCCGCCGAACACGCCCGCCGCCGTCAGCGTGAGAACCGCCCGGAATGCCGCGTGCCGATCGCTCATCACCCGCTCCTGCCCCCGCTTCTCCATCGGCCTCTCCCCTACTCCGCCACGAGCCGAACCCGGAGCACGATCCGCACGTCCGTCTCGCCGCGCTGGCGCATCTCCTCAAGGCGTTCCCCGCGCGCGCGCCACCGGTACATCGCGTTGATGAGCGTTTCGTCGACCCCGTTGTGCCCCGTGCTGCGCCGCACGCCGTGCTCGTCGGGCACGAACTCGACCAGCGTCGGGCGCCCGCTCATGTCGAAGGTCATCGCGACCGTCGGGTTCCGCGGGCGCGCCAGGCGCAGATCGATGATCGACCAGCGGATGTGATCGGTCAGGATCTCTAGCCCCTGCGCCGAAGCCGGGCGACCCGGATCGACCACCAGCGTCGGCTCGGTCGAGGTCGCATCGCTCGCTCGCTCGCTCCCCTCGCCCGGGCGGCCCTCGCGCCCCGCGCCCTCGCCCGGCGGCGTCGGGGGCGTCGGTGGGCTCTCCGGCGTCGCCTCGCCCCGCGACTCCCGCTCCCCGTCACCCTCCGGACGAACCGGCGCGACACGCCCCGGGCGCTCCCCGCCCGACTCGGGCAGCACGAGGTCCGCCTCGTACAACGGCGCGTCCGAACCCGCCTCCGGCAACTCCCCGCCCGAGGCGCTCGACATGGACGGCGCCGGCTCGCTCGCCTCAGGCGTCGGCGGCAGGCTCGGCAAGGCCGCCTGACCGGGCGTCGGCGTCAACGCCGCCTGATCCGTCTCGCTCAAGCGCGCCAGGTGCGGCTCCGGCTCCGGATCCTCATACCCAAGCCAAGTCAGCGTCACCGCGCGAGCCCGGTCCATCCCCAGCACCACCCGTTCCTCCGCCGCCTCCGCAGCCCAGGCCCCACCCGCGCTCCCCCCGCCCCAGAACGCCGGCACGGCCACCAGCAACGCCAGCCCGAGATGCCCCGCCACACTCAACCCCGCCCCGAGTACAAGCCCGGATCGAGGGGGCACAAACGTGTCACCCGCGGGCGCTCGGCGAGGGTCAACCCTCGGAATCGCGGGGGTCAGGTTGTGCGGCGTGGGGGTCATGGTGGAGCCAAGGGGCGATTCTCGGAGTCTGTCGCGGGGTTTGGCGCGGAATACCGCCGCGCGGTGTTCTGTTGAACCGTATAACCTTTCGCAGGCGTCGGGGATTCCGTCGCCGAAGCGCCCGTTCCCGTTCCGGCGGGTGGTCCGCGTCCGACGCAGGGTCGGCCCGCGGGGATCACGGGCGGAACCGAATCGAGTTTCCACGTCTTGAAGGAGATCCCATGCTTGTCCGTACCGCCGCGGCTCTGCTGCTGTTGACCGGTGTCGCCGCCGCCCCCGCTCTGGCGCAGGGGCAGACCGCGCCGCAGGAAGCCGCGCAGGCCCAGGGCGAGATCCAGCCGCTGGAACTGGGCGACAAAGCCCCGTCCATGCGGGTGCAGGAATGGCTCAAGGGCAACGAGATCACCAGCTTCCAGCCCGGGCACGTCTACGTGGTCGAGTTCTGGGCGACCTGGTGCCCGCCGTGCATCGCCTCCATCCCCCACCTGACCAAGCTCCAGAAAGAGCACCAGGGCAAGGTGACCATCATCGGGATGACCACCGCCGACACCCGCGGGAACACGCTCGAGCGCGTCCGCGGCTTCGTCGCCGATCCCCCGAGCGAGATGGGCTACACCGTCGCGTTCGACGAGGGGCGCGAGACCTGGAACCGCTTCATGGCCGCGAGCGGGCAGGGCGGGCTGCCCACCTCCTTCATCGTGGACCAGCAGGGCCGCGTCGCGTGGATCGGGCACCCGATGTCGATGGATGAGCCGCTGCAGCAAATCGTGGACGGCTCGTACGACCTCGAAGGCGCGCGCGCGAAGATGCGCCGCCAGACCGAGATCCAGGCGCAAGCCGAGCCCATGATGGCGCAGGTCCAGATGCTCTGGGGTCAGGGCGATTTCGAGAGCGCGCTGGCGAAGATCGACGAGATCGTCGCGCTCGACCACGAGCTGTTCGCGGATCTCGCGGTCCAGAAGCTCCAGGTCATGATGTTCCAGATGAACGACGAAGCCGGCGCGATGGCCTACAGCAAGCGCCTCTTCGACGAGATTCTGGTCAAGAACCCGGACATGATCAACGGCGTCTCCTGGAGCATCCTGACCGCGGAGGGCATGCCCCAGGCGTACCTGCCCATCGGCTTCTACGGCGCGCGGAAAGCCAACGAGCTCACCGGCGGGACGGACCCAATGGTCCTCGACACCGTCGCGCGGGCCGAGTTCCTCCAGAACCAGCTTGATGCGGCGATCGCGACGCAGGAGAAAGCCGTGCGCCTCGCGAAGGAGCAGGGCAAGCTCGGCGCCGCCGAACTCGCCGAGCTCGAAGAGCGCCTCGCCGAATACCGCGAAGCCAAGGGCGGCTAAGCCTCACCCTGACGGATTCATCCCGACCCACACGACGCCCGCGCCGCTCTCACGAGCCGCGCGGGTGTTTTTTCGTCAACCCAAGCCGCAGCACAGCGCCCACCGTGGCACGGGCGTCCCGCCCGTGCGCGCCCAACCCGATCTCACACCCCCGCAAGATCCTCATCACAAATGCCGTCCCGCTCGGCGTCCACCGCGTGCCCGCATTCCGGGCACGTCACCCCGCCGCACTCCACGCGCAGCCCCGTGAGCCCGTACCGGCATCGCGGGCAGCGCACCGCCCGCGGGCCCAGGCGCAAAGCCCGTCGGATCTGCCCGTCCCGAACACACAGCCCGACGACACCGCCGAGGAAGCACCCGAAGTACGGGCCGGCGAACAGGCTGACCACACGCGAAAACGCCGGGTGGATCGGGCCCACCGCGTCGTCCGCCCAGAGCCAGACCGTCGGCCCGAACGCAAACGCCAGAGCGATCCACGCCCCCGCGACCGCGATCCCCGCGAGCACGCACACCAGCGGGCGGATGTGACGACAACGGCGCACACGCCGCAGCATCCGCTCCCCCTCGGCTTCCGGCAGCAGCGCCAGTTCCGGGAACGCGTGCACCAGTTTGCTCGTGCAGAGTCGCATCTCGCCTCGCAGCAGGCGAACGCCCCGGCCCATCCGTGCCGACGGCTTCGCGTGCGACTGTTTTCGGTCGCACGACGACGGGCATTGAGCCCTCGATCTGGTTTCATCCGCACAAAAACCGCCCGCGGTTCGATCGCCGCGGGCGGTTCAGCAAAGTCTTGTCAATCCCGGGCTTCGGGCGGGCGGCTGTCGGGATCAGTCCCGATCGCGCCCGAAGAGGTGGCGGAGCGCCTCGGGTAGGCGTTCTTGCCACGCGGGTTCGTTGTGAACGTGCCCCTCGCCGATGACCAGGCGGAGGCGGGTGTTGGAGCCGCCCTCGGTGCGGATGCGTTCGCCGAGCTCGCGAGCCGCCCGGACGTACCGCCGGTTGCGCTCGGGCTCCCCGGGCCCGACTTCCTGATCGCCCATGCCGATGAAGACCACGCTCGGCCAGCGCTCGACACCCTCCTGCCACGCGCGCCAGGATTCCGGCACCGCGAGCAGGGGCAGGCTCTCGGCGATCACTTTGCCGAAGACCTCGGGGTGGCGCGTGGCGGCGTAGATCGCGATCGTCCCGCCGAGGCTCGCCCCGCCGATCGCCGTGTGCTCCGGACCGGTCTTCACACGGAACGCCCGCTCCACCCGCGGCATCACCTCGCGCCGCATCCACGCGACATAGTCCCCGCCGCGACCCTCGATCCCGCCGATCGCGCCGAACGGGAGGTACTCCTCGATGCGGAAACGCTCGGCGTGCGGGATCGCGACGATGATGATCGGCTCGATCTCGCCCGACTCGATCAACGCGGTCGCGGCCTCGTCGGCCCCGAACTCGCCCGGCACGCCGGGCTGATGCTCGAACACGTGCTGCCCGTCCATCATGTAGAGCACCGGGTATCGCCGGTCGGCGTTTTCTGGGTCGTTGTACCCAGGGGGGAGCCAGATCAGCGCGTCGCGCACGATCCCCGCCGCCGAACCCGCGCCGCCCGAGACCTGCATTCGGCGCACATCCCCGGTGACTTCGAGCGAGCGGTAGGTGTTCAGACGCAGCGAGACGCCCGCGTCCACAGGCGCCTCGCGGAACTGCACCACCTCAAACTCCAGCACCGGCAGCTCGCCCGGCGCCAGGCGCGAGGCATCGATCAGCGGGAGCGTCCGGTTGGCGATCTGCGACCCGTCGGCCGCCAGTTCCACCGCGTCCCACGTGCCCAGCGTGAACTTGAACTCCATCGGCTCGCGGCTGTCGGGCTTGGGCAGGATGAGCTGCCAGCGCATATCGCTCCGCGACGACATCAACTGGGCCGCCGCGTTCCACCCGCGGTGGTTGCTCGCGACATAGATCGGCGTGTTCGCGCCGGACACGTCCGAGAGATCCCGGACCACGATGATGAAGCCCTGGTCCAGCGACTCGGGACGCACCATCCGCGGCTCGTTGCTCTCGAGCTCCCGAATTTCGCCGCGCTCCACAAGCTCGGCTTCGTGCGCCCGCTCGGCTTCGAGCATCGCGCCCGAAAGCTCGGCTTCCTCACGCTCGCCGCGATGCGCCAGCCACTCGCCGAGGAAGTTCGCCCCGGCGCTCCGCCCGCCGCCCGCGCCCACCGGCTCCTGCTTCACCGGCGGATCGGCGAGGGAGGCGAGGATGAACACGGACAGCCCGGCGACGGTGAGGATCGGTGCCATGAGGAACAGGGTAAGCCAAACCTTCTTCACGCGACCACTCCCGGGGTTGTGCGATCACGCCCGGCGGCCCGTCCGTGACGAGCCGCGAGCGTGCGCGGGCGGTCCGGTCATGCCAAACCGCGGGTTACTCCGCGGCCGCGTACAGCTCGCTGACCTTCGCCCAGTTCACGACGTCCCACCACGCGGCGATGTAGTCGGGGCGGCGGTTCTGGTAGTGCAGGTAGTACGCGTGCTCCCAGACGTCGAGCCCGAGGATGGGCTCCCCGCCGCAGCCCGCGGCCGCGCCGATGCCGCCCATGACCGGGCTGTCCTGGTTCGCCGTCGAGCAGACCTCGAGCTTGCCGCTCTTCACACAGAGCCAGGCCCACCCGGAGCCGAACTGCCCCACCGCTTTCGCGGCGAAGGCTTCCTTGAACTTGTCCATGCTCCCAAAAGCATCGTCGATCGCCTTCGCGAGTTCGGGCGACGGTGAGCCGCCTTGGCCCTTGGGGGCCATCCATTTCCAGAAGAGATCGTGGTTGAACGCGCCGCCGCCGTTGTTCCGGACGGCGCCGCGGATGTTCTCCGGCACATCGCCGAGGTGCTCGAGCACCTCGCGGAGGGGCTTGCCTTCCAGCGGCGTGCCCTTGACGGCGTCGTTGTACTTGGTGACGTAGGTGCTGTGGTGCTTGCCGTGGTGCAGGCCCATGGTCTGGGCGTCGATCACCGGCTCCAGGGCGTTCTGGGCGTACGGGAGGTCGGGGAGCGTGATGGGCATGGGTCGGGCTCCGAATCAGGGTGTTCTGCCCGGGAACGCCAAACGCCCCTCGGGCGGCAAGCCGCGGGGTGGCCGAGACTTGCGAAAATGTGAGGAAAATGTCCGGTTCGAGTTCGAAAAAATAAGGGCGGAAATCGCCCCCATTCGGCCTTGAGGGCCGAGGTCTCTTGTGGTACAGTCTCTGTTCCGAATCGGAAACGGGTATCGATGCCCGCGTCCGTTCCGGGTTATCAGACCCTAGACGCGATTTCCGCCCCGGGCAAGTGCCGGCGAGGAAGACCGCGGACGAGGGGCTTCTGATGGGGTTCGTGCGGTGGATTGGGATGGAATTGTCGTTGCCGCGGCATGGATCGCCGGCAGCGTGCGCAGGGGGCCGCGGAACGCACAGGAGGCGTGCCGCGGCGGTTGGCTGGTCGGGCCCGTCCAAGGGGCTCGGCATCGCCCCGGGCCCAGACCGCCCGGGTGAGCGCGGGACGGAAAGGTGGATCGGGCCCGGCATCGATCGGGCGGGGTGCTCAGGGGCGGCATGACGGGCGCGCCGTGCAACGGTGCGCCAGCGCACCCGGAATCGGTCGTTCGTCATCGGAACCGTTCCGGGCTTCGGCTCGAAACGCCTCGTCCTTGGGGTGAACAACCCCTCAAAACGAGGTGTTCGGGCGCGGGCCCGGATGAAACCCGAGGCGTGCGGCGTTCGTATCACGATCTCCGCGGGTCACGCGCGGCGGACACGTTCGGCACGTCCTGGTTTTTCCGGGGGTTATGTGCCGGGGGATGTACGACCGATGCGGCGACGACCGCGGGGGGCCCGATGGGGCTCGGCCGGTGGGGCCGGGCGTCGGGTGAGAACGGGTGTGTGGGTGTGCCGCGTGAGCGCGTGCGTGTGTGTTGGGGACAGGCAGAGACCGAAACGGCTGAGCGAGACGAACAGGAACATCAGGCCGGCAGGACGTGCCGGCGTCACACTTCGCTCGGCGTGGCTTTTCGGGTGATCGAGCGTGACGGGCTTGGGCGGACGCCGCGGGGGCGCTCGCTCGAACGGGGCGCGGGCGAATGCCCCGGCTTCGAAGCTCGGCACGGGATCATCCGCGGAGCACACGCCGACGAATCGGCAGCAGGACGAACCGAACCATGACGACCAAGACAGCCATGAAACGACAGATCAAACCCCGGGACCAGATGCAGCGCCGTCGCCGCGTCGGGCTCGGCCCGCAGACCGGGGGCACCGGCGGCACGCGCCGTCTCAGCGCCCGCGACGAAGCCCTGCTCAAGCAGATCATGAGCAAGGCTCAGGATTACATCGACAGCCCGGCGTTCTACGAGGACGACGCGGAGGTCAAGATCTACGACGAGGCGCCGGACATTCAGAAGCCGGACACCTCGTGGTACCACCCGGTGATGGACGACATTTCGGCCCAGCGCGGTCGGACCGTCAAGAGCGCCCAGCAGGTGATCCTGACCGGGGCCGAGGAGAAGGTCCTCTTCCACCAGTTCAACTACGCGCGTCATCGGATCCGCGAGGTGCAGAAGGTGATCGAGGCGAGCGCAAGCCGCCAGCCCGAGCCCGAGCAGGCCGAGGAAATCCTGCGCTGGCACCGGCTCGCCGAGCGCATCCGCGAGCAGATCGCCGAGACGAACCTGGCGCTGGTGCTGGCGATGGCCAAGCGCACGCGGATGAGCGAGGTGGACTTCGCGGATCTGGTGTCCGAGGGGAACATGGCGCTGCTTCGCGCGGTGGATAAGTTCGACGCCGGGCGCGGGTACAAGTTCAGCACGTACGCGTGCCGGGCGATTCTCAAGGCGTTCAGCCGCCAGGGGATGAAGCTGAGCAAGTATCGCCAGCGGTTCCCGACGGATTTTGATCCGAAACTGGAGCGGAGCAACTACCTCGAGACCAAGCGTGCGGACTTTGAGAAGGACGCGGCCGACGAGGTGCGCCGGATCGTGCTCGACAACCGCGCGGACCTTTCGGACGTGGAGCGGACGGTGATCGAGTACCGCTTCAACCTCCGCGAGGAAGGCCCGATCGAGGACGAGAAGCCGATGACGCTGGAGCAGGTCGGTCAGATCATCGGCGTGACCAAGGAGCGCGTGCGCCAGATCCAGAACAAGGCGATGGAGAAGATCCGGACCCAACTGGAGGCGAACTTCCTGGGCGTCGGCGAGGGCGCGGACAAGGCGAAAGCCGAGGGCGAAGCCAAGCAAGGCGAAGCCGTCGCGAGCGCCGCCCGCTGAATGGGTCCATCGCAGTACTTCCCCGCCCCGGTTCGCCGGGGCGTTTTCTTGCGCGGGTTTGTCGGGAGCCGGCATTCGGGAACTGGGGGCGAGGTCGGCACGGAAGAGGAGGGGTCGGGCGGTCGTCCCGGCGGGCGCGATTCGGCTAGGCTTACCCCTGCCCGTTGCGGGCGACGTGGGATGGGCGTTGGTCGGGCGGCTGGTCTGAAGAGAGGGGCGGGGCCGATTCGGGTCCGGGCGGTCTGTTCGCGGGCGACCGGAGAGAGGTGTGTGCATGAGCGTGAGCAGCGATCTGCAGACCGACGCCTCCCACGTGGGGCACGTGGTGCTGCCGGGGGAGAGGAAGCAGGACCCGCACGCGACGCGGTGGGGCAAGTTCCTGCTCGCGACGATCAAGTTCGAGGCGTCGGACCTGATCATGAAGAGCGATCAGAAGCCGAAGGTCCGCCTGAAGGGCTCGCTGAAGCCCCTGGATACCGAGGTGGTGACAGCCGCCGAGTTCCGCTCGATCGCCGAGCACATCCTGACCCCCGAACAGTTCGAGGATCTCCACAAGTTCGGCTCGGTCGACTTCGCGTACGACTACGACGACGTGAACCGGTTCCGCGTGAACCTGTTCATGGCCAAGGGCAAGCTGAGCGTGGCGGCCCGTCGCATCACCGCGAACATCATGCCGTTCGAAAAGCTGTACCTCCCGCCGATCATGGCCGACATCGCGATGCAGCCGCAGGGCATCGTGCTGCTCTGCGGCGTCACGGGCTCGGGCAAGTCCACCACCATCGCGTCCATGCTCGACTACGTGAACGAGCGCAAGCCCGTCCACATCGTGACGATCGAGGACCCGATCGAGTACGTCTTCACCGACAAGAAGGCGACGATCAACCAGCGCGAGATCGGGATCGACTGCCTGGACTTCAAGGTCGCGCTGCGGGCGCTGGTGCGTGAGAACCCGGACATCGTGCTCGTGGGCGAGATGCGCGACAACGAGACGTTCGAAGCGGCGTTGCACGCGGCCGAGACGGGGCACCTGGTCTACGGGACGATCCACGCGTCGAGCACGACGCAGACGTTCAGCCGTATTTACGGGTTGTTCGAGCAGGAAGAGGTCGAGCAGGTTCGGCGTATTCTCGCGTACCAGATGCGTGCGTTCGTGTACCAGAAGCTGCTGCCGACCCTGCACGAGAACATCCACCGGATCCCGGCTCTGGAAATCCTGATCAACAACTCGATCGTGCAGAAGTACGTGCTGGAGGAGCGCGAGGGCGAGCTTCGGGAGTATCTGAACACGATCGAGGCTCGCCAGGCGGGGAATAAGGACTTCAACCAGTCGCTCGTGGAGCTGGTGGAGCAGGAGTACATCCACATGCGTGTGGCGTTGGACGCCTCGCCGAACGTGGACGACCTGCAGATGCGTTTGAAGAAGCTCAAGTGACGGTTCGCGTCGGGTCTCGCCCGGGTCGCCGGGCGTGACGCCGACGCGCCGAGAGCCGCCGGCGACCAAGCCGGGGCGGGGGTGCACCGACCGTGGTTGAACAGAGCCTGCTCGGAACGATCGGCGTGAACATGCCGCTGCTGCTGGCGGCGGAGGGGTACGCGCTGGTCTCGTGGTGGAAGCCGCTGATCCTGCTCGTGCCGATCGTGGTCTGGGCGTTCATCGTCTCGACGGTGTACGACAAGCACGCGGCCCGCTTCCACCTGGCGCGGGAGCAGTGGAACATCATGCACCTGTGCGTGGGGTTGTCAGCGATCGTGGTGCCGCTGCTGATCCCGCTGGGCGCCTGGTGGGGCGTGCTGGTGGCGCTGGTGACGCAGCTGGCGATCCTGAGCATCAGCATCGTGAGCTACCCGCTGATCGCGAACAAGGACGAGCGGGTGCCGGAACGTCACCGCGTGAAGTTCAGTCTCGCCGAGGCGTTCGCAGCGAGCCGCCAGAAGTCGGCCGCGAAGAAGCGCGACGCGCAGACGAGCGAGCTGGAGATCGTCGATTCCAACAAGACCCGCCTCCCCCCGCCGGAGAAGGAGACGCCGGAGTTCGAGCTCCGCGTCGCGAGCGAGCGCGTGGTGCTCCGCGCCAAGGAGCTGCGCGCCAGTCAGGTGGACCTGATCCCCGCGAAGGACGGCTCGTACGTGCCGAGCTTCCTGGTGGACGGCGTGCGCCAGAACGGCGAGGCGATGGCGCCGGCGCAGGCCGTCCCGATCATCGACTTCTGGAAGCGCGTCGGCGGGATGGACCCGCAGGAGCGGCGCAAGCGTCAGAGCGGGTCGTTCAAGGTGCGTGCCGGCTCGGACACGACCGACGTGTACGCGACCAGCAGCGGGACGCAGGGCGGGCTGCGCCTGACGATGCTGTTCGACCCCGCCAAGGCCGTCCGTCGCCCGATCGAGGATCTCGGGCTGATGGAGCCGCAGCTCGACGCGGTGAAGGGGCTGCTCGCCGAAGAGGGCGGGGTCGTGCTGCTGGCGGCCGGGCCGGACCAGGGCTCGACGACGACGCTCTACGCGATCACGAAGATGCACGACGCGTACACGTCGAACGTGCAGACGGTCGAGGTCGAGCGGGCCGAATCGATGCTCGAGGGCGTGCGCCAGAACGTCATCGACCCGCTGAACCCGGATCAGGACTTCGCCAAGACCGTCCGCTCGATCCTGCGCCGCGACCCGGACGTGGTCTCGATCGCGACCGTGCCCGACGCGGAGACGGCCCGCGAGGCGGCTTCCGGCGACCTCGCGCGGACCCGCGTCTACGTCAGCCTCCGCACCGATTCGGCGCTCTCGGCGATCCAGCTCTGGGTCAAGAGCGTGGGCGACCCCGAAAAGGCGGCGGCCCACCTCAAGGGCGTCATCGCCCAGCGACTCGTCCGCCGACTCTGCGTCAACTGCCGCCAGCCTTACCAGCCCAGCCCGGACATCCTGAAGAAGCTCGGGCTTCCTGCCGACCGCGTGAAGCAGTTGTACAAAAAGGGCGGGCAGGTGTTGATCAAGAACAAGCCCGAGGTCTGCCCGGTCTGCAACGGCGTCGGGTACATCGGTCAGGCGGGCGTGTTCGAGGTCTTCCCGATCGGGGAAGCCGAGCGGGCGCTGGTGCGGGCCGGAGATCTGAACGGGCTGAAGGCCGAGCTTCGCAAACGCCAGCTCCCGACGATCCAGCAGTCGGCGCTGCGCCTGGCGGTCGAGGGCGTGACGAGCATCGAGGAGGTGAGCCGCGTCACGCTGCCGCCCGCGAGTTCAAGCTCCGGCTCGGGTTCTCGCGCCGCCCGCCCTTCCGGCGCTGCCGCCCCGGAGCAACCCAAGCCAACCGCCCCGGCGAGCTGACCGGGGCGATCGAACCGAACCACCCACGCGCCGCCCGATGGGCGCGTCACGCGACCGATGACTGAGACTGGAGACTGACGGATGATCTTGAACCTGATCGTGATCGCGGGTGTGCTCGGGATCGGCTACATCTGGGTGACCCGCGGGTTCTTCAGTGCGATGCTGCACATGATCTGCGTGCTCATCGGCGGCGCGGTCGCGCTGGCACTGTGGGAGCCGCTCGCGTACCTCATCCTCCAGAACACGCCCGACCGCGGGTTCTTCACCTTCCTGGAGGGCGTCGCGTGGGGGGCGGCGTTGATCCTGCCGTTCGCGATCACCACCGCGCTGCTCCGCCTTGCGGTGGACGGGATCATCCGCGCCAACGTGAAGGTGCCGCCGGTGGCGGACTACGTCGGCGGCGGGGTCTGCGGGGTTGTCGCGGGCGTCATCAGCATGGGGCTGGTCGTCACCGGCATGGGGCACACCCGCATGGGCGCCGCCATGTTCGGCTACAAGCCCCTGACCACCAGCATCTCGACGGGCTTGCAGAAAGAAGCCGGGCTCTGGCTCCCCGCCGACGCGATCACCGGCGCGATCTACGCCCACCTCTCCCGCGGCGTGCTCAGCACCTCGACCCCGCTCGCCGACTGGCACCCGGACTTCGCGACCGCCCCCGCCGCCCTGCGCATGAGCCTGGGCGACGGCAAGGGTCGCAACGCGATGCCGGTGGACGCCGTCACCCTCCTGCACACCTGGACCGTCGGGAAGGACGCGGGCGAGCAGTTGCAGCGCCTGATGACCGACAAGTGGAACCCCGCCGCCCAGACCTCGCGCCGGATCGACGGCGAGCAGTTCCACCCGCAGAGCCACATCGTGGGGTACATGCTCCGCTTCGGCCCGGGCGCGCGCGAGCCGCGGGGCAACGTGGTCATCAGCGAGGGGCAGGTCCGTCTGGTGCTGCGCAACCGCCGGACGGGCTCGTCGATGGCGGTGCACCCGATCGCGGCCGTCAGCCCCGCCGCCGGCGAGACCAACCCGCCGATCTACGCCCGCTGGCGCTACGGCGGCCCGTTCCACCTCTCCAGCGTGGGCGGGGCGGCCGACACGCTGATGGGCTTCGAGTTCATCGTCGAGCCCGGGTACGAGCCGATCGGGCTTACGGTCAAGAACACCCGAATCCGCGTGGATCGCACCAGCGAGCCGATCGTGTTCGCGACCCCCGCCGAGCGAGACCGCGCGATCGAGACCGGGCGCATCCTCGCCGGTCACGGGCAAGCCGGCACGGCTGACCTCGACCGCAGCGCCGCCGAGCGCGTCGGCACGCAGACCGCCGCGTCCGGCACGAGCGAGTCCGGCATTGTCGTCGGGCGCAACCTGCCCGGGCGCATCATCATCCAGCGCGGCTCGCACCGCACGCTCCAGCTCGACGGCAACGAGATCGTCAGCGGCAGCGAGGCGTTCAACCCCGAAGAGGTCCGTCGCGGGTTCTCCATCCCCATGAACCTGCAGATCCGCCAGTTCCAGACGACCGAGGACACCACGCTCGTGCAGGTGGACGTCAGCCTGCGGTCGCGTCAGAGCCTGCTCGGGCAGGCCGCCGCCGCCGCCGAGCGCGTCGTCCCACCCGTCCTGATCGACCGAAACGGGCTCCGCTACGAAGCCGTCGGCTACTTCTACCGCGACAGCTCCATCGTCCGACTCCGCTACACCCCGGGCAACCCGATCCGCGGCTTGACCGAACTGGAGCGCGACGGCGTCGCGCTCAGCCGCTCGGCCGCCGAGCAGGAGTTGATCCTCCTCTTCCGCGTCAGCAGCGGCGTCGAGATCGAGCGCTTCGTCATCGGCAACACCGTCATCGCCGAGTACAGCCCGCCGATCGAAGCGACGCGGCGCTGAGTTCCTCCGCGAAGCCGACACCCCGAACAAACACGACGGGCGCGTTCCGAGGAACGCGCCCGTCGTTCGTATCACACCAATCTTGCGCCGAGCCCTCGGGAAAGAGGGCCGCGCGAGCCCTGCTTAAAGCTCGTCTTCCGGGCGCGCCCGCGGGGCGCTCGTCGCGGCAGCGGCGACCGGCTCGGGCGCTGCGCCCGACTTGCGATCGCGGCGCTTCTCGATCAGGTTGCCCTCGTTATCAAACTCCATCTCGTCGCGCTCCTCGGACGCGATCTCGCGGTCCGCGACGACGTGCAGCTTGATCGTCCCCTCCAGGTCGCTGGCGAACTTCACCACAACCTCGTACGCGTCCACACGCTTGATGCTCCCCGGCAGGCGCACCTCGCGCGGGCGGACCGGGAAGCCGAGCTGTGTCAACGCCTCGGCGATGTCGTTCTGCGTCACGCCGCCGTAGAGGATGCCCTGGTCGTTGCACGCCCGCTGCATCGTGATGTCCAGGCCGTCGATCTTCTTGATCGCGGCCTCACGCTGCTTGCGCATCTCGGCGACCTGCTTCTCCGCGTCGGCACGCTTGGCGGCGAGGCTCTGGATCAGGTCATCGCTCGGCTTGGTCGCCAGCCCGCGCGGCAGCAGAAAGTTCCGCGCGTAGCCCAGGCGGACGTTCACCACGTCGCCCACGATCCCGAGGTTGTCCACGTTTTCGGTCAGCAGCAGCTTGACGTTCTTGCGCACGTCGCTGTCCTTTCTCGCCGCGAGCACAAGGCCCGTACCGGCGGGGAAAGTTGAGGAGCCGAGCCCGGCACGCCACGCGGCGTCCCGTCAGGGCCCCAACGAGGGGTCCAGAGGATAGGCACTCCCCCGGTGGCACAGCTCTCCGAGCTGTGTTCCGCCTTTTCCAGAGGCACAGCTCGGAGAGCTGTGCCACCAGGCGGAGTGGGGATCAGAACGGGATGTCGTCGTCGGCAAAGTCCTCGGCCGGCCCGGAGCGGGCGCCGGCCGGGGCGTCCTCTTCGTAGTGCCGGCCACCGCC
>Ga0213835_101216_pt1 | contig 17309 bp, 14 predicted proteins | sample SWPATP01_FD_160576 | JGI IMG/M metagenome (GOLD analysis project Ga0213835, IMG submission 160576) | Coastal seawater microbial communities from Marineland, Florida, United States - SWPA TP0 #1 | ecosystem: Environmental > Aquatic > Marine > Coastal | place: USA: Florida | collected 2016-08-05 | reverse complement strand
GCCCCGACGCCCCCCGCCCCGACACCCGCCGCCGCCTCGGCACAGCCGGCCGCCGCTGCGGCCGCCTCGCTGGCCGCACGGGGCGCCACCGCCGCGGCGATCTCCTCGCTGGCCGTGGCGCAGAGCCGCCTGCCCCGCCCCCGCCCCGAGGCCGAGCGTCGCGCCTTCGTCCAGCGCGCCGCCGCCGTCCGCGTCCAGCCCGGCCCCGGCGCCGTCACCGGCCGCGCCACCGGTCAGCTCTGCGGCATCGCCGGGATCGAGGGGCAGCCGATCCCGGCGGTGGTGTCCAACGTGCAGGGCTGCGGCGTGCCCAACGCGGTGCGGGTCAAGTCCGTGGACGGCGTCCGCCTCAGCCAGTCCGCGATCATGGATTGCGAGACCGCGCAGGCGCTGCACCGCTGGGTGCGGACCGGGCTGAAGCCCGCGGTGGGCGGGCTCGGCGGCGGCGTGGCCGAGCTGCGGGTGGCGGCACATTACGTCTGCCGCACCCGCAACCACCGGGCCGGCGCGCGCATCTCGGAACACGGCCGCGGGCGGGCCATCGACATCTCGGCGATCCGGCTGGCGGACGGGCGCGTGCTGGACGTGCTGTCGCACTGGCGCCACCGCAGCTACGGCCCGATCCTGCGCCAGGCCCATGCGGCCGCCTGCGGGCCGTTCAACACCACCCTCGGGCCGGGCTCGGACGGCATGCACGAGGATCACTTCCACTACGACCTGCGCCGCGGCGGCCGCTACTGCCGCTGAGGCCGGGCGCCGCCGGCATCCCGGGGCCACGGCGCCGCCGGCACCCGTCGGCCGCGGAGCCGCCGGCACCCGGTGGCCACGGCGCCGCCTCGGCACCCGGCCGCCCGACCCGCCAAGGCGAGCGCAGCGCCACGCCCCCGACCCCGCCCCCGCCCCGCGGAGCGCCCCCGGCCCGCGCCGGCTCAGAGCCGCAACCGCGGCGCCGGCCCCAGCGGCAGCGGGCCCAGGCTCACCCGCCCGCGCGAAAACACCAGCGCCAGCGGCAGCACCCCCGGCCGGTCCCCCGCCGCCTCCAGCGTCTCGAGCACGCGCTCCCATGTCGGCGCCAGCTCCGGGCGCAGCAGATCCAGCGTCACCGCCATGTCCAGCAGCGGCCGCCAGCCGGCGACCTCCACGCCGATCCGCCCCTCGGGAAACCCGTCCGCGCCGATCTCGAGCCGCCCGCCGGCCTGCACCTCGGCCCCGGCCCAGACGAGCGAGAGCGCCTCGAGCACCAGCTCCTGCGGCTGGACGCCCCGCACCGCCGCGTGCCGGTCCAGCGGCGCGTCGAACAGCACCGTCGCCGTCAGGTCCAACCGCTCCAGCGGCGCGAGCGGGCGACCGTCCGGCCCCGCCAGCACCAGATCGCGCAGCCCGAGCCGCAGCCGCTGCCGCTCTTCGGCCCCCGCCTCGGCCGCCGTTTCCAGCCCGAGTGTCCGGAGCCCAAGCGTCCCCGGCCCCCCGCCCGCCTCCAGCCGCAGCGCCTCCACCTGAAGCGCCCCCTCGCGCAGCGCCAGCTCCCGCCCCCCGACCCGCACCGCCCCCTCCAGCCGGTCGGCCTCGACCTCCAGCGCCTGCGCGCCCATGATCAGTCGCTGCCGACCCTCCAGCCCGGCGCGCACCCGGTCCGGCCGCCCCGCCCCCAGCGCCAGCGCGACCTGCGGCACCTCCCACACCACGCCCCAGGGATCGCCCAGCCGCAGACCCTCGACCGTCAGGTCGAGCCGGCCGGGAAAGCCGCCCACCGACACCGCCTCGTGGTCCGCCAGCCTCCCCGCCGCCGCCTGCTCGGCCAGCCAGGTCTCCGCCGCACGCTCGACGACGCGGGCCGCGACCAGCCAGGCCCCGGCCCAGGCCAGCGCGAGACCGGCAAGAAGCGTGATCGCGAGGCGCATGCGGACCCTTTCGCCTGCTGCCGGGAGAGTGCTACGCCCTCCTATCGCGGGCGCCGCGCCGCGACCAGCGGCGCCGCATCACGGCACGGTCAGGGGAGGGGACGATGGCGGGGTTGTGGGTGTTCGGCTACGGCTCGCTGATCTGGAACCCCGGCTTTCCGGTGGCCGAGGCGCGGCTGGCGCGGCTCGCAGGCTATCGGCGGTCGTTCTGCATGCGCTCGATCCATCACCGCGGGACGCCGGCCGCGCCGGGGCTGGTGCTGGCGCTGGACCCTGCGCCGGAGGCGGCCTGCGACGGCATCGCCTTCGCCGTGGCGCGCGGGGCCGAGGCGGCGACGCTGGCCTATCTGCGCGCCCGCGAGCTGATCTCCTCGGCCTATCTCGAGGCGGTGGAGCCGGTGCGGCTGCGCGACGGCGCCGAGGTCACGGCGGTCACCTTCGTCGTGGACCGCGCGCACGCGCAATACTGCGGCGGCCTGCCGCTCGAGGAACAGGCCGACATCATCGCCCGCGCCGAGGGCGGGCGCGGCCCCAACCGCGACTATCTCTGGAACACCGCCGCGCATCTCGCCGAGCTGGGGATCGAGGATGCCGAACTCAGCTGGCTCGCCGCCCGCGTCCGCCACCTCGCCGCCCCGACCCGCTGACCGCGCGCCCCGCACGACCCGCCCTACCGACCCGCACGCCCCGGACCGCCGGGCGTCCGCCACACCTCTCCCCTCTTCATCTTTCCTCAAATATCCTCGGGGGGGGCGTGCGCAGCACGACGGGGGGCAGACAGCCCCCCTCCCCGCCGCCCACAGGCGCTGCCCGTGCCGCAGGGCGCCCCCGTCAGACGTTGCGGATGATCCGCGCGAACGGCTCGAACACCTCGGCGTTGCCTGCGATGACCGAGCCCGTCTCCATCAGCCCCGCCCCCGGTTCCAGCGCCTCGACGAAGCCGCCGGCCTCGCGCACCAGGATCACGCCCGCGGCGATGTCCCAGGCGTTCAGCCGACGCTCCCAGTAGCCGTCGTACCGCCCCGCCGCGACATAGGCGAGGTCCAGCGCCGCCGCGCCCCAGCGGCGCACCCCGGAACAGGCCGGCATCAGCCGCGCGAGGTCCTGCAACGTCGCCGGCAGCGTGCCCTGCCCGCCGAAGGGCACGCCGGTGGCGAACAGGCACTCGATCATCACCCGCCGCCCCGACACCCGCAGCCGCCGGTCGTTCAGGAACGCGCCCACGCCCTTTTCGGCCCAGAACAGCTCGTCCTTGGCCGGGTCGTAGACGACGCCCGCCACCACCTCGCCCTTGTGCTCCAGCCCGATCGAGACCGCCCAGTGCGGCAGCCCGTGCAGGAAGTTCGTCGTCCCGTCCAGCGGATCGACGATCCAGCGTCGGGTCGGGTCCTGCCCGGGCGTGCCGCCGGTCTCCTCGCCGAGCCAGCCATAGGAGGGGCGCGCGCCCATCAGCTCGGCCTTCAGGATCTCCTCGGCGGCGATGTCGGCGCGGCTGACGAAGTCGCCCGCCCCCTTCATCGAGACCTGGAGGTTCTCGACCTCGCGAAAGTCCTTCACCAGGCTGCGGCCGGCCTTGCGGGCAGCCTTGATCATGAGGTTGAGGTTCGCACTGCCGAGCATGGGGGCCTCCGGATGGGTCGCGCGGGGCTTACACCGCGGGCGGGCCGAAGGGAAGCCGACCGGCAGGGGCCGCCGCCTGCCCCACCCCGGCCGCATCCTCGCCATGAAGCCCGGGGAAAAACCGGGGCCGAGCTCACCCGAAAGGAGAGCCGAGGGAGGCCCACATGCGCGACAGGCGAATCATCGTCACCTTTGCCCTCGTCGTGGTCATCTGGCTGACCGTGCCGGTGGTCGTGGCGCTGCTGGCGCCGCTGCTGCCGCCGGGATGGCTGGACACGGTGTCCTTCGAGGCGGCCGGCGCGCTCTTTTCCGGCCTCGCCTTTGCCGGCCTGCTGTGGACGATCTGGGACCAGCAGCGCCAGATCGCCGAGAGCCGGGCCGAACAGGCCGAGCTGCGCACCATCCAGCAACGACAGGCGCAGGAGCTCGAACGGACCGCCGAGCTGCACGACAAGAGCACCCGGCTGTTCGAGCGGCGCCTCGAGGTGTCGCGGCTCGACGCGCTCGAGCGGCAGTTCCGGTTGCATTTCGACATCTGGAGAGCCCATCGCGACGGGCTGTCCGTGGCCGGCATCGACGCGCGCGGGCCGGCGCTGGCGGCGCATGCGGTGGGCGCGATCCGGCAGTGGGACGGCAAGGCGCAGCCGGACTGCCCGGCCCGCCTGATCCGCTTCGAGAAGGGCGAGATCCTGTGCTCCAACACCGTCTACGGCCCCTTCCTGAGCCTCACCGGCGATCTGCTGGGCATCATCGATGCCGGCGAGGTCGACGCGGCCACGAAATGGCAGCTCATGCGGTTGGTGAAGGCCAGCCTCGGCGAGGACGAGCGCCTGCTGCTGCTGGCGCTGGTCTTTCACAGGTCCGGCGATGCGGATCTGGGGCCACCGAAGCGCTCGGCCGATGAAGCCGCAGCCCCGTCGAGCAAGCTCGCCCGGCTGATGACCGGATATCTCCTGCTCGACGGGCTGAGCGAGCAGGCCCGCGAAGACCGGGTGCTGCGCTGGGCTTGGATGCGCTACAGCCCCAGCCGCGAACAGCGCGCCGCGCTGCGCTGACGTGCATCAGCGGCGCTGCAGCTTCACCGGCTCGGTCCGCGCAAGCCTCAGCACATGGGACATGAAGGGCTTGACCGTGTCCTCGGACCGGGTCGCGCCATAGAGCCGCTTGGTCACGCCCGCCGCCGTCAGCGGCCGGGTGATGTAGTCCGAATGCAGCCGCACCTCGCGCAGCACCCAGTCGGGCAGCACCGCCACCCCCCGCCCCGACGCGACCAGCAGCAGGATCACCGCCGTCAGCTCCACCTGCCGGATCGCCCGCGGCTCGACCCGCGCGGGCGTCAGCAGTTCGGTGAAGACATCGAGCCGCGCGCGCTCCACCGGATAGGTGATCAGCGTCTGGTCGGCGAAATCGGCCGCCTCGACAAAGGGTTTCGCCGCCAGCGGATGGCCGGCGGCGGCCACGAACACCGGCTCGTAGTCGAAGAGCGCGGTGAAGTCGACGCCGGCGAGGTCCTCGGGGTCGGAGGAGATCACGAGGTCGACCTCCTCGCGCATCAGCGCCGGCAGGGCGCCGAAGGCGAGGCCGGGGCGGATGTCGACGTCGACCTCGGGCCAGGCGTGGCGGAACCGCTCGAGCACCGGAAACAGCCATTCGAAACAGGCGTGGCACTCGATGGCGATGTGCAGCCGGCCGGCCTTGCCCGCGCGCAGCCCGGCGAACTCGGCCTCCAGCGCCTCGATCTCGGGCAGCACCCGCTCGGCCAGCCGCAGGAGCTTCTGGCCCGCCGCCGACAGCTTCAAGGGCTTGGAGCGGCGCACGAACAGCTCGACCCCGCACTGTTCCTCCAGCCCCTTGACCTGATGGCTCAGCGCCGACTGGGTGACATGCAGAAGCTCGGCCGCGCGGGCGAGCCCGCCGGCCTCGTGGATCGCGCGGATGCTGCGCAGATGCCGGAATTCGAGGTGCATCGGCGGTTTCCCTTGCGGTCTGCCTCATGTTGATCTTGAGGATTATGAGTTTGTCTCAGCTTTGCGCGGGTGCGACAAGGGGGCGTCATCACGGAGGCCGCCATGCCCACCCCTCGCGTCTCGTTCGAGTTCTTTCCGCCGAAGAATCTGGAGGGGAGTTTCCGGCTGTGGGAAACGGTGCGCGCGCTGGCGCCGCTGCGGCCGGGCTTCGTGTCGGTGACCTATGGCGCCGGCGGGACCACGCGGCAGCTGACCCATGAGGCGGTCACCACCATCGGCCGCGAGTTCGGGCTGAACGTGGCCGCGCATCTGACCTGTGTCGATGCCACGCGCGACGAGACGCTGGCCATCGTGCGCGCCTATGCCGCGGCCGGGGTGCGCGAGATCGTGGCGCTTCGGGGCGATGCGCCGAAGGGGGCCGAGCGCTTTGCCCCCCACCCGCAGGGCTTTGCCGATTCGGTCGAGCTGGTGGCGGCGCTGAAGGCCGAGGGCGGCTTCACCCTGCGCGTCGGCGCCTATCCCGAGCCGCACCCCGACGCGCCGGACGCCGGGGCCGATGTCCGCTGGCTGAAGCGCAAGTTCGACGCCGGGGCCGATTCGGCCATCACGCAGTTCTTCTTCGAGGCCGAGACCTTTCTGCGCTTTCGCGATGCCTGCGCGGCGGCCGGGATCGACCGACCCGTCATCCCCGGCATCCTGCCGATCGAGAACTGGTCCGGCGCGCGCCGCTTTGCCCAGCGCTGCGGGGCGCGGGTGCCGGCCTGGATGGACGAGGCCTTTGCCAGGGCCGCGCGCGACGGCCGCAGCGACCTGCTGGCCACCGCGATCTGCACCGAACTCTGCGACCGGCTGATCGCCGAGGGGGTGGAGGACCTGCATTTCTATACCCTCAACCGGCCGCAGCTGACCCGCGACGTCTGCCATGCGCTGGGGGTGACGGCGGAGGTCACGCTGGAGCGGGTCGCCTGAGGGCAGGCGAAGGCGCCTGTGGCGGGCGTCGGAGGGGGGCCTTCTGCCCCCCGTCGCGCTTTGCGCGACTCCCCCCGAGGATATTTGAGGAAAGATGAAAGAGGGCGGGTCGGGTGGGGCCGCCCCTCTTGGTGTGGTCCGTTCGGGCGAAAAACGACATGTCGGGGTCGCGGGCGGGACGACTGCGGGGGGCCGTCTGGGGTCTGCTGGGCCGGTCACGGGGCGGACGGCGCGGAGGGCGGGCATGGAGGATCGCGACACGGGCGGGCCGCCGGCACAGGCCACTCCCCGGCGGGCCGGGGGCCGGGCCCGGGCCACCGGGCGGGCGCGCGCCGCCGCCATCGCGCAGATGCCCTGGGCGCCGCCCCTGAACCCCGACCGCCCGACCGAGCCGCTGGACGCCGAGGGGGTGCAGGCGATCCACGCCGGCGCGCTCGCGATCCTGTCCGACATCGGCATCGAGATGCTGCACCCGCAGGCGCGCGCCCATCTCGCCGCCGCCGGCTGCACCGTCGCGGGCGAGACCGTGCGCTTCGAGCCCGCCTTCGTCACCGAGATGGTGGCGCGGGCGCCCGGCCCCTTTACCCTGACGCCGCGCAACCCCGACCGCGCCGTCACCATCGGCGGGCGGCACCTGAGCTTCGTCAATGTCTCGTCGCCGCCCAACGCCTGGGACATGGTCCGCGGCAAGCGGCCCGGCGACATGGAGACCTTTCGCGACCTGATGAAGCTGACGCAGTATTTCAACTGCATTCATCTCGCCGGCGGCTATCCGGTGGAGCCGGTGGACATCCATGCCTCGGTCCGTCACCTCGACTGTCTGTTCGAGAAGCTGACGCTGACCGACAAGGTCGTCCACGCCTATGCGCTGGGGGCCGAGCGGGTCGAGGATGCGATGGAGATGGTGCGCATCGCCGCGGGCCTCAGCCATGCCGCGTTCGACGCCGCGCCGCGGATGTTCACCAACATCAACTCGGTCTCGCCGCTCCGGCACGACTTTCCCATGCTGGACGGGGCGATGCGGCTGGCGCGGCGGGGTCAGCCGGTGGTGGTGACGCCCTTTACCCTGGCGGGCGCGATGGCGCCGGTGACGCTGGCCGGGGCGGTGGCGCTGTCGGTGGCCGAGGCGCTGGCCGCGATCGCGCTGTTGCAGTGGGTGGCGCCGGGCTGTCCGGTGGCCTTCGGCACCTTCACCTCGAATGTGGACATGAAGTCGGGGGCGCCGGCCTTCGGCACGCCGGAATACATGCGCGCGACGCAGATGTCGGGGCAGATGGCGCGGTTCTACGGGCTGCCGCTCCGCGCGAGCGGTGTCTGCACCGCCAACATCCCCGATGCGCAGGCGATGTGGGAGACCTGCCATTCGCTGTGGTCGGCGGTGCAGTCGGGCGCCAACATGGTCTATCACGCCGCCGGCTGGCTGGAGGGGGGGCTGATCGCCAGCCCCGAGAAATTCGTGATGGACTGCGAGGTGTTGCAGATGATCCAGCGCTATTGCGCGCCGGAGCTGACGGCCACCGGCCCCGGGGAGATCGCGCTGGAAGCGATCCGCGAGGTCGGGCCGGGCGGGCATTTCTTCGGCGCCGCGCACACGCAGGCGCGCTATGCGAGCGCCTTCTACGCCCCGATCTGCAGCGACTGGCGCAATTTCGAGGCCTGGAGCCTGGCGGGCGGCGAGGACAGCATCGCCCGCGCCCATCGCCTCGCCCGCGCCATCCTGGCCGAGTTCGAGCCGCCGCCGATGGACCCCGGGATCCGCGAGGCGCTGGCCGGGTTCGTCGCCCGGCGCAAGGCCGAGGGTGGCGCGCCCACCGATTTCTGACCACGCCCCCGCGGGCCTTCAGACTTCGTTAACCCCTTGGTCCTAGCGTTGGGGCGTGTTGGGGTGAAGACCGCATGCATGGGCTGATCAATCGTTCGCTTCAGTGTTTTCTGCGCGATACCTTCGGCGCGGCCGCCTGGCATGCCATCGCCGATGCCGCCGGCGTGTCGGCCAAGGGGTTCGAGCCGATGCTGCGCTATGACGACGGGATCACCCTGCGGCTGCTGGCGGCGGCCGGGGCGCATCTGGACCTGCCGCGCGACTCGTTGCTGGAGGATCTTGGGACCTATCTCGTCTCGCATCCCAACCGCGAGGGGCTGCGCCGGCTGTTGCGCTTCGGCGGCGTGACCTTCGAGGATTTTCTGCATTCGATCGACGATCTGCCCGGCCGGGCGCGGCTGGCCGTGGCCGACCTCGACCTGCCGCAGCTCGAACTGGCGGACCATGGCGAGGGCCGCTTCGACGTGACGCTGCGCGGCCCGCACCCCGAATTCGCGCCGGTGCTGGTGGGGGTGCTGCGCGCCATGGCCGACGATTACGGCGCGCTGGTGCTGCTCGATCATGCGGGCGCGCGGGGCACGGGGCCGGAGCGGGCCGAAGTGGTCACGGTCGAGCTGCTCGATCAGGGGTTTTCGGCCGGGCGCAGCTTCGAACTGGCAGGTCAGGGATGATGCGCATGGGATCGGATGGCATGGGCAGGGCGGCGGAGGCGGCGCCTCCGGCCGGGCTCGCGCTGGATGTGGCGGCGCTGGGGCGGCTGATGCCGCTGCATCTGCGGGTCGGGCCCGGGGGCCATCTGCGCGGCGCCGGGCCGACGCTGGCAAAGCTGTTGCCCGCCGATGCGATGGGCCGGCCGCTGCTGGAGGTGTTCGACGTCACCCGCCCGCGCGGCCTCGTCCCCCCCGAGACGGGTGGCGGGGGCGCCTGGGCGCCGAACCTCGGGCTGCTGACCGGCGCCCGGCTCAAGCTCGCGCTCAAGGCGCCGCCCAACACCGGGTTCAAGGGGCTCGCGGTGCCTCTCGACGCCGGCGAGGGCTGGCTGCTGAACCTGTCCTTCGGCATCGGCGTGGCCGAGGCGGTGCGCGAGCATCGCCTGACCGATGCCGATTTCGCCGCCACCGACCTCGCCATCGAGATGCTCTATCTGCTCGAGGCGAAATCGGCCGTGCTGGACGAGCTGCGGCGCCTCAACCTGAGCCTGCACAACGCCAAGACCGCGGCCGAGGAAGAGGCGATGACCGACACGCTGACCGGCCTGCGCAACCGCCGCGCCATGGATGCCGCGCTCGCCACGCTCACGGCGTCGGGCACGCCCTTCGGGCTGATGCATGTCGACCTCGACTTCTTCAAGCAGGTCAACGACACGCTCGGGCACGCCGCGGGCGACCACGTGCTGACCGAGGTCGCCCGCATCCTGACCGAGGAGACCCGCGGCGGCGACACCGTCGCGCGTGTCGGCGGCGACGAGTTCGTGCTGCTGTTTCCCGGGCTGTCCGACCCGCAGGTGCTGGAGCGGATCGGCGAGCGCATCCTCGCCCGGATCGAGCAGCCGATGCGGCACGAGGGGCAGCCCTGTCGCGTCTCGGCCTCGATCGGCCTCACGGTCGCCGGCCCCGGCATCAGCCCGGACCGGCTGCTGTCCGACGCCGACCGGGCGCTCTATGCCTCGAAACGCGGCGGGCGTGGCCGCGTCACCCGCTTCAGCCCCGACCTCTCGCCGCTCGGCGAGGCCCCGGGCAACGCCGCCTGACCCGCCGGGCACCGCCGCCGGACCCGGCGGCACCGAACCGCCGCCCGAGGCTGCCCGGCACGTCGACGGGGTCAGGCTCTCCGACCCACGCCAGACCGCGCAGCCCCCTCCCTGCACCCGGACCGCCGGGGCCGGCGGTCGCGGGCACCGGACCGCCGGGGGGCGCACGACCCACAGCCGGGGACGCCGCCGGGATGGCGCACGCCCACGCGGCCCGCGAGGCTGCGCCCCCCTGAGCCCGGCCGCCGGGGCGGGGCAGGAGCGCAGCGGGCGTCGATGCGGCGACCCTCCGCCGTTCCCCCGGGGCGGAGGGGGGGCACGGATCCCCGCAGGTCGACGCGGGCGCGCGGGCCATGGCGCCCCCGCTCAGCGCGGCTCGTTCATCAGGCCGCGGATGATGGCGTAGCAGGCCGCCAGCAGCACGAGGGTGAAGGGCAGCCCGGTCGAGACCGCCATCGCCTGCAACGCGATCAGCCCGCCGCCGAGCAGCAGCGCGATCGCCACCAGCCCCTCGACGATGGCCCAGAACACCCGCTGCACCACCGGCGCGTTGATCTTGCCCCCGGCGGCGATGGTGTCGATCACCAGCGAGCCGGAGTCCGACGAGGTGATGAAGAACACCAGCACCAGCACGATCCCCACCACCGAGGTGATCCACACCAGCGGCAACTGGCTCAGCATCTCGAAGAGCTGCAGCTCCAGCGCCGCCGACTGCACGCCCTCGAAGCCGTCGTTCACCACCTGGCTGATCGCCGTGCCGCCCAGCGCCGTCATCCACAGCACCGACAGGAGCGTCGGCACGATCAGCACCGCGATCAGGAACTCGCGCACCGTCCGGCCGCGGCTGACGCGCGCGATGAACATGCCCACGAAGGGCGACCAGCTGATCCACCAGGCCCAGTAGAAGGCCGTCCAGCCCTGGGCAAAGTTCGCGTCCTCGCGGCCGAAGGGCATCGACAGCGCCGGCAGGTACTGACCGTAGGCGCCGAGGTTGGTGAAGAACCCCGTGGCGATCTCGATCGTCGGCCCCGCGAGGATGATGAACAGCAAGAGCGCCGCAGCGAGGCCCATGTTGACCTCCGACAGCACCTTCACCCCGCCTTCGAGCCCCCGCACGATGGACACGATGGCAATGGCGGTGATGAAGATGATCAGGAAGACCAGCATCGCCTCGCCGGTGCCCAGCCCGAACAGATGGTTCAGCCCCGCCGCGGCCTGCTGCGCCCCGATCCCGAGCGAGGTCGCCAGCCCGAAGATGGTGGCGAACACCGCCAGGATGTCGATGATGTGCCCCGGCCAGCCCCAGATCCGCTCGCCGAAGATCGGATAGAAGGCCGAGCGCAGCGTCAGCGGCAGGCCCTTGTTGTAGGAGAACAGCGCCAGCGCCAGCGCCACCACCGCATAGATCGCCCAGGGGTGCAGGCCCCAGTGGAAGATGGTGGCGGCCATGCCCAGCCGCTGCGCCTCGGCCACGTTGCCCTCGGCGCCCCCCAGCGGCGACCAGTCGGTGCGCACACCGTCCTCGCCGACGCTGATGCCGCCATAGGCGGTGGAATAATGGCTGAGCGGCTCGGAGACCCCGAAGAACATCAGCCCGATGCCCATGCCGGCCGCGAACAGCATCGAGAACCAGCCGACATAGCCGTAATCCGGCGTCGCCTCGGGCCCGCCCAGCCGGATCCGGCCCAGCGGCGAGACGATCAGGCCGACGCAGACCAGCACGAAGATGTTGCCCGACAGCAGGAAGAACCAGTCGAGGTTGCCCGTCAGCCAGGTGCGCATCCCGGTGAAGACCGGCTCGATCTCGTCCTGCAACGCCAGCGTCAGCACGATGAAGGCGAGGATGGCAAAGGCCGACCAGGTGAACACGACCTGGTGGATGTCGAAGCTCAGCGTCCAGCTCTTGGCGAGGTTGTCCTGGCCGATCTCGTAGTCGGTCTCGATCACCTCGGTGGGCCCTTCGGGCTCGGGGATCGGCTCGATCTCGGGGGTCTCCTCCACGGCGGCGGCGACCTCGGGCGGGTGGGTTTCTTCGCCGGGCTTGCCGGTGCGGGTGTCGCTCATGCGATCCTTCCTTTCCTGTTCCCTCGTGTCTGCGGGGCTGCCTCAGCGGACGACGAAGACCGATGCCTCGGAATGCTCGGCCACGCTGCCGCCATGCGAGGGCAGCAGCCAGTCGAGCCAGCTCGGCGCGTGCGAGGCCATGACCACGAGGTCGGCCCCCAGCTCGTCGATGGCGCGGCGCAGGAGGCGGTTGAGCTCGCCCTGCGGGTCGGCGCTGACCAGCGGATGGGCGCTGGCCTCGATGCCGTGGGCCTCGGCCTGTCGGGCGGCGAAGGCGGTCAGCTTCCGCGCATAGTCTTCGGGCGTGCGCGCCACCTCGTCGGGGACGGTGCCGGCGACGCCGACATAGACGACGGGGATGGCATAGCCGCGCGCGAGGTCGGCGGCGGTGGTCAGCGCCTTGTCGAGCCGCCCGGCGTGGGCGAGGTCGACGGGGACGACGATCTTGCGATACATCGTGTTCCTTTCCGGGGCTGGTGGGTTCGGACGGCCCGGGGCCTCGTGGGCCGTCACGGCGAAGCGGGCCCGGAGGGGCCGGACGAGCCGGCCGCGCCGGGCCGCGATGGCCGGCGGCCGTGCCGGCCCTCGCCCCGACCTTGTCGCATGAATGCCGCCGGAACACAAATCCGTGGGCGCGCGGGGCGGGTTGGCCCCGCCCCGGACGCCGTGCGCTCAGCTCGCCTCGGGGGCCTCGCGGGCGGCGCCGGCGATCTGCGCTCCGCCGCGCCCGGCCCGGGCGGCCGCGACCAGGGCTGCGAAGACCGCGCGCTGGCGGCGGGCATAGAACAGGTGTTCGGGGTGCCACTGCACCCCCAGCGCAAAGGGGTCGGCGGTGCACTCGATCGCCTGCACCATCCCGCCCTCGTCGCGCGCGGCCACCCGCAGCCCGGGCGCCAGCCGGTCCACCGCCTGGGTGTGCAGCGCGTTCACCCGTATCGGCGCGGTGCCGGCCACCGTCGCGAGCAGCGTGCCCTCGGCGATCTGCACGCGCTTGCGCGGCAGCACGGTCCAGCGAAAGCGGCTGGCGCGATACTGGGCATAGGCGTCCTGGTGCAGGGTCCCGCCCAGCGCCACGTTCAGCATCTGCGCGCCGCGGCAGATGCCCAGCACCGGCTTGCCCGCCTCCAGCGCCGCCAGCACCAGCCGCCGCTCCAGCGCGTCGCGCGCGGGGTCCAGCCGGGCGGCGGCGACGATCCGGCCCCGATAGAGGTCGGGCGAGATGTCGTCGCCGCCGCCCACGATCAGCCCGTCGACCTCGGCGATGTCGGCCGGCCGGGCGGTGTCCCAGCGCAGGCCGCGCCCGCCTGCGAGCCACAGGTTGAACGCCACCAGCGGAAAGATCCGCCAGCCCGAGCGCCGCGAGGTGGTCACGCCGATGCGCGGGCGGCTCAGCCCCCGCATATCCGCGCCTCGGCCAGCAGACCCTCCACCACCGGCGGCCAGTCGCCCCACATCGTCGTCAGCGCGGCCCGGTGCGCCCCCCAGGCCTCGGCCAGCGCCGCCAGCAGCTCGGGCCGCGCCGCCACCCGCTCGATCAGCACCCAGCGGTTCCATTCATAGGCGACCGACCAGTCGGCCTCGTCGATGCGGGCCTCGGGCAGGCGGAAGTGAAAGGTCGGCCGCCCGCCCTTGGCCTGCCCCTCGGGCAGCGCCGCGCGCACGCGCCCGGGGTCCAGATGCTCCAGCAGCGGCAGCAGGTCGAGCGCGCGGTTGCGGCTGGGGCTGAGCGCGAGATAGCTGTCGGTCAGCGCCGCGAGGTCCCACCCCGCCCCTTCGGCCGCCAGCGCATCGACCAGCGGCCGCGGCCAGGGGTCGACAAAGGGCAGGAGCCGCCGCGCCGGGTCGATCGGGTCCGCGGCGCGCAGCCAGTCCTCCAGCAGCGCAAAGGCCCGCACCACCGGCAGGATGAAGGCCGCGCTCTCGGCCGCCACCTCGGGGTTGAGATGGACGCCGAAGCCGAAGGCGAGCCCGTCGCGGGTGCCGCGCGCCCCGGCCGCACGCAGCGCCGCCACCAGCCGGTCGGCCTCGGGCAGGTCGGCGGGCGCCAGCGGCGGCGTCACCACCTCGACCGGGACCAGGTCGCCCAGCGCCTCGAGCAGCAGACCCGCCGCGCCGGTGGTCGAGAGCGCCGTGTCCAGCTCCACCGTCACGTCGCCCAGCCGCCCCCCGGTGACGGCAAAGGCGCGCGGGGCCGAGGCCGCCAGATGCCCGCCCCACAGCCGCTGCACCAGCTCGGCCGCAGACCGCTCGGTCAGCCCGGCAAACTCGATCTCCACCCCGGTGCGCCGCGGCCGGCCGTCGGCCCGGGTCGGGCGCGGCAGCGGCCAGAAGGCGCGGCGGTCGATCCGCCCGGCGACGGGAAAGGCATCGGTCAGGGCCCTCTCCTTTCGCCCCGGAGCCTAGCGGCGGCGCCCTGCCGTTTCCAGCGACATTGCGCGGTGGGCCTTGCCGAATCGGCCCCATGCGCGTTGGCTCGCGACGCCTGTCCGCCCCGGAGCCCCCGCCATGACGCCTGACCAGGCCCTGATCCTCGGCATCCTCGCGCTGGCGCTGGCGCTCTTCATGTGGGGCCGGCTGCGCCACGACGTGGTGGCGCTGTCGGCGCTGATGGCGGCGGTGGTGGCGGGGCTGGTGCCGGCGGCCGAGGCCTTTGCCGGCTTCGGCCACCCGGCGGTCATCACCGTCGCCTGCGTGCTGGTGCTCAGCCGGGGCCTGCAGACCTCGGGCGCGGTGGATGTGCTGGCGCGCACGGTGCTGCCGGCCGAGGGCGGGCGGTTCCTGTCCATGCTGGCGCTCCTCGGCCTCGGCGCCGGGCTCTCGGCCTTCATGAACAACGTCGGCGCCATGGCGCTGCTGATGCCGGTGGCGGTGCAGCTCGCGGGCCGGCTCGGACTCACGCCCGGACAGGTGCTGATGCCGCTCGCCTTCGGCACCATCCTCGGCGGCATGACCACGCTGGTGGGCACGCCGCCCAACCTGATCGTCTCGGGCTTTCGCGCCGATGCCGGGCGGGGCGAGTTCGGCATGTTCGACTTCACGCCGGTGGGGCTGGCGGTGGCGGCGGCGGGGATCCTGTTCGTCGCCGTCATCGGCTGGCGGCTGGTGCCGGTGCGCAAGGCGACCAACGTGGCGGGCTTCGACACCGCCGCCTATTTCACCGAGGTCCGCGTCGGCGCCAGGAGCAAGGCCGTCGGCAAGAGCCTGGGCGAGATCGAGCGCGCACTCGACGATGCCGAGGCGCAGGTGGTCGCGCTGGTGCGCAGCGAGGTGCGCCTGCACGCCCCCCACCGCGGCCGCATCGTCGAGGCCGGCGACATTCTCGTGCTCGAGGCCGATGTCGAGGGCCTGGCCGAGGCGCTCTCCAAGCTCGACCTCAAGCTCGAGGAGCAGCAGCCGCCCCCCGAGGAGGCGCCCGAGCCGGCACCCGACGAGGTCCCCCCCGAACAGACCGTGGCCGAGGCCGCCGGCGACGCGGACGCCGAGGACAAGGGCACGCCCCGGCGCGACGACATCGTGCTGCGCGAGCTGGCGGTGCTGCCGGGCTCCAGCCTGGTGGGGCGGTCGGCGACGGATCTGATGCTGCGCACGCGCTACGGGCTGAACCTGCTCGCGGTCTCGCGTGAGGGGCGGTCGCCGGCGACGCGGCTGCGCCGCCTCCGGCTGCGGACCGGCGACGTGCTGATGATGCAGGGCCCGGCCGAGGTGCTGGCCGCCTTCGCCGTCGACACCGGCTGCGTGCCGCTGGCCGAGCGCGAGCTGCGCATCCCCGACAGGCGCATGGCGATCCTGTCCACGGCGATCATGGCCGCCGCAGTGGGCATCGCCACGCTCGGGCTCCTGCCGGCGGCCGCCGCCTTCGCGCTGGGGGTGCTGGCGTCGATGCTCTTGCGCACGGTGCCGCCGCGGTCGGTCTATGGCGCCATCGACTGGCCGGTGGTGGTGCTGCTGGGGGCGCTGATCCCGGTCGCGGGGGCGATGGAGGCGACCGGCGCGGCGGCGCTGGTGGCCGAGCTGCTGGTGGGCACGCTGGCGCAGGGTCATGCGGTGGCGGCGCTGGCGCTGGTCCTGGTGGCGACGATGTTCCTGTCGGACGTGATGAACAACGCCGCCACCGCGGCGGTGATGTGCCCCATCGCGCTGGGCATCGCCGCCGCGCTGGGCGCGAGCCCCGACGGCTTTCTGATGGCGGTGGCCATCGGCGCCTCCTGCGCCTTCCTCACCCCCATCGGGCATCAGAACAACACGCTGATCCTCGGCCCCGGCGGGTTCCGCTTTTCCGACTACTGGCGGCTCGGCCTGCCTGTCGAGGTGCTGGTGGTCGCGGTGTCGCTGCCGATCCTCCTGCTGGTCTGGCCGCTGTGACGCGCCCGCTGCCGCAACCGACGTCTTGATTTCACCGCCCCGCTGCCGTAGACCGCCCGAGGCCTAGGGGTATAGCTCAGTCGGTAGAGCATCGGTCTCCAAAACCGAGGGTCGGGGGTTCGAGTCCCTCTGCCCCTGCCAGTACAACGCGTTGATCAGCCGACACCTTCGTCGCCGTCGCCAGATTGCGCGCTCGACCGGTTTGCAAACCGGTTTGCAGCATCCGTTCCCGCTCTGTGCGATTCGAGCCGCGCGATGGCCGCACTCTCGAGCCCGCTGGAGCGCCCGAGATAGTGCGCGTCGAGGATGCTCTCCACGTCGCGCAGGGAGTTGCCGGTGATGGACGCGAGCTCCGGCACGGTGCAGCCGGCCAGCGCCAGCCGGGTCACCGCTGTGCCCCTGAGGTCATGGAACGTCAGCCCCTCGATCCGGGCCGCCTCACAGGCCTTGCCCCGGCTGGTTCGGAAGCCGTCACTGGTCCAGCTCCCCCCGCGCAAGGTGGCGAGGATGGTGACCGCCCGACGCGGGGTCGCGTCCAGCGCGGTCTTGAGGCGCGCACTGACCGGCACCACGACGCGACGCCTTGTCTTGCCCTGCCGGACCACCAGCCTCGCGCCGTCGCAGGCGGACCACGGCACCCTTGTCGGCTCGCCCTGCCGCTGGCCGGTGTCGGCTGCGAGGAGCAGGGCCAGCCGCAGATGGGCGGGCGCGGCGGCCATGAAGGCGGCCTCGTCGGCGACCGGATCGAGACGATCCGCGGCGACGGGCTGATCGACGGCGCCGATCCCGGCCTCGCGTCGCTGCGCGGCCGGATCCGTGCGCGCTTCGCCGACACCGCGCTGATCGACCAGGCG
>Ga0213835_101211_pt1 | contig 17328 bp, 15 predicted proteins | sample SWPATP01_FD_160576 | JGI IMG/M metagenome (GOLD analysis project Ga0213835, IMG submission 160576) | Coastal seawater microbial communities from Marineland, Florida, United States - SWPA TP0 #1 | ecosystem: Environmental > Aquatic > Marine > Coastal | place: USA: Florida | collected 2016-08-05 | reverse complement strand
AAGTTCGGTGACAAACCCGCGTTCGTGAAGTTCGAAGTTGACCTTATACCCTTTCGAGAAAAGCCACGGCTCACGCTGCATGATGTATTCGGATATGGCCTTTGATACGCGCGACACACGCACATCTTCTGTTACTTCGCCAACTTCGCCGCTTTCGACTTTGGCAAGGAAGTGAATGATACCGCGATATTCAATGTCGATAGCCCATTGCATCTGTTCGACAGTGATTGTGGGCACATACGGGTTGACGCCAACGGCCACCAATGCGGCCAGCTTAGTTGACTTCAATGCAGCCCGGTTCCAGAGTTCGGAGAACGAACCGACTTGCGATTTGGAATTAATCTGTTCATCGCAGAATTTATCGAAGCGTTTGCGCAAAGCCTCCGCTTCGGTGGTCAATTCGACATTGTAGCCGTTGAACGGGTTGCGCTTCGAAAGCATATCCGCACAAAGCGTAGCTAATTTTTCGATCAATTCCGGCGATGGAACTACGGCACTATGACCTTCGTTTTCAGGAACGCGCGGCCCTTCATATCGAATGATCGTGAAACGCGGAAGCAAACCCGACATTACGTTTTCGTTCGTTAGTTGCCCGTCAATGCGTTCGGCGGTGCTTTCCCCAAGAAGCGTTAGGGCCGGTGCTTGTATCCGACTGACGTTCTTCGTTCGATCAGCGCGAACCATTCCTTCGTATGCGTCGCGGCAAGCAGACTTTCCGAACAAGTCTAAGATGCCCTGTTCCAGTTCGCGGCCATTCTCCGAAGCTCTAGGGCCGGAAAGCCGGTTCAGTTCTGCGGAAAATTCGCCAATGATCGAACAGCATACAGGGTTTACTTCAAGATGCCCGACCAATGCTTGTAGCGATGCAATGCGGGCCGGGCCGATGAAGGTCGCGGCGGCTGGAAGGGACTGCATCACCGACGACATGAGCGCAGAACGTGCCCGCGCCATCGCCTCTTTCCCGCGTCCAGTTCCGGCCAACAGTAGGACATACTGATTTAGCCCGGTGTTCTTGACGTTGTAGTTCCTGCCCACAATCCCGGCCAAAATCGCGATAGCGCCAGCAAGTGCAATCTCTGGCACTGGCCGGGGCGCACTTGCCAGAGTATAGGCCATGATTTCACCAAGAAGCCCGCCGGGGTTCGTATAGGGGTTCGGGTTGCATGGAACTTCGGTCAAAGGGTGGCGGTCGTCTTCCGGCATGATTTCGGGCCTGTATATGGGTAGAACGTGGGTGGAATGTCCGGCGTTTTGCGTTCGCCGTTATTTTTCAATGACTTGATGGGTCATTCTGGCAGCCTAAACGGCTTCCATTACGCCAAATGCTTCCGCGCTTCGGTCAACTGCACGACAAGAAGCCGAAGTTCTTCGTCGGACTTTCCGGCAAGCCGTGCTGCGCACCACGCATTCACTTCGGCTGCGCCCCATGCGCTTGAATTCGTGCCAAGCTTGATCGGGCGCGGGAACAGCCCCTTCGCCATAGCCTCATACAGCGTCGGGCGGGCCATGCCGGTGACGGTGCAAACGTCGGGGGTGCGCAGAAGGGCGTTCGGCACAAGCTGCGCCGGGGTGAAGGTCCGGTCACGGCTGCCGTAGTCGGCGGCGCGCGGTGCAGCCGTAGTGTTCAGCAGGTTGTTCATAGGGCTATCCTCACAAGTCCGGGCGTATCTGCCCGTCACGCAAGGGTTTGCCCTAGCGCGGCCCGCGAGGATGCCACTAATGGCCGTGAATTTTCGGCAGACATGTTGTCGATCAGATTCAGGGGCTTGCCGCTGTAGCCCCCGCAGGGCAGGATAGGGACATCGGCTGCGAGGGACGTCATGAGCGAAACGGCACAACCCGACGAAGAACCAGAAGAGCCGAAAGCGGCACAAAAAGAAGATGGCGACGACAACAAGTCAAAGGGTAAGCGCCGCTCTTATCGTGGCGTAAGGCGAGAACTTAGCGAAGAAGAGCTTAAATCTCCGGTCGTTCAAAAGACTCTTCTTGATGAGATTGACAGGTTGGATATCGAAATAGAAGAGGTCAAAGGATTCCGCGACAAATACTATGATATTGACAAAAAGGAAGCTGTTCTTCGCGAGAAATTTACGGTTCATAAGGGATATGAAATAGCGTCCACATCGTTAGTGACTGGCGGCGGGATAATATTGGGTTTCATTTCCAGTATTTGGGACAATCAACCGACTGCCGGTATTTTTCTCGTTGTTGGATCGCTGGCGCTCATTGCCGGAATAGTCATGAAGGCGATAAGGCTATGAACCTTGAACTTAGATCACTTGTGAAGCCGGGCGACCTGCCGAACGAGCGCGTTACATTGCGCGCAAAAGTTGATCTTGATGTGGGCGACTATCTTTTCGCGCAGTCTGGATATGCCGATGGCGCTCCCACAATTAACTTCTTCCACACCTACTGGTTTCCTTTCAAGAAGATTTCTGCGGGTGATCTGGTCGTTATTTACACAAAAGTAGGAACAGAATCTAGCAAGAAGCTGACGACCGGAAAAAGGGCACACTTCTATTACTTGGACCTAAAGAAGACCATTTGGGATGACCCCACAAAAGCCGCAGTGATCCTTTACGCACCGAAGTGGGAAAGCAAGTCAGTGGATGACTTTTGACCAATTATTCGGGACTGTGGGCAACATGCCATGCGGCGCGGTAAGCGTCACGGAACTTTTGAAGCTGCGACCGATTATATTCGCCGAAGGTTTCGCCCGCAACTTGGCTAAGCGCAGCTTCGGGCTTCATAGGTTCATATACTATTTCGCCGATAGCCGTTGGCGTCATTTCGTGGGGGTTCACGCCATAGCGGCGCAGAACTTCGGGGTTACTCATGGTCGTATGCCGTGCGCGAACTTCGTCGTGCTTCAAGCCGAAATCTTCTAGTTCGCAGATACGTTTGCCCACAGTAAGCCATGCGTCGGGGTCGGCTGCGGGTTTACCGCGACCCTTCTTCACGCCAAGACGGCGCAACAGTTCGGCGGGGTCGCGCTTGGCGTAGTGGATAGCTTCGCCAAGCCATGCGGCAAGTTCGGGCGCAACCGCTTCGCCCTTTTCAAGCGATAGCTGCACGTCGGCCAGCCGTTCCCATGCTTCGGCTTCGTCCTTGGGTTGCCGGGTTTCATACATCGGGTTTGCGTCGAAGCCATAGGGAAGGCGGGCCATTATGCGCCCCCTGCCCGAAGCGGAACAACCTTCGATGCTTCGGCTTCTTCGCCAAGGCAGAACGCGGCATAGGCGTTCATCATGGCCCGCCGTTCTTCAACAAGATCGTCGCGGCGATACCGGCGTTCAACTTCGTTGCCCACATTATGCGCCAAGGCCAGTTCGGATTGAATGTTGTCATAGCCGCGCTTCGCCGCCCAATCCTTGAAGGTGCTGCGAAGGCCATGCGGCACGGCAGGGCGCTTGCTTTCGGCGTCTATCCAGCCTCGTTCGTCAAGTTTCGCCTTGGCTTCGTGGGCGCGGCGCATCACAGCACTGATAGTCATGTCGGACATTACACCGCCACGCGGCGCGGGGAAGACAAGCGCCTTCGGGTCTTTGTGATCGGCTTCGAAATTCGGAAGCGCCTTCAACAGTGCAACCGCAGCTTCGGACAACGGCACGGCATGGGGCTTCTTCATCTTCATCCGGGTTGCCGGAATAGTCCAAACCTTTGTTTTCAAGTCTAATTCTGAAAAAGTCATGCCTCTTACTTCGCCCGAACGGCTTGCGCACAACACGGCAAAGGCAAGCGCCTGCGCTGCGGTTCCTTCGCGCTTCCGCAAGTCCGCAAACCATGTGGGCATGTCTTCTTGTTGAATAGCCGGATGGTTCGAAGCTTCCGCCTTCTTTTGGTTCTTGATCCAGATTTGCAGGGCCGCGACCGAAGCCGGGTTGTCGTGTTCGCGGCAACCTTCGTCAATCGCCCACGCGAACACGCTTTCCATGCGTTGCCTAACTCTACGGGCCGTGTCTGTCTTGGTTGAATAGATCGGCTTCAAAACGTCCTTCACGTCGTCAATCGTGATGGTTGCAACGTCCTTCGCGCCCATCTTCGGGATAACGTGAAGGTCAAGGCTTGCCCGCCATTGCTTGCGGTGCTTGTCGCTGGAAAGGTTCTTCTGAATGTAGTCGGTCTTCATGTATTCGTTCAGGGCGTCGGCGAACGTGACAACCTTCGGTGCATCCGGCGCAACCTTCGACGCTTGCCGTTCGGCGATAGGGTCGCGGCCAGCTTCGACAAGCTGCCGCAGTTCCCCGGCCTTCAAGCGGGCGTCTTTCAGGGTCAGGCCGACAACGGGTTCATCGGGGTCTTTGCGCGGCTTCGCATAGGGGCCAAGGCCCATGCTGCGGGTGTTGGGCACCAACTTACCATCTTCACGCTTCTTCTTGCCAAGCGTGAACCGAAATTCCCATGACCGCGACACGGTGCCTTTCCAGTCGGTCACTTGCAGGAACAGCCCGCCGCCGTCGGACAGCCTGCCGCGCGTCTTCTGCGCTTCAATCTCTTTCGGGGTCAGCCGGTAAATCGCCGACATGTTCAAAACCTCTACCCATGCTCTACCCACAGAATTTGGCAGAAACGGGCAGACGACGCAAGACGGGCGCAGACGATACAATCACGCAAGCATCTGGAAAAAATAGAACTTTCAGACAGCCACAGACACCCTAAGACACTATGATGGACGCCCTACGGGCTGCCATCCCAAGGCAAAATCAGGCTTTGCGCAGGGCTTCGCCCCGACGCTTCAGCGTCGCCGTTGACGGGCTGCGGACCGTGGCGGTCGGGGTCGTGTGCTGTCGAAAGGTGCAGGCGGGCCGGTGCGGCGCAACCGCCCCGGCAGCCGTCGGGCCGGCGTTCGTTCGGCGGCACGAAGGCCGCGGACGACCGCCGACGCGACAGGCTGATCCGGAAATTCTGGAGCGGGTAGCGGGAATCGAACCCGCACTTCAGGCTTGGGAAGCCGGCGCGCTACCACTACACCATACCCGCACGCCGTGCCGGCTAGCACGTCGGCACGGCACGGACAAGGGCGTGCCGCGCCGACGCGCGCGATTTGACCCTGGCAGCCGCGCCGTCACGCGCCCGCCGCGACCCCCGGTCCGGCCGACAGCCGGACGCCGCGGCGCTGCGACAGTTCCTCGGCCAGCAGGAAGGCCAGTTCCAGCGACTGCGAGGCATTCAGCCGCGGATCGCAGGCGGTGTGATAGCGGTCGGACAGATCCTCGTCGGTGATCGCCCGCACGCCGCCGCCGGTGCATTCGGTGACGTCCTTGCCGGTCATCTCGACGTGGATGCCGCCCGGCACGCTGCCCTCGGCCTTGTGGATGGCGAAGAACTCGCGCACCTCGGCCAGCACGCGGTCGAAGGGGCGGGTCTTGTAGCCGGTGGCCGACTTGATCGTGTTGCCGTGCATCGGATCGCAGGACCAGACGACCTGCGCGCCTTCCTCGCGGACAGCGCGGATCAGCCGCGGCAGATGCTCGCCTACGGTGCCGGCGCCGAAGCGGGCGATCAGCGTCAGCCGCCCGGCCTCGTTTGCCGGGTTCAGTCGCGCCATCAGCCGCTTGAGGTCGTCGGTGCTCAGGCTCGGGCCGCATTTCAGGCCGATGGGGTTCTGCACGCCGCGGCAGAACTCCACATGCGCGCCGTCGGGCTGGCGGGTGCGGTCGCCGATCCACAGCATGTGCCCCGACCCGGCAACCGGAAGCCCGGTGGTGGAATCGATCCGGCACAGCGCCTCTTCGTACTCCAGCAGCAGCGCCTCGTGGCTGGTGTAGAAATCGACCGTGCGCAGGTCATGGGCGGTTTCGGCGGTGATGCCGGCGGCCTCCATGAAGTCCATCGCGTCGGCGATCCGGTCCGAGACGTTGCGATAGCGTTCCGCCCCCTCGCCGCGGGCAAAGCCCAGCGTCCACGAGTGCACGCGATGCATGTCGGCGAAACCGCCGGTCGAGAAGGCGCGCAGCAGGTTCAGGCTGGCGGCGGCCTGGGTATAGGCCTGCAGCATCCGCTCGGGGTCTGGGATGCGGGCCTCGGGCGTGGGATCGAAGCCGTTGATGATGTCGCCGCGGTAGCTGGGCAGTTCCATGCCGCCCACCATCTCGGTCGGGGCCGAGCGCGGCTTGGCGAACTGGCCGGCCATGCGCCCCACCTTGATCACCGGCACCTTGGCGCCGAAGGTCAGCACCACGGCCATCTGCAGCAGCACCTTGAAGGTGTCGCGGATGCTGTCGGCGGTGAACTCCGAAAAGCTTTCGGCACAGTCGCCGCCCTGCAGCAGGAAGGCCCGCCCGGCCGCGGCCTGCGCCAGCGCGCCCTTGAGGCGGCGCGCCTCGCCGGCGAAGACCAGCGGCGGAAACCGGCCCAGCCGGGCCTCGACCGCGGCGAGCGCGGCGCTATCGGGATAGTCGGGCATCTGTACCCGCGGGCGGTTACGCCAGGTCGAACGCTCCCAGCCTGGAATGGTCATCGCGGCTTCCCCTTGCTGCCCATGCACGTCGTGGCGCCGGGGCCCGTCGGGGCCGGCGGCGGCGCGCCCCCTTATATCCGCCGCGGGGCGGGTGCCAAGGGGCAAAGGCGCGCCGGGCCGCCTCAGGTGTACTCGGACCGTTGCAGCCCGTACTTGGCCATCTTCTCGTTCAGCGTCCGGCGGGGCAGGCACAGTTCTTCCATCACCGCGACGATCGAGCCGCGGTGGCGGCGCATGGTGTTGTCGATCAGCATCCGCTCGAACGCCTCGACATACTCCTTGAGCGGCTTGCCCTCGGTCGTCATCGCCGGGCCGACGGTGTCGTTGTCGGCCATCAGCAGCGACGCGATCGAGCCGGTGCCGCGCCGGTTCTGCAACACGGCGCGTTCGGCCACGTTGACGAGCTGGCGGACATTGCCCGGCCAGGGTGCCTGCATCAGCTGCGCGGCCTCCTGCGCGGTCACCTGTGGCGGCTCGCAGCCGTACTCGGCGGCAAGCTCTTCGGCAAAGGCGCTGAACAGCGCCAGGATATCCTCGCCGCGCGCCCGCAGCGGGGGCAGCGTGATCTTGAGCGCGGCAAGGCGGAAAAAGAGGTCGGGGCGCAGGGCGTCCTCGATCGTGCGCTCCGGGGCGTGGGTGTTGCAGACGGCGATCACCCGGGTCTCGGCGGGGTTGCCCTGCGCGTTCACGAACGCCAGCAGGCGCGCCTGCAAGGTCGGGCCGAGGGCCTCGACATCCTCCAGGCACAGCGTGCCGCCGCGTGCGTCCTCGATCGCCGGCGGCCCCTCGCCCGGCGGGGCGGGGCCGAACAGCCGCGCCCCAAGCACAGCCTCGTCAAGGCCCGCGCAACTGATCGAGACGAACCGCCGCCCGGCGCGCGGACCGACCGCGTGCAGCGCATGGGCCACCAGCGTCTTGCCGGTGCCGGTCTCGCCGTCGATCAGCACATGGCCGTCGGCCTGACCGAGGTCGAGAATGTCCTCGCGCAGCCGCACCATCTGCGGCGAGGTGCCCACCAGCCGCTTCATGATGGTGCCGCCGTCGGCCAGTTCGTGCCGCAGCGCGCGGCTTTCCAGCGTCAGCCGCCGCGCCTTGGCGGCCCGCTTGGCCAGATCGGTCATCTTGTCGGGGTTGAACGGCTTTTCAAGAAAGTCGAAGGCGCCCAGCCGCATCGCCTCGACCGCGATCGGAACATCGCCGTGACCGGTGATCATGATCACCGGCAGCGCCTGGTCCATCGCCATCAGCCGCTTGAGCAGCGCCATGCCGTCGATGCCGGGCATCTTGATGTCGCAGATCACGACGCCCGGAAAATCGGGCTTGAGCGCCTTCAGCGCCGGTTCGGCCCCGGCGTAGACCTCGGTCTCGAAGCCCGAAAGCGCCAGCCACTGGCTGATCGACTGCCGCATGTCCTGCTCGTCGTCGATGATCGCAACCCGCATCGCGCGGCTCATGACCGTCACTCCTTGTTCTTCGGGCGACGGCATCCGCCGCCGTTCCGCCGTTCCGTCATTCCGCCGCCAGCCCGGCACCCTCTTGCCGAAGCGCCTGCAGCCGGGCCTGCAACCCGGGCAGGCTGACCTCGAACACGGCGCCGCCGTGCTCGGTGGCGTTGTGCGCGGTCAGCCGGCCGCCCAGATCGGCCACGATTCCCGACGAGATTGCAAGGCCCAGCCCCACCCCCTCGCCAGGGCCCTTGGTGGTGTGGAAGGGCTCGAACAGCTTGTCCAGGTCGCGGATGCCCGGCCCGTTGTCACGCACCTGAAGCGTCACGACATCGCCGCCGGTGACAAGGATCTCGACGGCGGCATCGTGCTGTGCCTTGGTCGCGTCAAGCGCGTTGCGCAGCAGGTTGATGATCACCTGCTCCAGCCGGATGCGGTCGGCCATCACCATCGCCGGCGCCGGCGGCAGCGCCAGACCGACGGCGATGCGGCGGGATTTCAGCTGAGGCTCCATCATCGTCAGCGCGCCGGATACGCAGCTTCGCAGGTCGACCGGCTCGACCGCGTCGCCGCCCTTGCGCGCGAAGCTCTTGAGCTGCCGGGTGATGCTGCCCATCCGCTCGATCAGGTCGTCGATGCGCTGGAACGAGGTCAGCGCCTCGTCCGGGCGGCGGCGCTGCAGCAACAGCCGCGCGCCCGCGAGGTAGGTCTTCATCGCGGCAAGCGGCTGGTTCAGCTCGTGGCTGACCGCGGCCGACATCTCGCCCAGGGCGGCCAGTTTGGACGACTGCGCCAGCGTCTGCTCGGCGACGGCAAGGTTCGCCTGAACCTTCTTGCGCTCGGCGATCTCGCGCTGGAGGCGTGCGTTGAGCACGCGCAACTCGACCGACTCGCGCTGGATGAACTGCAACCGCGACCGCGCCCGGCGCGAGGTGAACCAGAACGCCAGCGCCAGAAGCAGCGCAAAGCCCATGATGACCAGCGACAGCACGCCGTTGACGCGCTCGTGCACGCTGTCGTGGCGCGTGAACGACACCAGCCGCCAGCCCCGGAACGGGATGCGCGCCTCGGAGCGCAGCACGGCCTCGCCGCGCACATAGGCGTCGGGGCTGCGCTGCATCAGGTCGGCCATGACCTGCACCGCCCGCTGCCAGGCGGTCGGGACATCCTGCACCGCCAAGGCCTCGTCCAGGTTGCGCCCGCGCCAGCGCGGCTCGGTCGACAGGATCACCCTGCCCTCGCTGTCGGTGACCGCGACCGCGTCGGCCAGCCCCGCCCAGCTGCGCTCGAACTTCACCAGGTCGACCCCGACGACGACCACACCGAGGAAGCGGTTGTTGGCCACGATCGCGCGCGAAAAGGCGAACTCGTACCCGCCGCTGCCGCGCTCGCCGGTGGTGAAGATCGTCTCGCGCGAGCGGCGCGCCTCGACGAAGAACGGCTCGCCGGTGTGACGGGCGCCGATCTGGTTGCGGTCGGTGGCCGCGACCGTGCGCCCCTCCTCGTCCAGAAGCTGCAGCGAGGCGGCGCCGATCTCGGACTGGAGCGAGATCAGCCGCTGCGAGGTCTGCACGTATTCGCCCGCCTGCAACGCCCCGATCAGTTCGGGGTCGCGCGACAACAGCAGCGGCACCACGGCGTTGCGCTGCAACTCGCTCTGGATGTTGCCGCCATAAAGGGCCAGCCGCACCTCGGCGCGATTGCGCAGCGTCTCGGTGAAGCGGTCGGTCAGGAACAGGTTGACGGCCCAGACCGACACCAGCGCCGCCACGACCAGGAAGGTCAGCGCCGCGCGATAGGCCCAAAGCGCCACGCCGCGCCGCATCCGCGGGCGGCGGGCGGGTCTGTCGCGGGACGGCAACGGGCGGTCGGTCATGGGTTTCAGCTTATTCCGAAGGGGCCCTGCCCCACAAGCGCGCCGGTGCGACGCGCCCCGCCCCGGTGGCGAGGGCCGATCAGGCGGCCAGCAACGCGCCCGCCAGCGCGGCAAACAGCGCCGCCCCGTCGGTGCCGCCCTGCGCCGGGTCCACCGCCCGTTCGGGGTGCGGCATCAGCCCCATCACGCGACGGTTGGCCGACAGCACGCCGGCCACGTCCCCGGCCGAACCGTTGGGATTGTCGAGATAGCGCAGCGCGATCCGCCCCTCGGCCGCGAGCGCGGCAAGCCCGGCGTCGTCGATCCGGTAGTTGCCGTCATGATGCGCGATCGGCAGGGCGATGCGCTGTCCCGCGCCCCAGCCTGCGGTAAAGGGGCTGTCGGCGGTCTCGACCCGCAGCGGTACCGTCCGGCAGACAAAGCGCAGGCCCGCGTTGCGCATCAGCGCGCCGGGAAGCAGGCCGGCCTCGCACAGCACCTGGAACCCGTTGCAGATGCCCAGCACCGCGCCCCCCCGCGCCGCGTGCGCGGCGACCGCAGCCATCACCGGCGCGCGCGCCGCGATCGCCCCGCAGCGCAGGTAGTCGCCAAAGGAAAAGCCGCCGGGGATGCCGACCACGTCGACGCCCGCAGGCAGGGCCGTGTCCTTGTGCCAGGCCGGAAGCACGTCGAAGCCCGCCGCGCGGAACGCAACCGCCAGGTCGCGGTCGCAGTTGGAGCCCGGAAAGGTGACGACCGCGGCTTTCATGCGGCGCCGTCGATCTCGATGCGGTAGGTCTCGATCACGGTGTTGACCAGCAGCGCCTCGCACATGCCGGCCACCGCGACGCGGGCGGCGTCGGCGTCGGGGGCGTCAAGCTCCAGTTCGATCACCTTGCCCTGACGGACGCCGTGCACGCCGTCATGCCCCAGCCCGTGCAGCGCGTGGCGCACCGCCTCGCCCTGCGGATCGAGCACACCGTCCTTCAGCATCACCGTCACGCGCGCACGCATCGCTCGTCCCCTTGCGGTCGTCGGCGACCGGTTAGCCGGTTTGCCCCCCCGCGACAAGCCGCACGGACCGGCCGCGCGGAAAAGAAGGCGCCGCAGCCCCGGGGTGCGGGGTGCGGCGCAGGTGTGGTGTCGGGACAGAGGCGGGGCGCGGAACAGGGGCGACGGGGACAGATCGTCGCCGGTCGGCGAGGCAGGGCCGACCCGCGCCCGGCAGGGACACCGGCAGGATCAGAAAGCCTGGAACAGGACGGGCAGGTGCAGGCCCACCACAAGAAGCACCATCAACGACAGCGCCCCGGCGGCATCGGAGACCAGCGTCGGGGCGGAACGGCGCAGCGCGGCGGCCAGATCAATCAACATGTTCACCTCCTGTTCCGAGTTGCCAATGTGTTCTCACGCCGGCCGCCGGCCTGTCAAGAACTTTTTCGGAACATTGGTGAACAAAACGGATCAGCCTACCGATAGCAGCCGAATCGCCCGGTCCTGCTCCAGCAGCCACAACAGGACGCGGACCGCCTTGCCGCGCGGGCTGTCCAGCGTCGGATCATCCGCCAGCAGCTTGCGCGCATCCGACTGCGCCAGCGCCATCAGCCCGGCCTGACGCTCGGGATCGGCGATGCGAAAGCGCGGCAGCCCCGACTGCGCGGTGCCGATCAGGTCGCCCATGCCGCGAATCGCGAGGTCCTCCTCGGCGATGCGAAAGCCGTCCTCGGTCTCGCGCAGGGCGGTCAGGCGGCGCGAGGCCGCCTCGCCCAGCGGCGGGCGATACAGCAGCACGCAGGTCGAGGCCGCCGTGCCGCGCCCGACGCGACCGCGCAACTGATGCAGCTGCGCCAGCCCGAAACGCTCGGCCCGCTCGATCACCATGATCGACGCGGCCGGCACGTTCACGCCGACCTCGATCACCGTGGTCGCCACCAGCACCGGCACCGCGCCGGACTGGAAGGCGGCCATGGCGGCATCCCGCTCGGCCGGCGGCATCTGCCCGTGCACCAGCCCCGCGCGTCCCGGCCCCAGCGCCGCGCGCAGGCGTGCGAACCGGTCCTCGGCCGCCGTCAGGTCGCTGACCTCGGATTCCGCCACCAGCGGACAGACCCAATAGGCCTGCCGCCCCTCGGCCACGGCACGACCCAGATGCGCCACCACCTCATCCAGCCGCTCGTCGGACACCATGACGGTCGTCACCGGCTGCCGCCCCGGCGGCTTTTCGTCCAGAACCGACAGGTCCATGTCGCCGTAATGCGCCAGCGCCAGACTGCGCGGGATCGGCGTTGCGGTCATCACCAGCACGTCGGCGCGCGCACCCTTTTCCCCCAACGCCATGCGCTGCGCCACGCCGAAGCGGTGCTGTTCGTCGATCACTGCCAGCCGCAGGTCGGCAAACGCGACATCGGCCTGAAACACCGCGTGTGTGCCGATCAGGATATCGATCCGCCCCTCTGCCAGGTCGGCCAGCCGCGCCGCCCGCTCGCCCCCCTTGTCGCGCCCGGTCAGCAGCGCCAGCCGAACCCCCGCGGCCTGCGCCAGCGGCGCGAGGCTTTCCAGGTGCTGGCGCGCGAGAATCTCCGTCGGCGCCATCAGCACACCCTGCCCGCCGGCCTCGACCGCGATCAGAAGCGCAAGGAACGCCACGAGCGTCTTGCCCGACCCGACGTCGCCCTGCAGCAGCCGGTTCATCCGCAGCGGCGCGGCCATGTCGGCGGCGATCTCGGCCACCGCGCGGCGCTGGGCGGCGGTCGGGTCATAGTCGAGCGATGCCAGCGTCTTGTCCTGCAAAGCCGATGTGCCGCGCGAAGACATCCCCGCCGCCCGCCGCCGCTGTGCACGGGCCAGCGCCAGCGTGACCTGGTGGGCGAACACCTCGTCATAGGCCAGCCGCCGCCGCGCCGGCGCCTCTGCGGCCAGCGCGCCCGCATCCTCCGGCGCATGGGCGGCGGTCAGGGCCGCGCGCCAGTCGGGCCAGCCCTCGCGCGCGCGCAGCGCCGGATCGATCCACTCGGCCAGCGCGGGGGCGCGGGCGATCGCGCCGACCGCGGCCTGCGCCAGCATCCGCTGCGTGAGGCCCTGCGCCAGCGGATAGACCGGCTCGAAGGGCGGCAGGCGCCCGGCTTCCTCGGGGCGCAGCACGTGGTCGGGATGCACGATCTGCGCCATCCCGTCGAACAGCTCCAGCCTTCCCGAGACGATGCGCCGCGCCCCAGTGGGCAGCAGTTCGGCAAGGCTGCCGGGACGTGCCCGGAACCACACCAGTTGCAAGTCGTCGCGCCCGTCGCTGACCTGCACGCGGTACGGGGCACTGGCGCGGCGGCCGGGAAAATGTCGTCCCGCCGTCACCGCCAGCGTGATCACCGCCGGCGGCACCACGTCGCGCAGGCTGGCGCGCAACCGCCGGTCCACGCCCCCTTGCGGCAACGTGAAAAGTACATCGCGAACGCGTTCCAGACCTGTGTCGGCAAAGGCCTTTCCCGCCTTGGGGCCGATCCCCGGCAGGGTCTCGACCGAGGCGAACAGCGGAAACAGGATTTCCGGCCGGCCCGACACCGGATCAGCCGGCGCCGACCAGCGCCAGCCAGCCGTCCTCGTCGATCACCTCGATGCCCAGTTCGGCGGCCTTTGCGGCCTTGCTGCCGGCGCCCGGCCCCGCGACCAGCAGATCGGTGCGCGCGCTGACCGAACCCGCGACCTTCGCCCCCAGCGCCTCGGCCCGCGCCTTGGCCTCGGCGCGCGTCATCCGCTCCAGCGTGCCGGTGAAGACGATGGTCTTTCCGGCAACGGGGCTTTCGGCGGCGGGTGCGGCCTCGGGCTGCACGTCCAGATGCGTCACCAGCCGGTCGATCAGCGCCCGTTCGGCCGGGTTGGCGAAGGCCGCGGTCAACGCGGTGGCCAGCACCGCGCCAACGCCGTCGATGCGTAGCAAATCGTCCCGGGCGGCGCTGCCGGGGGTGGCGGCGGTCACTGCGGCCTCGAACGCGTCCCAGGTGCCGTAATGGCGGGCCAACAAACCGGCGGCGGCCTCGCCCACGTGCCGGATGCCGAGGGCAAAGATCAGCCGGCGCAGCGGGATGCTGCGGCGGGCGGCGATGGCGGCGAACAGGTTGGCCGCCGACCGCTCGCCCCACCCTTCCCGGTTCTTCAACGCTTTCAATCCACTTGAATAGCGTTCTCCAAGCAGGAAGATATCCGCCGGCTCGCGGATCCAGCCGTCACGCCACAGCGCTTCGACCTGCTTCGCCCCCAGCCCCTCGATGTCGAAGGCGGCGCGGGAGACGAAGTGCTTGAGCCGTTCGACCGCCTGCGCGGGGCAGATCAGCCCGCCGGTGCAGCGGCGGACGGAATCGCCGGGCTCGCGGATGGCGGTCGAGCCGCACTCGGGACAGACATGCGGAAATTCATACGGTTGTGCGTCATCGTTCCGACGCGACAGGTCGACGTCGGCGATCTTGGGGATCACGTCGCCGGCACGATAGACCTGCACCCAGTCGCCGACGCGGATGTCGCGCCCCGCGCGGATCGGGTCGCCCTTGGAATCGCGCCCGGCGATGTAGTCCTCGTTGTGCAGGGTCGCGTTCGACACCACCACGCCCCCCACCGTCACCGGATCGAGCCGCGCCACCGGCGACAGCGCGCCGGTGCGGCCGACCTGGATGTCGATGGCGCGCAGCCGGGTCCAGGCGAGTTCGGCCGGGAACTTGTGCGCCAGCGCCCATCGCGGGGTGGTCGAGCGCACGCCCAGCCGGGCCTGCAACGCCAGATCGTCCAGCTTGTAGACGACCCCGTCGATGTCATGGCCCAGCGTCGCGCGCTGCTGCTCGATCTCGGCATGGGCGGCCAGCATCGCCTCGGGGGTGTCGCACAGGCGCGTCAGCGGGTTGACCGGCAGGCCGAGGGCGCGGAATCGCTCCAGCGCGTCGGTCTGCGTGGCGGCGAGCGGGGCCGACACCTCGCCCCAGCCATAGGCGAAGAAACGCAGCGGCCGGGCGGCGGTGATGGCGGGGTCAAGCTGGCGCAGCGAACCGGCGGCGGCATTGCGCGGATTGGCGAAGGTCTTGGCGCCCGCCGCCGCCTGCCGGTCGTTCAGGGCGGCGAAATCCGCGTGCAGCATGTAGACCTCGCCGCGCACCTCGAGCACGTCGGGCGCGCCGTCGAGGCGGTCGGGGATGTCCGCGATGGTGCGGGCATTGGCGGTGACGTTCTCGCCGGTGGTGCCGTCGCCGCGGGTGGCGGCCTGCACCAGTCGCCCGCCCTCGTAGCGCAGCGACAGCGACAGGCCGTCGATCTTGGGCTCGGCGGTGAAGGCGAGGGGCGCGGCGGCCGGCAGGTTGAGAAAACGGCGAATGCCGTCGACGAAATCGCGCACGTCCTCGGGGGAGAAGGCGTTGGCGAGCGACAGCATCGGCCGGGCATGGGCGACCTTGGCGAACCCATCGGAGGGGCGGGCGCCGATGCGCTCGGACGGGCTGTCGGGGCGCTTGAGGTCGGGAAAACGCGCCTCGATCGCGGCGTTGCGGGCCTTGAGCGCGTCATACTCGGCGTCCGAGATCCGCGGGGCATCGGCGCCGTGATAGGCCGCGTCGGCGTCCTCGATGGCGGCGGCGAGGCGGGCCAGTTCGTCACGTGCCTGTGCCTCGGTCAGTTCGGCGACGGGCCTGTGCGCGGCCGCGGCGACGCCGGTTTCGTCGGTCCCGGCAGGTTCGGTCGGGGCGATCCCGGTTCCCCGCCCCGCCGCAGTGCCGTCCTGACCGCCCGACCCCGACATCGCCCGCCTCCGACAGATCCCTCGGGCGGTGATAGGGGCCGGAAGCTTCCGCGTCCAGATCGGCGGCCCGTTTCGGGGCACCTGCCGGGTGCGGAACGGGCACCGGCCCGGGCGGCACCATCCGGCAGGGGACGGCCTGCCTTGCCTTGCCGGACCGGAGCAGGGCGGCGGCGGAATGGCGACGGGCCCCGGCGGGCGGCCATGCGGCACGGAACGTCCGGGCGGGATCGCGTTCGCGGCGACGGACCGGTCAGGCGCCGATCGCCATCCGCCCGTCGTCACCGTCGCGCACCGGCTCGCGCAGGACATAGCCGCGGCCCCACACCGTCTCGATGCAGGTTTCGCCACCGGTCGCCTCGGCCAGCTTCTTGCGCAGCTTGCAGATGAAGACGTCGATGATCTTCAGTTCCGGCTCGTCCATGCCGCCATAGAGATGGTTCAGGAACATTTCCTTGGTCAGGGTGGTGCCCTTGCGCAGGCTCAGCAGTTCGAGCATCTGGTATTCCTTGCCGGTCAGATGCACCGCCTTGCCGTCCACCGAGACCGTCTTGGCATCGAGGTTGACCGCGATCCGGCCGGTCTGGATCACCGACTGCGCGTGCCCCTTGGAACGGCGGATGATCGCGTGGATGCGCGCGACCAGTTCCTCGCGATGAAAGGGCTTGGTCAGAAAGTCGTCGGCCCCGGTGCCGAAGCCGCGCAGCTTGGCATCCGTCCCCTCCTGCCCGGTGAGGATCAGCACCGGGGTGGTGATGCGGGCCAGCCGGACGTGCCGCAGCACGTCGTAGCCCGACATGTCCGGCAGATCGAGGTCGAGCAGGATCAGGTCGTAGTCGTACAGCTTGGCGAGGTCGATCGCTTCCTCACCTGAATCGGTGCAGTAGACGTTGAAGTTCGCATGCGTGAGCATCAGCTCCACGCTGCGAGAGGTGGCAGGGTCGTCCTCGACCAGCAAAACGCGCATCGCCCGTGTCCCCCGTGTGGCTTTGGCAGCACGACCACCATGCGCAGAATTGGTTAATTGCGCGTTACCGACCAAGCTGCCGAAAAATGGCGCCGGGGCAAGAGCCTACGCGCGCGTCTTGCGATATTCGGCCAGCCGGGTCACGCGCAGCGCCGCCTCGCCGTGGCTGGCGACGGCGGTGCACCACTGCGCGAACTCCTCCTCCGACAGGGCATAGCGCTGCAGCGCCTCGGCCCGCGGGATCAGGCCGCCCAGCACGGCGCGCACCACGGCGGCCTTTCGGCTGGCCACCCAGCGCCGGGTATCGGCCGGAGGAAGATCGGCCCGGGACATGACCGTCCCGTCGGGAAGCGTGACCAGACGCGGACCACCTGTTTTTCTGATATACATGACGTCACCCTGCACGAACCCCCGCATTCACACTGGCGCAGCAGGGTTGACGCGGGGTAAGGAAGGTGGCCGAAAAATCGGTCGAATCCCGCCGATCGATCGCGGGCGGGCAGTCGGCAGCACTGAATCGCTTGTCAACCGGCCGCTCTTGTCAAATCCGTGAACCACGCCAATCTTGCACCCGCTCGACACAGGACACCGCAATGCCGCGCGACCACGCCCTCAACAGTCTCGGCTTCGACAAGCCCCCCGCGCAGACCCGCGTGGTGGTGGCGATGTCGGGCGGCGTGGACAGTTCGGTCGTCGCGGCCGAGCTTGCCGCGCAGGGCTATGACGTGGTCGGCGTCACGCTGCAGCTTTACGATCACGGGGCGGCGCTGGCGAAAAAGGGGGCCTGCTGCGCGGGACGCGACATCCACGACGCCCGCCGCGTGGCCGAGGCGA
>Ga0213835_101210_pt1 | contig 17335 bp, 7 predicted proteins | sample SWPATP01_FD_160576 | JGI IMG/M metagenome (GOLD analysis project Ga0213835, IMG submission 160576) | Coastal seawater microbial communities from Marineland, Florida, United States - SWPA TP0 #1 | ecosystem: Environmental > Aquatic > Marine > Coastal | place: USA: Florida | collected 2016-08-05 | reverse complement strand
CGGTGTCAGCCCGTTCCGCCTGCCCGAAGCGTGGGACGCGCTGGGCACGGGCAAGTGGCCGCGGCGCGTGGGGATGCTGCTGGCTGAGGGCGCGGAGCAGTGGACGTTCAGCTTCCAGGGCGACCGCTGGCTGATCTCGGGTTGCGCGCTGCCGACGACGGAGGAGAAGTTCGAAACGGTGCGCGAGGCGAACGAGTTCCGCGTGTCGCAGGTCCGCCGGCTCGACGAGTTGCTGATCGGGCTGTACCGCTCGTTCCTGACGCTGCGGACAAGCCCGAAGTGGGCCGAGGAGCGCCAGGCGATCCGGTCATGGATCGCCGGCCGTCGCCCGGAACGGCGCGGTCGCGCCGCGCCGGCGGCTGCGCGTCCCGCGGTCGAGGTCGTTCGACAGGATGATGCCGTCGAGCCCGCGCCGTTCGCTACCAACGCCTGACGCTCCTTGATCCGGTGCCCCGGAAACGCCCGCCGCGGGCTTTTCCGGGTGGAAGTTCAACGTTGCAGATCCATGCGCCCGTCCCCCGAACCCGGAAAAGCTCCGCCGCGACGGCTCCGCGTTTCCGGGGCACCGTTGGGGCACGACGGATCAACGCCGGTTGGGCGTGGACTCCGGTAGGCTGATCCGATGCCGCTGCGGACGATTGAGTTGCCCGAGCCGCGATCTCGCCCGGACCCTCGGGTGCTGGCGTTGCTTGCCGAGAGCGATCGTCGGATCGACGCGTACATCCACGCTCGGCACGGGGCCGCCCCGATCGGGTTTGTGCCGAGTGACTTCGCGCGCGTCGAGTCGGCCCTCCGCAGCCTGCGGGATTCGGGCTTTGCGCCCGGGAACGCGTTCTGCGAGTGGGGCTCGGGGTTCGGCGTCGTGACGTGCATCGCCGCCCTGCTCGGGTTCGACGCGGTGGGGATCGAGTACCACCAGGAGCTCGTGGACGAGAGCGAGCAGCTCGCGAGGGATCTGGACATCCCCGCCCGGTTCGCGTGCGGGACGTTCATCCCGGAGGACTGCCAGTCGATCGCGGACGGGGCGTCGGACGAGGCGGCGTGGCTCCACGAGGGCGGGCTGGACGGGTACGCCGAGCTGGACGGGGACCCGGGGGACTACGACGTCGTCTTCGCCTACCCCTGGCCCGGGCAGGAGGGGACGCTGGAACGCCTGTTCCACCGCGTGGCGGAGGTCGGGGCGGTGCTGGTGACCTACCGGGGGGTGGAGGACGTGGTGGTGCAGCAGAAGATGCCCAAGCGGGCGGCTGCGCCGGATCGAGATCGACGGCGCCGGTAGTGGATCCCTCAGGGGCCTCGATCCTGAAAACACGCCCCAAACACCCGCGCCACCGAGGGATGGGCGGGCTATCCTGTGCCTCCCCCAGCCCTTGCCGATCGAGGCGACCAGGAGACCGAAGCCCGCATGCCGAAGCAGGAAGACAAGTTCACGATGGAAGCCGTCGTGGTGGAAGCGCTCCCGAACGCGATGTTCAAGGTGCGCCTGCCGAACGACCAGCAGACGGAGATCCTGGCGTACGTGAGCGGGAAGATGCGCAAGCACTACATCCGCATCCTGCCGGGCGACACGGTGACGGTGGAGATGAGCCCGTACGACCTGACCAAGGGGCGGATCACGTTCCGCGGCAGGTAGCCGCGGGGAACTCGGAACTCAGAACTCGGAGCAGCGGATCGGATTGCGAGGCGTCTGCCTTGCGCAGTCTGATCCGCTGCTTTGCTGTTCTGAGTTCTGGTTTCAACTGCTCTGGCCGGTGCCGCTGGATCGGTGCCCCGGAAACGCGGAGCCGTCCGCGGCGGAGCTTTTCCGGGAGCCGGGCGCGGGTGGCGCGGATCAACGCCGATGAACAGTCGACCCGGAAAAGCCCGCGGCGGGCGTTTCCGGGGCACCGGATCGCGATAGTCGCACGCCTTGCGATCCGATCCGCTGCTCTGCTCTGTTGTTCCGAGTTCTGAGTTCCCTTACGGGTGTCCCCACGAGCACGCGGTCGGGTAGCCGCACCCTTCGCATCCTGCGAACGCTGGCGGCACGCTGGAGGGGGCGTAGTTCGGATCCATCCAGTAGAACCGTGGCGCGGGGGCCAGTTCGCCGCCGGGCTGGCGTTCGGCCATCGTCTTCGCGTTGTAGACGCGCCCGTTGGCGATGGTCCACTGGATGAACTCGGTGTCGCGGATCTCGCGGGTCGGGTCGCGCCCGGGCTGGATGATGACCAGGTCGGCCAGCTTGCCGGGGGTGATGGAGCCGAGGTCGCGGTCGAGCCCGAGGTGGCGTGCGCCGTCGTAGGTGCCGGAGCGGAGGGCCTCGAGGTTGGACATGCCGCCCTGGGCCATCATCCAGATTTCCCAGTGGGTGTTGAGCCCGGGCATCTGCCCGTGCCCGCCGGGCTGGACGGGGATGCCGATGTCGATCGCCTGCTTGGTGATGCGCGCACACAAGAAGTGGTTGAAGTCTTCTCGCGGGGCCATCAGTCGGCGCCGGGCGCGCGGGATGATGATCTCCGGCGGCACAAAGCTCCGCAGCTTCCCGTGCTTCCAGAGCTCGTCCTGCTGGTACCAGTAGATCTCGCCGGTCAGCCCGCCGTATGCGACGCTGAGCGTCGGCGTGTACCCGACGCCGACCGACGCCAGCCCGCGATCGGGCTCGGGCTTCCAGAGCTGGAGCACGTCGTCGTAGACGATCTCGACGGGAAACGTGTGCTCGATGCCGGTGTGTCCGTCGACGATCATGGTGAGGTTGTGCATGAAGGTGCTGCCGCCCTCGGGGACGACCATCATGCCCAGTTCGCGCGCGCCCTCGACGACCTGCTGGCGCTGATCGCGCCGGGGCTGGTTGTAGCTCTTGACGCTCCACGCCCCCACCGCTTGCATGCGCCGGAGGTGGAAGAGCGCGTCGTCGTAGCTCTCGACCGGGGCCGCGAACCCGCCGGCCGCGCCGTAGAGGATCGTCCCGGTGCTGAACGTCCGCGGCCCGACGTTCGCGCCCGACATCGTCATCTCGCTGGAGCTGAAGATCGAAGCCGTGTCGTTCGAGGGATCGTGCACCGTTGTGACGCCGAAAGCGAGGCGCACAGCGTTCACCCAGTTGTGCTGCGGCGTGATGCCGTGGATCGCCATCGGACCGTGCGCGTGCGCCTCCAGGAAGCCCGGGAGCACGATCTGACCGCTGACGTCGATCACCTCCGCCCCACGCGGCACGCGCACCCCGCCCCGCGGGCCGACCGCGGTGATGCGGTTGCCCTCGATCAGGACCGTTGCGTTCTCGATCCGCCCGAAGTCCTCGGCATCCGGGTCCATCGTGTAAACGGTGCCGCCGACGAGGGCGATGGTCGTTTCTGGCTTGTCGTGCGGGAAGGTGAAACCGATGTCGACACCCTCAGCGGTCAGGTCCGGAGCTTTTTCGGGCGCGCCGTCGAGGAAGGCGAAGCTGTCGGCCAGTTCTCGCGTGAAGAGCGTCGGGCCGAGTGACCAGTGCAGGCGTTTGCTGTCGCCCGAGAAATGGACGTGCCAGCCCGCGTCCTTGCCGACGCGCTGGACGGGGATCGCCGTCGTGCTCGGCCCCACCGCGATCGTCCGCCCCGTGCGCACCAGCGGCGCGACGTGGACGTTGAACCGCTCGACAAACGCGACCCACTTGCCGTCCGGCGAGACGCGGTAGTCCTGCGCCCAGGTGCTCGTGTAGAGCTCGCGCTCGTGCCCCCGGTGCTCGCCGCCGAGCTCGATCTCGATCAGCTTGCGGTTGTCGGCGTCGCGCGCGAAGGCGGTACGCGTGACGTAGAGACGGGTGTTGCTGCTGCCGAACTGGGGGTTGACGCCGTCGCGGGTGAGCAGTTCGGGCATGCTGGGCGCGAGGCGCTGGACAGCCGTCACGCGATAGATCCCCGGCTCGCGCCCCCAGAGCGGGCTGATGATCCCGCCGCCGGTGGTCTTGCGGTAGAGCACCGAGCCGCCGAGCGGAAAGAACGCGGGCTCGACGTAGTGCCCGGGGTCGCGCGTGACACGCCAGGTCTCGCCGGATTCCAGGTCCGCGACGCGGACCGAGCCGAGTTGCTCGTCATGCCAGGTGGTGTAGACGATCTGGCGGCTATCGCGCGACCAGGAGGGGTAGAACTCGAAATGCTCGTTCTGCTCGGTCAGTCGGCGGGGCGTGCCGTCGGGCAGGTCCTTGATCCAGATCTTCCCGAGCGCCTGGTACGCCACCTGCTTGCCGTTCGGCGAGACCTGCACCCAGCGGAGCATCCGCGCCTGGACCTCGTCCGGCGCGGGATCGATCGGGAAGCGGATCGGGTCGGCGAGCGTACGCGTGTCGCGGACGCGGAACGGGATTGTGCGCACGTCGCCGGCGCTGCGATCCTCGTTCAGGTCGATGCGCCGGATCTGCCCGCGGGCCCAGAAGACGATCGACTGGCTGTCGGGCGTCCAGGCGATGGTCGGGTAGACGCCGTGGATCGCCCAGGCTTCCTGCATGTCGCGCTCAAGATCGTCGTGCACCATGTCCACACGCCCGGAGCGGATATCGAAGATGTGCAGGGCGCTGCGCCCGTCGAAGCGACGGACGAAAGCGATTTTTTTACCGTCGGGCGAGGGCGTGGGGCGAGCGGAGCCGCCGGGGCCGGTGATGTAGCGTTCCTGGCGGCCCGTCTCGGTGTCGAGTCGGTTGATGACGTAGATCTGCTGGTTGGAGTCCTTGTTGTACTCGAAGTTCTGCCCGGGGCTGGCATCCTCGGAGAAGTAGAGGTAGCGCCCGCATGGACTGAAGACGGGCTCGTTGACGTCTTTCTGGTCGGTGGGTTTTTCGGTGAGCTGGACGCCGCCGGTCGCGCCGGCGTGGACGCCCGCGCTGTGGTACATCCACATCTCGCCGGAGCCGAGGGATCGGCGGCTCGTGAAGTGCTTGCGCGCGACGATGTACTCGCCCGAGGGGTGCCACGCGGGCGCGTTGAGCAGGCGGAAGGTCTCGGTCGAGATCTGCGTGAGCTCGCCGGAGTCGAGATCGATGGTCCAGACGTTATCGCCGGCTTTGGGGCTGACCTTGCCGTCTTTGTCGATCGAGTTGCGGTCGCTGGTGAAGGCGAGGCGGGTGCCGCAGGGGCTGAAGCGGGGCTGCATGTCCCAGCTCATGCCGCCGGTAAGCTTGCGGACGCGCTCGCCGGTCGCGTCGCCCTCGATGGGCATCATATAGAGATCGCCGAGCAGGTCGAACGCGATCCACTTGCCGTCGGGCGAGACGTCGAGGCTCAGCCACGTGCCCTCGGTGACGTCGATCGCGCGCTCGAACGTAGGGCCTCGGGGCTCGTCGACGTTCCAGACGGCGGCGGGCTTCTCTTCGGGCTCGACGGCTTCATCGCCCGCGTCCTCGGCATTCTGGGCGGGCTTGTCCGCGAACACGGGCGCCCCCAGCAACGCCGCCACACCCAGCACCAGCACCCACCAACGGCTCATCGTCGCCATGCATCGTCTCCACGTCGCCCGGAACAGGGCGAGGCGGATCGTACCAGACGTCGGGCTTTGGTGGCTCAGTCCGGCTTCGGCTTCACCCAGTGGTCGTAGCGTGGGATATACGGGCAGTCGTCATACGCGCCGAGTTCGATCGCCGCGTGGACGGGCCAGTACGGGTCGCGGAGCAGCTCGCGCGCCAGCAGCACGACGTCGGCCTTGTGATCCGCGACGATCTGGGCGGCGTGGCGGGGCTTGGTGATGCCGCCGACCGCCATCGTGCGCACGTCGGCCTCGCGCCGGATCCGCTCGGCGAAGGGGACCTGCGCCCCGGGCTCCATCGCCATCGGGCCGCCGGGGGCCGCGCCGCCGGAGCTGCAATCGATCAGGTCCACGCCCTCGTCCTTGAGCACGCGGCTCAGCGCGACAGACTCGTCCAGCGTCCAGCCGCCCTCGATCCAGTCGGTGCAACTCAGGCGCACCGCGAGCGGGAGCGCGTCGGGCCAGACCTTGCGGATCGCGCGCACGATCTCGACCGTCAGTCGCGTGCGGTTTTCGAATGAGCCGCCGTAGCGGTCGTCGCGATGGTTGGCGAGGGGTGAGTGGAACGAGTTGAGCAGGTAGCCGTGGGCGGCGTGAACCTCGACCATGCGGAAGCCCGCAGCCAGCGCACGCTCGGCGCCCTTGGCGAACGCGGCGACGATGCGGTCGATCTCCGCCTGACTCATCGCGGTCGGCGTCGCGAGGCGCTCGTCGTAGGCGGTCGCGCTGGGGGCGATGGGCTGCCAACCGCCCTGGTCGGCGGGGATGGTGCCACGGGGTTTGTTGAGCCAGGGCGTCCAGCAGCTTGCTTTTCTGCCGGCGTGAGCGAGTTGGATCGCGGGCACGCTCCCCCACTGCGCGAGAAACTTCGTGACGCGGGCCCAGGGCTCGACGTGATCGTCGCTCCAGATGCCGGCGTCGTCGGGGGTGATGCGTCCTTCGGGGCTGATCGCGGTCGCTTCGGCGATGACGAGCCCGGCCCCGCCGACGGCCCGCGAGCCGAGGTGGACCAGGTGCCAGTCGTTGGGCATGCCGTCTTCGGAGGCGTACTGGCACATCGGGCTGACGCCGACGCGGTTGCGCAGCGTGACGTCGCGGACGGTGAGGGGTTCGAACAAGGCGGCGGCGGGAGCGGGGCTTGGCATGGGGGATCGTTCGCGGATCACGCCCGCGTGGGCGCGGGGATGGGGTGAAGAAAAACACCCCCGCTTGCGCGGGGGTGCCGTGTGAGGACGGGGTTGGGTTGGCCTATTGCGTCAGTTGAGCCCGAGGAGCCCGCCGATCTGGGGGCTGAACTTGACCACGAGCCCGGCGGCGACGACGGCGACGGAGCTGAGGAGCTTGATGAGGATGTTGAGCGAAGGGCCGCTGGTGTCCTTGAACGGGTCGCCGACGGTATCGCCGACGACGGTCGCCTTGTGGTCTTCGGAGCCCTTGCCGTAGACGAGCGCGTCGGGCTTGCCGATGCGGACGAGTTCCTCGGCCCGCGTGCGGAGCGAGGGGAGCAGCTCAACGGGCACCTTGTTCTGGGTTTCGGGGTCGTCGAGGAGCTTGCGGGCGGAGATCTTGCCGTAGCTTTCGAGGAGCTTCTTGGCGTTGTCCCACGCGCCGCCGGCGTTGGCCATGAAGACGGCGACCGCGAACCCGCAGATCAGCCCGCCGGCGAGGATGCCCATCGTGCCCGCGACGCCGAGGATGAGCCCCGCGCCCACGGGGACGGCGACGACGAGCAGCGAGGGCACCACCATCTCGCGGAGCGCGCCGGCGGTCGCGATGTCCACGCACGCCGGGTAGTCCGGGTAGGTCTTGCCGTCGACATCGATCTGTCGCGGCCAATTGTCGGGGTTCTGGAGATCGTCCTCGCCCATGCCCTTGGCGCGGAGCCCGGCGCGGATCTGGGCGAACTGTCGGCGGCACTCGGTCATCATCGTGTTCGCGGCGCGTCCGACGGCGTCCATCGTGAGGGCGCAGAACAGGAACGTCAGCATGACGCCGATGAACAGACCGCCGAGCACGTTGGGGTTGGTCAGCGAGACGTCGTAGAAATCGAGGATGTCGCTGATGGTGCTGCGCCGGGTGGGGACGACGCCGACCGGGGCGCGCCCGTCGCCGTTGGCGGCGGGCATGGCGATGACGAGGCGTTCGCTCATCGCGAGCTGGGTGCCGACGGTTTGGCGCGTGGCGGTATCGGCTTCCGGGCGGGTCGCGTAGAGCGGCATCGGGACGCCCTTCTGGAGGGCGTCGATCGCCGCCAGCCCGTTCGCGTCGCGGATGCTCTTCATGACCAGCATCGCGCCGGTGCGGAGGGTCGGGTCGTTGGAGCCGCGGGGCAGCTCGGCCTCGCTCAGCCCATTCGGGATGACCACCGCGAAGCGCCGGTGCCCGGTGTAGACGGCGTAGGGGTCGTCGGCGCCGATGCCGGCGGCGCGGAGGGACTCGGGCGACATCGTCTCGACGATCGCCGTCGCGTCCTTGCGGGACTGCTTCTCCAGGTGGGTCTGGACGACCTGGACGTACGCGGCGAGGAGGGCGAGGGCGGTGAGGGCGGCCGAGCCGATCGCGAAGCCCTTGCCGGTCGCGGCGGTGGTGTTGCCGAGGCTGTCGAGCAGGTCGGTCCGCTCGCGGACCTTGGGGTCCTGCCCGGACATCTCGGCGTTGCCGCCGGCGTTGTCGGCGATCGGGCCGTACGCGTCGGTCGCGAGAGTGATGCCGAGTGTGGAGAGCATGCCGACGGCGGCGATGCCGACGCCGTAGAGCCCCATCAGGAAGTTGTCGTTCCCGCCGGCGAAGCCGTAGGCGACGAGGATCGCGACGACGACCGCGAGGAGGCAGGCCCACGTGGAGCGCATGCCCTCGGCGATGCCGCTGATGATGACGGTCGCGGGCCCGGTGAGGGCCTGCATCGCGATGCGCCGGGTGGGCTTGTGCTCGTAGCTGGTGCAGTACTCGGTCCACCAAGCGATGAACAGCCCGGCGACGAGCCCGGCGATGATCGAGAAGCTGAATCGCCACCAGGCGATCATGCCGGAGCCATCGGGCAGCTCGATGTTCCCGAGCAGGAAGTACGGGACGGCGAACGCGGCGCCGACGATCACGATCGAAGCGAGGTAGACGCCGCCGTGCAGCGCCTTGAGGAGCTGGGCGAAGGTAGCATTTTCCTTGGTGCGGACGCTGAAGACGCCCATGATCGAGGCGAAGATGCCGATGCCGGCGAGGGCGACGGGGACGACGGCCATCTGGATCGCCAGCCCGGTCTGCTCGACGACGCTGAGGGCGAGGAGGCTGAACGCGGCGGCGACGCCGAGCCCGATCGCGGCGATGATCGAGGAGTAGTACGACTCGTACAGATCGGCGCCCATGCCGGCGACGTCGCCGACGTTGTCACCGACGTTGTCGGCGATCACGGCGGGGTTGCGGGCGTCGTCCTCGGGGATGCCGGCTTCAACCTTGCCGACGAGGTCGGCGCCGACGTCGGCGGCTTTGGTGAAGATGCCGCCGCCCACGCGGGCGAAGAGCGCCTGGAGGCTAGCGCCCATCTTGAAGCTAATGAGGATCGCGACCATCTCAGAGAGCAGGCTCTTGGGGTCGCCGTCGCCGATGCCGAGGCTGCCGCCGAAGTTGCTAAAGATGTAGAACCAGAAGCTGACGTCGAGAATCGCGAAGCCGACGCAGGTCAGGCCCATGACGGCGCCGGCGCGGAACGCGACGCGGAGCCCGTCGTTGAGGCTGGTTCGGCAGGCGGCGGCGGTGCGGGCGCTGGCGTTGGTCGCGGTCTTCATGCCGAACCAGCCGCAGACCGCCGAGAGGAACCCGGCGACCGGCACACCGACCATCGCCCAGTAGGGCTCGAGCTCGAAGTACCCGAGGATCGCCAGCAGCACGACAATCCCGACGAAGACAATGCCAACGACCTTGAACTGGCGTGCGAGGTAGGCCCGCGCGCCCTGCCGGACGGCTTCGGCGATGCGGACCATCTCCTCATCGCCCTCGGTCTGGCTCATGATGCTGCGCGTCAGCATGAACGCGGTCGCGAGCGCCGCCAGCCCCGCGATCGGCGCCAGAAAGAACAACGCCGGGACATCGATCACCGCGAGCGATAAGGCGTCGGTCATGGTCTTCGATTCTCCGTTCAGGTTTCGGACGTCACACCGACGCGGGGGACCCGCACGAGACCCGCACCCACACCTCCGCCGGTGGAAAGGGCGTCAGTCTATCCCCCCACATGCGACCCGGCGACCACGCCGAGCCCACGTTCAGCGGGCTTTTCCCTGGATGATCCTTCGCAAGTGACCGGATTTTATTCGGGTTCATCCAAAAGCCGGCGTGCCGCACCGCGCGATCGGTCACCGGACCCGGGCGAACTGCTCGCCCATCCGCTTGTCGGAGACAGGCATGGTGGTGCCGAGCTCCTGGGCGAACAGGGAGACGCGGAACTCCTCCAGCATCCAGCGGAAACGGTCCAGCTCCGGATCCTCGATCGCCTGCGCGGCGTGGGCCTGCGCGCGCTCGGCGTACCGCCCGACCCAGACGCCCAGCTCCGCCATCGCGCGCTGGTCCTTCGCCAGCCCGCCGCGACGGAGACGCTCCAAGCGCGCCGAGACGGCTTTCAGATATCTCGGAAAATGGCGCAGCCAGACCTGCGGCGTGCGCAGCAGGAAACCCTCGGGCATCAGGAACGCGAGCTGGGCGCGCACATCCGCGACCGGGGCGGCCCACGCCGGGGGAAGGGGGCCCTCGAGCGCGAGCGTCACGCGGTGGAGTTCCTCCACGATGCCCTCGACGGTGCGGAACACATCGTGTACGTGCGGCGAGAGATCCGGATAGGCGTCGTGGAGGCGGCGTTCGAAGGCCGCCCCGTCACGGATCGGTTCGCGTCCTTCCAGGAAGGCGCGTTCGACGGCGAGCTCGGCGATGGTGCGCCGGATCGAGGCGGCCGAGCCGAGCGGTGCGTAACGGAGCGCGAGCTTGTCGACGCCGGGCATGTGGGCGACGAGCGCGTCGATCTCCTTGCGGACCTGGTAGTAGAAGAGGCGCCGGAGGCCGGCGCGGGTCTCACGCTCGGCGGCGGCCGGGTTTTCGAGCAGGCGCAGCGCGACTTTTTCACCCTCGCAGACCAGCGAGGGGAAGGCCGTGATCGTGGCGCTGCCGCGCCGGGCCTGGACGCGTTCGGGGAGTTCGTCGAAGTCCCACGTGCGGACGTCGTCGCGGTTGAAGGGGGAATCGCCGAGGCGGCGGAGCGAGCCGCGGACGTCGGCTTTGAGAGTCTTCTGCAGGTTGCGCACGTCGCGCCCGCGCCCGATCTCGCGCCCGCGTTCATCGACAACGCTGAACGCCATGCGGAGGTGGAGCGGGAGGGCTTTTTCATCGATCGCGTCGCGCGGGAGGGGCTCGTGGGCGCGAGCCTCGACCGCGGCTGCCAACTGGTCGAGCAGCGAGCCCTGCCCGAAGCGGACCGTGCGAACGAAGCCCTGCGCGAACTCGGGAGCCGGGCCGATTCCGCGACGGAACTTCTTCGGCAGCAGACGGACCAGCTCGGCGATCTTGGCTTCGAGCATGCCGGGCACCAGCCACTCGGCGAGGTGGGGATCGACCGCGCCGAGCTGCGTGAGCGGGACCACCGCCGTCACGCCGTCGCGCTCGCCGTCCGGGTCGATCGCGTAGTCGAGACTCAAACGCTCGCCGAGGGTTTCGATCTGGTCGGGGAAGAGCTCCGGACGGGCGAGGGATGTGCGCTCGCCGACGAGATCCTCCCGGCTCGCGTACAGGAGTCGCCGATTTTTTTCCTCGCCTTCGCGCTCCACGAGCTTACGGAAGCGGTTGAGGCGATCCACGTCGTACACGTCCGGCGGGAGCCGCTGGTCGTAGAACGCTAGCAGCGCATCAGGCACATAGAGCGAACCCGGGGCGCGGAGCTTCGCTTCCTCGCGTTTGAGCTCATCGACGAGGCGGTCGTTGTGACGCTTAAAGGCGGCGTCGATCTGGCTCTCGCCCTCAACCAGCGCGTAGTGGATGAACATCTCGCGGGCCGCGGCGGGGTCGATGGGCCCGAACTCGACGCGTCGGCGTTCGACGAGATCGAGCCCGAACAGGCTGACTTTTTCGTAGCAATAGACGCGCCCGGCCCGCGCGTCCCAGTGCGGTTCGGCGTGCGTCTTCTTGACGAGGTGCGATCCGACGCGCTCGATCGCCGCCGGCTCGATCTTCGCGACGGCTCGCGCGTACAGCTTGCTCGTGCGCACGAGCTCTTCCGCGACGAGCCACTTCGGACGCGCCTTGAACACGCCCGAGCCGGGGAAGATGTGGAAGCGCAGCCCGCGCGGGCCCTTGTACTCGCCGTTCTTGTCCAGCGTGCCGATGTTGCTGAGCAGCCCGGAGAGCAACGACTCGTGCACGAGGCTCGGCTCGGCGGGCTGACGGTTCGGCTCGAAGCCCATCTCGACGATCAGCCCTCGGAGCTGGCGGTGCGTCTCGATCCACTCGCGCATGCGGACGTAGCTGATGAAGTTGGTTTTGCAGGCTTTTTTGAGCTGGCTGGAGCCGAGCTTTTCTTTGAGGTCGTGGTAGAAGCGCCAGATCTTGACCAGCGCGATGAAGTCGCTCTCTTCGCTGGCGAATTTCTCGTGGGCCGCGTCGGCTTCGTTGCGTTGATCCATCGGGCGGTCGCGCGGGTCCTGGGCGGCGAGGGCGCTGGCGATGATGAGCACCTCGGTGAGGCAACCGCCCTCGGCCGCCGCGAGGAGCATCCGCCCGACGCGCGGGTCGATCGGCAGCTTCGCGAGGCGCTCGCCGATCGGCGTCAGCGCCTGCTTCTCGTCGATCGCGCCGAGTTCCAGCAAAGTGTCGTACCCGTCGCGGATCAGGCGCCCCTCGGGCGGGTCGATGAACGGGAACGACGCCGGGTCGCCCAGCTTGAGCGCGCGCATCCGCAGGATGACCGACGCGAGGTCTGTCCGCACGATCTCCGGCGGCGTGAACGCTTCCCGCGCCTCGAAATCCTCCTGCGCGTACAGACGCACGCAGACACCGGGCGCAATGCGCCCGCACCGCCCTTGGCGCTGGTTAGCCGACGCTTGGCTGATCGGCTCGATCGGGAGCTGCTGCACCTTCGTCCGCGGGTTGTAGCGGCTCAGTCGCGCGACGCCCGTGTCGATCACCGCGCGGATGTTCGGCACCGTCAGCGACGTCTCCGCGACGTTCGTCGCGATCACCACACGCTGCCCGCGCCCGCGTTGGAACACCCGCTGCTGCTCGGCTGTCGTCAGGCGCGCGTACAGCGGCAGCACCTCCAGCCCGCGCCCGAGTGAGCCGGCGTGGTCTTCCAGAAACTTGGCCGTTTCGCGGATCTCGCGTTCGCCCGGCATGAAGACCAGCACGTCCCCCGCGTGCCCGACGCGCTGGTCGCGGCGCAGCTCCTGCAGTGCATCGAGCACGGCCTCGGGCACGTTGCGGTCGTCCTCGTCCGGGTCGGCCGTCACCAGCGGGCGGTACCGCGTCTCGACGGGGTAGGTGCGCCCTTCGACCAGGATGATCGGGGCGCCGTGGAAATGGTCGCTGAAGCGTTGCGGGTCGATCGTCGCGCTGGTGATGATGAGCTTGAGGTCGGGGCGCTTGGGCAGGAGCTGGCGGAGATAGCCGAGAAGGAAATCGATGTTGAGGCTGCGCTCGTGGGCCTCGTCGATGATGATGGTGTCGTAGCGGCGGAGCTTGCGGTCGGTCTGGATCTCGGCAAGGAGGATGCCGTCGGTCATGAGCTTGACGGCGGTCTGGTCCGAGGTCTGATCCCCGAAGCGGACCTTGCTGCCGACGACGGTGCCGAAGGGGACGTTCAACTCGTCGGCGATGCGCTGGGCGACGCTGCGTGCCGCGATGCGCCGGGGCTGGGTGTGGGCGATCACACCCGCGCGCCCGCGCCCGATTTCCAGGCAGATCTTGGGGAGCTGCGTGGTCTTGCCGCTGCCGGTCTCGCCGCAGAGGACGATGACCTGATGCTCGCGGATCGCCTCGGCGATCTCCGCGCGCCGTTCGGAAACGGGCAGGTCGGGGGGGTAGGTGATCCGTTCGGGGATCGCACGCTCGCGTCGGGCCCGGCGTTGCGTGCTGCGCTCGATCGCTTCGGCGAGCGTCGCCAGAGCGTTCGGGGCGGCGTCGTGCTCGGCTCGTTTCAGGCGCGAGCGGAGGCGCGCGCGATCAAGCCCGTCGCACAAGGCGACCCGGCGGCGCAGCTCCCAAAGATCCGGCGTCCGTTCATGCACGGGCGATGGTAGATCGCGCAAGCGGTGCCACACGGGGTGGTTCTCGGGCCCCGGGCGAGCGTTCTCGGAACAGGCGATCCCTCGACCATCGCCCGGACGGATCGCCCGGCACGCTCAACCCGCACAGTCTCACAGCCCGCAGCATGAAGCCTCATGCAGCGTGTCGAGTCCGGGCGTGGCGGGGCCGATCGCCTGCTCCGGAACCGGACCGGACGCGCCCGAGGTGGGCCGCGGGACGGGCAGGAGCGGCGAGCGAATCACAATGCAGGGAGTGCGCGGCATGTCGAGCAACCGAACGACGGGGGTGGCGGGTTTCTGGTCCAGGGCTGGGCGTGGCGTGCTGGTGACGGCCGTCGTCGCACAGCTGGCCGCTGGCTTGGGCGGGTGCGCTTCGGACCGTGAGGGCCGGAGCCTGTTCCGCACGAGCAAGGCGACCAACGGGTCGCTGCAGCACGACGCGGGTCGCGCCACGGCGCACATCGACCCCAAGTCCGCCCAGGGGGCGTACACGAACGAGTGGTACCAGTCGCAGGCGAACGTGATGGATCTGCCCTCGCCGTGGCTGAGCGAGGCTCAGGACGCGCGGGCGTCGACCGAGTCACGCCGGATCGGTGCTCAGTCGGCGCTGGTCAAGGCTGATGCCGATCACCGCGAGGCGCTGGCGTTTGCCGACGCCGAGCGTGAGCGTGCGTTCTCGAACGAGGCGAGCGGTCGGAGCGAAGCCGAGCGGATGAGCTCGACGTTCCGCGCGTCGCTGGAGGCGTTCGAGTCGCAGGCCGACGCGCGTGCCGAGGTCGCCGAGGCGGACAGCATGCGCGACGCAGCGCACCTGCACGCGACGATCCGTGAGTGGGAAGCCGAGGCCGACCGTCTCCGCGCCGACACCGAGCAGGGGTGGCGGATGTCGCTGGCGCAGCACGCACGGATGCTCGCCGAGCGTTCGGCCGTCGAGCAGCGCGGGCTGGCGAACATCGAGTCGATGCATCAGCGCGTCGAGGCGACCGAGCGTCGCGCCGAGGCGAAGGCGTCGGCCCTGCGCCAGCACTCGGAGACCATCCGCGAGCAGACCGCGGCCCAGGTCAGCGAGCTGAACCAGGCCGCCGAAACCATCCGCGAGCAGACCGCGGCTGAAGTCAGCGAGCTGCGTCAGCGTGCGAACTCGCTCCGCGGCGGCTCGACCGCGCGGGCCGAGTCGCTCCGCAGTGAGGCGAAGACGGTGGAGCAGGTCAACGCCGAGCGCGCCTACGACCTGGCGGTGCGCGAGGCCGAGGCGAAGTTCACCGAATCACTCGCGGCGGCCGAGCTGCGCCGGCGCGAGCTGGACGCCGAGGAAGAGACGCTGATCGCGCGGATCCAGCGCCGTGAAGCCGACAGGACCGAGGCGTTCGAGCGTGTGCGGAGCGATTTCGACGCGGCGATCGCGTCGGTCGAGTCGAGCTTCGAGCAGGGGCTCAGCGACGTCGAAGTGATGCGTGCCGAGTCGGCTCGTCTGGAGCGTCAGGCCCGTGCGGCTTTTGTGAACGCCGAAGCCGAGGCCCGCGCCCGGGCGCTGCGTGAGCAGAGCGCTCACCAGCGTTCGCTCGCCGAAGCGGAAGCGAACCGCCTGCGTGCCGAGGCCGAGGCGGAAGCGTCGCGGATCACGGCCGAGACCTCGGCCCGGATCGCGCGTCAGGTTCGGGCCGGGAGCTGGTCGCTCCCGCAGGGCCCGGCTGTGGAGCAGCCCAACTCGAACGCGCCGGCCCCGGAGCTTGCGCGTGTCGAGCCCCGCGCCAACGTGGTGGAGCCGCAGCGCGTGGCCGAGTTCCGCGCTTCGCTCGCGGAGTCGGTGAAGCTTCGTCTTCAGGCCGACGCGACGGAGCAGTCGCTGTACGCGGACGCGGGTCAGCGTCGTGCGGACTTCCGGGCTTGGTACGAGCAGAAGCTCGCCGAGCACGAGGCGCAGGGGATGGAGATCGAGTCGGTGCGCCGGAAGGGCCTGGCTTCGATCAGCGAGCAGCAGGCTCGGATCGACGCGGACCTGGTGCAGGCTGATGCCGTCCGCAGCCGTGCGCTGACCAGGGCGCACAGCGCTCAACTCGAGGCGTTGGCTCAGTCGACGCGACTGAACGCCGAGGCCGAGCACGTGGATCGTTCTACCCAGGCTCGCCACGCGCAGCTCGTGGCTCAGGCCGACGCGACAGAGCGCAACGGCGTGTCGCGTCTGCAGAACCTCGAGGTGCAGCGGAACGCGGTGCTCCGCCGGGGCAACGCCGAGGCTTCGCGCCTGCTCGCCGAGGCGGATTCGCTCGAGCAGTCGCAGCGTGCGATCGTGCAGCAGATGCGCCGCGAGATCGAGGCGACGGGGCGCGTGCTGGAAGCCGAGCTCGCCCGCCTGGACCGTGCGGCCCAGAGCTTCTACGAGATCGCCGAGGCGACGCAGGCCGAGGGGCTCTTCGCGGCGGAGACGTTCGTGAAGATCGCGCAGGCGAACGCGGGTGAACTGGCGGCCGGTCACGAGGCCGAGCGCCGGATCGCCGAAGCCGAGGTCGGCTACCTGCGTGAGCTCGCGTCGGCGAACCGCCTGACGGCCGAAGCCGCGGTGGAGCGTCGCCTCGCGGACGCCGAGCACGGGCTCGGGGTCTTCCTGGCTCAGGACGCGTCGGGTCGTGTCGCGATCGATGCGAACAACCGCATCGCGCGGAGCGAAGTCCGCCATCAGTTCAACATCGCTAACTACGAGGACGAGACGACCCGCGCCCGCTTCGACGCGCGCATCGTCATGACCCAGTCCGATCGCAACCGCGCCTACGCCCAGCTCTACCTCGAGCGCGAGCAGCAGCAGCGCCGCGTCGAGCAGGCGATGGCCGCCGCCGCCGCCTACGAGCAGCTCTCCCGCGAGGCGCTCGCGCGTCTCCGCGACCGGACCGACCGCTTCAACCGGACGGCGGACCAGAACTGGGACAGCCGCCTCGCGCTTCCCGCCGCCTTCCCCGCGCCGGCTCCTACCGAGCAGCTCGAGAAGGACGCCAACCGCATCCTCAACAACAGCGGGTACGTCAACGTGCCGATCCCGCAGGACTGAGCCGAGAGGCGGAGCCGCCGCCTCGCAAGCTTCCGGATTCGCCAGCTCTCCGACGCCCCCGCGCCCCGTGCGCGGGGGCGTTTTTTCTTAAATTTCCGGCTTGCGGTGCACGCTGACCAGCGACGCGCCGAACGGCAGCGCCCCGCGCACAAGCCATCGCGCCTCGCACGCGAACACCTCCCGCAGCGCCGCGTTCAGCACGCCCGGCAGACGACGCACCTCCGCCCCGTCGACCCTGCTCGGCAGCACCCGGCGCGCAAGCCGCCCCGCCGCCATCACCGGGAACAGCGCCGAGTTGTACCAGCTCATCAGCACCGTATCGAGCCCCGCGACCTCGAACGTGCGCACGAACCGGTCTCGCGTGTAGCGGCGATGATGATGATGGCGCACGTCGCGGTCGGTCCACATCCACGGGTGAGCGGGAACGGTGCAAACGAGGATGCCGCCCGGGCGCAGCAGCCCCGCCGCAGCGACGGCCGACGCCTCGTCCTCGCCGATGTGCTCCAGCACGTCGCTGAGCACGACGACGTCGCCCGACTGCGCGTCGAAC
>Ga0213835_101207_pt1 | contig 17360 bp, 15 predicted proteins | sample SWPATP01_FD_160576 | JGI IMG/M metagenome (GOLD analysis project Ga0213835, IMG submission 160576) | Coastal seawater microbial communities from Marineland, Florida, United States - SWPA TP0 #1 | ecosystem: Environmental > Aquatic > Marine > Coastal | place: USA: Florida | collected 2016-08-05 | reverse complement strand
CGTAGCCTCCTTCGCTACATCAGCGGCCAAACAAAAACCATCATCCAAGCCCCGCTCCTGTTGGTTGGCATTGCCGTCGCCGTCGCTTTGCAGGTTGCCTTTAGTCAATGGGGCCTCATGAATCAACTCTTTCAGACAGCTCCCCTCACCTGGCAACAGGGATTGATCTGTGTACTGCCGATGTTACCGATGATCCCCACGGCGATCGCCGCCAACTATTTGGATACCTAAAACTTCAGAAAAATCACGAAAATTAGGGGAAGATTCTCTGGCTTCCCCCTTGTCCACCAAAAGCTCCTACCGACAAACCCCAGAGCAGATCCCATCGAGATTCCCAAAATCTCCCAGAACTCCCCTGCCACGTATAGAAAGAAACGTCAACTTTTGGGATAATATGAGGCTTGTTTTCCCAACTGACCCGAGAAAGTTCACTATGCCCTCTAGAGAAATGCCCCGCCGCACTAAGATCGTCGCCACCATTGGCCCTGCGACTAGCAAACCAGACGTTCTCCGGGAAATCATCGAAGCAGGGGCAACCACTCTACGGCTAAATTTCTCCCATGGTACCCACGATGACCACCAACGCAACATCCGTCTGATTCGACAAACCGCCTTTGAACTGAATCAACCCGTTGGCATTCTCCAGGATCTCCAGGGGCCAAAAATTCGCCTTGGTCGCTATGAGAGCGACTTTATCACCCTTAAAAACGGCGATCCCTACATCATCACAAGTCGCGAAGTACCCTGTACCCAAGAAGTGGGCTATGTCAGCTATGACAAGCTAGCGGAAGAAGTCCCCGAAGGCTCCACCATCCTCCTCGACGATGGCAAGGTAGAAATGAAGGTCGAACGGGTCGATATTGCCGCAAAAAATCTCCACTGCCGCGTGGTCGTCGGTGGCAAACTCTCCAATAACAAAGGGGTCAATTTTCCTGGGGTCTATCTCTCCGTCAAAGCCCTCACCGACAAAGACCGCGAAGATCTCATGTTTGGCCTCGACCAAGGGGTCGATTGGGTGGCCCTCAGTTTTGTGCGCAATCCCCAAGACGTCCTGGAAATCAAAGAGCTCATCGCCAATGCTGGGAAAAATGTCCCCGTGATCGTCAAAATTGAAAAACACGAGGCGATCGAACAAATGGAGGCTATTTTGTCCCTTTCCGATGGTGTTATGGTCGCCCGGGGGGATCTTGGGGTCGAGCTGCCCGCCGAAGACGTACCCATTCTCCAGAAAAAACTCATTGCCACCGCCAACCGCTTCGGGATTCCTGTGATTACCGCCACCCAGATGCTCGATAGCATGGTGAGTAATCCTCGCCCCACCCGCGCCGAAGTTTCCGATGTGGCCAATGCGATTTTGGATGGTACCGATGCGGTGATGCTTTCTAATGAAACTGCTGTGGGTGAATTCCCCGTAGAAGCCGTGGCGACCATGGCAACCATCGCCAAGCGCATCGAAAAGGAACCCGACGGCATTCAAAAACAACCTTCTGATAAAAAATCGATTCCCAATGCTATTTCTGCCGCCGTCAGCCACATTGCTGGACAGTTAGATGCAACGGCGATCATGACCCTCACCAAGTCTGGGGCAACGGCCCGAAACGTCTCCAAATTTCGCCCAGCAACGCCGATCCTTGCTGTCACCCCCCATGTGGATGTGGCTCGTCGTCTCCAGTTGGTCTGGGGGGCAAAGCCACTCCTCGTTATGGATTCTCCGTCAACGACCCAAACTTTTAAGGCGGCGATTAATGTGGCCCAGGAGAGCGGCTTTCTCCATGAAGGGGACTTGGTGATCATGACAGCGGGGACGCTCCAAGGGGTGTCTGGTTCCACAGATCTCATCAAAGTCGAAATGGTGCAGGCGGTGCTCGGAGAAGGCATTGGCATTGGTCAAGGGGCGGCCAGCGGTCGTGCCCGGGTCGTGAATCAAAGTGAAGATATTAATGATTTTGGGCCAGGGGAGATCCTCGTTGCTCGGTCTACGGATGCGGCCTATGTGGAAATGATCCGTAAGGCCAGCGGCATCGTGATCGAAGAACCAAATCAAAATTGCCATGCAGCAACTTTGGGGATGCGGTTGGGTATTCCGGTGATTGTCGGTTTTAAGGAAGCAACCCAGTTGATTCGGGATGGCTCGATTATCTCCATTGATGCCCGTCGAGGCACTGTTTATTCTGGGGTCAATGTGAGCCTTGGGGATGCTGTGGGTGGTACCAAAATGTCCCTAGCTTAAGCCCAGGCGATCGCAATTATCACTTTTATCATCCGGCGGCCCCAACAATGTTTGGGGCAATTTTTTTGGGTTGGAACAATTACGATATCCTAGGGGGTGTGTTGGCGATCGCCATCGAGATCAGCCACGCGATGCATCCTGTGGAGAGATCATGCGGCAACTGAATTTTTTATTGTTTTTTGCCCTGTGCTTAGCCCTAGCGCTATTTAGTATCGAAAATACGCAACCCGTCGGAATTAACATCATTCCGGGGTTCCAAGCCGAAGCGCCCCTCTCCATCGAACTCCTGCTGGCGGTGGGCACAGGGGCGATTTTAGCTTGGATGTTTAGCCTGTGGGATCAGTTGCAGCGGCAAATTGAATCATGGAAAGCCCAACGGGAACTGAAGCTCCAGAGTCAAAAAATTGAGGAATTAGAAAAAGCTTTGGCTGAACTGCAGGCCGCCCAACAAAATGCCGCAGAATCATCGGCAGATTCCCCCAGTGCGACGACTGCATCCACCGCAGACAAAACGGTGCCTGAACCTGAAACTTCTACCGATACCGAGACAGGAGACACCCAGGACTCCGCTGAAGCACCCCCAGAAGAATCTCAACCTGAGCAAACGGCCTAATTTTTGACCCTTCGATAAAGCCATGGCTACCCAACCCCAAGCGGCGATCGCCACCCTCATTGAACTAGCCCAACAGGGAGAAATCGATCCCTGGGATGTGCAAGTCATCGATGTTATCGATCAGTTCCTCAGTGAACTAGGACTTGCCGGGGATACAGACCCAATGCTCAGGGAAGCAGACCTACCCCAGTCGGGTCAGACCTTTCTGTGGGCCTCTAAACTTGTCCTCCTCAAGGCCGACACCCTCGAAAGTTTAACGGTCATTGAAGCAGAGGTTCAGGACGAAGAATTCTACGAAGATTGGGACGCAAGCGATACGGAACGACTCCCCCTCAAGCTCGAAAAAAGACTCCGGCGGCGGGCTACGGCACCTCCCCCCAAACGGCGGCGGGTCACCCTCCAGGAATTTATTGAGCAAATTCAGCAAATTGCCAACGAAATCGAGGATCACACCCCCAAAAAACGCCTCAAAACGCCACGTAAACTGTCCAATAAAGCGGCCATTAAACAGATTACCCAGTTGGCCCATGATGAAAATCTCACGGAATTAGCCGCCCAGCTAGAACAATTTTTCCAGACCCAGATGCCCCCTGATCCAGAAACCCCCGTGGTGTTTGCATTAGACGATTTAATCCGTCAGTGGATCGCCTATAAAGAAGCCAACGAATTTTTCCCCCAAGAGATCACCGCCAAACAACATCGCCACGAAAAGGTCGGGATCTTTTGGGCTTTACTTCTGTTGTCGGCTCAATCAAAGGTGGTGCTTTCCCAGGACGATTTTTATGCGCCGGTGTTGGTGCGTCCGCTTTATCCAGGGCGACCACAAGGAGATTTAAACTCTAAACCGTAAACGATTTAAGAATCCAGCCCAATAAAATGCCTACCCCTGTGAAGCGAACAACTTGCCAAAAGGGTTCCTGCCACTTGAGCAACTGACTTTCGAGTTGCAGTTCTAACTTCGCGATTTCGGCGGCAATGAGGTTGAGTTCTGTTTTGAGGGAGGCTTGTTTTTGGATCGTTTCTGGCTCTGCCTGGAGATTCTCTTGTTCTGCTTTCAGCTCTGCGATGCGGGCTTCGGCAGTCTTGACCTGGGCGTGACGGTCTTTTAGGGCGGCAAGGTCAGCTTCCACTTGGGCGATCGCCTGCTCAAATTCAGTGTGGGAAAGTGCCATCACTCCAAACCCCAGGAACTTTTTTTTGTAAATGCGGACGGAGAGACTCGAACTCTCACGTCTAGGACACTAGAACCTAAATCTAGCGCGTCTACCAATTCCGCCACGTCCGCAAAATTAATTAGCTCAGTAAATATATCACATCCATTTTCCGGCCGACAAGGGGAACCTAAAGTCAGCTTATCCCGTCATCAAAACCCATAGGATCCCCCTAAAATTCACTGTGACGCACGAGAAATTTGAAGATGAGTAAAGGTTTGCACACTCGAACTTGGTTAAAAATCGGTATTGTCGGCTTAGAAATTTTAGGGTTTGCCGCCAGCAGTGCGATCGCCCAGGTACCGCCGGATATCGTTGTAGACACAGATTCCAATACGGGGAATACGCCTGGTGATGTGATCTACAATTCTGGCGATCGCCGTTTTGTGTGTCAGTATGATCAGGGACAATACACCGTAATGTACCAGCCCGAAAGTCGTCCGGGGGAAGTTTATCCTTGGGCGATACCCCGCACTATGGGGGGCGGTTGGAATGCAGAGCGTCGCTGTGAAGAAATTGCCCGCCGCTTGGAACTGTACCGGGGTGATGGTCTCGTCGAACTCACCACTGGCCGCGAAAATGGTTACGACATCGTTTGTGTGACCACCGAACTGAATCCCACCTGCCAAATCGTCTTTACGGTGCCCCGGGGCCAAAATGCGATCGCCACACGGGATCAAGTATTCGATAATCTCCTCAGTGCCGACAGCGGTTTCCAAACCCGTGGGGTCAACACCTTCATGGGCACTGGCTCGACCAATAGCCTCCTGGGACAACTCCAAAGTATTTTTGGCGGCCGCTCTACCTCTACCCCTAGTCCCGTAGCCCAAGGTTACTCAAACAGTGGTATTAGCCTCAAGCCCTTCCTCGATCCCGCCGATGGTGGTACCGGAGAATATTTGACCCAGGGTCGCGCGGCAGACCAGTCGAACCCGAATCCAAGCAACAATGGCCTCAGACTCAACACCGATCTCTTCCGTTAGATCATTTAGCATCTAGGCCCCAGAGCATTTAGTTTTGCCCGTAAGCGTCCTCTACTGTGTAATTTTTCCCTAGGCGATCGCCTAGGGTTTTTTCTAGTCTTTAATATTTCGATCGTTAACAATCTAGTAAAGCGGGTCGCTGGCTTTTTCGGAATGGGGCAGAACTCCTTACAATAGAAGGAGGTTTCGTCACGAATCCCCACTGTGTGTGATCAAGGTTTTTGGTCAACTAGAACAGGGTCAAATGACATTGATTCGTCTCGTAGTCCCAAGGAGCAAGATACATTGTGGCCCATAGTTTTTTGTTGGAAGCAGGTCGCTGGACGTTAAATGGTAGTTGGATCGAACGAAATCAGCCCCCCATTCTCATTCGGGGTAAAACAATTGTTGCTTGGGGCCAAAATAATTGGTTTACGATGGTGACAAAGTTAACGTTTCAAGACGGCGATCGCCCCGAAATTTCCTATCAATACAAAGGGCGTTTAGATAGCGGTGAGCGACAATATACCTATGTGTTGCAACAAAGTATTTTGGGACGGGTGGAAGGAGAAGGTTGGGTTGGCTCAGAATCAATCGTTCAGCGATACTGGGTGCTTGGCGATCGCCAACGGCGCAGTGGCTTTGAAATGTTCTACCAGATTAACGACGATGAATATCGCTACTCCGGGGGCATCCTCGCCGGCCATTACCTCACCAGTACCATTGAAGGGACTCTCCTCCGTCAGCTTTAATAGCTTTAATCTTTTAAGTTTTGTCCGGTCTCCTGTTGTTTTGATTGTTTTGTTCGTCCACCCCAAACTATGACTACCGATCCCAATATCAATCGCCTTCTCGCCGGCCGTTATCGCCTGGTAGACCTCGTAGGCCAGGGGGCTATGGGGCGTGTCTACCGGGGTGAAGATACAGTCCTAGGGGGAGTCACGGTCGCCGTAAAGTTCCTAGCCCAGACCTTGCTCAACGACAAAATGCGCCAACGCTTTGAGCGGGAGGCAACCATTTGCGCCCTCCTGAGTGAAAAAAGCATCCATATCGTGCGGGTAAAAGACTATGGCGTCGATGACCAGGATGTGCCCTTTTATGTCATGGAATATTTAGAGGGGGAAAGTCTAAGCGATATTATTGCCCATGCTACCCTCGGTTTACCGCGTTTTTTTCAAGTCGTGCGGCAAATATGTTTGGGGATGGAAGCAGCCCACCAAGGGATTACCTTCAAGGGGGAACAATGTTTAATTATTCACCGGGATATTAAACCCAGCAATATTCTGATCATGCAGGATGCGTCCCTAGGGGAATTGGTAAAAATTCTGGATTTTGGGATTGCACGTCTCAGCCAAGCCGGAGCTGCCCAGACCCAATCGTTTATGGGCACCCTCGCCTACTGTTCCCCAGAGCAAATGGAAGGCAAGGAATTAGATCAACGCTCTGATATCTATAGCCTGGGGATTACGATGTACGAGATGCTTACGGGGGATATGCCCGTGATGCCTGAAAATAATTCCTTTGGGGGTTGGTACCGGGCGCACCATGACACACCACCAATTCCCTTTGATAAAAGTCTGCGGATTCCGGTTCCTCTGGCTGAAATTATCATGTGTTGTATGGCGAAAAGTCCGCGCGATCGCCCCCAGACCGTCAATGATATTTGGCAAGCCATGGCCCCCATCGCCAAATATTACGAGCAACAAGCCGCAGAAACCAGGAAATCCTTTTTTACCACGTCCCAAAATCTGCAAAATTTCCAAGCAACATCTCCGGTGGCAGGCCCCAATGATCCGACCCGGATTAACAATGCCACCACGGCCCCCAGCTTTCGTAATTCAACGGTAAATCGCCAGGGAAGGCCTACAGACAAACTGAATACAACCTTTAGCGATACCATTTGTGCGGCCCAGTCCTGGCCAGCGGATAAACCCCAAAATAAGATTGTTTTTCCACGGATTTTACCGGCTGAACCGACGGCGATCGCCAGTCTTTGGGCGATGTTAGAAGCTGAGGAGTTGGGCAAACGCCGTTTTGATACCCGTTACAATCAATTTCTCTTCATTGAGGCCCCCCATCCGATGTTGTTGTGGATCACGGTGCTGTACAACAGCAGTGAAGGAGCCCGTTGGTTGCCTTGCTATCTGGACTTGAAAACGAAGATTGGCCAACAGATGGCGCGTCTCTTAGCCAGCCAAGGGAACTATCGAATTCTGCTTTTTGCCTTAGGGCAACCCCAGCGGTATTTTCACATCACCCAGGCAACGATTTCCCTGAAGCAACGGGAACAGCTTACCCGCTGGGCAGATTTAGGTCAGCGATTGCCTGCCAGTAATCCTGTGGTAAGTAAGCAAACGTTGAAAAAAGAATACGAGAAAAGCAAGAGCAAAATCTTAATGAAGTTGGCGGCTTCCCGGACGAACAGTAACCTTGGGGAATTTTAAAGCCATCTCTAATCTTCGTTAAAAAGGCGATCGCCAATCAATCATGTTAAATCTAGTACAAGATCTTTGAAGATATTAATACCCAAAATTTTATGAGGTAGAGATAAAGTTTGAGGCTCGCAATCAGCAATATAGAGTTCTGCTTGTTTTTCCTTGCGATTAACTAATATCCCAAAACTACAACCATTGTCTCGATATTCTTCCATTTTATCCCTTGTTTTTTGGACAGCATCACTAGGCGAAACTAACTCAATGACAAAATCAGGACAGAGGGGAACAAATTTTTCTCGCTGATCGGCTGTTAATGCTTGCCAACGAGATTTTTCAAGCCAAGAAACATCAGGAGAACGGGTCGCACCATTGGGCAAAATAAAACCCGTTGAGGAATCGAAAACTTCTCCTAATTGATATTTGTGATTCCAGAGTTGTACTTGAAAAATTAGGTTAGCGTTTTGCCGCCCAGTTTCGCCACCAGTGGGAGGCATAATTACCAATTCTCCTTTAGCTGTACGTTCCAGTTGAAGCTCTGGATTAACCAGACAAAGTTGCTGAAATTGTTCATTGCTTAAGGTGAAAACGGGTTCTAGCGCAAGGGTCATTGTTGTCATTAGCCTTACCCACTGGATTTGTACTTTCTATTGTAATCAGTTAATTAGATTACGGATGTAAACGACGGGCGATCGCCTCACTCCAGTTGGTGGTCATATCCTCGACAGAAACCGCGATTACAGCCTGATTGTTGACGGTAATTTGTAACTGATTGGTGTTGCTCACAGAGCCGATCACCTGCCAATTGTCCGCCAAGGATTGCGTCAGATGGGCTTCAAATTGAGCTTGTTTGTCGGGAGCAACAGAGACAATAATTTTGCCGCAGGTTTCGCCAAATAGGATGGCATCGAGACGGTCAGTGCCAGTAATTTCAACGGTTGCGCCGAGCTTCCCACCGATACAACATTCCGCAAGGGCAACGGCTAAACCACCCTCCGCAAGGTCATGGGCAGAGTTTAACAAGCCAGCGGCGATCGCCTCCCGTACAGTTTTCTGGACGGCTTTCTCTAGCTCAAAATCCACTTGGGGCGGAATACCCGCGACGGTGTTATGAATCGTATTTAGATATTCCGAACCGCCGAGGGTTGTTGTTGCCTGAGTACCAAGGAGATAGACCTTATCCCCAGCATTTTGGAAGGCTAAACCACAGACCTGATTAATATGTTCAACTCGTCCCACCATCCCGATCACAGGAGTCGGATAAATGGGGGTCGGTTTGCCATCACTATCAAGGGTTTCATTGTAGAGGGAAACATTACCACCAGTAACGGGAGTGTCCAATTCTCGGCAAGCTTCAGCAATCCCTTTGCAAGCATTTGCCAACTGCCAATAACCCACAGGTTTTTCAGGACTACCAAAGTTTAAATTGTTTGTAATTGCCAAGGGTTCAGCACCGACACAACTTAAATTTCTCGCTGCTTCAGCGACCGCCGCCTTTGCCCCTTCCAACGGATTTAAATAGACATAACGGGGATTACAATCGGTACAAGCCGCCACACCAATTGTTGACGCATCGGGCTTACCATTGACCGGACGAACCCGCACCACAGCGGCATCTGCGCCACCGGGGAAGATCACCGTATTGTTTTGTACTTGATGATCGTACTGGCGATAAATCCATTTTTTAGACGCAATAGTTGGCACATCTAACAGGGTTAATAAAATCTCATTCCAAGATTTTTCAGCGATGCCATTCCCATCACAATTCGGCAAAGAATCCACCGACCAAGCCCAAGCCGTTTGTGCATATTTGGGAGCTTCTGCCATCAATTCCCGATGATAAATGGGCGTATTATCTGATAGCGCAGTTGCTTGAACTTCTGCGGCTACTTCACCCTTAAACATGATTTTCACGATGGGTTCCGCAATCACTTCCCCCGCAACAACTGCCTGTAAACCCCAACGATGGAAGATATCAATTAACTCCTGTTCCCGTCCTTGGTGGGCAACAAAAAGCATCCGTTCTTGGGATTCCGAGAGTAAATATTCATAGGGAACCATGCCCGTTTCTCGCACCGGAATTTTATCGAGATCGAGCAACACACCGACCCCACCTTTAGCCGCCATTTCCGCTGTCGAACAGGTTAAACCCGCCGCCCCCATATCCTGCGCCGCTGCCACTGCCCCCGTTTTAAAGGCTTCGAGACAGGCTTCAATCAGGGATTTTTCGGTAAAGGGATCACCCACTTGCACCGCAGGGCGATCGTCCATAGATTCATCGGTCAATTCCGCACTGGCAAAACTTGCGCCCCCCATGCCATCCCGTCCGGTGGTGGAGCCGACATAGAGAACGGGATTACCAATGCCATAGGCTCCCGATTTAATAATTTCCTCGGTTTCCATCAAGCCCAACGCCATCGCATTGACGAGGGGATTTCCGGCATAGGCTTTATCGAAATAGACTTCACCGCCCACCGTTGGCACACCCACACAGTTTCCATAATGGCTAATCCCTTCCACAACTCCCTGAAAAATGCGGCGAGTTTGGGCATTATCGAGGGTGCCGAAGCGTAGAGAATTTAACAAGGCAATGGGACGCGCCCCCATCGTAAAGATATCGCGGAGAATACCACCGACCCCGGTTGCTGCCCCTTGGAAGGGTTCGATCGCCGATGGGTGGTTATGGGATTCGATCTTAAAGGCGAGGTGCAGACCATCCCCCATATCGACCACGCCCGCATTTTCACCGGGGCCGACGAGGACGCGATCGCCTTTCGTGGGGAAACCAGACAGCAATGGGCGGGAATTCTTATAACAACAATGTTCCGACCACATCACGCCAAACATCCCCAGTTCAGCCTTGTTGGGATGGCGACCGAGACGGCTCACAATTTCTTCGTATTCTTCGGGTTTGATGCCTTCAGATGCAATTTCTTCGGGGGTGAAGGGGCAAGTGGTCATAGTTTTACGTCGATTCTTTCTGTAACAGCGTTATTGTAAGGCTTCAGGAGACGAGCGGCAGTTAAAGATTAAGGAAGTCTTCTACGGGAATCTGTGCTTGTTGCAGGATGGCGCGTAATGTTCCCTCTTTAATGGTTTTATGGTGTGGGATTGTTGTAGTGTGTTTTGTCGCTAGATTAAACCAAATTTCATGGTCACCCTTACCACTGCGATAGAATTCAAAGCCTGCTCGACGGAGCTTTTTGGTGACTTCTCGATAGGAAAATCCGGATAAACGACCCATTAAACTTCTAAAATCAGCGGATATTGGAATGTATTCGGCAAGGCGGGTGGTTGTTCATTCTGTTGATGCAGTTCCAGTAGCATTTTGGCTAAGTCACTGGCAATCTCAATCACTTCCTCAATGGTTTGCCCCTCGGCGACTAAACCCTGTACATCCTCACTGGTCGCCAAATAGTAGTCCTGCCCTGCTTCGTGAAGTTTCTCGATTTTGAGATGAATCAATGTTTTCATGAGGCGATCGCCTAATCTCAAGGAATGACTTCACTATTCTATGCGATGCAAATTGGGGTTTGTCGTTATGATGATCAGAGAGGTATTTTGAGGAGATTCATGGAGATAGACAAAGTACTTTATGATCATGACTTTGTGATGTGGATCGAGAAGACTGTTGAACAACTCAAAACCCAAAATTTCTCGGCATTAGATTTAGAGCATTTAATTGATGAGGTAGAGTCTTTGGGGAAACGGGAAAAGCGAGAGCTGAAAAATCGCTTAATTACTTTGTTTGAGCATCTTTTAAAACGCCACTATGTCCCCATGCCAGAATGTTATCGCGGTTGGGAGGGGAAGATTCGCAGAACTCAATCAAAACTTAAAGATTTATTAGCAGATTCCCCCAGTTTAAGTAATTTACTCGAAGAAATTTATTTAGACTGTTATCAGGAAGCTGCGGCCAATATGCAACTTGAATATGATGTAGATTTTCCCCAAGATTATCCTTTTCTTAGTCCCTCACAAAACCTATTGAATTAAGTCTAAGCATTGTTGAATTGGGTGACAATTTTGTTTTTGTAGAGGCGATCGCCTTTTTTCAACCAGTGCCATCAAAAGCAAGCAATTCCGAGTGAACCGAACCCAAAACGGCGGGTTTCACTACCCAGTAAGTAAAGTAAGCACTTTACATTTTGTTACAATATAAGCAATGAAAGCGGACAAAAAGGTTTTCAATAGCGCTAAACGTAAGTCTTTTTGGGCCTCAGCAACGATTCGGGAGGTTCATTCATGAACGGCAATTTTCGTGTGGGGAATTTATTTGGCATCCCCTTCTACATCAACATTTCTTGGTTCATTGTTCTGGTACTCGTCACCCTGAACTTTGGCGGCGGCCTGTCGTCCCAGTTTCCAGGCCTCGGCATTAACGCCTTAATTTTAGGATTGGTAGCAGGTTTGCTCCTGTTTGCCTCTGTGTTACTCCACGAGCTGGGTCACAGTTATGCAGCAATTCGCCAAGGCATTGGTGTAAACTCCATTACCCTGTTCTTATTCGGGGGACTCGCCAACCTTGATGAGGAAGCGAAAACGCCCGGTGGTGCATTCTGGATTGCTGTAGCAGGGCCGCTTGTGAGTTTGGCTCTCTTTATCGCACTCTTTCTCTTAACAGGTAGTGGTGTCCTGAGTGGGCCGCCAGCGGCGATCGCCGGATTGTTGGCTTACATCAACCTAATCTTGGCCACCTTTAACATGATCCCAGGTCTTCCCCTTGATGGTGGTAATGTCCTTAAATCTATTGTCTGGAAATTAACAGGAAATCGTTTTACCGGCACCATCTGGGCTAGCCGTGTTGGTCAGTTTATCGGTTGGACAGCGATTATTCTCGGTGCATTATCTATCCTTGGTATTTCTAATGTGGGTAGCTTCTGGACACTAATCATCGGTTGGTTCTTGCTTCAAAACGCGGGTCGTTCTGCCCAATCTGCCACCATTCAATCGGCCCTCTCTGGCTTAACGGCGGCTGATGCAGTGGTTGAAGATAGTCCGATCATCTCCGCAGAAACGACGCTACGGGATTTAGCCAACAGTGCCATTCGCTCTGGTAACCAGTGGAAACGCTTCCTAGTCCAGGATGAAACAGGTCAACTGCTTGGTGAAGTGCACCTTGATGTTCTTCGTGCAGTGCCTACCAATGACTGGCCCCACAATCAGGTGCGCGATTTCATCAAATCTGTCCCTGCGGAAAATCAAGTCCAGTCTGATCTATCACTCCTAGACGTGGCCGCTAAATTGGAACAACAAGGTTTACAGGCCCTTGCGGTCATCCAGACCAATGGCACCCTCGTGGGACTGCTAGAGAAATCAGCGATTATTCAACGGCTGCAAAGTAGTCAACAGGATACAAAAGTTCAGTCTGCTTAATCTCTAACTCACAATCAAAATCAACTTGGGCGATCGCCTTTTGGAAGCACAAAAGTTCCTGGGGCGATCGCCTGATTCTGAGGTTTTCCCCAAGAATCCACCGCAAAGAATGTCACAATACAGACAGTAAAGTTTGTAGCGCAAAAATTTTTCGTAACTCCTATGTCTAGTGTGCCTCCTGTCCTGAGCGGAAGTGAAATTCGGTCAAAATTTCTAGAATTTTTCAACCAGCGGCAACACCCCATCCTCCCCAGTGCATCCTTGGTGCCGGAAGACCCGACGGTACTCCTCACCATTGCGGGAATGTTGCCGTTTAAGCCGATTTTCCTCGGTCAGCAGGACGCCCCTAGCCCCCGCGCTACTACCTCCCAGAAATGTATCCGCACCAATGACATCGAAAATGTGGGCCGCACCGCCCGGCACCATACTTTCTTTGAAATGCTGGGTAATTTTAGCTTCGGGGATTATTTCAAAGAGCAGGCGATCGCCTGGGCCTGGGAACTCTCTACGGAAGTGTTTCAGCTTGACCCGAAAAATATTGTCGTCAGTGTGTTCCGCGAAGACGATGAAGCCTTTGAAATCTGGCGTGACAAGGTCGGTGTAAATCCCAAACGCATCATCCGCATGGGAGAAGAAGATAACTTTTGGAAATCCGGGCCAACGGGGCCTTGTGGGCCTTGCTCTGAACTCTATTACGATTTCAAGCCAGAACTCGGCGATGACAACATTGACCTAGAGGACGATACCCGGTTTATCGAGTATTACAACCTCGTCTTTATGCAATATAACCGCGACGCCGAAGGTCATTTAACACCCCTACAAAACAAAAATATTGATACGGGGATGGGCTTGGAGCGCATGGCGCAAATCCTCCAGCAGGTGCCCAACAACTACGAAACGGATCTGATTTTTCCGATTATTGAAACGGCCGCCAAAGCCGCCGGGATTCACTACGAAAAAGCTGACGAAAAAACAAAGGTTTCCTTAAAAGTGATTGGCGACCATGTGCGTTCTGTCGTCCACATGATTGCCGATGGGATTACGGCCTCCAATACGGATCGGGGTTATGTGCTGCGGCGCTTAATTCGACGGGTGGTGCGTCACGGTCGACTGATCGGCATTGACGGGAATTTTATTAACCAGGTGGCAGAAACAGCGATTCAACTCTCAGAAGCCGCCTACCCCAACACCCGCGAACGGGAAAGTTTCATTAAACAGGAATTAGAGCGGGAAGAAAACAATTTCCTCAAGACCCTCGAACGGGGCGAAAAACTCCTCGCAGATATTATCGCCAAGGAAGAAAAACAAATTTCCGGGGTCGATGCGTTTACGCTATTCGATACCTTTGGGTTCCCCTTTGAACTCACCCAAGAAATTGCCGAAGAGAACGGTTTAACGGTCGATGCTGAAGGCTATCAAGCGGAGATGAAAAAGCAGCAGGAACGCTCTAAGGCCGCCCATGAAACCATTGACCTCACCGTCCAAGGCAGCCTTGATGAATTAGCTGAACACATCCATCCGACGGCGTTTTTAGGCTATACGGATCTGCAATCCCAGGTCAAAATTGAAGCCGTTCTCGTGGATGGCCACCGGGTAGAAACCGCCGAAGCCGGGGTAGTGGTGCAACTGATTTGTAACCAAACACCTTTCTACGCAGAGTCTGGGGGACAAATTGGCGATCGCGGTTATTTCTCCGGCGATCAACTCGTCGTCCGCATTAACGATGTCCAGAAAGAGTCGGGTTTCTTTGTCCACCATGGCAAGGTGGAACGGGGCAGTTTAACGGTCGGCGACACAGTTAATGCCACCATTGATCGGGCCTGCCGTCGTCGCGCCCAGGCGAATCACACCGCAACCCATTTATTGCAAGCAGCCCTGAAAAATATTGTGGATGACTCCATTTCCCAGGCGGGTTCTTTAGTGGACTTTGATCGCCTGCGGTTTGACTTTAATTGCCCCAGGGCGTTAACGGCTGCAGAATTGACTCAAATTGAGGCCCAAATCAATACTTGGATTGCCGAAGCCCACGAAGGCCAAGTGGCAGTGATGCCCATTGCGGAGGCCAAAGCGAAGGGGGCCGTGGCCATGTTCGGCGAAAAGTACGGCGAAGAAGTGCGGGTTGTGGATTTTCCTGGGGTGTCCATGGAGCTTTGTGGTGGCACCCACGTGAAAAATACCGCTGAAATTGGCCTGTTTAAAATCATTTCCGAAACGGGCATTTCTTCTGGGATCCGCCGCATTGAAGCTGTGGCTGGCCCGGCAGTACTGGAATACCTCAAGGTGCGGGATCAGGTGGTCAAAGACCTCGGCGATAAATTTAAAGCCAAACCGGAAGAAATCACCGAACGGGTAGAAAATATCCAGGCGGAACTGCGCAACACCCAAAAGGAATTAGAAAAGGTCAAAGCAGAACTGGCGATCGCCAAATCCGAAGCCCTCGTGAGCCAAGCGGAAACCGTCGGCGAATTTCAGATCCTCGTGGAAAATATGGGCGATCTCGATGCCAAGGCCCTCCAGACTGCGGCTGAACGGCTCCAACAAAAACTGGGTGAGGCAGCAGTGGTCTTGGGGTCAACCCCAGAAGATGGCAAGGTTTCCCTGGTGGCCGCCTTTAGCGAAGGGATTTACAAAGGCAAAAAAGTACAAGCGGGTAAATTTATCGGCGGCATTGCCAAACTTTGCGGTGGTGGCGGCGGCGGTCGTCCCAACCTAGCCCAAGCCGGGGGACGGGATGCCAGTAAATTACCCGAAGCCCTCCACACTGCAAAACAGCAACTTCGTGAAACTCTAGGTTAAGCTCACACCCCAATCGTCGAGATGGGTCGGATTCTGGCCCATCTTTTTTGCTGTTTAGGTTGGGTTGAGATAGCGTTCGACCAATAAAATCGCCACAATATCGTCAATGGGTCGGGGAGGTAAGCGCATTCCCTGGGGAAGCAATCTCTGGAACAAATTGGGCGGATACATCTGCCAATAGCGATCGCGGGCTTCGAGGGTGCTATTGCGTTCATTGACAAAGGCGATCGCCATGTCTGGGGGCAAAACAGCGGTAAGCTTTTGATGCCATTCTTTAGCCGTCGTTTGATTGCCCATGACCACCAGGGAAACACCATACCTTTGGCACCATTCCTTGGCGATGTTGGGCGCTTGATCCGCTGCAATGACGCCATGGTTCAACAATTGCCCTTGGTCATCCAGCGCCGCAAGGCCACATTTGTCACGGCCTGGGTCAAACCCAAGATAAACGCTCATGTACTCTTCTTGTCCTATTGTCTGATGACGATTCTACCGTTACTGAGGCCCACTAATTCTAAGCGGAGGGGGCCAGCCGTAAAACCATTTTCGATGGCGATCGCCCGAATTTCTGTCACGGGTTCTGGTGAGTTGTTGAGGGCTTCGACAAAATTGATAATGTGACCGACATTGCCATCTTTAACTTGAATATCTCCGAGAACCCCGGCTCGCCGCGCCCGGAATTGCGCTGCCCCCAACAGAAAATCCACTGGACGCCGGGCCGCAGTAGGATTTTGTACACTCAGCTCCTCTAGGGACAAAGTGGCAATCACTTCCCCGGCGCGAAAAACCTGCTCATTTAAAGTCACATCCGCAAACACTTGGACGGAACCTTCCCCCTGGAGGTAGTTCCCCGCCGCCAGGAGGCGCACCACGTAGTCCCGACCATCGGCAATTTGCCCTAGGAGTTGTTGCACTTGGGCATTGGTAATTTGCACCACCCGCGCCTCAAAGTCAGGATTAACGCCTCCGGTGGCAATGATCGCGTTGCGATTCGCTTCCCGGAGCAGCTGATCAACGGCTTGGCTGGCTGCTTTGGGATCAATAATCCGCACCACCCCAAAGGCTAAAACTTGCCCTGTGGTGAGGGCGACATTCCCACTCCGGAAATTGATGTAGTTGGCTTCGAGGATATCAATTTGCTGTTCTAGGGAGCCAATCTGATTTTCTAGGCCCGTGAGCACTTGATCTTTTTGGGCGATCGCCTGGTCGAGTTGGGCAATGCGACCATCGCGCTGGTTGATCTCGGCTTGGAGCTCACTTTGTTGGGCTTCTAGGGCTTCGATCTGCTGGGAGCGTTCCTCAATAATGGTGTTTTGTTGATTGAGCTGGGCGCGGAGGGTTTCACTTTGGGCTTGGAGGCGATCGCGCTGTTGCCGCAAGGTCGTTTGCTCTGTGGTGAGCGCATTAATATCAGCCTGAAGTTCGCTGGCTTGTTCCCGAAAACCCGCCAGTTGAGTTTGGGCCGTTTCAAATTTTGCTTCAATCTCCTGTAAATCTTGTTCTGCTTCTAGGCGATCATCCCTCGCGGCCTGTAACTCTTTTTCAATCTTTTCCTTTTCCGCCGTCACATCCATCAACTCTTGCCGCCGCTGGGCGAGGATTTCATCCAACTGAAAAACCCCCTGGCGCAAGGACTTGCTCAAGCCAAACAATAACCCCAAGGTGCTAGCTGCGATCACTGTTCCCGTCATTACCGTGACGACCACCGCCGTCTGTTTTGGCCGCAGATTAAATAATGTA
>Ga0213835_101206_pt1 | contig 17374 bp, 16 predicted proteins | sample SWPATP01_FD_160576 | JGI IMG/M metagenome (GOLD analysis project Ga0213835, IMG submission 160576) | Coastal seawater microbial communities from Marineland, Florida, United States - SWPA TP0 #1 | ecosystem: Environmental > Aquatic > Marine > Coastal | place: USA: Florida | collected 2016-08-05 | reverse complement strand
GTCAGGTAAGTTTGGTTGATTAAGTTCTTCTGAAAATTAACCTGCTAAAATCTCACCCCTTGTCTTTTCGGCAGGGGGTTTTTGCTTTGCGATGAAAAAAACCCTAGAACAATGGGCCAAATATCCTAGAAAAGGCGGAAATAGTTTGTTTCTGCACAAAGGAAGGAAAAAATAACGCTATGCTGGACACAAACTTGGCAAGCTTAGAATTTTTATGGCGAGTGAGAAAAAATCTGGGTTAGGAATGTTTGGGGGGGTCTACACCCCTTCTATTTTGACCATCCTTGGGGTGATCATGTATCTCCGGTTTGGTTGGGTTGTGGGTAATGCAGGATTGTTAGGCTCCCTCGCCATTGTTACCCTCGCCAATGCCATTACCTTTTTAACGGCCCTTTCGATCTGTGCGATCGCCACGGATAAGGTGGTTCGTGTGGGGGGCGCTTACTACATGATTAGTCGCTCTTTGGGACTCGAAACCGGCGGGGCGGTGGGAATCCCGTTGTATTTCGCCCAGGCCTTTTCGGTGGCCCTATACACCATTGGTTTTGCGGAGAGTGTTGTCCAGGTTTTTGGTGGCTTAAATCAGCTTTATGTGGCTTTGATTGTGACAATTTTAGTGGGAATTTTAGCCCTCACTTCCGCCAGCATTGCCATTAAAGCCCAGTACTTCATCATGGCGGCGATCGCCCTTTCTCTTTTTTCCCTGGTGCTGGGTCGCCCCTTGCCCGAAGCTGGAGATATTCTCCTATGGGGTTCTAGCGCTGAGGTGACAGTCCCCTTTTGGACAGTTTTCGCAGTATTTTTTCCGGCAGTTACGGGGATTATGTCTGGCGTAAATATGTCCGGTGATCTCAAGGATCCGATTAAAGCAATTCCCATTGGTACTCTGGCTGCCGTGGGTACTGGCTATGTGATCTATATGCTCATTCCGTTGCTGTTGGCCCAACGGGGAGATACAGCCAGTCTCATTGAGGATCCCCTGGTGATGCAACGCTTGTCTGTTTGGGGGCCAGCGATTTTATTGGGGGTCTGGGGAGCAACGCTCAGTAGCGCAATTGGGAGTATCCTCGGTGCCCCTAGGGTTTTACAAGCCCTCGCCCGGGATGGCGTGTTGCCGCCATGGTTAGGTTTTCTGGGATCTGGTAGTGGGTCGGAGGATGAGCCGCGTATTGGCACCATTGTCACTTTGGGGGTGGCGATCGCCGCTGTTTGTATTGGTGATCTCAACATCATTGCGCCGGTGTTGACGATGTTTTTCTTGACCACTTATCTTGTCCTCAATATTTCTGCCGGTATTGAAACTCTCCTCCAAAGTCCTTCCTTCCGACCGACCTTCCGGGTGCACTGGGCGCTTTCTCTGTTGGGGGCTGTGGGCTGCCTTGGGGTGATGTTTTTAATCAATGCGATCGCCACGGTCGTTGCCGCTTTGATCGTGACGATCATTTACTTTTGGCTACAGCGGCGGGAACTCCAAGTCACCTGGGGAGATGTTCGGCGTGGCCTGTGGATGGCCCTGATTAGTAAAGCGATTTATCAAGTGGCGGGAGCCGAAGATAGCAAAAACTGGCGGCCTCACCTCCTGGTGCTTTCTGGGGCACCCCGAAAACGTTGGTCTTTAATCGAACTAGCAGATGGTTTTAGTCACAATCGGGCCTTGATGACGGTGGCCACAGTGCTCCCCGAAGGCTCCCGCGACCCTGGTCAACAGGTGAAAATGGAAACCACAATCCGCGATTACTTGGCAAAACGGGGTGTAAAAGCCTTGGTACGTCTCAGTACCGCCGATGATCCCTTTGTTGGCGCCTTAAATTTAATTGAAACCTATGGCCTAGGCGATTTAACCCCCAACACGGTTTTGCTGGGCAGTACAGAATCACCCGAACGATTTGCTGCCTACTGTCATCTTTTGCAGCAGGTTCACATTGCCCAACGCAATATTATTATCTTCCATGAAAATCCAGAGCGGGTTTTTGGTCGTAAAAAACGAATTGACATCTGGTGGGGCGGGGTTCAGAGCAATGGCGGCTTAATGTTGATGCTGGCTTATTTGCTCCGTACCGATATCCGGTGGCGCAGTGCCCAGATTTACCTCAAGCTGGTGGTACAGGATGCCACAGCCGCCCAGGCCGCCCGTTTAAACCTGGAGTCCCTGATTAGTAGTGCCCGCATCAAAGCAGAACCAATGGTTATTATCGCTGGCGATCGCTCCTTTGAAGATATCCTGTACCAATCCTCTGCGAGTGCAGATCTTGTTTTCCTTGGCATGGCCCGCCCCCACGAGCCCGCCAATTTCCAGGATTATTACAAAAGCCTTTCCCAGCGGGCCCAGAACCTACCAAGCACCGTGTTTGTTCTCGCCGCCCCCGATTTTGCCTTTGCAGAAGTGGTGGGTGCGCCCCGAAAAGTGAGCACTTAAATCTCTCAAAAACCAGTCGTCTCTCGTCTAGTCGCGTATTAACGACATATTCTCGAAAGAAAAATAGCTTTTGTGTGACATTCAAGCAACTTTGCCCTGACAATGGGAACAATTCTGACCAATAGCAAAATTCAGTATGTCTGAGCGGAAAATTACAATATCTTTTTCAACGCTGCTGTTGATTGTCGGGGCAGTGCTATTGCTATTTTTACTCTGGCAATTACGTAGTTTACTGGTTGTGCTCATGATTGCCGTCGTCATTGCAGCGACCCTTGCACCAGTGATTACCATCGCTGAATCTTTCCGGGTGCCCCGTTGGCTGGCAGTGATCGGTGTGTACCTCGGCTTAATCTCAATTCTCACGGGGGTAGTTTTACTCATTGGCCCCACGGTAGTTGATCAAATTCAAAAGTTGATCCGGAAGCTACCCCTATATTTAGAAATTGTTGGGGTTTTGGTTCAATCCTGGGCCGTGCGCTTGGGCATGACAGAGCCACAAGTTTTAGAACAATTGAACCGTCTTTTTGATTTGCAAGCGTTGACAGCCTGGGCTTTTCGTTCTTCCCAAGAGCTGTTGATTCGTTCCTACGGCATTACGCGAGGGGTCATTGGGGGCATTTTAAGCTTGATTCTGGCGTTTATGCTCTCTGGTTATATGCTGTCTGGTTCTGACAAATTAATTAAAGGCTTTGTCAGTCTTTTTCCGGCTCCCTGGGATGAACAACTTCTGGAACAGGTACAGCCCATGAGCGAGCGGATGGGAAGTTATATTCAGGGTCGGATTGTGGTTTCGGGGATTCTCGGCATTGTCATTACCATTGGCCTAAGGCTGCTGGGGATTTCAGAATTAGCCCTCGGTTTGGGGGTGATCGCGGCGGTGACAAATTTAATTCCGTTTTTTGGGCCTGTGCTAGGTGCTGTGCCGGCTTTGATTGTGGCGATCGCCCAGGGAGGATGGACATTTTTATCCGTCCTACTGCTTTTTACCTTGATCCAAAACCTCGAAACCTATGTATTAGATCCGTTATTAGTCGGTTCTTCGGTCAAAGTGAACCCGCTTTATCAGTTGCTGGCGGTTTTGGGAGGGGCCCAGGTGCTGGGAATTTTAGGCGCGGTGATTGTGCCACCCTGGGTTGCGGGAGCCGCTGTACTGCTCGATAATCTTTACCTCAAAACAAAACCATTACCCGTGTCCCTCACTTTAACGGCGACTCCATCCCTGGCCGACAGCCATAAATCTGAGAAAAATCAAGTCTAGGTAGCAATTATTTTGGCGTTCTCTGACAAATTTGCTCTCCCTTGTTCTGTTTTTAAAGTTTTGAAACGGAAAAATTGTTGAAATCTATGTAAATTAATGCTTTCAGCGATCCATATTGAGCAAAGAACGCTTAGAATAATGCAGGAAAACCTTGCAACAAGATAAGTTTGACCCGCAACAGTGCAAAATATCTCTTCTGGGATTCTTGTTTTGCCTGGTTTTTTTACCTATACTTCTCACAATATCTAAAATTCAGGAGATTTTTAATGAATAAAGGCGAATTAGTCGATTTAGTCGCTGAGAAAGCTGGTATCAGCAAAAAGCAGGCAGATTCTGTGATTAGTGCCACCGTAGAGGCAATCATGGAAACCGTTGCCAATGGTGACAAAGTAACCCTCGTCGGTTTTGGCTCCTTTGAACCCCGCCACCGCAAAGCGAGAGAAGGTCGCAACCCTAAGACCAACGAAAAAATGCAAATTCCAGCAACCACAGTGCCCGCATTTTCTGCTGGTAAACAGTTTAAGGAAATGGTTGCCCCTAAATAGAAGTTGGCTTTGGTCGGACAAACTAAAAATGTGTACGGAGGCTTAGATGGTCACAACGTTGACTCTCTGGGCTTTTTTATTTTTTGACTGTTCAGTATTATCGCGTTGTTAAGCCGCCAATAAACGCTTGAGGGTTGTGGCCACTTGTTCTTGTTCTGGGATGCTGAGGTCGGGGAACATAGGCAAAGACAGCACCTGGTGAGAACATTGCTCAGCAATGGGAAATGCTCCGGATTGGTAGCCAAAGGTTGCAAACACGGGCTGGAGATGTAGGGGTTTGGGATAGTACACCATCGCAATGATGCCCTCGGCTTGTAGCTGGCTACGGAGGGTATCGCGATCGCCGGCTTGAACGAGGATCGTGTATTGGTTCCAGACATGGGTACCGCCAGGGGTTGCTTGGGGGAGTTGAATGCCTTCGATCCCAGCCAGCAATTCATGGTAACGGTGGGCGATCGCCTGACGTTGTTGATTCCAAAGGTCGAGGTGACGCAATTTAACGGCGAGAATTGTGGCTTGCACTGCATCTAACCGACTATTTACCCCCAGCACTTCATGTTGATAGCGAACTTTAGAACCATGCTCCCGGAGCATTTTGATCTGTTCGTGGAGGGTGGGATTGTTGGTCGTCACAGCACCACCATCGCCACAACCGCCTAAATTTTTCGTCGGAAAAAAGCTAAAACAGCCAGCATCTCCCCAGGCTCCCACTTGGCGATCGCCCCATTTTGCTCCCGTGGCCTGGGCACAATCTTCAACGATAAACAGGTCATGTTTTTGGGCAATTTCCCCAAGACGGGTCATATCCACAGGCTGTCCAAAGAGATGGACGGGAATCACGGCCTTGGTACGGGGAGTAATGGCCGCTTCTAGTTGATCGAGGTCGAGGTTGAAGGTTGCAGCGGTAATATCAACAAAGACAGGGGTTGCGCCACACATGGCAATGGCTTCAGCGGTGGCGATAAAAGTAAAAGTAGAGGTGATCACTTCATCGCCAACGCCAATCCCAAGGGCTTTTAGGGCCAGATAAAGGGCATCGGTGCCGGAGTTGCAGCCGATGGCAGAGTCAACCTGGTGATAAGCGGCAAAATGTTTTTCGAATTCGCTTACTGCTGTCCCCCCGATATAGCGACCGGAACTGAGCACTTCCAAGACGGCGGCATTGGTTTCATCGGCAATGGTTGCATACTGGCGCCCTAGATCAACAGGAGGAATTTGGCTCATGGGTGACGGTGATTTTTTGGGTAGGAATTCGCATAAAAGCGTAAATATAAATGTTATAGGTTATGGGAGTGAAAAAAAAAAGCGCATGGGTGAATTTATTGCCTTAGATCCGGGAGATTTGGGCTGGGCGTTGGGACTAATTGCCTTGGCGATCGCCCTGGCCCGGTGGCAAAAGTTGGGGCTAGAGGGGCAGCTTTTACTCGCAACGGGACGGACAATTTTGCAATTGTTGGTGGTGGGCTATGCCCTGGAAATGGTCTTTGCCTTGGCGCACCCATTGGCGGTGTTAGGGATTGTTTTGGTGATGTTAACCATTGCGGCGATCGCCGCGAAAAATCGGATTAACGATCGGGTTGAATTGCCATTGATCTGGGGATCAATTTTTATCAGTTTCAGTGTGCCGTTGGCGTATACCCTATTGGTAATTGTGCAGCCGGAGACTTGGTATGACCCCCAATATTTGATTCCGTTGGCAGGGATGGTCTTGGGGAACGCGATGAATAGTGCTTCCTTGGCGGGAGAACGGCTCAGCAGTCGGATTAAAACCAGTCGTTTGGAAATCGAAACCCAGCTTTGTCTCGGCGCAACCCCCAAACAGGCGATCGCCAGCTACCGTACCGAAGCGATCCGCGCCAGCCTAATCCCGACGATCAATTCTATGATGGTAGTAGGTTTAGTGAGTTTGCCGGGGATGTTTACGGGGCAAGTCTTATCGGGCATTGATCCGCTTAATGCTGCCTCCTATCAAATTTTGATTCTCTTTTTGATTGTGACCATTAACCTCATCTGTACTTCCCTGGTGACTGAGGGCCTTTATCGACAATTTTTTAACCCCACTGCCCAGCTCACCCTCTAAGTTTTGCTCCTCGCCAATCCTTGCTAGACTGAGTTTCCACATTTGTTGCGATCTATCTCTCACGGAAAAACGACCATGTTTGCTGCTGCCGCTGCCCGTCCGACAACGCCTGCCATTCCCCAAGACCTCTTTGGGGCGATCGCCGATCTCAAACAAGACCTCAACGCCATCATTCTCGCCCACTACTACCAAGAAAACGATATCCAAGACATTGCCGACTACATTGGTGATTCCCTGGGATTAGCCCGCCAAGCCGCCCAAACCGATGCCGAAGTGATTGTCTTCGCTGGGGTACATTTCATGGCAGAAACCGCAAAAATCCTTAACCCCAATAAACTTGTGCTCCTGCCCGATCTCGATGCCGGTTGTTCCCTCGCCGACAGTTGTCCCCCCGCCGAATTTGCCCAATTTAAAGCCAAGCACCCAGACCACATCGTCATCTCCTATATCAACTGCACCGCCGAGATCAAAGCGATGAGCGACATCATCTGCACCAGCTCCAATGCCGTCAAAATCGTCAACCAAATTCCCGCCGACCAACCGATCATTTTTGCCCCCGATAAAAACCTCGGTCGTTACGTGAGTGAACAAACCGGACGGGATCTCCTCCTCTGGCAGGGTAGTTGCATCGTCCACGAGACTTTTTCTGAAAAACGTATCATCGAACTCAAACTTGAACATCCCGATGCGGAGGTGCTCGCTCACCCTGAATGCGAAACCCCTGTGTTAAACCATGCTGACTTTATCGGCTCCACGACCGCCCTACTAAAGCGCTCCCAAGAGAGTGCCAGCCAGACTTTCATTGTCGCCACCGAACCGGGCATCATCCATCAAATGGAAAAAGCCAGCCCCGGTAAAACTTTTATTCCGGCTCCTTCCACCAGTAACTGTGCCTGCAATGAATGCCCCCATATGCGCCTCAACACCCTAGAAAAACTCTATTTGGCCATGAAACATAAAGCGCCGGAAATCACTCTTAGCCCCGACATTGCGACGGCTGCCTTGAAACCGATTCAGAAAATGCTAGAGATGAGTGTCTAGAACAAAGGCGTTAGTCGCGGCAAAATAGACGGTAGCAAATTGACAAAAATCCTTTAGAGTAAATTACATTCCCTATCTGGGAAGTAAAACATTTGTAAATCTGTGTAAGTCAAGCAAAAAGATTGCCCATTCCCTTGCTATAAATTGGAATGATAGTAATGGGATGTACTTTCTTAGAGAATCGTGGTTTTTCCCCGATTTTTACGCAAAGATAGTGAAGTGATTGGCCCCCTTGTCCCGGAATTTTCCAAGAAACCTATGAGTATTGATCAAATTGTTGAACAAGCCCTAAAAGACGGCTATCTCACCCCGAGCATGGAAGCGGAAGTTGGACGCATTTGCGATATGTCCTCTGAGCTTTCCATTGAGGAATATATGGCGCTAGATCGCCTCATGGGGGCTTTGCTCACGGGGGAAGTGATTGCTGTCCCCCGGAAACAATTCATCAATGTCATGGAGGAGCTAGTCATTAGCCGCTCCATTGCCCGGGTCGCTGAGATCGAGGCGAGTAGCACCCAAAGTTTGGATGTGGGGGATATTGCGGCCTATGCCCTAAACCGTTTGCCGCCGCTCTACGCAACGACGGAAGAGGGAGCGAATTATCAGCGTCAAAAGGCCCGTGAGGAATTGCAGGGTTTAATTAATGAACAGGTGGATGCAGCCCTGTCTCGCTATCTAGACCGACCGGACTTTTTCCCTGAGCGCCAGGCGATCACCTCTCCGAACCAAGACAAGAGCATGTTAGCCCAGGTCAGTAAGCTCCTGGAAGGCTATGCACCGGGCTTTGAACAGGAAGAGAATGTGTTTTCCTAGGACTAGGGGCTGACACTTAGAGCTAGGGGCTGGAACTTTTTTCTGGGCCGTAGGGTCTTTACAAGAAGAAGTCCCGTTATGAGTTCTTTGTGAAGAGAGCATGAACCGATCCCTTTCTATCCCCATTCCTTCCCAGCAGGGAGTCGTTCCCAAAAGTGGTGTGTCTCCGGAAAAACTCTCTAACTATGATCTAATTCTCCGTTGCCAGGCGGGTAGTAAGCCTGAGCGGGCTGCTTTCGTGGAATTATTAAAACGTTACCAGTCCCATGTGGATCGACTCCTCTACCACCTCGCTCCGGATTGGCAGGATCGGTCCGATTTATCCCAGGAAGTTTGGATTCGGGTTTATCGCAATCTTCAGCGTTTGAATGATCCCCAAAAATTTAAGGGTTGGCTGAGTCGAATTATTACAAACCTCTTCTATGATGAGCTACGCAAACGTAAACGGGTTCGTCGTCCCCTCTCGTTGGACAATCCGTTTCAGACCCAGGATGGAGAAGTGGCTTGGGACGTAGCCTCTGATGATCCCAGCCCCGATGATGATCTGGCAACCCAGGAATTTTACGAACATTTACGGGAGGCGATCGCTGAACTACCAGAAGTCTTTCGCACAACAATCGTGCTGCGGGAAATTGAAGGGCTCGCCTACGAAGAAATTGCGGAAATCACCGGGGTTTCTCTCGGCACCGTCAAGTCAAGGATCGCCCGGGCCCGGGCCAAGTTACAGGAAATGCTCCAGCCCTATTTGGCGGACTAGATAATGAATGAAAGCTTTTCTCAGCGGCAAACCGATGGCGATCGCCGAAGAGGGGGTGACCTAGAAATGAAAAAAAACCACACTTCTCACCAACACCACACCGATTCTGAAACTCCTATGGGCCACAATTTTGAGCAGTTCCAGCGCCTGAGCGCCTATTTTGATGGGGAGGCCACCCCAGCAGAACGCAAGGAAATTCAGCACCTCCTGGATACTGACCCCCAGGTCAAACAGCAATATCAACAGCTACGGCAACTCAAACAAGCGCTACAGTTGCTGCCCATTCCCACCAGCATTTCGGCCCAATATCTCGGTCAACGGGTATTGGCGCGGTTGCGTCGTTCCCAGTTACGCACCCTTTCCCTCTGGGGCAGTGGGGCGATCGCCGCTCTCTTTGTGGCTGGGGTTATGGGTCAGATGCCGCGCCTTAACTTTGATCGCTTTGCTAAAAATGACCCCGATCAGCAACCCACCGCTGCCCTAGTCGAAACCTCTCCCCAGGGAGAAGAAGCCCTTGTGGTCGCTCTAAATCGCCCGGTTTTACAAATTCCCAAACTGGCCACCACAGAGTCGCCCTAATGTTTCGGCTGATGTTAAGTTTTGCCCACATCGTCCATGGTGAGCTGTCTCGCCGTGGATTTTTGTTTGGGGGGAATTTCGATGTAAAAAAAGCATTATTTTTTTTCTTTTTTCCATCACAAAACCAGGATTCTGTCTTCTGATAGACAGACAACACAAAAAATAAACATGACCATAAGAAGTTTTTACTTTAACCCCTTGGCAGGTTGTAACAAAAATTCATATAATCGGAGGCGAACGCAATAATAAGTATTTTTTCCTAGTCCTATGGATAGCTTGCAAATCCCGTGGCTCACTACGGCGATCGCCTTTCCGCTTTTGGCCGCCCTTGTCATTCCCCTCATCCCCGACAAAGAAGGTAAAACCATCCGCTGGTATACCCTAGGCGTTGCCCTCACCGATTTTGCCCTTTTAGTCACTGCTTTTTGGCAAAACTACGATCTCGGTCGCACAGAATTTCAACTCACTGAAAATTTTGCATGGATTCCCCAATTGGGGTTGAACTGGTCCCTAGGCGTTGACGGTTTGTCAATGCCTTTAATTATTTTGGCGACCCTGATCACTACCTTAGCGACCCTCGCGGCCTGGAACGTCACCAAGAAGCCGAAACTCTTTGCTGGCCTCATCCTCGTGATGCTGAGTGCGCAAATCGGTGTTTTTGCCGTCCAGGATTTGCTGCTGTTCTTCATTATGTGGGAATTAGAGCTAGTTCCTGTGTATCTGCTCATTTCCATTTGGGGCGGAAAAAAACGCCTCTATGCGGCCACTAAATTTATTCTCTACACGGCCCTAGGTTCTGTTTTCATCCTCGCGTCTACCTTAGCCCTTGCTTTCTATGGCGGTGACGTGACCTTTGATATGCAAGCCCTGGGATTAAAGGATTATCCGCTGGCGTTAGAATTACTGGCCTATGCTGGATTTCTCATTGGCTTTGGCGTTAAATTGCCTATTTTCCCGCTCCACACTTGGCTACCGGATGCCCATAGTGAAGCGTCTGCGCCGGTCTCCATGATCCTTGCTGGTGTGCTCTTAAAAATGGGTGGCTATGGTTTGATTCGGTTAAACATGGAAATGTTGCCGGATGCCCATATTCGTTTTGCTCCCCTGCTGATTGTTCTAGGGATTGTCAACATTGTCTATGGGGCGCTGACCGCCTTTGGACAGACCAACTTAAAGCGACGTTTGGCTTCGTCTTCTATCTCCCACATGGGTTTTGTCCTCGTTGGGATTGCTTCATTCACCGATTTGGGAATGAATGGTGCCGTGTTACAGATGTTGTCCCATGGTTTCATTGCGGCGGCCCTGTTCTTCCTGTCTGGGGTCACCTATGAACGCACCCATACTTTAATGATGGATGAAATGAGCGGTATTGCGCGGTTGATGCCCAAAACCTTTGCGATGTTTACGGCGGCGGCGATGGCGTCTTTGGCACTGCCAGGGATGAGTGGTTTCGTCAGTGAACTGACTGTCTTCCTCGGTTTAAGCAATAGTGATGCCTATAGCTATGGCTTTAAGGCGATCGCCATTTTCTTAACGGCGGTTGGGGTGATTTTAACGCCCATTTACCTGCTTTCAATGCTGCGGGAAGTATTCTACGGCAAAGGCTCCCAGGCTCCACTCAGCCTTGCGGCGGGGGAAGATGCCAAACCGAGAGAAATCTTTGTGGCAGTTTGTTTGCTGGCCCCGATTATTGCCATCGGCCTTTATCCAAAACTGGCAACGACTACCTATGATCTCAAAACCGTTGAGGTCGCCTCGAAGGTACGGGCCGCTTTACCGTTGTATGCAGAGCAACTCCCCCAAAATGGCGATCGCCAAGCGCAAATGGGTTTAAGCTCGCAAATGCCGGCCCTGATTGCTCCTCGTTTTTAGCAATTATTGGATGCTTTCCATTGATAAGCTCCTTGGGTTAGCACCATAAATTTAGGAAAATAATCTGAAACGGATGGGCTCTAAGTAGCCCATTTTTTGTCCGAATAAATGCTGCTCAGACTACATATTCTCTAGAGCCATTTAATCTGCCAAAATTTCTGGTCTGCCGTGCGCTGTTCCTTTTCTGTGAGCCAAGCGGGCATCGGACGATAGGTGCCAAAAAGCCGATCCCACCAATCAACACCGATCCCAAAATTATGGTGCCACTGATTGTATTTATGGTGAACGTAATGGACGGGCATCGGTAGCCAAAAACATTTAATCGGGTTGTCATGTTGCAATTGGTGGGCGAAGGCAGCAAAGGCCGCGTAGATAAAACAGCCCAGAAACCAACTGATTCCCAGGGTCAGAGAATGGAGAAAAAAAGGCAACATCACAACATTAATCCCGAAAACATAGTTGCGAAACTCCCAAAGAAAACCCTGGCCAGTACCGCCAACATGATGTTGGGCATGGCCTTGGCCCAGTTTAGGAAAAATTCGCTTCAGGGGATGCTTGGGGGAAACATGGAAAATTCGGTGAATCCAATATTCCAGAAAACTACCGAAGATAAAGGCCAGGCTGAAGATGAGTAAAGGCAACAAAATTTCCATAGGTCACACTTGCAGTTCACGCAAAACTTCAATAGAGTAAACAGGCTATGTTGGCTACAACCCTTGCGGTTCGCCATGATTGGGCCAGGAAACATTTGTGAACTTTTGTATTATAGTTGTCCCGGCAAACCTTTGGGTCTCAACAGTGAAGGCCGTAATTTTTTTTCCGTCACGAATCAATGGCTAAATTTTTTTGGGCAGACCGCATTCTCCGCAAAATTTTAAAAAATTTCAGTTGGTTGCTCTGTGGTCAAATCCTGACGGCGATCATCAACTTCTGTTATCTCAGTCTCACGGCCCATGCCCTTGGGGTTGAGACTTTTGGGAGGTTAATTTTACTCCGGGCCTACATTGAGCTTTTGATTGGCTTGACGACTTTTCAGTCATGGCAAGCGTTAATTCGTTATGGCGCTGATTATGTAAAGAACAAGGATTCTAAGGGTTTATGCGAGTTATTTAAATTAACCACTGGCCTGGATCTTCTGGGTTCTTTGGGGGGGTATCTAGTTGCTGTTGCGGCGGCGCCGTGGGTCGGGCCAATCGTGGGATGGGAGCCGCAGACGATCCATGCTGTGCAGCAGGCCAGTATTTTAATGCTTTGTACCCTTGGCTCAACCCCTATTGGTTTACTGCGACTCGATGATCGCTTTGATCTACTCGCGGCCCAACAATTGGTGCCACCGCTTACGCGTCTTGTGGGCACTCTCATTGCCCTCTGGCTCGATGCTCCTTTGATGGGCTATCTTCTGGCTTGGTTGTGTGGGGAGGCACTTAATGGTCTTTCGCTGTTGGCTTTGGGTTTGTGGCAAGCCCATAAAAAGCAAATTTTGCGTCGTTTGGATTGGTCTTTGCCGGATTTTTTGTTTGGCGATCGCCGTGTTCTAAAATTTTGCTTTGTTTCTAATCTGAATTCTTCTTTACCGCTGGCGATCACCCTGAGTCCGTTGATTGTCGGCGCGGTGGCGACCCCCAGTGCTGTGGCGTTATTTCGGGCTGGCTATGAATTTTCGACCCCGTTTCGAGAACTCGCTTTAATTTTTACCCAGTCGGTTTATCCTGAATTGGCCCATTTGAGTGCCCAAGGACGCTGGCGCAAATTTCAAAAGCTGCTGTGGAAACTAGGACGGGTGCTCCAGGGGATTGGTTTTATTTTGCTGATTGCCATTTTGTTGGGGGGCAAAGGGTTACTCTACTACGCGATGGGAGAAGAGTTTACGGCGGCCTATGGCACCTTAGTTTTGTTGATTATCGGCGGTATTTTGATGATGGGGAACTATCTGCTTGAACCAGCCCTGTTTGCGATGGAAATGCCCCATATCTCACTGCGAAATAATGCCACCGCCATTCTTCTTTTCTATCTGCCGTTACTGGTGGTTTTGGCTTACTATTACGGAGCTTTGGGGGCGGGCATGGCGACTCTCATTGCCAATGGTGTTGGGTTTTCACTGAATTTATTCTGTACGTGGCGGGAAGTGCAACGACGTTCGACACCAACGCCGGAATATTTAACCCGTTGATCGGATTTGGGTTTCTAAATAACGAACCCATTGTTCACTGGGATCAAGTTGCACCTCTCGATTTTGGTTTTGCTTTTGGATATTGTTTTGCAGCCGTTGGCGATCGCCTTTAGAGTCGATCAACTGAGCTAGCTGCTGGATAAAATCTTTTCCGTCTTCAGGTTGAAACAAACAACCATTGACCCCAGGCTCAATCAGATTCCGCGCCCAGTCACAGTCCGGGGCTAAAACGGGCGTCCCCACATAGAGGGATTCTTGCACTGTGCGGCCAAAGGTTTCTTTAAGGGAAGCAGTCACATGAAGATCCACATTCGCTAAGAGGGCTGGCACCTGCTCGTGGGGCACCTCGCCCAGAATCACTGTCGGTAAGGTTTGGGCAAATTTACTTTCGGCGATCGCCTCTGCCAATTCTCCCCGGCCTGCTACTAGCAGCGTAAAGTTTTCAGTAATGTTTGCTCGACCAAGTTCTGGTAAATGCTTCAGAATAAAAGCCCAATTTTTATCGGGAGACAGTCGCCCCAAAAAAAGAATTTTGACCTGCTGATCTAGGTCTGGTAAGCCATAATGCTGCTGAAAAAAATTAGTCTGTTTTAGGGCTTGGGGATTCGCAATTTTCGGCGGGCCAATCACGGGCATATAAACCACATTTTCTAGTTGCCATTGCTTTAGGCGCTGTTCAATAAAATGACTGCCCACCAGGGTGACAGAACATTTGCCATAGAGCCGACGGGTTAGGGCTAAAGCGGCCCATTTCGCTGGCCCAATTAACCAAGCCGGGGCATAGTCCTGGAGATAATCGACAAAATTCGTCCGGTAACAGCCGATATAGGGAATATTTCGCGCTTGGGCATAATCCAACCCCGGTAAGGCGAAAAGCGTCGTCCAAAGCCGTTCTGGTTCTTCGACTTGAATCAAATCTGGCTGGAATTGTGCTAATTCTGTTTCGATGCGCCTTAAACTACTCCGCTTGGGATTGCGTTCCTGGGGAATCCCCAACCAGGCCACACTGGGCAATGGCACAATTGCGATATTTGCAAACAAATCGCCCACATAATCAGCCCAACGGGGATAAATAGCGGCGACTTCCTGGTAACTGGAAACAAAACAGAGCACCTGATGTCCCTGGGCAGATAGGAATTTTAAACGTTCAAATAGCGTGATGCTCACCCCATCGTGGGAAGGCAAAAAGGTACTCGAAATAATCGCAATTTTCATCGCCACCCTTTAGAGGCTATTGGCCAGGGCCGTGACATCACTATCGGCGATCGCCAACTGCCATTCCCCCAAACCGTTGAGGGTACCCGCCAGATATTGCTGACGACAGGCTTGCCGTTGAATCTTACCGCTGGAGGTCTTGGGGATATTGCCCGTTCGCAAGAGGACAATACCGTAAACTTCCACCGTATGTTCCTCGTACACAGCCTGGCGAACTGCCCCAACAATTTCCTCTAGATCAAATTTACGGACATAGCTCCGTTCCAATTCTTGAACCACCACCAGTCGTTCTTCATCGGCGGCCTCAACGGAAAAAGCCGCACCCGCACAGGGACGCAGAGCCGGGTGACATTGCTCCACAGTCAGTTCAATGTCCTGGGGATAACGGTAGCGGCCCCAAAGAATCATTACGTCCTTCGTACGTCCGGTAATAAAGAGTTCACCATCTTTTAAAAAGCCGAGATCCCCTGTGCGGAGATAGGGGCCTTGGTTATCCACATAGGCTTGGAAGGTTTCTTTTGTGATTTCTGGCTGCTCCCAGTAGCCTTTACCAATGCCTTTGCCTGCGGCCCAAATTTCGCCCACTTGGCCTTCGGGAAGCTTGGTTTTGGTTTCCGGGTCAACGATAATTACTTCATCGTCAAGCCATGTCCAGCCACAACTAACAATACCCCGACTGCCATCGGTACTGATGATCGCTTGATTTTGTTCGAGGGCTTCGGGGGCCATATATTGCACCACTGGCGCTTTTTCCTTGGAGCCACCACTGATGAACAGAGTCGCTTCGGCCATGCCATAGCAAGGATAAAAGGCTTCGCGACGAAACCCACAGGGGGCGAAGGTCTGGGTGAATTTTTCTAGGGTACTAGCCCGGACAGTTTCAGCGCCACTATAGGCCACATCCCAAGAGTTGAGATCGAGGGTTTTGAGTTGTTCTGGGGTGACTTGGCGAGCAACCAGATCATAGGCAAAGTTCGGGCCACCACTGGTGGTGATGCGGTGCTGGGAGATGATCTCTAGCCACCGGACGGGCTTTTGTACTAGCTCGATGGGAGACATCAGAAAGGCCTCAAAGTTGCCATAAAAAGGCTGGAGGACGCCGCCAATCAAGCCCATATCGTGAAACATGGGGAGCCAACTGGCCATCCGGGTTTCGGGACTGTGGCTAAAGGATTTGTAAATCACGGCGGAGTTATGGAGCACATTACCATGGGTGACCATCACGCCTTTGGGTTTCCCTGTGGAGCCGGAGGTGTATTGCAAAAAGGCGAGGGTGTCGTCGGTAATCTTGGGGGCTTGCCAGTCTGCTGCGAGATCTGCGGGAATTTCATCCATCGCAATTACTTTGACTTGGCTAAATTTGCGCACAAGACCAGCGGCCTGGCGGGGGGCTTTAGTGAGTTTCTTTTGGAAATAGTCAATGAGGGCGCGGGTTGTGAGGATTCCCTTGGCCTGACAATCTTCTACCCTTTCCATAAGCTTTTCGAGGGCGTCATCACTGCGACTGGGGTTAATGGTGACGGCGATCGCCCCGGCGTAGAGACAAGCGTAAAAACTAGCGACGAATTCGAGGCCCGCCGAGTAGGGGAACACTAACAAAATGCGATCGCCTGGTTCGATAAAGGTTTGCAAATGGGCGGCGATCGCCTTTACCTGGTGCTCTAGTTGGGCATAGGTCAGGGTTGTGAGGTTATCTTCGCCTGAAATAAAGTGATAGGCGGTGCGGTCGGGGGTGCTGTCAGCGCGGTGACGAAGCAGATCAACAATGGTTTTCGCAGAATGGGTCATGGTGGGCGATCCCATGGGGTCAGGGTAAAGGAAAAGGATAAAGATTTAGTGTTGGCGGGCGCGGGCCACCAGTCGATCAAAATACCATTGCAGGACGGGGGCCAGCAGGCTATGGAGGCGATAGAGCAGTTGCATTTCCAAGCCAGGGGTAATAACGAATTGTTGTCGCTGAATACCCCGGAGAATGGTGGCGGCAACCCGTTCTGCTGTCCACATTTGGGCGGTCTCTGTAATTAACTTGGTTTCCGGCGGTTTTGTCAAATTTTCGGCGGCCAGTTGGGGGGTATCGGTATCGGGCGGATAGGTGATCGCCACCTGAATCCCCTGGGACTTTAATTCTCCCCGGAGGGATTCCGCCAGACCCCGCAGGGCAAATTTACTCGGACTGTAGGGAGTATAGCCAAACAAACCCACTAGACCCGCTCCAGAGGAAATCATCACAATTTGGCCCTGGTTTTGGGTCTGCATTGCTGGGAGAGCGGCACGAATTGCATACAGCGTGCCGAAATAATTTACCGCCATGGTTTGTTCAAAAATTTCGAGGGGCAGTTCCTGAAAATAACCAGGGTGGGCTATTCCCGCTGAGGTGATTAATAAATCCGGCGCTCCAAATTTTTCTATGGCTGTGGCGATCGCCTGTTCAATTTCCAACCGTTGGGCCACATCCGCCGTGAGGGTTAAACATTGCTGCTGGGCATCGGCAAAAGCTTCTTGAATCTGAGTTTGCGCTACCTGGAGCTTAGTGGGACTGCGGGCAATGATTGAAAGATTGACATTCCCCTGTTGAGCTAATTGACAGGCGATCGCCAAACCAATCCCACTCGATCCCCCCGTAATAAT
>Ga0213835_101205_pt1 | contig 17378 bp, 22 predicted proteins | sample SWPATP01_FD_160576 | JGI IMG/M metagenome (GOLD analysis project Ga0213835, IMG submission 160576) | Coastal seawater microbial communities from Marineland, Florida, United States - SWPA TP0 #1 | ecosystem: Environmental > Aquatic > Marine > Coastal | place: USA: Florida | collected 2016-08-05 | reverse complement strand
GGTATATATCTGCTAGATATATACCAACGACAACCAGCCGAAAGCGCCCCCATGCCCCGCCCCGACCAAACCCACACCGCCATCCTCGGCGCGCTCACCCTCGCGCCGATGACCGGCTACGCCCTGCGCGAGGCGATTCGCGACACTCTTGGACAGTTCTGGTCTGAGAGCTTCGGCCAGATTTACCCCGCGCTCGCACGCCTCGAAAGTGAGGGCCTCGTCGAGAAGGTCGACGCGCCCGGCGCCCGCTCGGCCCCCTACGCCACGACCGAGCGGGGGCGCGAGCGCCTGCGCGCCCTGCTCGCCGAGGCTCCGCAGCCGCAGAAGCCGCGCAACGGAACGCTCTTGCGCCTGTTCTTCGGCCGTCAGCTCGGCGTCGACGTCTGTCGCGCCCTCGTCGAGCAGACCCGCGAGCGGGCCGAGCAGCAGCTCGCGCGGCTCGCCGCTGAACGCGCGTCTCTCGCGGCCGATGAGGGCCTGCGCGACGATGCCCCGTTCATCCTGATGACGGTGTCGGCGGGGGAGCACAGCGCGCGCGCCGCCCTCGCCTGGGCCGACGAAACGCTCGCGGCCCTCGCCGCGCTCGACCAGACGGGGGATGCTCGATGAGCGCCATCGCCGCCCTCGCCTTCACGGCGCTCATGGTCGCGCTCGCGGTGTTTCAGCTGGCGCTGATCGCGGGTGCTCCGCTCGGCCACTTCGCGTGGGGTGGGCAGGATCGCGTGCTGCCGGCCGGCAAGCGGGTCGGCAGCGTCGTTTCGATTGCGTTGTACGCGCTGTTCGCGCTCGTCGTGCTGCAGCGCGCGGGCCTCGTGGAGGTGCTGCCCGGCGTGGTCGCCGACGTCGGCGTGTGGGTGATCGTCGCCTACTCGGCGCTCGGCATCGTCATGAACGGCATCTCGCGCTCGAAGCCTGAGCGGTACACGATGGCGCCGGTGTGCGTGGTGTTGACGGTGCTGAGCGTGATCGTGGCGCTCGGCTGAGGCGGCCATGATCCGTTTTCCACACTCCCTGCAAGAATCCGGCAATATGCCGTACATTGCTGTGCATGAGTACGAGCACAAGTGATCGGGTCGAGTTTCGCCTGGCCTCGCAGCAGAAGAGCGAGTTGGAAGCCGCGTCGGACGCTCTGGGGCTAACGACGTCGGCATTCGTGAAGCAGGCAGCGCTCGAGGCGGCGCGGCGCGTGCTCACGGAGGAGCGCCAGGTGAGGCTGTCGGAAGACGCGTGGGCGAAATTCGTCGACGCGATCGATAAGCCCGGCGACGTCAACAAGGGCCTCGCAGACCTGCTTACGCGCCCATCGCGCTTCTCGACCGAGTGAGTAGGTACTCGCAACCTCGTGCTCTGTTGCGCGGAGACAAGGTCGGCAAGTTCGACTGCGGCGTGGACTCGCTCAACTCGTGGTTTCGCACTCTCGCGTTGCGCAATCAGGAATCGGGCACGTCGCGGACATTCATCACTGTCGACGATGACGGTCAGATCGCTGGCTTCTACTCGCTCTCGTCATTCTCGGTGGTGAGAGCGGAGGTGGGGGATGCCGGTGCTGGCATGCCTGACCCGATCCCGGCGACACTCATTGGCCGCCTCGCGGTGCACGTGAAGCACCGTGGCCAGGGCTTGGGGGTGTCGCTGCTCCGCGATGCCGTCGAACGCGCCGTGCGGGTCTCGCTCGAGATCGGAAGCGCGGCGATCATCGCCCACGCCCGAGACGAGTCCGTCGTCAGTTTCTACGAGCAGTTCGGTTTCGCGCGCCTCGACGGTGACAAGCTCACGGTGATGATTCCGATGGTTGACGCCGTCGCCACGATCCGCTCACTCGAAACCGACGGAGAAGTTCGGGCCTGACGGCTGCGGCTTCATCGCCTCCGTTGTTCGCCCACACAGGCGCTGGGCGTACCGTCGTCGGATGACCGCATCCACTGCCGCCCGCATCGCCCTTGAGGGGCGCTTCGCCCGTGAGCTGCCCGAGCTCGCGGTGCCCTGGCGCGCGGAGGAGGCGCCCGCGCCGCGGCTGCTGGCGCTCAACGAGCTGCTCGCCGCCCAGCTCGGCCTCGACGCGGGCTTCCTGCGCTCTGACGACGGCGTGGCCCTGCTCACCAGCGCAGCCCTCCCCGACACCGCCACCCCCGTCGCGCAGGCCTACTCGGGTCACCAGTTCGGCGGCTTCAGCCCGCGCCTCGGCGACGGCCGCGCCCTGCTGCTCGGCGAACTCATCGACCCCCGCGGCCGCACCCACGACCTACACCTGAAGGGCTCAGGCGCCACCCCGTTCGCCCGCGCGGGCGACGGCCGCGCCGCGGTCGGCCCGATGCTGCGCGAGTACGTGATCAGCGAGGGGATGCACGCGCTCGGCATTCCGACGACCCGCGCACTCGCCGTCGTCGCCACCGGCCGAGCCGTTCAGCGCGAGGCCGTGCTGCCCGGCGCGGTGCAGGCGCGCACCGCGAGCAGTCACCTGCGCGTCGGCAGCTTCCAGTTCGCCGCAGCCACCGGCGATCGCGAGCTGCTGCGCCGCCTCGCCGACCACGCGATCGACCGCCACTATGCGCACGCGGCCGGCGCCGAGCATCCGTATCTGGCGCTGTTTGAGGCGGTCGTCGAAGCGCAGGCGCGCCTCGTCGTGCAGTGGATGCTCGTCGGCTTCGTTCACGGCGTCATGAACACCGACAACATGACGATCTCGGGCGAGACGATCGACTACGGGCCGTGCGCCTTCGTCGACGCTTTCGACCATTCCGCCGTGTTCAGCTCGATCGACGAGGGAGGCCGCTACGCCTACGGCAACCAGCCGGTCATCGCCGAGTGGAACCTCGCGCGCTTCGCCGAAACCCTGCTGCCGCTTTTTGACGACGACGCCGACCGCGCCGTCGAGCGGGCGACGGAGGCGCTCGGCACGTACCGCGACCATTACAGCGCGGCCTGGATTTCGGGGATGCGCATGAAGCTCGGTCTCGCCGGCACCGTCACCGACGAGGCTGTCGAACCGCTCGCCACCGAGCTGCTGGCGCTGCTGCACGAGAACAGGGTGGACTTCACGCAGTTCTTCCGCGCGCTGTCGACGCTCGCGCGCGGCGAGGAGCGGCCCGCCGTGTTCGACGTGGAGCCGATCGGGGAGTGGGCGGCCCGCTGGCTCGAGCTGTCGCCCGACGCCGGCGCGATGGACCGCGTGAACCCGGTCTACATTCCCCGCAACCACCTCGTCGAGGAGGCGCTCACGGCGGCGACGGCGGGCGACATGGAGCCGTTCGACGCGCTCGTCGAGGTGGTCCGGCGCCCGTTCGACGAGCGCCCGGGGCTCGAGCGCTACGCCGCCGGTGCCCCCGACGGCTTCGGGCCGTACACGACGTACTGCGGCACCTAGGCGCACACCGTCGGCCAGCCGCGCGCCGGGACGACAGCGCGCCGACGCCGGGCCCGTACCCTGGGGCGGTGTCAGAAACAGGCGACGGCGAGAACACCCAGCAGCGGCGGCGCAAGAACCGCTCGATCCTGAAGATCGCCGACGGCGTGCTGCGGGGCAATGCCGCCCCGACCCAGGTGCTCTCGGTGGCCGGAACCGAGGGTCAGCAGTCGCAGCGGCACGCGCGCCTGGTCACCGACCTGTGCCTGCGCGTCGGCGAGTCGATGCTCGCCACGGGGGCGTCGGCCGCCGACGTGGTCGCCATGGTGCTGCGCCTCAGCGCCGCGTACGGGGTTCAGGGCATGCACGTCGACATCACCTTCACGTCGATCACGGTGTCGGTCCACCGCGGCATGAACGAAGACCCGATGTCGGTCATGCGCATCGTGCAGGTGCGCACCACCGACTACACGCGCCTGCAGAACGTCTACCTGCTCATCGACGAGATCATCGAGGGCGGCGGCCAGCTCACCGTCGAGCAGGCACGTGAGCGCCTCACGGCGATTTTGACGAGCCCGCACCCGTATCGACGCTGGGTGGTGACCCTCGGCAAGGCGATCCTGACCGCGGGGGTGGTCGTGCTGTTCGACGTCGGGCTGCTGCTGGCGCTGGTCGCCGCGGTGTCAGCGGTGATCTCTGACCTCATCACGCGCAAGCTCGGCACGCTGTCGGTGCCGGGCTTCTTCGCCCAGATGGCCGCCGCGATGGCGACGACGAGCATCGCGGTGTCGCTGTTCTGGCTGCGCTCGGTGGGCATCGAGGTGCCGGGATCGGACGCCCCGACGGTGATCGTCATCGCGGGAATCGTCATGCTGCTGTCGGGCCTCGGCCTCACCTCGGCCGCGCGCGACGCCATCGACGGCTACTACGTGACCGCGACGGCGCGCGGCGCGGAAGTCTTCATGCTCACCCTCGGCCTCGCGGTCGGCATCTCGGCCGTGCTGGGCATCGCCCTGCGGGTGGGAATCCCGGTCGACATCTCGACCTCCCTCGGCGACGGAATCGGCCTCGTCTCGGGCGTGGTTGGGGCGGGGATGATCGGATGCGGCTTCGCGCTGACTTCGTACGTTCGCCTTCGCCTCGTGCCGCTCATGGCGGCCGCGACCGCCGCCGTCATGGCCGTCTTTCTGCTGGTGTCGCCCTCCGTCTCGCAGCCGGGGCTCGCTCCTGGCATCGCCGCCGTCGCCGCGGGCGTGATCGGCTACCTCACGTACCGCTGGCTGAAGGTTCCGGAGGGCGCGACGACGACGGCGGCCATCATCGGGCTGATCCCCGGCCTCGCCGTGTACCGGGCGCTGTACGTGCTGGTGGATTCGAGCACCGGGGTGCTGGAGGCGCTGCCCGCAGCGGTCGACGCGCTCGCGACCGGCATCGGCCTCGCGGCGGGCACCGCCATCGGCGTGTTTGTGGCCCGACGCATCTTCGGCCTGGACCGCCAGGCGGTTCTCGCAGCGAGGCGCGCGCGGGGGATGCGGTAGCGACAGGGCGCGCTTCCGCATCGGCGGACTCCGTCGCGCAGCTCAGCGAGAAGGTGACGTTTCGCCCTCGTCGTCACGCATGAGCTCGCGAGACGCGTTAATCATGCGACGCAGCAGCACCGCGGGAATCGCGGCGTCCGTGCCGAACAACTGCCCTCGCCGAGCGCGGACACGCCGGCGACTCCCAGTCCGAGCCCGATGGCAAGTCCGAGCAGCGCTTGCTCGCTGGACCGTAACGACCCTGCGATCGTCGGGTACGCGCTCACCAGGACGCCGAGCGGGGCGTAGTAGGAGTACGTGTCGTCGGCAAAGGGGACGAGTGGCGCGAGAAACCAGGCGAGCGCGCTTGCGAATGACGCCTTGACGGCGAGGAGGACTCGGGGTGCCGCCACGAGATATGGCGTACCGAGCACGGGTGAGCGGTAACCGCCGCTGTCGTTGATGCATGAGTAGGCGCCTCTGTCCGTTGGAGCCGGATCGCACAGGCATCCTGTTTACCGCCGTAGCGAGTGTCGAACCTGCGTGACAGTGCGGCACGCGCGCCGCGCGGGCAGGCTACGCGGCGCGCGTGGTGGACCCAGAGCGTTGCCGCCTAAAGGCAGCGGTCAAGCCGACGATGAGCATTGCATTTCTTCTGCCAGCACGGGGCTCGTCTGGCCGGGGCCGCACTTCCATTGTCGCTACAACAGCAACTCGGCAAGGGGAGCGACGAGGAAGTGCAGCGAGTAGGCCTCCCAGATAGCTCCGATCACGAGAAGGAGCAATGCCGGCATAGCGAGCAGTCCGATACGTTTCAGGCCCTCGACGTAGGCCAGGCGGCGTGACGCGACCCCCGCCAACTGTGGCGACACCCAGTAGGTGCCGAGCAGGTAGGCGCCGAAGACGAACATCAGGTAGGCCTGCAATTCGATGAGCACGGTGAGGGTGTGGGGGATCGAGGCTACCCACCCAATGTCGGTGCTGGGAACGAGCGTGATGCCAGCCTCAATCGCCCACTGACCGAACAACGCGATGCCGGCAAACGGGAAGACGAGGGACGGCAAGACGATGGTGGTGAGGGTGAGGCTGAACACATTGACGGCCAAGATCGCCAGGGCAAACAGCGGCGGAGACTCGAAGAGCCGTCGCACGAGTTCGCCGGTGCCGTCCGCTTCGAGGTCAGCGGCGCGCGCGGCGCTCAGTTCAGGGAAGAACAAGCCGAGGGCGAAACCGATGGCGACAAGGCCATAGCCGGCGAGATTCATCAGCAGGTAGATCCGCGAATGATCGCGAATCAGTCGGAACGGCCGTCGCCAGAACGGCACGCGCGCCAGGGCGCGAGGATTGTCGGGGCGTGTGGTGGTTGTCATCTCACTTTTTCTTCGTGGGTGGTAGTGCGGTCGTTGTCGAATCGCGTCGGTGCGAGGGTGAGAATCTCGGGCCCGTCTTCGCCGATCGCGATCGTGTGTTCGGTGTGGGCGCTGAGGCTGCCGGTCGCGCTGCGCAGCGTCCAGCCGTCGGCGTCGGTGGTGAGCTCGGCCGTGCCCGTCATGACCCAGGGTTCGAGGGCGAGCAGCAGGCCCGGGCGCAGACGGTAGCCGCGTCCGGGCCGACCGCTGTTTGAGATTGGCGGGTCTTGGTGCATGGTCGAGCCGATGCCGTGCCCGCCGTACTCAAGGTTCACCCGATACCCGGCACCCTCGAGCACGGTTCCGATCGCGTGTGAAATGTCGCCCGTGCGATTGCCCGGCACGGCGGCGGCGATCCCGGCGGCAAGTGCCCGCTCGGTCGTCGCGATCAGGGTGTCGGCTTCGGGGTGCGGCACGTCGCCGACGACGAACGTGATCGCGGCGTCGGCTGCCACACCGCCGCGCACGACCGCGAGGTCGAGCGTGAGCAGGTCGCCATCGCCAAGCCGATAGTCGTGCGGTTTGGCGTGCAGCACCGCGTCGTTGACGGCTGTGCAGATGTAATGGCCGAAAGCGCCTCGACCAAACGAGGGCGCGTAGTCGACATAGCACGAGCGGGCGCCGGCGCTCTCAACGGCTTCGCGGGCCCACGCATCGATCTCGAGCAGGTTTGTTCCCGCGCTGACGCGCGCCTTCAGTGTGTGCAGTATGTCGGCGACGAGGCGCCCGGTTGAGCGCGCGGTGGCAATGTCGGCCGGGGTGAGGATTTCGATCACGGGGTACTCGGCTTTCTGTCGGTAGAGTCCGGGCTTGCGACGCCGAGCTCGTAGGCGAGGATCACCATCTGCACTCGATCGCGCAGCCCGAGCTTGTGCAGGATGCGGCCGACGTGCGTCTTGACGGTCGACTCGCTAAGGTGCAGCTCCCGACACAGTTCGCTGTTCGTCGCCCCTCCCGCGATGAGCTCGAAAACGTCTCGTTCACGGGCGGTCAGCTCTGACAGGCGCCCGTCGGCATCGGGATGCGCGTCGCCGGTTGCGGGAGAGACGCCAGGCAGGTGGGGCGCAGCCACTTCGATCAATTTGGCGGTGATGCGGGGGGCGACCACAGCATCCCCGCCGTGGACGGCGATGATGGCGTCAGCGAGCTCAGCCGGTCGCGTGTCTTTGAGAAGGAAGCCGGAGGCGCCGGCGTGCAGCGCGCCGAATGCGTACTCGTCGAGGTCGAACGTGGTGAGGGCGAGCACACGCACCTCGGGCAGTTCGGCGGTGATGACCGCGGTCGCGGCGATGCCGTCGAGCACCGGCATGCGAACGTCCATCAGCACGACGTCGGGGCGCAGCGCGCGCGCTTGCTCGATGGCCTGTTCACCGTTCGCGGCGTCACCGACGACCTCGAGGCGTGAGTCGGCGTCGAGCATCATGCGGAATCCGTGACGGATCAGTTCTTGATCGTCGGCGATGAGGATGCGCGTGGCCATCGTCATTGTGGTGTCCTTTCGTGAGGCAGGTACGCGGTGACCCGCCATCCCTTGTTCGGGCGTGGCCCGGCGTCGATGGTGCCGCCGTACAGGGCGACGCGTTCGCGCATGCCGATGATTCCGCGTCCGATGGGCGACGATGATGCGGGGCCGGGGTGGCCGTCGTCGTCGACGGTGACGGTCACCGCATCGTCGGCCCAGTCGAGCGTCACGCGGGCCCGCTGCGCGCCAGCGCCGTGTCGCAACGCGTTGGTAAGTGACTCTTGCACCAGGCGGTAGACGGTGAGCTCGAGCGCGGGGTCGCGGTGGGGCTGGCCCTTGGTCGACAGGGTCACCGGAAGGCCGGCACGGGTGATGTCGGCGATGAGTGACTGTAGGTCGTCGACGCTGGGCTGGGGCGTTGCGCCCGTGTTCGTGTCGTCGTCTGCGCGAACCGCGCCGAGCATCCGCCTGACTTCGCCGAGCGTGCGCCGACCGGTGTCGGCGGCGCGTTCCATCGCCTTCTTGGCCTGATCGGGATGCTCGGCGGCGGTCGCGCGCGCCCCCTCCGACAGGGCGATCATCACCGACAGGCTGTGGGCGATCACGTCGTGCATCTCGCGAGCGATGCGCTCGCGTTCAAGCCCTCTAGCGATTTCTGCCTGGGCGTCGCGCTCACGGGCAAGCTGCGCAGCTCGCTCGACGAGCGCCTGAACGTAGCGGTTGCGAGCACCCACGTTGGTGCCGATGAGAGTGGCGACGAGGAGGAAGGCGGCCGCGGTAACCGCGCCGTTGAGGGCGGGCCCTGAGAACAGCAGTTCGGGTTCCCAACGCAGCTCGCCCAGTCGCCAGACGCCGATGACCGCGCTGGCGATGCCGGAGACGAGTCCGACGCCAAAGCAGACCCACGCGGCACGAGTGGAGTGGTAGACGGCAACGGCGTAGACGGTGATGAGGGGAAGCAGTACCTCGGCGGTGGTGCCGAGGGCCGCGCCCAGAAGCAGCAACACGTTGCCGAGCCCAAACATGACGATCGGAAACCGCCTGCGCAGCACAACGATTGCCGTACCCGCCGTGCTTAAAGCGATGACCAGCCCGAGGGGCGGCGCATTCGGAGCCACCGCTGAGATGACGACGAACACCGCGGCCATGAGCGCGAATAGTGCTGCGACGAGCGCGTCGGCGACCCAAGGACGGCGCTGCAGAAAGCGGCGAATTGCCCCGGGCGGTCGGGGCAGCTCGAGGCCGTCCGGCAACTCTGGCGAGGCGCCGGACGGCTGCGTGTCCCTCACGGTCACGCGTCCTGCTTCTGCAGTCGAATGGCGCCCAGGATGAGCGAGACGAGAGTCCAGGCCACAACGACCAGGGCACCCCAGCCGGGCTCCAACAGTCCGACCGTTTCGAGGCTGTTGCCGTCGGCTGACGGTAGCTGTGCCATTGCGACGCCCGCGTTCGAGAACAGGTACGGGCTGATGTCACTGACCCACTCGACGGCAAAACCGATTACCGGCACCACGGTGTTGAGAATGAGGACGACGCCGAGTGCTGCAGCGATTCCGCCTGCTGCAGACCGTAGCAACGTGCCGAGGCCGAGCGCGAATACCGCAGTGAGACCGAGGTACAGCGCGGCGCCGACAAGAGCGACGGCAAAGCCCTCGTCACCAAGACCGACCGCGTTTCCCTGATTCTCGAGCACCGGATACGTGGCGGCCCACGACCCGAACATGGTGAGAAGACCCGCCGTCGTCACGAGCACGAACAGCACGACCGCTTTGGCGGCGAGCACGGCGAGCCGGGAGGGCACTGCGGCGAGCGTTGAGCGAATCATGCCCGTCGAGTACTCACCGCTGATGACGAGTACGCCGAGCACTGCCGCGATCAGCTGCCCGAAGGCGATGCCAATCGTCGTGGTGGTGAGAACGATGCTCGGGGAGGATTCGGCCATCACGTCGATCGTCGAGTTCAGCACGGTGATCATCAGGCTGAGACCTATGCCGAGCACGACGATCAGGGCCAGCGACCAGACGGTTGACCGCAGGCTGGTGAGCTTGATCCATTCGGAGTGGAGGATGTTGGCGAACGTGAGACGCGCCGTCGGCCGCACGGTCGCGCCGGCGGCGCTCGGTGCGTGTGGTGTCGTAATTGCAGTAGTCATCGAGTTGCTTCCTCAGGTGTGGGGACGACGGCGGAGCGGTACTCCACCTCGTCGGCGGTCAGGGTCATGTAGGCGTCCTCCAGCGAGCTGCTGAGGGCGACCAGTTCGTGAACGGGGATGCGCGCGTGCCAGGCGATGTCGCCGATCTGCTCTGCGGCAAGGCCGGTGACAACAACCGCACCGTCATCGAGTGTGCTCAGCGCGACATCGGGGCCCGCGATTGCGCGGTTGAGGCCGGCAATATCGGGCGTGCGCACGCGCACCGACGTGCCGGATGCGCGGGCGATGACCTCGTCGACGGAGGCGTCGGCAATCACGCGACCGCGTCCGAGCACGATCAGGTGATCGGCCGTTTGTGCCATCTCGCTCATCAGGTGGGAGGACAACAGCACACTGCGTCCTTCCGCAGCGAGGCCGCGCACGAGGGTGCGCACCCAGCGCACCCCTTCGGGGTCGAGCCCGTTGACCGGCTCGTCAAGGATCACCGTTGCCGGGTCGCCGAGAAGCGCTGCGGCGATGCCGAGCCGCTGCCCCATGCCGAGCGAGAAGCCGCCGACACGCTTGTGCGCGACCGCCTCCAGCCCCGCGAGCTCGATCACGTCGTGCACGCGCTTCGTGCCGATACCGTGCGTCGCAGCCATCGCCAGCAGATGCTTGTATGCAGAGCGCCCGGTGTGCACGGCCTTCGCGTCGAGCAGGATGCCCACTTCGCGCAGGGGGGCGCGGTGGTCGCGGTAGCGGCGACCATTGACTGTGACGGCGCCCGATGTCGGTCGGTCGAGACCCGCGATCATGCGCATGGTGGTCGACTTACCTGCCCCGTTGGGGCCGAGGAAGCCGGTGACCTGGCCCGGCTCGACGCGAAAGTCGATGCCGGCCACGGCGGTCTTGGAACCGAATTTCTTGGTGAGGGCGTGTGCCTCAATCATTCGACTGTTTCCCTTCGATCTGTGTCGCCTTCGACGCTACGCACGCCATTCGGCAAGCACATCGACCGCTGGGGTGATCTCTGCGCGGCCTCGCGTCAGACTGCGGTACGACATCGCGGGCGCCTCGGTCAGACCGCAGTCGTTCGCATCACTCGAGGGCGCCGAGCGCAATCACGGCGGCGTCCGCAACCAACTGGTCGTCTCGCTCGGCGTTCGCGTCGTCTCGTGAGGTCAGTACAGCGATGACGATCGGATCGCCGGAGGCCGGCCAGACCACGGCGATGTCGTTGCGCGTGCCGTAGCCACCGGCGCCTGATTTGTCGGCGACCACCGCATCCATCGCGGTGCCCGCGCGAATGAGGGTGTCGCCGGTGGGGTTGTCGGTCATCCAGTCAATGAGCGTCACGGCGCGCTCGCTGTCGAGCACGCCGCCGAGCGTCACGGCACGCAGGCTAGTGGCGAGAGCCCGGGGTGTGCTCGTATCGCGCGTGTCGCCCGGGGTCGCCTCGTTGAGCGCAGGTTCGGTACGCACCGGAAGCGTCGTCGTGTCGCCGATGCGGGCGAGCGTCTCGCCGAATGCCGCCGGCCCGCCCAGTTCAGCAAGTAGCAGATTCGTCGCGGCGTTGTCGCTCACGCGCACCGCCGCCTCGGCAAGATCGCGGATGCTCATGCCTGTCGCGAGATTCCGCTCGGTTTCCGGCGAGTTCGGCACCAGTACGTCGGGGCCGTAGGTGATCACGCGGTCGAGGTCGTCAATCGCGAGTAACACCCCGGCGGCAAGCAGCGCCTTAATGGACGACGCGTAGGCGAAGCGCTCGTCGGCCCGGTAGCCGAGCGTGGCGCCCGAGCCCGTGTCGACCGCGTAAACGCCGACGCGGGCGTCGTACGCGGCCTCGAGGTTCGCGAAATCGTCGGCGACCGTGGGGGAGAGGTCGGCGGACACGGTGGCCGGAGGGGTGGCTGCCGTGCTGGGCGCCCCGGGGGCGGGGGTGGAGGCGGTCGGCGGGGCAGGCGGCGTGGGGTCGTGCTGCGCGCACGCGGCGAGCGTGAGGGTCACCGCGACACCCAGGCTCGCGACACCCAGGCTCGCGGCACGGCGGCCTGCGGCACCAAGGCAACGTTGAGAAGTCATCGGTCGCCCACCCTAGGGGAGGGTTGCGCCGCGAGAACCGCCGTGGCGGCCAGTCGCAGCGTGCGGTCGTGCGTCGCGCGTCGGCCGAGTCCGCCGGGCAGCGCGTGCTCGGTGACGAGACCCGTGAGCACGGTCGAGAGGAACCGCGCCGCTTCGTCGGGGGTGCTGTCATAGGTGGCCTCGGTGCGCAGGGTCGACACCCAGCTGGCCATCTGGTGCAGCGCGAGCCGCTCGAGCGCGAGGGTGGGTGCCGCGTCGTCGTCGGACGCGACCTGCTCGGGATGGGTGAGCGCGGCCCGCAGCTGGTTCAGCGCGAGGTCGTTGGCGAGCGAATCGTGCAGCGTTCGCCGCAGCAGGTCGAGGAGCCGATCGACGGCGGGCTGATCGGTGTCGAGCAGCGCCTCGTCGGGCGTGGCGGCGTTCTGCAGTGCGGCGATCTCGGCGACGACCCCGTCGATGAGGTCGCGCTGGGTGGGGAACACGTGGCGCAGGGACCCCGTGCTGATGCCGGCGCGCTGGGCGACCGCGCGCACGCTGAGGCGAGCGGCGGGGTTCTCGGCGAGCATCGCGGCTGCCGCTGCGAGGATGCGGCCGCGGTTCTCGGCGGCGGATGCGCGTGGGGTCACGGGGTCTCCAAACGTGCTTCTAACACAGTGTGCTACTTTAGGTGTTGCTACTAACACACTGTACTACTAATCAGGAGCGAAAACCCTCATGCGCCGCATTCTTCAGCGGGTCAACACCCGCTTCGCCACTGCCGGAGACGGCAGTCCGCTGCCGCCGTTTCGGTGGTGGCAGCTATTCGGCCGATCGGTGTTCGAGCTACCCGCCGCCCCCGATCGCCCCGCGCGGTACACCGTCGATGTGCGCCACATCGGCGACCGCGTCGACGGAGCCGTGCGTGCGCGGCTCTACCGCGACGGTGCGCTCGCCGCCGTGTCGAGGCTGCCCACCGCGTTTCCCGTCGAGGGCGGCGTGATCGAGGTGGCGATCAACTCGATCGGCCTGCGACGCTGCCACTTCGTGCCGAACGGTGACCGGGCGGCCGCCCGCGTCCTCACGCCGTTGCCCGCATCCGCTGAGGGCCGCCGCGCCCGACTCGAGCGCGACAACCCCGTGGCCAGCCGGGTGATCGGCGCCCTCGGGCTCGCGGCCGTACTCATCGGCGTCGCCGTCGGCGGCTACGAGCTCGCCATGCAGCTCGTGCGGATCCCGGCCGTCGTCGAGGTGATCGGCGTCATCGAACGACCGGTGCGCATCCCTCTCGAGATCGGCATTGCCGTCGGCGCGGCCGCGGTGCTCGGTGGCCTCGAGCGAGCGCTGCGCCTGCGCGCGACGTGGCTCGACGAGTTCGCCACATGAGCGCGCGTGCCGTCGCCAGGCCGCGGCCCCCAGACCACTTTTTTCACCACCACCACAGGACGACAGGAGACACCATGACAACCCCCACCAGCTGGATGGTGCGCGACGACACCTCGCGTGCCACTGACGACGGCGTGCCGCCACGCCGGGAATACCACCGGGTATTCGCCGGGGACAAGCGCCGCATCGGCCGCGGCATTCTCACCATCGTGCTGCTGGCCGCCGCGCTCATCGGCTTCGCGGTCGGACTGCGCGACGTCGCCGACTTCGTCGAAGCCGAGTACTTCGGCCGCGACGGCTACACCCCCTTTAACTTTGCCGCAGGGATGCTCGCACTCGGCCTGCTCATTCCGTGGAGCATGGTCCTTCAGCGCGTGCTCTACGGCGTGCGCGCACCCTCGCTGCACTCGGTCGCGCAGCGGTTCCGGTTCGGGATGCTCGGCCGCGGACTGCTCGTGCTGGCACCCGTCTGGGCCCTCACCGTCACGCTCGCGCTGGCCGGGCCCGTCGAGCGCGTTCCATGGACGACCGTCGACCTCGTCGCCTACCTGCTCATCACGGTGCTGCTCGTTCCCCTGGCGGCAGCCGCCGAGGAGTATGCCTACCGCGGGCTGATGCTGCGCGTCATCGGCAGCTGGACGCGCAACTCAACGGTGGGTCTGGTGCTCGGTATCGCCATCTCGAGTGTCGCGTTCGCGCTCACTCACGGAACGCTCGATCCCTACTACCTCACCTGGTACGTGGTGCTCGGCGCGTCCCTTGCAATTCTGGTCTGGCGCACCGGCGGCATCGAGCTGGCGGTGCTGCTACACGCGGTGATGAACACCGTGCTGCTGCTGAGTGCCCTCGTGCTGCACGCCGACATTCCGACCCAGATCAACGCGCGCCCGGAGGCCGTGGGAACCCCCATGATCCTCATCCCCGCCGCGGTCGCCGTCGTCATTGCGGCGATCGTGTGGGCGACGACGCGTCGCTCGGGCCCGGTGACGAGCGCATAAGGGTGGCGTGCGCCAGCCGGCGAACTAGCGCGAGCTGTTTGCCGTGCGCCCGCGCACGACGCCGATGAACACGTCCGCGAGGGCGTGCGCCCCCGACACGGGCCAGACCAGCGAGACGCCCGTGTCGGGGGCGTCGGTGATCGGGCGGGCGACGACGTCTTTGCGCCCGTGTTGGCGGGCGACCGACTGCGGCATCACGGCGACGCCGACGTTCGCGGCAATGAGCTCGATGGTCTCGGCACCCGTGCCGCCCAGCAGGTCGACGTCGAGCACGGCCAGCCCGTCGAGCTCGCCCAGGTCGGCGACGCTGAGGTCGTCGAGTCCGGCGGGCAGCGAGCCCTTCGGCGAGACAAGCACCGGCTGCTCGCGGTAGAGCGGGATCGCGTGCCACTCGTCACTCGCCGTCACGTCGCGCAGCAGAGCCATGTGGGCGGTACCGTCTGTGAGGGCGGCGAGCGCGGCATCCTGCGTCATCGCCTCGAGGTGGATGCGCCCGGGTGGGCGGCGTTCGCGCCAGATGCGCTCCCACTTGGTGGGGGTGACACCGATGACGAACGCGACGACGAGCGGTTCGGGCATGCGGCAAGGCTACCGGCGGGCTGCGAGGTGGCCGCCCCCCGCCGATTGGATCTGCGCGCTTGGCAGCGAAGCGAGGTACTGTGCGCAGAACCACCCAGTGAAGGCAGACAATGAGCATTGCGTTTCTGGTGACCACTCTCGTGGTTGTCGCAACCCCCGGCACAGGCGCCGTGTATTCGATCGCGGCGGGACTGTCGCGGGGCACCAAAGCGGGCATCGTCGCCGCGTTCGGGTGCACCCTCGGCGTCATTCCTCACATGGTTGCTGCGATCACGGGGCTCGCCGCGATTCTCAACGCGTCGGCAATTGCCTTCCAGACGATCAAATGGCTGGGAGTCGCGTATCTGCTGTATCTGGCGTGGCGGACCGTGCGGGACACATCGACGATCGATGTGGATGCACAGCTCGCGCCCGCGTCGTTCTGGCGCGTGATTCGCACCGCAATTCTCATCAACCTGTTGAACCCCAAGCTGACGATCTTCTTCTTCGCGTTCCTTCCGCAGTTCGTTCCCCCCGGCCAGGTGAACGGCACCTGGCACATGGTCGGCCTCAGCCTCGTCTTCATGGGCCTGACGTTCGTGGTCTTCGCGTTGTACGGGGTTTTCGCCGCCACAATGCGCAGCCGAGTGATCACGCGCCCGAGGATCATGGCTTGGCTGCGACGGACGTTCGCGGCGACCTATGTGCTGCTGGCGGGGCGACTCGCCTTTGAGAGCCGGTAGCGGCGATGCGATTCACGTACGACCTCGCCTTGCGTGCCGAGTTTCCGCAGCTTGCCGTTGCCACGCTCACCAAGACGGACGTGACCGCAACACCGGATGTTACGCCCACCGCGGCGCCCTTCCTTGAGCGGGCGGCCTCCCGCCTTGCCGAGCAGCCCGTCAGTGACTTTCCCGAGATCGCCGCCTGGCGGCGGGCTTTCAGTCAGATGGGGTTGAAGCCCACCCAGTACCGGTGCGCCTCAGAGGCCCTCCTGCGTCGCTTCGCGAAAGAGGGAGGGCTGCCCTCGATCCATCCGCTCGTCGACCTGTGCAATGCGGTATCGCTGGCCTATGCGATCCCCATCGCCGTCTTCGACGTGGCTCACGTGACGGGGGAGCTCATCGTCACCTACGCTTCGGGCGCCGAGACGTACGAGAGCTTTGGTGGTGCGGTGGAGGTGCCGGAGCCCGGCGAGGTCATCTTTCGCGACGACGCCGGCAACGCGCACGCTCGCCGGTGGACGAACCGGCAGAGTGCACTCTCGGCTATTCGCCCCGACACGCGCAATGTGTTGATTGTCAGCGAGGCCCTCCACGCCACGGCGGCATCTGACCTCGACGCGCTGCGCTCGGAGCTCGCGGAGGCGCTGGTGAAGCACTGGTCGTGAGCAGCGAGGGGCGATGCGCGCCATGACTCCCGTACGCTCGTCACCATGACCGAGACCCCGCGTGAAGACCGCCGCCAGCAGCCGAAGCCGAAGAAGGAGCAACTGCTGAGCCCGGCGACGGCCGCGAAGAAGCTCAACGTCTTTCTGCCGGCGACGCCTGACGAGTTTCAGGCGACCCCCATCACGCGCACGCAGCTAAACGAGCTGCTCGAGCACCCGCCCGAGTGGCTGGTGACGCTGCGCCGCGAGGGCCCGCACCCGCGTGACGAGGTGTCGCGGCGCTTGGGGGTGTCGAACTCGGCGCTGGCCCGCGCCGGGGTGAGCGACTCGATGACGACGGCAGAGATTCGCGCGATCATCGACGAGATGCCCGAGTGGCTGGTCGACGAGCGTGAGAAGTTCGCGCCCGGCACGGGGCGCAAGCCGGGCACGGCGGTGGGGGAGCGGCCGACCTCGTCGGCAGAGTGAGATCACGCTGAGTAGAACTTGCCTATGGCGCAGGCGGCGCCCACAGAGTTGCCTGGGGTGATCTCTCGTGGGCGCGCGCCCGCGTCCAACGGAAGGACGCCCATCATGACCGCTTCTCTACGCCCCACTGTGAGGCGCGTTGTGTGTGCTGCCGCCTTCGCTGCCGTCGCAGCATTGACCGTTGCGGGATGCGCATCCGGCGACGGTTCGGCGCCGGAACCCGCCGACACGAGCGCGCAGACCCAGGCGCCCGCTGCGCCGGGTGGCGACGGATCGAGTGGCGACGACGGAACGTCGAGCGGCGACGCGCCCGTCGTGCCGGCAGATTTTCCCGAAGACTTCGTGCTCGTGCCCGACGCTGAGTTGCTGTCGGCGAGCGGCGGCTCGGGCACGTGGACACTCGTCAAGTCGATCGATCTCGTCGATCAGGCGTCGGCCGCAGTCACCTTCAATGAACGCTCCTTCTCGTTTACTGTCGACGAGTTCGTCGACGGCGACGAGCCGAGCTGGGTGATTAGCAACGACACGTACATCGTCTCCATCGATGTCGTCGCGGGTGACCCGTACACGATGACCTTCCGCGTCGACGAGCGCTAGCGAGAAGGGGCGGCGCGTTGAACTCGGCACGCGACGCTGCGCCGCGAGGGGCCGATCAGTA